>Ga0187893_10004816_pt1 | contig 25153 bp, 21 predicted proteins | sample MA1701074metaG_FD_139574 | JGI IMG/M metagenome (GOLD analysis project Ga0187893, IMG submission 139574) | White microbial mat communities from a basaltic lava cave in the Kipuka Kanohina Cave System on the Island of Hawaii, USA - MA170107-4 metaG ... | reverse complement strand
CGCGCGCCGCGCGGCGATCGCCTCGCGGAAGATGTCGTGGCCGTCGATCAGCGCGGTGCCGTCGCTCGCGGGCAGGTAGCCCGTGAGGATCCGCATCGTCGTCGTCTTGCCCGCGCCGTTCGGGCCGAGGAAGCCGACGACTTCGCCTGCAGCCACGGAGAACGAGACGCCATCGACGGCGACGGTGTCGCCGTATCGCTTCACGATTCCTTGGGCTTCGATCACGTCTTGTCCGATCTCCGCGCGGCCTACGCCGCTTCGCGGCGTGGGGCCGCTTGCTGGAACGTCGACCGCGCGAGGTACTGCAAGCGCGGCGGTTCCGGGATGGTCACTCGTGCACGGATTTCCTCGACGAGACCAATCTGGGTCCGTTCTGCTTTCGATCCTGAAGTCTGAAATCCATGCGCCCGGCTACTTCACGCGGCGCAGCTTGACCCATTGGTAATAGGACGACGAGCCCGGCACGGAGCCGCCTTGCCCGTTCGCGTAGGACACCTGAAACCCGGAATCCGCACTGTCGACGATTCTCTTGAACGCCTCGATCTTGCGAGACGGGTCCTCGGGATTGAGGCCGTGGAAGACGAGGTCGACCTGACCGCGCGACGAGAGGATGTTGAGCACGGTCACGGCCAGCGTGAAGACCTTGCCGATGCCCTCGACCGCTTCGACCGAGAAGCGCGGCACTTCGACTTGATCGAGCGCGAACGAGTATTCGAGCCGCATGCGGCGGGACCCCCGACCGGGACTTGTTGGGCGCGCGGCGCAGCGGCCGAGCGCGCGCGCAGGGTGCCCGCCATGCGAGGCGCCTGCAAGGCGCGCGCGACGCCGCGGGCCCGGGGATCGAGGGGCCGCCGCCGGCTCATGCCTCACCGAGCGCGGCGCGCACGACGCGCGTGAGCTCGTCGAGCTCGAACGGCTTCGCGAGCACGCAGACGGCGCCGAGCTCGCGGGCCGACTCGATCGTGCGCGGGTCGGGGAAACCCGTAATCAGGATCACGGGGACGCGGTCGGCCGCGACACGGATGCCCTCGAGAATCTCGAGCCCGCTGAAGTAGGGCAGCCGGATGTCGCTGACGATCAGGTCGGGCGCGAACTCGAGGTTGCCCTCGAGCGCCCACGGTCCGAGCCAATCGAGCGCTTCGTCGCCGTCGGCGGCCTCGACGACGTCGAGTCCTTCGCGCCGCAGCGTGCGTGCGAGCAGCCGGCGCATCTCGAGGTCGTCCTCGACCAGCAGCACGACGGGCGGCCGCCAACGCGGCAACAGGCGCTTGCGCGGCTGCGTGGCGGCGCGCGAGGCCGAAACGATCCGGGGCGCGTAATCCGACAGCGCGATTGCCATGGGGACCTCCCGATCCGGCCGCGAACCTGTGCACGCCCCATGCCGCGCCGGGGCGACCGCTCGCGCCAGCTCGCCGGGTCGGCCCTGTCGCGAAGCTCCCCGGCGCCGCATTTCTCCCCGCCGGTGCGTCGCGGCAGAGGCGGCGTCAGTCCTCCTGCTTGAGCTTCCGGTAGAGCGTCTTGCGGTCGAGACCCAAGATGTGCGCGGCGAGCGTCTTGTTGCCGCCGACCGACTCCATCACGCGCGCGATGTAGCGGCGCTCGACGATCTCGAGCGGGACGAGCTCGGCCGGATCGTCGCTCGCCACGACCACGTGCTCGCGGCCGTAGCTGCGAATCCGATCGGGCAGATCCTCGGGCGCGATCTCCTCGTGCGCGGTCAGCGCGACCGCGCGCTCGATGCAATTCTGGAGCTCGCGCACGTTCCCCGGCCACGCGTACTGGAGCAGCTTCTCGGCCGCGCCGCGCGAGATGCCCGCGACGCGCTTGCCTGCGCGCGCCGCGCGCTCGCCGAGAAATTGCTGCGCGAGCAGCAGCACGTCGCCGGCGCGCGCGCGCAGCGGCGGCACCTCGATGCGAAGCACGTCGAGGCGAAAGAACAAGTCCTCGCGGAAGCGCCCTTCCTCGACCGCGCTGTCGATGTCGCGGTTGGTGGCGGCGATGATGCGCGCTTCGAACGCGACCTCGTGCTCGCCGCCGACCGGCCGCACGCGCTGCTCTTGGAGCGCACGAAGCAGCTTCGCTTGCAGCGGCAGCCGCAGCTCGCCGATCTCGTCGAGGAAGAGCGTGCCGCCATTCGCGTGCACGAGCAGGCCGGGCCGCGCGCTGCGCGCATCCGTGAAGGCGCCGCGCGCGTGACCGAACAGCTCGCTCTCGATCAAGTGCTCCGGCAACGCTGCGCAGTTCAGCGCGACGAACGGGCCCTGCGGCCGCGCGCCATGGCGGTGCAGCGCGCGCGCGACGCACTCCTTGCCAGCGCCCGTCTCGCCGAGGATCAACACCGGCGAATCGTTCGGCGCCATGCGCGCGATCAGCTCGCGCAGCCGCTGCATCGGCGCGCTCTCGCCGATCAGGTCCGCCACCTGCACGGGCTGCGCCGCGCGCAGCCGTTTCACCTCCTTGGAGAGCCGGCGGTGCGCGAGCGCGCGCTCGAGCCGGAACGCGAGCTCCTCGATCTCGAACGGCTTCGGCAGGAAGTCGAACGCGCCGGCGCGGATCGCGGCGACGGCGGTGTCGAGGTTCCCGAACGCGGTAATCACCAGCACCGGTACGTCGGGCCGGCTCTCGCGCAGCCGATCGCAGAGCTGGATGCCGTCGAGGCCGCGCATGCGCACGTCGGTGACGAGCGCGTCGCAGTCTTCGCGCTCGAGCAGCGCGAGCGCGTCGGCCCCCGAGGCGAGCGCGCGCACGTCGAGCTTGCGGCGGGCGAGCTGGCTGCGCAGCAGCTCGCGCATCTCGGCGTCGTCTTCGACGACCCACACGCGCTCGCTCATCCGCCCTCCCGCGGCAGCCACAGCCGGAACGAGCTGCCTTGCTCGGGAATGCTCTCGGCCTCGATCCAGCCGCCGTGATCCTCGGCGATTCCGTACGCGACCGACAGCCCGAGCCCCGTGCCCTCGCCCGGCGCCTTGGTCGTGAAGAACGGATCGAAGACTTGCTCGAGCTGGTGCGACGCGATGCCAACGCCTCGATCGCTCACCTCGAGCACGACGTGCGGCGTGGCCGCGCGTTCGCGCTGGCTCGGCGCACGGCCCGCGCTCGCGCGCAGCGCCACCTTCACCTCGCTGCCCGCGGCGCTCGCCTGCACGCCGTTCATCACGAGATTCATCAGCGCTTGCTGGATCTGCGCGACGTCGGCGCGCACGCTCAGCGGTCCGCTCTCGATCTCGCAGCGCACGACCACGCCGCGCTTGGCCGCGAGCGGCTCGAGCAGCCGGCTCGTCTCGCGCGCGAGCGCCGCGAGGTCGACGCTGCGCTTTTCGCCGCTGCGCCGGCGCGCGAAGTCGAGTAGCTGGCGCACGATCGCGGTCATGCGGTCCGCCTGGCCGAGGATGATGCGCGCGCACTCCACGCCCTCTTCCTCGCCCTCGATCTCGCCGCTCGCGATCACGCGCGCCCGGCCGGCGACCACGTTGAGCGGCGTGCCGAGCTCGTGCGCGAGGCCGGCCGCGAGCTTGCCGACCGTCGAGAGCCGATCGGCGTGCCGCAGCTGCTCCTGCGCCGCGATACGCGCCGCGGACTGCTCCGCGACCGCGATCGTCGCCGCATCGAGATTCGCGGCCATCTCGTTCATCTCGCGCGCGAGCTGCGCAAGCTCGGTTTCCGGCCGCAGCGCGAGCGGCGAGCCGAAGTCGCCGCGGCTGACGCGGCGCGCTTTCGCGACGAGCGCCTCGATCGGGCGGCCGACCACGCGGCTGCCGACCGCCCACGCGACCAGACCGCACGCGACGATCGCCGCGAGCGTGGTGCCGATCGCCTGGCGCACGCGTGCGAGCGCGTAGCTGTGCTCGTGCGCGAGCGATTCCGACACCTCGAGCACGAGGCTACGCCCGTCGGGTGCGCGCAGCGGCGTGCGCGTCATCAGCTCGCGCCGCGCGCCAGCCGTGGCGTCCGCCGTCTGCGCTTGCTTCGCATCGGCAGGGCCAGCCGGCACGATCGTCACGCGCACGCCCTGCCCCGCCGAGTTGACGGACGCGACGAGCTCGCGCGCAGCCGGCTCTCCCTCGCTGCGCCAGACGCGCTCGAGCGCCGACGCGAGCACGCGCCCGAGCAGCGCCTGGTCCCGGCGCATGTCGTCGTCGAACAGCGCCATGTGCGAGCGCACGCTCGACCAGGTGTCGAGCGCGAACACCAGGGCGACCGCGGCGAGCAGGTAGATCGTGAGGCGGCGGACGAGCTTCATGACGGCTTCGCGAGAAGGCTACGCGCGCGGCCCGCGCCGGTCAGGGCCCCCGCGCTCGTCGAGCGCCGCGCGCACGATGATGCGCAGGGTGGCCAGATCGAACAGCTCCTCGCGCACGCGCAGCGCGCCGAGCGCGAAGGCTCCCGCGTACGTCTCGGGGCTCGGAAAGCCAGTGATCCGCCCGATCGGGACGTGCTCGCGCGCGTCCGGCAGGCGGATGTCGGAGGGGATCAGCGCCGGCACGTTCCCGAGGCTGCCGTCGAACACGCTGAGTCCGAGCCAGTCGACGGCCTCCTCGCTCGAGCGCACGGCGACCACGCGGTGGCCGGCACGTTCGAGCGAGCGCGCGAGCAGTCGACGCATCTCGGTGTCGTCTTCGACCAGCAACACCGTCTCGTCGAGGGTCGTGCTCCTCGGCTGGCCGCGCAGCAGTCGCAGGCGGCGCGCCGCGCGTTCACGTTCGTCGCGCGCCGGGTGCGCCTGCCGGGCGTGCATGGTTTCTCCTAGTTGTTGGGGACGCGAGCGACTGCACGCGACGTGCCATGTCGCCGCGCGCGCTGGGCGTCGCACACTCACGCCGGGCACCCGTTCCGCTGCCCTGCGCGGCGACTTTCGCCCCGCGGCGCAAAGCGACCCGCTGCTTGCGAGCGGCGGAGGTCCGCAGCGCGCTGCGAGCGCGCGCGAGCGCGGCACGGCCGTTGCATCACGGCCCGGCAGCTCGGCATTCCGCCGATCGCGATCAGGAGAAATCGATCATGCGTTCTCGAATCCCGATGCTCGGCCTCGTTGCCGTCCTCGTCACTGGCGGCGCCGCGCTCGCGGCGGCGCCCGCTCGCGAGGCGAGCGGACAGATCAAGCGCGTCGACGCGAAGACGCGGACGCTCGTCGTCGAGGAGACGGCGAAGCCGCGGCATGAGCTGACGTTCAAGCTCGCGTCCGACGTGCAGATCGTCTCGGCCGGCAAGACCGAGACGATCTCGGCGCTGAAGACCGGCGAGCGCGTCAAGGTCGACTACGCAGCGGAAGGCGCACATCTCGATGCGCAGCGCGTCGAGGTGATGCCCGCCAAGTCCTGAGGGCGAGACGCGGGCGAGCCAGGCCCTGCGGAGCGCGTCTCGTTCTCCCAACGAACGCGCTCCGCGACACTCCGGCATGGACGATGATGGCGGGATGAGTCGGGGAGCCGTTCGCAGGACCGCTGGCGGTCTGGGCACCGCCTTGGCGCTGCTCGCGGCGGGCTGTCGCTCCGTTCCCCCGGTTCCGCTCGACGCCGGCGCCCGCGCGCGCGCACTGGTCGCCCGCTCGCTTCAGGATCCCAGCCTGCGCGATTTCGCGAGCGCCGTGCTCGCGACGCCGCTGCCCGATTCGGGCGCCGCGTGGGACGCGCGCGCGCTGCTCGCGACGGCGCTCTACTTCGCGCCGCGCATCTCGCTCGCCGCCGCGAACGCCCGCCGCGCCGACGCCGCGATCGAGACGTCGCGCGCGCTGCCGAACCCGAGGCTCACGTTGACGCCGGAGTACTCGCTGAACCCCGCGCGCGGCGAATCCCCATGGGCGCCCGGCGTTCAGCTCGCTTGGCCGATCGCAGGCCCGCGCAAGCGCGCGGCAAGGCTCGACCGCGCGCAGGCCGACGCGCTCTCGGCACGCTATGCGCTGCTCGCCGAAGTCGCGGCCACGCAGCGCAGCGTGATCGCCGCGCAGGTCGAATGGCTCGCGGCGCGCGCCGACGAGGAGCTATTGCGGGCGCAAGCGGGCGCCGAACGCGAGCTCGCGGGGGCGTGGCGAGCACGGGTGCGCGTCGGTGCGGCGTCGCAGGCGGAAGCGAGCCCGGCGCTCGCGGCGGCGCTCGGCTCGGCGTCCGAGCTCGCCGGCGCCGAGGCGCGCACGCGCGCGGCCCAAGGCGCGCTCGCGGCGCTGCTCGGCGTGCCGCGCGCGGCGCTCGATGCGCTCGCGCTGGCTCCGCTCACCGCACCCGCCGAGCCGCCCGCGCCGGCCGCCCGCGAGCGCGCGCTCGCCGAGCGCCCCGATGCGCTCGCGGCGCTCGCCGACTACGCCGGAGCCGAGGCCGCGCTCGCGCTCGAAGTCGCGAAGCAGTTCCCCGACCTCGAGCTCGCGCCCGGCTATCAATGGGACCAGGGCCAGAACAAGTGGCAGCTCGGCGTCTCGCTCGATCTCCCGCTCCTCGATCGCAATCGGGGCCCGATCGACGAGGCGATCGCCGGGCGCGCCGCCGCGTCCGCGCGCTTCGACGCCGTCCAGAGTGCGGCGCTGGTCGAGATCGAGGCCGCCGAGTCCGACTTCGCGCTCGCAACGGCCCAGCGCGCCGCGCTGCGGGAGAACGCCGACGCGCTCGACGCGCAAGCCGAGCGCAGCGAGACGGCGCTGCGCGAGGGCGGCGCGAACCGCCTCGACGCGCTGACGGCGCGCGCGCTCGCGCTGCGCGCCGAGCGCGCCGCACGCGCCGCGGAGCTGCGGCTCGCCGGCGCGCGGCTCGCGCTCGATGCTGCGCTCGCGCCGCCTGCGCTCGATCTCGACGCGCTCGCTCGATTCGAGGGTCAACGATGAAGCTCGCCTCCATGCTCGGCCTGCTGCTGGTGATCTCGCTCGCGTGCGGGCGAAACGTGGAGCCCGCGGGCGAAGAAGAACTGGACGAGCGAGGCGCCGACGCATCGGCAACGCTCGCGCTCGGGCCCGAAGCGAGCGAGGGCCTCGAGACGAGCGTCGTCGCGAGCGAGAGCGCGCCCGCGGAGCTCGCGGCCGTCGGACGCGTGCTCGATCCCGCGCCCCTCGTCGAAGCGGCTGGAGCGCTGCGTGCGGCGAGGCTCGCGGCGGCCGCCTCGCAGCGCGATCTCGAGCGCACGCGGCTGCTCGCGCGGGATCAGGCAAACGCGTCGGAGCGCGAGCTCGCGGCCGCCGAGCTCGCGAATGCGCAAGCGTCGGCCGGCCTCGCCGCGGCCGAGGCGCGCGCGTTCGCGGCGTTCGGAACCCGCGACGCCGCCCGCATCGGCGCGCTCTCGGCGCGCCTCGCGAGCGGCGCGGCAGCGCTCGCGCGCATCGAGCTGCCCGCCGGCGCGGAAGCGGCGGCGCAGTCGGCGCGCGAGGTGCGCGTCTCGGCCCCGGCGTTCGCCGGTCACGACGCGCGCACGGCGCGCGTATTCGGCCTCGCGGGCGCGCTCGACGCCTCGCTCCAGACCGCGGCGCTGCTGGTGACGCTCGAGCCCGCGCTGCCCGCCGGCGCCGCGCTCGAGGCGCGCCTCTCGCTCGGCGCGCCGCTCGCCGGCGTCTGGCTGCCCGAACCGGCGGTGCTCTGGAACGACGGGCGGCCGCTCGCGTTCGTCGCGACCGGCGATGGTCACTACCAGCGGCGCGCCCTGACGATCGGGCGGCCGCTGCGCGACGGCTACCTCGTGACCTCTGGCCTGACTGCCGGCGAGCGCGCGGTCACGAGCGGCGCGCAGCAGCTGCTGTCGACGGAGCTGGTCGGCGTCGGCGGCGAGGCGGACTGAGCGCGCATGCTGCGCCGCATCCTCGAGCTCTCGCTGCAGCAGCGGCGCGCGGTGCTCGTGCTCGCGCTCGCGTGGGTCGTGTACGGCATCCAGGTCGCGCGCAACGCGCCGCTCGAGGTGCTGCCGGATTTCGCGCCGCCGCAGGCTTCGGTGCAGACCGAGGCGCCCGGCCTCGCGCCTGAGCAGGTCGAGCAGCTCGTCACGCGCGTGGTCGAGAGCTCGCTCGGCGGGATTCCCGGCCTCGAGAGCGTGCGCTCCGAATCGATCCAGGGCCTGTCGGTCGTCAACGCCGTGTTCGCCGAGGACACCGATCCGTTTCGCGTGCGCCAGCTGATCTCCGAGAGTCTCGGCGGCGTCGCCGCGCAGCTGCCCGCCGGCGTCGGCGCGCCGCAGGTCTCGCCGCTCACGTCGGCGACGATGGACGTGCTGAAGATCGCGCTGCTCTCGCGCACGCGAACGCCGCTCGAGCTGCGCACGCTCGCGGCGAGCGTCGTGCGCCCTCGCGTGCTCGCGGTGCCGGGCGTCGCGCGCGTGAACCTGTTCGGCGGCGATGCGCGCGAGATCCAGATCCAGCCGCGGCTTGCGGATCTGCAGGCGCACGGCGTCACGTTCGCGGAGCTCGTCGAGGCCGCGCGCGCGGCGACCGCGAGCGCGGGCGCCGGCTACGTCGACACGCCGAGCCAGCGCATCGTGATCGAGGCGAGCGGCCTCGGCGCGACGCCAGACGCGATCGGGCAGGCCGTCGTGCGCAGCGGCGGCGCGGCGGCGCTGCGCATCGCCGACGTCGCGCGCGTCGCGGAAGCGCCCGCGTTCGCGTTCGGCGACGCGTTGATCGACGGCAAGCCGGGGGTGTTGCTCACGATCTCGGCGGCGTACGGCGCGAACACGGTCGACGTCACCGACCGGCTCGAGGCCGCGCTCGCCGAGCTCGCGCCGGTCTTCGCGAAAGAAGGCGTCGCGCTCTCCGCGCCGCTGCATCGGCCCGCGAACTTCGTCGACCGCTCGCTCGCGAACCTGCGCAGCACGCTCGCGATCGGCAGCGCGCTCGTGATCGCGGTGCTGGTCGCGCTGCTGCGCAACCGCCGCGCGGTGGCGGTCTCGCTCGCCGCGATTCCGCTCTCGCTGCTGTCGGCCGTGATCGTGCTCGTGAAGCTCGGCGTCACGCTGAACACGATGTCGCTCGGCGGCCTCGCGATCGCGATCGGCGAGGTCGTCGACGACGCGATCATCGACATCGAGAACATCGTGCGGCGGCTGCGCGAGAACGAGCTCGCCGGCAAGCCGCGCTCCGCCTACGCCGTCGTATTCAGCGCGTCGCTCGAGGTTCGCGGCGCGGTGATCTTCGCGACGCTCGCGGTCGCGCTCGTGTTCCTGCCGCTGCTCTCGCTGAGCGGCCTGCAGGGCAAGTTCTTCGCGCCGCTCGCGCTCGCGTACCTGGCGGCGGTGCTCGCGTCGCTCGCGACCGCGCTGGTGGTGACGCCGGCGCTCGCGCTCGCACTGTTCGGGAGCCGCGGCGTGCCGCCGGAGACGCCGCACGTCCAGCAACGGCTCCGCGAGCGCTATCGGCGCTTGTTACTGGCCGCGCGCGCGCGGCCTGCGCTCGCCGCCGCGCCGCTCGCGCTCGCCGGCGTGCTCGCGCTCGCGCTGTTGCCGCGACTCGGCGGCGAATTCATGCCCGACTTTCGCGAGGGCCATCTGGTGCTCCAGGTCTCGATGGCGCCGGGCAGCGGGCTCGGCGAGATGCGCCGGCTCGGCCGCCAGCTCGCGCGACGGCTGGCCGCGATTCCGGGCATCGCGACCTTCGCGCAGCAGATGGGCCGCGCCGAGGCGGGCGAGGACACCTGGCCGACGAATCTCAGCGAGTTTCACGTCGAGCTCACGGCCGATGCGGATGCCGACGAGACCACGGACGCGGTGCGCGAGCTGCTCGAGGGCACCCCCGGCATCGAGTCCGAAGTCGTCACGTTCGTCGGCGACCGCATCTCGGAGACGATCACCGGCGAGACCTCGGAGATCGTCGTGAACGTCTTTGCGAACGATCTCGACCTGCTCGATGCGAAGTCGGCGGAGATCGCCGAGCTGCTCGCCCACGTGCGCGGCGCGGTCGACGTGCAAGGCGCGTCCAGCTCGCGCGGGCCGCACATCGCGGTGCGCCCGCGGCCCGAGCGGCTCGCGCTCTACGGCTTCCGCCCGAGCGAGCTGCTGGGCACGCTGCGCGTCGCGTTCGCGGGCGAGCGCGCCGGCGTCGTGCAGCGCGGCGAGCAAGCGATCGACGTGGTCGTGCTCGCGGACGCCGCGGAGCGCGCACGGCCCGATCAGGTCGCGGCGCTGCCGATCCGCAGCGCCAGCGGCGCGCTCGCCCCGCTCGGCGCGCTCGCCGACGTGCGCGCGATCGAGGGGCGCGACGGGATTTCGCACGAGGGCGCGCGGCGGCGCCAGGTCGTCAGCTGCAACGTCGAGGGCCGCGACGTCGCATCGTTCGCGGCTGAAGCGAACGCGCGCATCGCGCGCGAGGTCGCGTTCCCGCCCGGCGCGTTCTTCGCGCTCGGCGGCGCGTCCGAGGCGCGCGAGGCGGCGCTGCGCGATCTGCGCGCGCAGGCAGCCCTCGGCGCGCTCGGCGTGATCGGCCTGCTCGCGCTCGCGGCCGGCCACTGGCGCAACGTGCTGCTGCTGCTGGTCGGCGCGCCGTTCGCCGCCGCCGGCGGTCTGCTCGCCGCGGCTGCGGTCGCGGTGCTCGCCGGCGTCGGCGCATCGCTCACGCTCGGCGCGTGGGTCGGCTTCGTGACGCTCTTCGGTGTCACGCTGCGCAACGCGATCATGATCGTCTCGCATTACCGGCATCTGGTGGAGCGCGAAGGTCGCGCGTGGAACGAGCAGACCGCGCTCGAAGGCGCGGGCGATCGCCTCGTGCCGGTGCTGATGACGGCGGGCGTGACCGCGCTGGCGCTGCTGCCAGTGGCGCTGCGCTGGCGCGACGCCGGCGGCGAGATCGACGGCCCGATGGCGATCGTGATTCTCGGCGGCCTGGTCGCTTCGACCGCCGTCAACCTGATCGCGCTGCCGTGGCTCGCGCTGCGCTTCGGCGTCTTCCGCGGCTCCGAACGAGAGCGTGAAGACGAGCGCGCCAGCGCTTAGGTCCGCTCCGGTGTGTCGGTATCGCTGCCGCCGCTGGTCAACGCCGCGCGCGCGAGGCGCGCGAGCCCGACGTACTTCGCGCGAATCCTGTCGAGCTCGCTCTCTTCCAGCTCCTCGAGATCGAGCAGCGCGTTGTGCGCGCCGTGGGTCGCGCGCAGCAGCTCGTCGAGCTTGATCTGGATCGCCTCGGCGTCGCGGTTCTGCGTGTTCTGGATCAGAAACACCATCAGGAAGGTGACGATCGTCGTCGCGGTATTGACGACGAGCTGCCACGTGTCGCTGAACCCGAACAGCGGCCCGGTCGCGAGCCAGAACGCGATCGCGGCCGTCGCGATCGCGAACGCGAGCGGCCTCCCGGCCGCGCGCGAGATCGCCTTGGCGAAGCGGGTGAACCAAGAGCTCGACGGCGGACGATTCATGCGCCTCTCCTCGTGGCTCGCGATCATCCGGTCGCCGCGAGCCGCGGCACGGCGGCCAGCAGCGTCTGCGTGTACGCGTGCTGCGGGTTGCGCAGCACCGCCTCGCTCGTGCCCTGCTCGACGATGCGCCCCGCCTGCATCACGGCGACGCGATCGGCGACGTACTCGACCACGCCGAGGTTGTGCGTGATCAGCAGGTACGCGACGCCGAGGTCGCGCTGCAGCTGCGCGAGCAGATTCAGGATCTGGGCCTGCACGCTGACGTCGAGCGCCGAAGTCGGCTCGTCGCAGACGACCAGCTTCGGCTCCACCGCGAGCGCGCGCGCGATCGCGACGCGCTGGCGCTGCCCGCCGCTGAACTCGTGCGGGTAGCGATCGAGCGCTTCGCTGCGCAGGCCGACCTGCTCGGTGAGGCGCTCGACGCGCTCGCGCCGCTCGGCCGCGCTCTGCTCGGGGCGCAGCGAGAGCAGGCCCTCCTCGAGGATCGCGCGCACGCGCATGCGCGGGTTCAACGATGCGAACGGATCCTGGAAGATGATCTGGATGTCGCGCCGCGCAGCCGCCAGCGCGTCGCCCTCGAGCGCGAAGAGGTTCTCGCCTCCGAGCAGCGCGCTGCCGTCGATCGTCGCCTGGCCGCGCAGCAGCTGGATGATCGCTTTACCGGTGGTCGTCTTGCCGCAGCCGGATTCGCCGACGAGCGCGAGCGTCTCGGCGGGCCGAATGTCGAAGGACACGCCTGCGACCGCCTCGAAGGAGCCGGTGACACGCTGCAACAAGCCCGAGCGCTGCGGGAAGCGCACGCGCAGGTCCTTCACCGCGAGCAGCGGACTGGCAGCGGTCGACGCCGTTGCGAGCGCGGGCGCGAGCGGTTTTCGCTCCGCGGCCGCGAGCGCCGCGTGCTCGCCGCCCGCGTAGAGGAGGCAGCGCACGCTGCGCGAAGTACCGAGCGGCAGCAGCTGCGGCGGCGTGCCCGAGCACTCGGGCAGTGCGCGGCTGCAGCGCGGCGCGAAGCGGCAGCCCGCGAAGCGCTCGGTCAGCGGCGGCACGCTGCCGGCGATCGCGGCCAGCGGCTCGCCTTGGCGCGCCATGTTGGGCAGCGCGCGCAGCAGCGCCTGCGCGTACGGATGCTTCGGCGCGCGGAAGAACTCGTCCGCCGGCGCGACCTCGATGATCTGGCCCGCGTACATCAGCGCGACGGTCTGGGCCATGCCCGCGACCACGCCGAGATCGTGCGTGATCAAGAGCAGACCCATGCCCTGCTCGCGCTGCAGCTCGCGCAACAAGTCGAGGATCTGCTTCTGGATCGTCACGTCGAGCGCGGTGGTCGGCTCGTCCGCGATCAGGTAGTCCGGCTCGGTCGCGAGCGTCATCGCGATCATCACGCGTTGCTTCTGGCCGCCGCTCATCCGGAACGGGTAGTCGTCGACGCGCCGCTCGGGGTCGGGAATGCCGACGCGGCGCAACCAATCGACCGCCTTCGCGCGCGCGGCGGCGCCGCGTAGCTCGGTGTGCGTCTCGATCGCCTCGACGATCTGGTCGCCCACCTTCATCACCGGGTTCAGGCTGGTCGCCGGCTCCTGGAAGATCATGCCGACGCGGCCGCCGCGAATCGCTCGCATCGCGCGCTCGCTGAGCGCGAGCGTGTCGGTGCCGTCGAGCGCGACGTCGCCGCCGAGCACGCGCCCGTTCTCGGGCAAGAGCCGCATCAGCGCGAGCGCGGTCATGCTCTTCCCGCAGCCGCTCTCGCCGACGAGCGCGAACGTCTCGCCGCGCTCGATCGCGAGCGAGAGGCCGTCGATCGCGCGCACCAGGCCCGCATCGCTGTCGAGCGCGACCTCGAGATCGCGTACTGCGAGCACGCTCAGCTCCCAACCGCGTCGGCGGCGACGACCGATTTGCGCTGCACGACGCGCGGCCGGAACGCGCGCGCGCGCGGATCGAACGCGTCGCGCACGCCGTCCGCGAACAGATTGGCGGCAAGCACGAGCGAGAACATGAACACGAACGCGGACGTGAGGGACCACCAGACGACTGGATCGCGGCTCATCTCGCTGCGGCCGAGATTGATCATGCCGCCGAAGCTGTTCATCGACGGGTCGACGCCGACGCCGACGTAGGAGAGCACGGCTTCGTACTGGATCAGCGACGAGAACTCGAGCACGAGCACGATCAGCATCAGGTGCGCGACGTTCGGAAAGATGTGCCGCGTCATGATGCGCGCGGACGACACGCCGAACGCCTGCGCCGCCTGCACGAACTCGAGCTCGCGCAGCTTCAGCGTCTCGCCGCGCAGCAAGCGGCAAAGGCCGGACCAGCCGGTGAGCCCGAGCACCACGCAGAGCAGGAACAGCTTCAGGTCGGCGCGCTCGAGGCCGGTTTCGAAGAGATCCTCGTTCTTGTCGAGGAACACTTGCACCATCAGCACGCACGCGGCGATCAACAAGATGTTCGGGATCGAGGACAGCGTCGTGTAGACGTACTGCACCGCGTCGTCGACACGGCCTTTGAAATAGCCGCCCAGGATCCCGAGGCTCACGGCGAGCGGGAGCGTGACAAGCGTCGCGAGCGAGCCGATCACGAACGCGGTGCGGATGCTCTTCAGCGACTGATAGAGGACGTCGTTGCCGGTGACGTCGGTGCCGAACGGGTGGTACCAGCCCGAGAGCCGCGCGATCGCGCCGCCGAGCACGAGGAGCGCGGCGGCCGTCGCCAGCGCCGCACGCCACGGCAGCTCGCTCTCGCCGCGCGAGATCGCGCGCGCGGCTTGCCCGAAGCCGATGCGCTCGCGGCGAGCGGCGCGCACCGACACGAGCGCGAACAGCAATGCGGCGACGACCGCGCCGAGCGCCGCGCCCGTCGCCACGCGGCGCGCGACATCGCCTGTCCACTCTCGTTCTGGCGCGCCGAGATGCGCACCGCCGAACTGGAGCCGCGGCGCGATGCGCTCGGTGCGGCCGTCGATCTCGACCGACTCCTTCGTGAAGCTCACGAACGCGAGCGGCCGGGAATATGTGGTCTCGCGCGATTCAGCGAGCGGTGCGAGCACGACGTCGAGCACGGAGCTCGTGCGCGTGTCGTAGGCGGCCGCAGCGCTCTCGGTCGCCGGCAGCAGCAACCGGAAGTGGAGGCTGTCGAGCAGCGCGACCGCGAGACACGCGAGCAGCACGACCGAGGACGCCACTGCGGGCGCGTCGCGGAACACGCGGCGCCAGTTGGCGGCGAGGGTTGCACGTCTCCGAACCGCGAACGCGTAGACGACCACGGAAAGCGCGAGCGTCCAGATCGCGACGTCGGTCCACAGCAGGACGAGCTTCGGCATCGCGCTCCTCAGATCAGTCGCACGCGCGGGTCGACCCACGTGTAGACGATGTCGATCAGCGTGTAGGCCGCCACGTACAGGCACGCTCCGACGAACACCATCGTGCGGACGATCGCGAAGTCTTGCTTGCTGATCGCTTCGATCGTGTACGCGCCGAGGCCCGGGATCCCGAAAAAGCTCTCGAACAGCAGGCTGCCCATGAACACGAACGGCAGATAGCCGCCGGCGCTGGTAATGATCGGAATCAGCGCGTTGCGAAGAACGTGGCGCGAGAGCACGCGCGTCTCGCCAAGCCCCTTCGCGCGCGCCGTTCGCACGTAGTCCTTGCCCGTCTCCTCGAGCAGCATCGCACGGTAGAGCCGCGCCTCGGTCCCGAGCCGAGCGATCGTCGAGAGAATCACCGGAAGCATCAGGAACCGGACCAGGTCGAGGCCGACGGCCCATCCCGAGATGGGAACGAGCCGCATTACGCGAGCGAACACGAACTGACCCACGATGATGTAGAAGAGCGACGAGATCGACATCATCACGACGCAGACGACCGTCCCCACGAGATCGAGTGACGTGTTCCGGAACAGCAGCAAGAACAGCGCGAACGAGACGCTCGCGAGGATCTGCATCACGAAGATCGGGAGCGCCAGCTGAATGCTCACGCGCATGCGCCGCGCGACCTCGTAGCCGATGTCTCCGGCGGCCTCGGTGTCGGCGCGGCCGAAGTTCAGCGAGAAGAGCGTGACCGAGCGCTCCCAGAAGATCGTCTCGGTGAGCTTGTCGGCGCCGCTGCGCGCGTCGTTCCAGTAGAGCGGCTTGTCGTAGCCGCGCTCGGTCTTCCAGCGGTCGATCAGTTCCTGGGTGACGCGCTTGCCGCCGATGTTCAGGCGCGCCATGTCGTCGGGCGTGTTCACCGTGAAGAACAGCACGAACGTCGCGAGGTTCACGCCGGCGAGGACCAAGAGCCCGTACAGCACGCGGCGAATCAGGTAGTTCAGCACGACTCGCCTCCCGCCCCGCGCACGTTCACTCGACGAGCAATTCGCCGCGCGCGTTCAGGCGCTCGCGGCGGCGCAGGCTGCGCTGCGCGAGCAAGAACGCGGCGAGGGCGGCGCCGCCGAGTGCGACCACCGGCCAGCGCACCGGCTGATTCCACGCCCCGAGCCTCGCGACGCGGTCCTGCGCGTCGACGCGCAGGTAGCGCCCGTGGTCGCGGATCAAGATCGCGGGCTTCGAGTTGTGCACCCAGCTCTGCAGCGCGGTCGACGCGTACGGGAAGAAGCCCATCGTCCACGGCGCGTCCTGCTGAACGATCCGCACCATCTGATCGATCACGGCTTGCTTCTCGGGCCCGTCGTCGAGCGTCTTCAAGCGCTCGAACAGCCGATCGTAGACCGGGTTCTGGTAGTTCGACGTGTTCTCGCCGTCCGAGACGCTCTTCGAGTTCGGTCCGTAGAGCAGGAACAGGAAGTTCTCCGCGTCCGGGTAGTCGGCGTTCCAGCCGAGCCAGAAGACCTGATGCTTGCCCTTGCGGATCTTGTCCTGGAACTGGTTGTTATCTGTCGCGCGCACTTCGAGCTGGATGTCGATCTTCGCGAATTGGCGCACGACCCATTCGATCTGCGGGCGCCGCTCCGGCGTCGGCACGGCGTAGTAGTCGTAATTGATCACGAGCGGCTTGCCGGTCTTCGCGTCGCGCCCGTTCGGATAGCCGGCCTCCACCATCAGCCGCTTCGCCTCGTCGAGCGAGCGCCGCACGATCTTCCCGTTCTCGACGCGATGCGTGATCGGGTTCACGCCCTCCAGCGTGCCTTCGCGCGAGCCGGAGATTCCGCCCGGCAGCGGGCTCATCGCCGTGACACCCGCGAGCGACGGGAAGATCCGCGAGTACTCGTCCCAATCGATCGCGATGCTGATCGCCTGGCGCAGCTTGCGGTGACGCGCGCGCTGCTCGGCCGTGTCGCCCCAGCCGATCAGCGGGTCGAGCATGTTGAAGCCGATGAAGTAGCTGTTCACGTCCGAGTACTGCGGAAAGTGAAAGCCCTTGCCCTCGTAGCGCTCGCGCACCTCGTCCGAGTCGAGCATCTCGACGAGGTACGGCTTGCCGGTGTCGGTGCGCTCGAAGATCTCGAGGTCGTAGAAGCCGTCGCGGAACTTGTTGCGGCGCGGCGACGCCTCGCGCTCGACCTGCGCGACGATCTTGTCGACGAACGGTGTCGGCTTGCCGCAGTCGCCGAGCAGGCCGTTCGCGCGATCCTCCTCGCTGCCGTCGCACGGGTACGGCTCGCCGCGATAGTTCGGATTGCGCTCCATCACGATGCGCCGGTCCTTGATGTACTCGGTCACCATGAACGGCCCGGTGCCGACCGGCCACATGTCGAGCGAGAGCCCGCGCTCCGCCATGCCGGGCTGCGCGTAGAACGCGTCCGCCTCCCACGGCACCGGCGAGAGGAACGTCATCTGCATCCAGTACTTCCACTGCGGGTACTTGCCCTTGATGCGGATGCGCAGCAGGTGCTTCTCGGGCGCGCTCGCGCCGGCGAGCGGCCAGCGCCGGAAGTCGAGGAAGGGCTTGTCGAGGCTCGCGGGGTCGAGCCCCTCGCGCAGGTTCGCGTCCTCGCGCTTGATCAACTCGCCGTACTCGCGCAGGCCGATCACGTACTCCGAAAAAATTCCGTAGATCGGCGCGGTGATGCGCGGCGTCGCGTGGCGCTTCAGCGCGTACACGAAGTCCTCGGCGACGAGCTCGCGCGTGCCGCTGTGCTCGAAGTCGAGCGGCGTGCGCCGCTCGCCGATCTCCCCCGGCGCGAGATCGTGATAGAGGTAGTTGCCGTGCTCGTCCGTCGCGAACGCGGGATGCGGCGCGTAGAAGATGCCGGGCTTGATCGGCACCTCGTACACGCTCTCGACGATCTGGTCCGCGGGCGCGTCGTCGGGCAGGCGCTTGCCGTCGCGGCCCAAGTAGCTCGGCGCGACCACCGCCTCCGCCGACTTCGGCACGAGCTCGAACGGGCGCTTCAAGTAGTGGTAGCCGTACGGCGGCTCGTACACCTGATAAGTGACCAGCGTGTCGGGCGACCAGTACGACGCGGTCGGGTCGACGTGGCGCGGCGTCGTCTCCAGCATCGCCGAGAACAGCGTGTTCTCGCCCGACGCGCCGCGCGGCCACGGGTTGTTGTCGCAGGCGAGCGCAGCCAGCGCGGCGGCGGCGAGAATGCCGGCAGCGAAATTCCGCGGGGCTGTCATGGGCGCGGCTCTCCGGGCGGCGACGATACCCGCGCCTGCGCGCTCGGCAGCCGGAACCACTTCGCGTCGAGCGCCGCGTTCAGCTCGGCGTCGCGAAACTCGATCAGCGCGCTGCCCTTCTGCAGCGGGAACGAGAGCTCGACGCGATACGGGAAGGCCGTCGCGGCAGCACCCCGCCAGTCGCCGAACTTCGCGACCGCGAGCTCCTCGCCGCTCGGCGCCGCGAGCACGCGCGCTTCGATCAGCGCGCCGGACGCATCGAGCGTGACGCTGCGGTCTGCCCAGGCGAGCCGGAGCTCGCCTGCGGGCCCGCCTGCTGCGCGTGGAAGCTCGTCCGGAATCGCCGGCGCCGCGAGTAACAAGCCGACCGCCTCGCTCGGCAGCAGCGGAATGCGCGCGACGCGCCAGAGCACGCCGGCGTCGACCGGTCCGCTCTCGGTGCGGCCCGTTTCGGCGCGGTAGAGGTCGTACATCGTGCCGTCGCTCGCGAGCACGAGCGCGCGCTGTCCGAGCAGGCCGATCACCTCGATGCGCAGCTTCGCTTCGCGCTCGGCCAGCACGAGCTGACGCGAGAACGAATCCCCTGCGGCGCCCGCGAGCGAGACGCGCGCGTTCGCACGCAGCGAGCGGCGCGCGGCCGCGTGCTCGCGCAGCGCCACGAGCCGCTCGCGGACGGCCGGAGCATCCGGCGCGAGCGGCGTCCAGGGCGGAGCCGCGGGCAGCGTTTGACATGCGGCGAGCGCGAGCGCAGCGGCGAGCGCGAACAGCGCACGCCCTGCCCGCGCTCGCGCGCTCATTGCGGTCTCAGCTCGCGGCGCAGGCGCTCGAGCTTCGCGGCGAGCTCGGGCTGCTCACCGAGCCGCGGCCCCTGCTGCACGGCCTGCTCGTACTTCGCGAGCGCCGTGCGCTTCTGGCCGAGCGCGAGATAGACGTCGCCGAGATGCTCCGAGATCACCGGGTCGCCGCCGGACACTTCGTGCGCGTGCTCGAGCGTCGCGCGCGCCTGATCGAGCCAGCGCGCCGCCTCTTTCGGATCCTTCGCGACGCGCGCGCGCTGGAAGTAGAGCCAGCCGAGACTGTCGGAGATGAAGCCATCGCCGGGCTTCTGCGCGAGCGCGCGCGCGATCAGCTGCTCGGCCTCGTCGAGCCGTTCGCCGCGCTCGACCCACGAGTAGCCGATGAAGTTCAGCGCGCCGGCGTGCTCGGGGTCGAGCGCGAGCGCGCGCTCCATCGTCTCGAGCGCCGCGTCGAGATCGCGCGCTTCGCCGTGCAGCACGCCGATGTTGTAGAGCGTCTCGGCGTCTTCCTTGCCGCCGCGCAGCATCGCCTCGAGCTCGGCGACACCGCCCGCGAGGTCGCCGCCGCGCGCGACGAGGCTCGCGTGGTAGAAGGTCAGCTCGCGCGAGTTGTCTCTCGCCTGCGCGCGCTCGACCTCGGCGCGGGCGCCGGCGAAGTCGCGCTTGCTCTCGAGGAGGCTGGCGACCTGCACGCGCCCGTCCGCGAAGCGCGGATGATTCTCGGCGATGCGATCGAACGCGAGCAGCGCGCCCTCGACGTCGCCGGCGCGCCGGCGCGCGACGCCGAGGTAGTACGCGATCTCGTACTGCTCCGGAAAGAGCTCGGAGACGCGCGCGAGCCGCGCCTCCGCGTCCGCGAACGCGCCGCGCTGGAGATCGAGCAGCGCGATGCGCATCGTCGTGCGCAGGTCGTCGGGCTGCAGCTCCTCACCGCGCGCGAGCGAGCGGCGCCCCTCTTCGCCGCGGCCGAGGTCGAACTCCGCCTCCGCCTTCGCGACCCACGAGGCCGCGTCGTCCGGCTGGCGCGCGAGCAGCTCGTTCAGCACGCCGAGCTCGCCGAGCCGATCGCCGCGCCCGCGCCGGCTCGCGGCGAGCGCGGCCAGGAACTGCACGTCGTCGGGATACCGCCGGTCCGCCTCGCGCAGCACCTTCTCCGCGCCGGCCGGGTCGCCGAGCTTCTCCGTCGCCTCCGCGAGGTTCAGCCAGCCGGCCGGCACGTCCGGCTCGGCGTCTACCTGCCAGCGCGCGACGGCGCGCGCCCGCTCGGTGATCCCCTTCTCGCTCCATACCTGATAGAGGAGCGCAGCCGCCTCGCCGTCGATCGGATCGCCGGCCGGCGTCGTCAGCACATCGATCACGCGCACGAGATCGCCTTCGCCGCGATAGGTCTCGGCGAGGAACATGCGCAGCCACGGATCGTCGGACTTCTGCTCGAGCGCGCGCTCGGCGAAGTCGCGCGCATCCTTCTGCGCATCGAGTCGGAACGCGAGCTTCGCGGCGTGCGCGAGCAAGTACGCGTCGTCCGGGTCGCGAGCGAGCGCGCGCTTCGTCGCGGCGTAGGCCTCTTCGACCTTGCCCTCGCCTTCGAGCTGCTGCGCGAGCAGAAACTCGAGCTCGGGCGAGCGCATGGCTTCGGCGTCCTCGCCTGCGGGTTGCTCCGGCGCGGGCTCGCGCTCGGCTGCCGCTGTCTCGGGCGGCGCGTTCGCCGCGGGGTCGCGAGGCGCCGTCGCGCACGCTGCTCCGCTCAGCGCGAACGCGAGCAGCCAGCGGCGCCGCACGCCCCGCCTCGTCAAGCGCCACTCCGGACGCGAGCACCGCACATCGAGAATCCAGCGAACGCCGAGGCCACTGTTTCGACTCCGCTCGTCACGTGAGGCGAAGCCTCACGTGGGCTCGCTGCGCGCGCCGCTTCGCGGCGCTTGCTAGCGGCCGATGTAGCCGTGGTTCTCGAGGTAGCGGAGCACGCCGTTCACGCTCTGCTCGAGCGTCTGCTTGCCGGTCTCGAGCACGAGCTCGGGCTTCAGCGGCTCCTCGTACGGCGCCGAGATGCCGGTGAATTCGGGGATCTGTCCGGCGCGCGCCTTCTTGTACAGGCCCTTCGGGTCGCGGCCCTCGCAGGTCGCGACGTCGGCCGCGACGTAGACCTCGACGAAGTCGCCCGGCGCGAACAGCGCGCGCACCTGATCGCGGTCCGCCCGGTAGGGCGAGATGAACGAGGTGAAGACCAGCACGCCGCAGTCCGTGAACAGCTTCGAGACCTCGCCGATGCGGCGGATATTCTCCGTGCGGTCGGCCGGCGAGAAGCCGAGGTTCTTGTTGAGGCCGTGGCGCACGTTGTCGCCGTCGAGCACGTAGGCGAGCTTGCCGCGCTTCACGAGCTCCGCTTCGACCGCGACCGCGACCGTCGACTTGCCCGAGCCCGAGAGGCCCGTCAGCCACACCGTCGCGCCGCGCTGGCCGAGCAGCTTCTCGCGATCCGCGCGCCCGATCTGGCCCGCGTGCCACGTGATGTTCGTCGACTTCGAATCCGCCACCGCTCTCTCCTCGCTCGCGCTGGATCCACCTCGGCTCGCGGCGCACCCGCGCGACGTTCCCGGCGAAAGGCGGCGCAGGCTAGCGGCGCAGAGAGGCCGCAGCGACGCCGCTCTCGCGTTCCTCGCGCTGCCTGCGCACTTCTTCCGCGATGCGCTCGGCGGCGTAGTCGACCTCCGCGGCGGTCGTGAAGCGCCCAAGCCCGATGCGCAGCGAGGAGCGCACGCGCTCGGGCGAGAGCCCGAGTGCGACGAGCACATGGCTCGGCTCGGGTTTCGCGGAGCTGCATGCGGAGCCCGTCGAGAGCGCGAGATCGGGCAGGCGCGCGATCACGGCGTCTGCACTCGCACCGGTGAACGCGACGTTGAGATTGCCCGCGAGACGCGGAGAGGAAGCGCCGTTCAGCTCGACGCCGCCTGCGAGGTCGCGCAGTCGCGCGAGCAGCCGGTCGCGCAGCGCCGCGATGCGCGTGGACTCCGCTGGCTGCTCCGCGACCGCGAGCGAGACCGCGCGCGCGAAGCCGACGATCAGCGGCGCCGGCAACGTGCCGCTGCGCAGCCCGCGCTCCTGCCCGCCGCCGTACTGGAGCGGCGCCAGCGCGATGCGCTCGCCGCCGCGGCGCCGGCGTCGCACATACAGCGCGCCGATGCCCTTCGGTCCATAGAGCTTGTGGCCCGAGATCGAGAGCAGGTCGAGGCCGAGCGGGCCGACGTCGAGCGGGATCTTGCCGACCGCCTGCGCCGCATCGCTGTGAAAGATCACGCCGCGCTCCGCGCACACGGCCGCGATCTCCGCGAGCGGCGCGAGCGTGCCGATCTCGCCGTTCGCGGCCATCACCGACACGACCAGCGTCTCGCGCGTGATCGCGCGCGCGAGCTCGTCGACGCGCACGTTCCCGCCGGCGTCCACCGGCAGCACCGTGAGCGACGCGCCCTGCTTCGCGAGCGCGCGGCAGGTGTCGAGCACCGCGGGATGCTCGCTCGCGACCGTAATCACATGCGCGCCGGCGCTACCGTGCGCGCGCAGCACGCCCTGCAGCGCGAGGTTGTCGCTCTCGGTCGCGCCGCTCGTGAAGACGATCTCGCGTGGATCCTCGGCGCCGATCGCGCGTGCGATCTCCTCGCGCGCGTTCTCGACCGCAGCCTCCGCGCGCCAGCCGAACGCGTGCGACGCGCTCGCGGGATTGCCGAAATCCTCGCCCCAGTACGGCTGCATCGCGGCGACCACACGCGGATCGCAGGGCGTGGTCGCGTGGTGGTCGAGGTAGATCGGCTTGTTGGGCACCGCCGCCCCGTGAGCGCAGGCTAAGCGGAGAACGACTGCCCGCAGCCGCAGGAGTTCTTCGCGTTCGGGTTCTGGATCTTGAAGCCCGACTCCATCAGCGTGTCGACGTAGTCGAGCGTCGTCCCGACCAGGTAGAGCGCGCTCTTCTCGTCGACGACGACGCGCACGCCGGCGCTCTCGACCTTTGCGTCGCCGTCCTTGGAATTGGGATCGAACGACAGCTGGTACTGGAGACCCGAGCAGCCGCCGCCCACCACCTTCATCCGCAGCGCGTGCGTCGCGGCCTTGCCTTCGGCGTCGAGCAGACGCTTGATCTGCGACGCGGCGGACTCGGAGACGGTGATCAACGACATGACGGGGTCACTCCTGGGAAAGGGCGCAACCTAGCACCCGCGAGATATCGGACGAGATCGGTCTTGGTTCGCGGGCCGGCTCAGCTCGCGCGCGTAAGCCACAGGAAGACCTCGCGATTCCCGGCAGGCCCGGCGACGCGGCTGTCTGCTTCGCCGCGCGGGCTGTAGCCGAGCGCCGCGGCCGCCTCGCGCACGCGCCCGACCGCGCTCGCGCGGTCTTCGTCGTCGCGTACGACGCCGCCCTTCCCGACGCGCTCGCGGCCGACCTCGAACTGCGGCTTCACCATCACGAGCACGTCGGCGCGCGGCGCGAGCGCGGCGATCCGCGGCAGCACGAGCGTCGCCGAGATGAAGCTGACGTCGACGACCGCGAGCTCGATCGGCGGCTCGGGCGGCACGTGCTCGGCGCTCATCTCGCGCGCGTTCACGCGCTCGATGACGCGGACGCGCGGATCGCCGCGCAAGCGCAGGTCGAGCTGCCCGTAGCCGACGTCGAGCGCGATCACGTGTGCGGCGCCGTTCTGCAGCAAGCAGTCCGTGAAGCCGCCGGTGGATGCGCCGACGTCGAGGCAGCACTTGCCGGCGACCTCGACACCGAGGTCCGCGAGCGCGCCCGCGAGCTTCTCGCCGCCGCGCGACACGTAGCGGCGCGTCTCGCCGCGCAGCCGCAGCGCGGAATCCGGCGCGACGCGCAGACCCGGCTTCTCCGCGGGGCGATCGTCGACGAGCACGCGCCCCGCGAGGATCAGCGCCTGCGCCTTCGTACGCGACTCCGCGAGCCCGCGCGCGACGACGAGCTCGTCGAGGCGCACCCTCGCGGGCTTCGCGGTCACGCAGCCGCTCGCGCGAGGCGGCGCGCCAGCGAAGCGATCTCCCTGCGCTGCGCGAGGAGCCGGCACGCGTCGACGGCCTCGGCAGCCGCGTGGGTGGTCCGCGAGCTCTCGGCGGCGTGATGCTCGGCGGCATCCGCGTCGGGAAAGAAGAAGAGCGGAACTGGCGCCAGGCGCATGATCGATCCGTTTCCTGCCGCGGTAGGCGCGGTGCTGCCGGCGAATGGGACTCCGTCGGCCACGAAGCGGCGCAGCGCTGCGCGCGTCGTGTGTCCGATGTCGAAGCACTCGCCGGTGCTGCTCCAGTAGCCGTCTCGCCACCAGCGCACGTAGCGCTCCATCTGATCGCGCGCGTCGAACCCGCCGCACTCCACGAGACTCGTCGCCAAGCAGAGCGCCATCGAGGTGTCGTCGGTCCAGGCGCCGGGGCTCAGCCCGAATGGGCGGCCGCCGACCCTGTCCGAGATCGGCGCGAACGAGCCGCGGGGCTGGAACTCGAGCGTGGTGCCGACGGCGTCTCCGACCGCGAGACCGAGCAGGCAGCCGCTGAAGCGCTCGCCCGCCACGCCTGTCAGGCGCGCGTGCCCAGCAGCTCGCGCACCGCGCTCGCCATGCCGGGCACGTCGAGCCCGTGCTCGGCGCGCTGCTTCGCGGGGCTGCCGTGCTCGTGCAGCCGGTCGGCGAGCGCGAGCGTGCGCAGCGGGATCGCGATGCCTTCGCGCGCGAGCAGCTCGAGCACCGCGCTGCCGAAGCCGCCCATGCCTGCGTGCTCCTCGGCGGTGATCAGCACGCGCACCTTGCGTGCGAGCGCGAGGATGCGCGCCTCGTCGAGCGGCTTGGCGAAGCGCGCGTTCAGCACCGCGCACGAGACGCCGTCCGCGGCGAGCTCGCTCGCGGCCTCGAGCGCCGGATGCACGACGCTGCCGTACGCGAGGATCGCGGCGTCCGTGCCGTCGCGTAACAGCTCGGCCTCGCCGATCGGCAGCGCCTTCAGCTCGGGGTCCATCGGCACGCCGAAGCCTTCGCCGCGCGGATAGCGGATCGCGGCCGGGCCCGGGTACTCGATCGCGGTGCGCAGCATGTGCTGCAGCTCGTTCTCGTCCTTCGGCGCCATCACGACGATGTTGGGGAGCGTGCGCAGGTAGGCGAGGTCGTACAGGCCCTGGTGCGTGGCGCCGTCGGCGCCGACCAGCCCCGCCCGGTCCATCGCGAAGGTGACGTCCAGGTTCTGCACGCAGACGTCGTGCACCACCTGGTCGTAGGCTCGCTGGAGGAAGGTCGAGTAGATCGCGGCGACGGGCTTCATGCCCTCGGCGGCGAGGCCGGCGGCGAACGTGACGGCGTGCTGCTCGGCGATGCCCACGTCGTAGAAGCGCCCCGGGAAGACGCGCTGGAAGCGGTCGAGGCCGGTGCCGTCTGCCATCGCCGCGGTGATGGCCACGATGCGCTCGTCCTCGTGCGCGAGCTTGATCAGCGTGTCCGCGAAGACGTTCTGGAACTT
>Ga0187893_10004815_pt1 | contig 25159 bp, 23 predicted proteins | sample MA1701074metaG_FD_139574 | JGI IMG/M metagenome (GOLD analysis project Ga0187893, IMG submission 139574) | White microbial mat communities from a basaltic lava cave in the Kipuka Kanohina Cave System on the Island of Hawaii, USA - MA170107-4 metaG ... | reverse complement strand
CAGAATTCCCCTTTCTCAAGCCGAAGAAAAGTCGCGGGAATCAGCGACTCTATATTAGGCGAGAAGTCGAAACGGTATTGGAGATCAAGCGGATGCTCTACGAAGAAGGGCATACACTTGCAGGAGTCAAACGATATTGGGCCAGGCGAGGCAGGCTGGCAAGTCAACGGGTGCGCCCCAAAGAACTTGCGCAAAAACTCCGAGGGAATCTCCAGGCGATTCTCAAAGTGTTGGAGTCGCATCCTGACTGACGGCGGTCCCGCCTCGTCTCTTCCGAGCCGATTGCTTTCCAGCCGCCTCCAAGGAGACAATGCGGGAGATGGTGAAATTGAATGAGCGTGTCGGGGCGTGGCGCAGCCCGGTAGCGTACTCGCTTGGGGTGCGAGTGGTCGGCCGTTCAAATCGGCTCGCCCCGACCAAATATCGTGAAGGGTAAGAGATCGGGCGTGACAGGAGACGTTGGACAGATCTCCTGGATCATCGCCTGACCTAAGACCGACCGAAGAAGCTGCCGCCGGCAGCTTTTTTTTTCCAGACGAACCTATGCGCATTCTGGTCACCAACGATGATGGGGTTCACTCGCCTGGTTTGACGATACTCGCCAAGGCCCTGTCGAGAGTGGGCGAGGTGTGGGTGGTCGCGCCGGATCGCGAACGGACTGCCGTGGCCCATTCGGTGACGCTTCATAAACCGCTGCGAGTGAATGAGCTTGGGACACGGATCTACGCGGTCAACGGAACCCCGGTCGATTGTGTGAATCTGGCCGTGTTGAAACTTATGTCGGCGCCGCCCGATCTCCTCGTGTCAGGGATCAATAAAGGCGTGAACCTCGGCGACGACGTGTTGTATTCCGGGACGGTCTCGGCAGCGATGGAAGGGACGATCCTCGGTGTTCCCTCTATGGCTGTGTCCCAGGAGGGGCAGGAACATTTTTATTTCGACGCCGGGGCTCGGTATGCCGTTCGCATCGCTCGTTTGATCCTGAAAGAGGGTTTGCCGGACGAAACGCTCGTGAATCTCAATATTCCGAATCGGCCGTTCGGTTCCATCACCGGAGTCCGAGTCACCTGTCTCAGCCGTAGGCGTTTCGACAATCCGATCATTGAAAAGGTCGATCCGCATGGCCAGACTTACTATTGGATTGCCGGGACCCGTGTATCGTGGAGCCGAAGCAAAGATGCCGACCATGAAGCGCTTGAGCAAGGGGCGGTTTCGCTCACCCCCATCCACCTCGATACGACTCATCATGGGGTGTTGGATCGATTCCGTAAGTGGGAAACGGTGAGTCGACAGGGTATGCGTCGGGTGGCCGCATCGTCGAAGTTGAAGGGCAAGCAGAGGAGCTAGGGTGCTGTGGGGAATCTGATCCAAGCGATCATTACAGAGATCAGCCGGTTTGTCGTGTCGATGATCTCGACGTTAGGCTACACCGGCATTTTCATCACCATGGCCATTGAGAGCGCCTGCATTCCGTTGCCCAGCGAAATCATCATGCCTTTTTCCGGGTATCTTGTGACGACGGGACAGTTCACGATGCTCGGTGTGACGTTGGCCGGCGCCGTTGGGAACGTCGCGGGGTCGATTGTGGCCTACTACGCCGGTGTGTGGGGCGGTAGGCCCTTCGTCGAGCAATACGGGCCGTATGTATTGGTGTCGAGAAAAGACATCGAGATGGCGGATCGATGGTTCGCCAAGTACGGCGAGGCAGCGGTATTTTTCAGCCGAATGATTCCGGTCGTCCGGACCTTCATCTCGTTGCCGGCCGGCATCGCCGGTGTGAATATTTATCGGTTCATACTCTTTACCTTTCTCGGTGCGTTGCCCTGGTGTTATCTTCTGGCCTATATCGGTGTGAAAATGGGAGATCAGTGGGAGCATCTGAAAGACTATTTCCATCAGTTTGACATTGTGATCGGCATCTGCCTGGCGCTTGCCGTGGGCTATTTTCTCTGGTCCCATTGGCCAAGGCGCCGCATCACTCCGGAGTTATAGCCCGCCCATGCTTTTGATCTACAACACTCTCACAGGGGAAAAGGAGCCGTTTCATTCGCTCCAGCCGAAGACCGTTCGAATGTATGTCTGCGGCGTGACCGTCTACGACTACTGCCATATCGGCCATGCGCGTAGCGCGCTCGTGTTCGATGTGATCCGACGCTATCTGGAGTTCAGCGACTATAAGGTTGAATTCGTCAAGAACTTCACCGATGTCGATGACAAGATCATCAAGCGGGCGAACGAACAGGGTGTCAACTGCGACACGATCACCGCGAAATATATCCAAGCCTACTACGAAGATATGGGGAGACTGGGCATTCGCCAAGCCACCATCGAGCCCAAAGCCACAGAACACATGACCGACATCATCCGTTTGACCGAGACCTTGGTGAAGAAGGGATTGGCCTATCAAGTCGATGGAGACGTGTATTTTGAAGTGGCCAAGTATTCTGCGTATGGGCGTCTCTCAAAGCGGCGGTTGGACGACATGCAGGCAGGCGCACGTGTGGACGTAGATGAACGAAAGCGCCATCCGATGGATTTCGCGCTCTGGAAGAGCAGCAAGCCTGGCGAGCCGTCATGGGACAGCCCCTGGGGCCCTGGGCGCCCCGGTTGGCACATCGAATGCTCGGCTATGTCCATGAAACACCTCGGTGAAACGTTTGATATCCATGGCGGAGGGATGGACCTGATTTTTCCGCATCATGAAAATGAAATCGCACAATCGTGTGGCGCCACGGGCAAAGAGTTTGCGCGGTACTGGGTCCACAACGGTTTCGTGCAGATCAACCAGGAGAAGATGTCTAAATCGCTGGGCAATTTCTTTACAATCCGAGAGATTTTTGAAAAGTCGGAATGGCCTGAGGCAGAAACCGGGGAGATGCTGAGATATTTCCTACTCGGAACCCACTATCGCAGTCCACTGGATTTTTCCGACCAAAGTTTGAAAGAAGCCAAGAATGCGGCGAACGGGTTCTACGATCTGTTCACGCGGCTGAAAGAGTCTGAAAATAGGGCCACGGCTGACAAGGGACTGATGGCAGCGATCGAAGCACGTAAGGTTGCATTCCGCGACGCGATGGACGATGACTTCAACACATCAGTGGCCATTGCGGTACTGCAGCGATTGAAAAGCGACCTCAATGAATTGCTGAGCCAAGGCCTCTCGACGGAGGCACGGAAGATTGCTAGTGAGGAATTCCGATCACTAGGCAATAACCTGGGTTTGTTTCAGTTGGAGAGTTGGCAATTCAAACGGAACATAGTCTTAAAGGCTGAGCCAGACAGCTATCAAATTTCAGGTAAAGAAATAGAGCTTAAGGTTGCGGAACGCGATGAAGCCAGAAAACAGAAAAACTTCAAGAAGGCCGACGAGATTCGTCAGTTCCTCGCGGCCCATGGCATCGTCATCGAGGACAAACCCGATGGCACCAGCCGGTGGAAGCGATAGTCCGCCGGAACTGATTTATGGGCTGCATGCCGTGCGTGAGGCCTTGCGCGCCGGCTCTCGTCCGCTGCAGCGGCTGCTCCTACTGCGGACCGATCGGCAATTTGCCGATCTCGCACAGCTGGCGAAGGCGCAGCGAGTCCCCGTTCACATCGAACCTCCGCCCGCCTTCGATCGATTGGTACCGAGCAGAAACCACCAGGGTGTAATTGCCTTTATCGCCGCGAAATCCTACGACACGACGGAACATATTCTCGAGCGGGCAAAGACGCGAGGTGAGAAACCATTTCTCGTTCTTCTAGACGGAATCGAAGATCCACACAATTTAGGCGCGGTTTTGCGGACGGCAGAAGCGGCTGGTGTCCATGGAGTGTTCATTCCGGAGCGCCGCGCGGTCGGCCTGACATCGGTGGTGGCGAAAGTATCGGCCGGAGCGCTCGATCATATCTCCGTCGGCCGTGTGAGCAATCTGATTCGTCTGATTCAGAATCTCAAAGAGGCAGGCCTGTGGGTCTACGGCATGAACCCGTCGGCGGAGAAGCTCCATACCGACATTGACATGACCGGGCCGATTGCGCTGGTACTTGGAGGAGAAAGGGAAGGCCTTCGTCATGGTGTGTTGCGGGAGTGCGACGACTGCATCAGAATTCCGATGCAGGGCCGTATACAGTCATTGAATGTCTCAGCTGCAGCAGCCGTCACGCTGTTCGAGGCGGTCCGCCAGCGTCGCAGGGACGTAGTGCCAGCGGCGAAGCCTACCGAATCTTGATCGTCCCGTCTTGGATAGCGGTCTTGAGCAGCTGAGCGGTGTTCGACACGCGCATCTTTTTCATCATGTTGGCCCGATGCGCCTCGACGGTCTTGACGCTGATCTTGAGTCGTTGACCGATTTCCTTGTTCTTGAACCCGGCCCAAATCAGTTCAAGGATCTCCTGCTCCCGACTGGTGAGCGATTCAGGCCGTTTCTTGCGGGGTGGCGGGGTCAGATTGGCCAGTGAAGGTTTGGTTTTCGACTTTACGGTGCGTGCCATTATCTTGTTCTCCTTTAACGACTAAAATAGTACGGTATAATTCACCTTGACGGAAAAACGCGCAAGAGCAAACCCTCGCCCAGTAGGCAGTGGATTATAAGAACTCTCTCTCCATAAGTAAACTATAGGAAGTTGGCTCCAGTGAAGCTACCTAATTTATTTAATTTGGCATGCGCAGTGCCTCGGATGTTACGAGCCGGAGTCTGTTCCTGAGTCGATTATGCATGAATGGTCTCTCTATCTTGTAGTCGGGACCCTGGGCGCGCTGATCGGCAGTTTTCTCAACGTCTGCATCTTCAGACTGCCCCGAGGCGAATCGATCGTCTGGCCCGGTTCCCATTGCCCCTCGTGCGCTCACCCGATCAAGTTCTACGACAATATTCCTCTGCTGAGCTACTTGTGGCTTGGTGGACGCTGCCGGGCTTGCCGCGCGCCGATTTCGATACGTTATCCCCTCGTCGAAGCTACCAATAGCCTCGGCTATCTCACCATCTTATGGTACTTCGGTCCCAGCTGGACAGCCGCCCTTTATGCCCTGCTGTTTTCGGCGTTGGTCGTGGTGACGGGAACGGATCTCACTCATAAGATGATCCCCAATGTCATTACCATACCGGGAATGGTGGTCGGACTTCTGGGTGCCGTGACCGTTTTGCCGGTGGGTGTGATCAATTCTGTGCTCGGACTCACCGTGGGAGGCGGCATCCTCTGGATCCTGGCCTGGCTGAGCCCCTATCTATTCGGCAAGGAAGGAATGGGAGGTGGCGATATCAAGTTGCTGGCTATGATCGGTGCGTTTCTTGGCTGGAAACCGGCGCTCCTCACCATCATGATCGGCTCGCTCACTGGTTCTATCATCGGCATCAGCTTGATCGCCCTGCGCATCATCAAGCGTGATGAGTATATTCCCTTTGGCCCCTTCCTTGTATTGGGAGCCCTCCTTTCCCTGTTTTTTGCCCAGCCGCTCCTCGAGTGGTACCAAGGTCTTCTTGGCCCTGCCTTCTAATACTTTCCCTGTATCTCTTCGGGCGAATCCATGTATCTAATATAGTGAGGCGTATCTCTGGTTGTCACTCCTCTTTCTTGGCCAGTGCACGTCCTCTTGAGCCTCCATATTTCCTCGTGACAATGCGAAACCGCGCGAACTTGCGAAGTATTCCGTTCGCGCTCCTCACAAAGCATTCAGTCAGCTGGGTGTGGACCAGCGTGGGCACGGGTCTTGGAGAGCACGTTCATCCCTGTAAGGGGAACTCCGCTGCTAGAGGGGGGGGATATGCCGAGAGAATCACAGATACAGGAACAAGGGTGGAGTCTGACAGAGTTCCTCATCGTACTGGCGATCATGGGCATCATGGCTTCATTGGCTGGGTCGAGTTATCAGACATGGACCGCAAGGGTCCAGGCGCGAAGCGCTACAGTAGAGATCGCTTCGGAGCTCCGGCTTGCTAGACAACTGGCGATAGCAAGGCGAGAGCGCCTTCGGGTCATTTTCGACCGAGAGGGCCATACGATCACGCTTCGACGCGCGGATGCCGAAGGCATCCTGCACGTCTATCAGTATGCGGACAAGGGTGTGGTCGTGGAGGAGCCAACCGCCGGCCCTGAACTTCTGTTTCATCCCAGCGGTCGGTCGGTGACCCCTACAACCATTCGCGTGCGCGACAGTCAGGGCCGGGAAACCACATTCACTGTGAGCATCACCGGAAGAGTGTCCGTCTCATGACACGGAAACGATTATTTCACGCAGAGGGCGGAGCCAGTTTTGCCGAAGTGCTTGTGGCTATGGCGCTGACGTTGATCGGGTTGGCCGGTGCGATGGGGGCATTTCAGGCAGCAGGATGGAGTCTTCGAACTGGGACATTAGCGACGCGTGCCCTGGCAATGGCGGAATCGCGGATCGAAGCGAAACGATCTGTACGATGGGATCGTCTCTTGCTGGATGATCTGAATCACGATGGTGTCCCAGACCTTGTCATGCGTGACGATGGAGCAGGCGGCGATGTGCTGGCCGGTGATGGGGTGTACTCCGGTAGTTGGGACCAGGATGGCGTCCATCTGATCTGGACGGTGACGCCGAGCCGTTCCGGTTCGCTGTCGGCCTCAGGGCATGTCCTGATTACGGCTCGCGCAGTCTACGCAGCCGGCGAGGGCCAGCGTGAAGTACGAGTCGGCACCCTGCGGGCTAATCCAGTGTTCGTTGGGGGACTGTAACGTGTCGTCACTCGGAGTAAACAGGATGGGGACAGGACGCCATACAAGAGGTAGGCACCATGGAATAAGAACGGAGACAGGGACCAGCTTGACCGAGCTGATGCTTGCCATGGCGGCTGGACTGGTCGTCTTGGGCGCCACGCTTCAGGCCCTGTCCTATTTCCAGCAACAGTTTATGAAGCAACAACGTGAGGTCGCGCAACAGCAAGATCTTCGCCTTGGGTTAGAAGTACTTGAGCAAGAATTACGGCTTGCAGGGTCCGGCTCTCTCACTACGGCGGCTTCGGGCTCAGTGGAGTTTTCGGCGAATCTGCAAGGCCTTTCGACAGTGGTCACGTCAGCGGCGGCGATTGGCCAAACGGCTCTGTCGGTCGAAGACGGGCAAGGGTGGGATGATCGGAAAACCATTGTGGCCTGTTGGGCCGAGCGCTGCGAGACGCTTGCCCTGGCTCGGGATGGACAACGGAGCCTGCTTACGGTGACGCAGCCGCTGACAGGGGCGATTCCATCCGGAGCCTCTGTCTCCCTCATGAATCGTGTCCGCTACTACAGCCGTCGCGATGACCAGGGTGTTCTGAGGTTGTTGCGACAGGTCGATGGCGGCGCGAGTGTCCTGGTCAGAGATATCAGGGAGGTTCGGTTTTCCTACTGGGATGAAAACGGGCAGGCTGTGACACAACCCGCGCTCGTCAAACTGGTTGTCGTTGAGGTGATGATGTCCGATCAAGGAATCCGTGAGGTTCGAGAAATTAGCCTCAGGACATAACGGCGGCGCCTCCAATAAGCAAGGGGTGAGAACATGGGGATGAAAGAACGGCACGAATCAGAATTCATGAATCTGTGCGACAAGGGTCACGTGCTTCTCGCGGCGCTCATGATGATTTTTCTGCTTGGAATCGCCGGCATGACGTCTCTGTATCTGGCAGGTCACGATGGACAGGGCGTCAGCGCCATGAAAGAGGACAATGTCGCGCAACAGTTGGCCGACGGTGCGGCGGATGTTGTGATGAGTTGGTTTCACGATCCGAGTACGGCACCGATCATGGTCGCTGGACTGCTCGACAAGCGTCAAGGGGATATTGCGAGCGGGCCATCGTTCTTCGACGTAGCCGGGCGCTCGCAGTTTATCGGGACCGCTGACCATCCCGACATCCTCCTTGATGCGGCGAATCAGGCGGACAATCAGACGCTAAATAATTCGCCCAACGGCTTCTACAATGCTCTGGGAGGACTTGGTCGGATTCTTAAATTGAAAGTGTATGGTCCTCTGCAGCCAGGTTTGCTGAGCACGGTTGAGGTAACGGCTACGACGGTCGATCACCGACCGGTTACACGAACGGTTCAGCTTCAGCTCGGGTCTGTGACGATTCCCGCGGTTCGCGAGGCGGTACAAGTTGGACAGACTCTCGGCGTCATGCAGCCAGGCGGTGAATCTCCCGTCAGGGTCCATTGGGGCGATCAACGGGTATTGGGCGATCTCGCGGTGCTGCGAGTCGAGGACCTTGTCCTCAAGAGCACTGCGGCCCCAGTTACCGGTCAGCCGTATGACCAGATGCTGTATGCGCAGGATCGCTGGACGGAATATTGGATTGGAGGGACCGTCTCGGTCATCTCTCCTCCACCCGGCCAAGGTGCGAATCCCCCGCTTCCTGAAAACGTGCACCTGCACCAAGATCCGACGCCTGGGGTAAGGCTCGATCGGTGGGACTACGACTCGCTCAAGAAGATCGCGCTGCGCTGGGGGACCTATTATCGACTCGATCGTCTGGGGCAGCTCCATCCGCAGGGGGCCTCGGACTCGGATCAGGGAATCACGCCTGCAGACGCGCTGGAATCTCAAGCCATCGGAGACCATCGTGGATTGGTCTTCATCGACACAGTCGATGGGCAACCGCCGCGTGTCGATAATATGGGAACGCTGGTGCTGGATACGGACTATTTTGAAGGGCTTCTGGTCGTGCAAGGTCATATGGTGCTCAGGCCTCGTGCAGTAGGGAAATCTGTTCCGGTCCTCAGTCCATCTCCGCCGGGGACACAGTCGCTAGGGGCAAGGGTGCCGGTGCAATTGTCCGGCATTCACGTCAACGGCCTGCTGTCTGCGGCGGGTGTGATCAGGATTGAACGATCCGCTCGCCTGTTCGGGGCGATGATGGCAGGACAGAGCGTGACATCGATCGGACCCGGTACCGTTATCGAAGTCTGGTACAACGCCGATTTGGCGCAGGGACTCTTTCGAGGGCTTCCGGTGGTGTATCGGGCGCCGGGAACCTGGCTGGCGAAGTACTAGCAGGATGCTGGGAATTGGGGCGAAGCATTGTATGACCGTCGAGACCGACATCCTGAGTGGAGGAATGGGAAGCAAGACGGAAGGGAGTGATGGCTCTTCCAAGAAGGGGAACCGTGGGGCAAAATCGTCTCGCACGATCGAGCGGAACGTGCTGGACGCGCTGGTCTATCGCGGGGTTATCAGCCAGGCTGATGTGTTAGCGGCGGTAGACGATTCAAAGGATGGCAGCTTCGATCTCGAAACGATGCTCCTCGACCGCTATCGTGTTCCGAAGGACGCCTTAGGGTCTGCCCTGAGCGATTTTTATCAATGTCCCTACCTGCCGTATGACGAACGAACAGTCATCGATGCCGACCTGCTGAAAACGCTCAACCTCGACTATCTCAAAAAGAACCTCTGGCTGCCGATCGTGCGTCGAGGCTCACGGATCGATGTGCTCACGAGCGATCCGCACGATCTCGACAAGGGCTGGGACGTGCGGCGCACATTTCCTGGAATGACCATTCGCTATGCCGTAGGTCTGCGTCGGGACATCGAGCAATTTCTCCATCTGGCCAGGGGCCAGGGAAGCAGCGGGTCCATCGGCGCCATTCTCGGTGAGTTGATCAATGAAATCCATCTTAAGTCTTCCATCGACCCCGTATTCGGTGGGATCGACGAGAACGACTCAGCCATTGTGCGGCTGACCAATCAAGTGATCGCCGAAGCCGACCGCCTCGGCGCATCGGACATCCACATCGAACCATACGCGGATCGTAAAGACATGGCTGTGCGCCTGCGCATCGACGGTACCTGCTTCACCTACATGGGGATTCCCGCGGCCTATCGGCGTGCTGTCGTGTCACGCATCAAGGTCATGGCCAACCTTGACATCGCCGAACGACGCAAACCCCAAGACGGCAAGATCCGGTACCGGGTGGCGAAGGATCGAGAGGTCGAAATACGCGTCGCGACCCTGCCCACCTCAGGACAGGATGAAGATGTCGTGCTGCGTCTCCTTACGGCCAAGCAACCGATGCCGCTCGACGCGATGGAATTCACCCCCTCCACTTTGCAGGTCATTCAAGCCATCGCAGAGAAAGCGCACGGAATCATCCTCTGTGTCGGACCGACTGGGTCCGGCAAAACGACAACCTTGCACGCGATTCTCAAGCACGTCAATACCGACGAACGAAAGATTTGGACGGCCGAAGACCCCATTGAAATAACCCATGACGGTCTCCGCCAAGTCCAGGTCCATTCGAAGATCGGTCTCACTTTCGCGGCTGCGATGCGGGCGTTTCTGCGTGCCGACCCCGACGTCATCATGATCGGTGAGATGCGGGACAAAGAAACGGCCGACATCGCCATTGAGGCCTCGCTCACCGGCCACTTGGTGCTCAGTACCCTCCATACGAACAGTGCGGTTGAAACGGTGATCCGTTTGTTGGATCTCGGCTGCGACGCCTTCAACTTTGCCGACGCCATATTGGGAGTGCTCGCCCAGCGTCTGTGCAAACGGATCTGCATCCAGTGCAAGGAGGCCTATCACCCGACGCAACAGGAATACGACGAACTGGTGCAGGGGTATGGCGCGCAGGACTGGCCCACACTCGGCATCGAGTATCGCGCCGCTTGGAGTCTGTACCGTGGGCGAGGCTGCGAGGTCTGCAACCGAACCGGCTTCAAAGGGCGGATTCCCTTGCACGAACTGTTAAGAGGATCGGAAGAGATGAAGCGGCTCATCCAATCCAGAGCCAGGACCGTCGACATGCTCAGCCTGGCATTAAAAGAAGGGATGTCGACCCTGGTACAAGACGGGATACAAAAAGTCCTGCGCGGAGAGACCACCTATCAGCAGGTTAGGGTTGTTGCGATGAAGTGAGGGGAGATTTCAACATGTAACCAAAACCGGACGGTACAAATTTTCACAGCAAAGATCGCAATCGACGCCCTCATGACCAGATCGAGTCCGCGCTCTCTCTAATGTGCGCCTCGCAATGGCCACAAGTTTAACCTGCACCCTAGGAGCCTGTCCGACATTGCCTTCGTGACGAGGCGAAGGAGGTGCGACCAGATGCGAGGCCGCAGGCCCGGAAAAACCGGAGGTGTATTCGCTGGAATACATTGAGGATTGTTTCGGGCCGAGCACGACGCAGATGGTCGCACCTCGTTTGCCGCAGTAGAACGGTCAATGTCGGACAAGCTCCTAGAAAAAGGTCCTCGTACCGAACCATCTGGACTGCTTCCAACGCTCGTTCCACCTCTTAGCGGCTGATCTATCCCATGATCGGACGGCACAAAATGTGCGCTCGCTGTGACACAAATTGTCGATCTTCTCCCAAAATCTTCCTAATTCTGCCCCTCCAATAAGTCGAGAGATATAATTAAAATCAACGAGTTGAAGCTCCTAAGCCGAGCGAAATTGTCGGCATGCCAATTGCTCAATTGGCGGCCAGCTATGGGTGTATCTAATAAGACAAGACGCGATGGGACTCTGTCGCGGCAGGCAGGGTTTACGTTGATCGAGGTGCTAATCGCCGCGGCGATTATCGGGATCGCGGCGGCGATAGCCATACCCAACTTCACGCGGATGTACATGGACTATCAAGCGAGGGGCACGGCCTCCGAGATCACTCGCCATCTTGTGCTTGCTCGTACAAGAGCGATGACGTCGAATCAGACTCTGAACGTCCAAATCGTGCTGGTGAATGGAGGGGTCCAGATGACCACCACCAATCTCGCCGGTGCTCCGGCTCTTCAAGGCCTAAACAGGATCGAGGCGGTACAGATGACGACATTAGCCTTCAACAACGGTGGAATCCCAGGCGGTGGGGTCGTCCAGTTTAATTCCCTTGGGATCAGGACGAGTGTGCCTGGAACTGGAGTACAGACGATCACGGTCGGAGGGACTCTCGCAGGGACTCCAACTACACAATATCTCATTAACATCGCGCCGAGCGGAACCAGTAGGCTTCAGAGGTTATGAGGTCTTCCGCGATGAGCGACACATGCACGATAGCAACATGATGACTAGCCGGATTCGACAAGAAAAGGGGTTCACGCTCATCGAGGCTATGCTGTCGTCGGCCATTCTTGCCGTTGGTTTGCTCGGATTAGCAGGGATGACGACACTGTCCTTCACGCGCAACAGCGATAGCAATGAAATGACGGTCGCCACGAACCTTGCTGCGGAGCTCGTCGAACGGATGCAATTCAATCGACGGAACCTCGTGAATGGCTACAACGGAATCAATTTGACCTCAGCGAATCCCGCGCTCTGCACCCAGAATGCGCTGACTCAGCCGGTGGCGCGAGGAGATTGTCTGCAGTGGCAAGCCCGCCTGTTTGCGTCGGGATTGACAGGAGTCCAAGCTCAGGTGGCGGTGGCGGCCGTAGGGCCGGTGACCCTCAATCAAAATAACATTAACGTGAACGTCACTTGGGTCGGATCAAGTCGCAACACCATTACCGGTGGGGGGGCAGCCTGGGTACCAGGGACCAAAGCAGTCTTGTTGAACACGATGATCGCACCAGAGTGAGAAGCCGGCAGGGAAAGGGGCGGACGCACGATATGAGATCGCAGGACAAATCAGATGAGCAGGGGTTCACATTGGTCGAGATCATGGTAGCGACCGCGGTGACCTCCGTGATCGTGTTAGCCGGCATGTCTGCGCTGACGATGACCGGCAAAGCCGTGCGGGCAAATGAGCAAACTTCCGATGCCCAACAGAATGCGCGTATGGCCATGGAACTGATCACCCACGACATCAAGATGGCGGGCTTTGGGCCGGCCATTGATCCATCAAGGAATCCGCCTCCGGTCGGGAACTGTGGAATTGGCGCGACTCCAGTGCCGATCCTTCCTGGGGATAACAATCCAACCGTCGGGGTCCCTGATACTGGACCGGATCAAATCTCCCTCGTAGTGCCCCTCACGTTTTATGGCGCGCCGGCTACTCCGGCGTGGCAGACCACCGCGCCACTTGGTGTAGCCGGAGGGGGCTTTGCAAATGTACCAATCAACGCAGCCATCCTTCCCTCTATGACCGCAGCGGGGCTCGGTGCCAACTCCTTTATTTCGATCGGCGGTATCGTGGCTGCTCAGGTGCAGGGTGCGGCTGCGCCAATCCTATTGACGGTTCCCGATCCTGGGCCAACACAGATTCCGACGGGGACCCAAGTATTTATTCTTCAGTGCATCACCTATCAAGTCATTCCTCAGCTGGCCGGTGGTACTCCCGGTGCAGACCTCAACAACATCTGTGGCGGCAATGCTCCCTGCTTGGTCCGCGGGATAGCCAATGCCACAGTCGCTTCATTTGGTCGCGTCCTGCCGAACTGCAATGTTCCGGCGAGCCCCTGCTTGCCGATCGTCAACGGGATCGAGGATATCCAGTTTGCCTATGCCTGCGATGGCTGTCTGTTACCGGCAGCCGGCCTTAGCGAGCCAGATGGTCGGATCGACGACGTGAGCCTGAACCTGATCTTCGATCAACCGGATTACATCTCGAACCGGATCTGGAACACTCCGCCCATGATTCCGTCTGCGATCAAAATGGTTCAAGTTTCGATCGTCGCCCGGCAACAATCGATGGACAATGGGCTGGGAGAAGGGAATTCACAGGCAGGAGCGGGAACCTTGTCCACCACCTTTCTCACGGTCGATGACCATCCCCATGCCAACGGCGTCTTCCTGGCCGGTGATACCGGAGCCCAGATCCCTCCCTATGCATCGGTACGGCGGAGAGTGGTGACCAGGAGCGTGGAGACAAGAAATGCGAGACCGTGGTCCTGAACCGGAGAGGAAGACGACGATGCGTGAGCGGCACAATGGGTCACAGATAAGGGGCGAACGGGGTGTAAGTCTCATCACCGTCATGATGGTGATCTTCATCATGACTCTGATGGGGATCTCGATCCTTGCGATCACGGGATCTGAGCGCCAAATCGCTGGTTCTGACACTGCCAGTGAAGCCTCGACGGACGCGGCGGAGTCTTGTGTGAGCACAGGAGCGAATGTGCTCCAGCAGAGTCTTCAAGCCCATGCCGTGCCGGCAGCATTGCTCTCCAACGCGGTTCCGCCCGGACCGGTGCCGCTCGCGAATCTCGCCGTGTTGAACGGTGAGATGATCAATGATGGAGGCAACCCGGACTTCCCAATTGGAGCGGGCTCTGCGCCAAACCTGGCGATGACAATAGGCAACTACCAGGTGTTTGGCGACATTGATCGATTGTATGTGCAATGCGCCTTCGGCAGCGATTGTCTGCCCGGCAGCGAGACCATGCGGATCGATATCTTTTATCAAATTACCTGTGTGGCGCAAAACCAAGCTACGGGTATCACCAGTCAAGTCGGAGCCTTGTACGCCTGTAACAATACCGGCACGTTTTGTCAGCCAAGGCCCTACTAGGCCTGCGGCCGCTAGATGAGGAGGATCACCATGATGGACGACGCTCACAGAGAGGGAAAGATGAAGGGCCTCAAGCGAGGCAGCCAGATGAGTGGGCACAGCCGATGGTTCGTGCGCGCCGGGATAACAATGGTGCTGGCGGTGACAGTCCTCTCCGTTATAAGTGTCGGCGTCACGCTGGCCGACGACCAGCCCCTTCCCTCAATGACGGTCGGCTATCAGAACGGCACGATTACCGCCATCTATGAGAAGACGCTCGACATCGATGGGCGGACCTATTGGCTGGTGCCGGATGTCGTCATGCTTGATGGATATGGAAGGATGATGGATCCCGGTCGCCTCGTGGTGACCGCTGAGGTGAAGTTTCACGTCACGAAAGAACAAAGCAACAAGATCGACAAGATGATCGTGACTCTCCCCAGGTAACAAGGAAACGGTAGACCATATGTTTAGTGCAACAAGAACGGAGGGTGCCATGAAGAGCCGGAATATCGCCACTCGTGGAACCGTCATGCTGGCTTTGGTGGGTTGTCTCGTGGGTCCCGGTGCGCTGCAGGCCCAAACGATGGACCAGTACTATGCAGTCCCGCCCTTTGTGAGCGACCAAGTCGCGCCCAACATCATGCTGCTGCTCGATAACTCTGGCAGTATGTCGGGGCTGGCTTGTGACCGCAATGACGACGGAGACTGCATCGATCTAGGCACAGACCTCACGTTCACGAATACGACCAGTTATTCAGGCTACTTCGATCCTCTGACCTGTTACACCTACAATACGACCGACACGCGCTTCGTGGTCAGTACGGTGAGGGCCCTTGTGGCAATCCCTGGCAACTTGGCAATAGCCTGTTCTCCGACTGAATGGGATGGTAATTTCTTGAACTATGCGACCTTTAGACGGTTCGATGCCCTCAAGAAATCGATGACCGGTGGCGACTGTTTTGTTGCGCGTGCTGCGGACGGGACCTGTCCGACGAATGGGACTCCAGCGCTGAAGACGGTCGTGGCACAGGCGGCAGGAGTCAACACACAGCTAGCGAGGATTGACCGCGCTCCAGTAGGCGGCCCCAATAGCTATGTAGGAAGAATTCCCTCAGCCGACAGTACGGGTAACCCCGCAACCATCTATATTGGCACCGACGCCGCCTATTTCTGTATCGATAACGACAACGGGTTTAATAGCAACTGCGGAGATTCCTACAGTGTGAGAAAGTATCAACTCAAGATTGGGCTCAGTGCCGAGCCAACCGGGGTCATTCAGCAGATTGGTGCCCAGGCGCGGTTCGGGCTGTTTGAATTCAAACCTGCCGGCGACGGAGCCAGGATGCTCGTGGGCCTCGGCTCTCGCCAATCGATCGATTTTGCCGGGGCGACCACGGAGACCTTCACTACCAATACGGCGGCCATGGTGGATGCGGTTCAGGAGTCGTTTCCCTCCACCTGGACTCCTCTGTCCGAGTCTCTCTATGAAACTGCCCGCTACATTGCCCAGATCAATTCCACGTACCTGCCCGGTTCCTATGTCTATCCCATTGCCTTTGCGGGGGGCATTTCAAACGGTGTTAACTTTGGGGCGACAGGGGTCGGCTCAATAGGAGCGTCTGAAATTACCGCTCTGACCGGCGCCGAAACCTGCACGCCTGGGGCCGGCTATATCACCAACGCCTGCGGACGGGATCCGTACTTTTTTGGGAGCAACCACACACCAGCTTGGGCGTCGACGTCTACGCAGGTCCGCTGTTGCAAAACGTTCGTCATCATAGTGACGGACGGGGCGCCGACACAAGATGCCAACATTCCAGCAGGGATCCAGGATTACGGGCACAACCACCATGGGGTTCACTGTACGGGAGCGGATGTGAGCAGTCCTACGGCTCCCATCAATGCGACCTGTAACGCCAACCAAGGCACGACCGCTCCTTACTTGATCGGCACAAGTCCTGCCGCCACTGGGACCTCAGGCGAGCACAAGACGGACTACGCGAACGGCGGGAACCACTATCTGGATGACGTGGCCTATTGGATGCACACGAATGACCTCCGGCCCTGTACCGCCGGTGGAACTGATGGGACAATTGCCGTCCTCAACGTGACGGGCCATTGTCTGCAGGGGCTCCAGAACGCGACAGTCTATACGTTCTTTGCCTTCGGCAACATCGCGGGCAGAGAAATCTTGATGCACGCGGCCCAATTGGGTGGGTTCGAAGACAGCAACAACAATAACCTGCCGGACCTGGTGTCTGAGTGGGACAAGGTCATCAATGCGACCGGCGCGCCTGGCACCGACGGAATTCCCGATAACTACTTCGAATCTTCCAACGTGGACGACTTACAAGATAGGCTGATGGCGACCATCACGGCGATCTTGCGGAAGAGTTCGTCCGGAACGGCCATATCCGTGTTAGCCACCTCTGCCAGCGGTGAAGGGAGCGTCTATCAAGCCTACTTCTACACCAGTACCGTCGGGCAGGGTGGAGCCAATGTGAGATGGACCGGGTATGCGCAGGGGCTGTTTATCGACCATCTGGGGAATTTCCGAGAAGATACGGATCAGGACGGAAAATTAGTCTATCAAAACGATTACATCGTGAAGACCCGGTACGATAACAATGTCGCCAGTCTCACCTATGGGACAGTGCTGGTCGACAAGTACGGGGATGCCAACGGCGACGGGAGCGCCGACAGTGCGACGCCGACAATCTCAGGCCTGGGACTGAAAGATATTCTTCCTTTCTGGGAAGGGGGCAAACAGCTGGCCAACACCGCTTCCACGGCGAGAAACCTGCTCACGTGGGTAGACTCCAACAACGATGGACTCGTGCAGGCTGCCGAGCAGATGCAATTCAGCACTGCGAATTCGGGAACCTTGAGTCAGTACCTGAGAGCCGGCGCCGCCCCCTATACAGCGAACAACATCATCAACTTTGTTCGCGGGGACGAAATCGCGGGGCTTCGCACGCGCATGCTGGAAGAGCCGATCGGCAGCGGCACCTATAAGGTGTGGAAATTGGGCGACCCCATTCACTCGACTCCCACCATTGTGGCTGCGCCGCGCACGAACTACGATCTCATTTATGGAGATTCTTCCTACACGGCCTTTTTTCAGCAGTACCAAAATCGTCGCGAGGTCGTATATGTCGGCGCGAACGACGGGATGTTGCACGCCTTCAACGGCGGGTACTACCACAAGAGCGACGATGTGACGACGGCGGCCGTGGTCGAGCATGGATGGTTCACGAAGAACCCCACCGACAATAGCAGCGGCCGTCCGCTCGGGGACGAGCTCTGGGGGTTCATTCCCCATCAACTCCTGCCGCAGTTGCAGTGGTTGACGAGGGCCGATTACACACACGTGTACTACGTGGATCTTAAGCCCACAGTGGCGGATGTGCGGATCTTCACGCCGGACACTGACCATCCGAACGGCTGGGGCACGGTTCTGATCGGGGGCTTCCGCATGGGAGGGAGCTGTGGAAACTGTGCTTCGGGCACGGGCGCTCCTCCAATGGTTGTCAATATAGGCGGGACGAACCGAAGCTTCTACAGCGCGTACTTTGTGCTCGATATTACCAATCCGGAGGTCGACCCCAAACTCCTCTGGAGCTTCAGCGATGCCGGCTTGGGGCTTTCGATCGGTACTCCGTCGGTGATGCGGGTGAGCCCGACCGCGGATTCGAAGATCGATAACACCAATGCGAAGTGGATGGTCTTGTTCGGTTCGGGGCCCAATGGCTATGCGGCAGACTTGCCGGCCGCTCCGGCGCAATCAGCCACGCTGTATGCCGTGGACTTGAAGGTCGGGCCTGGAGCTGGCAATTCGCAGGTGACCTCGATGCCACTCGGCTCCTGGACGTCGTTTGTCGGTAACATTGCGGTGCTGGATAGGAATTTCGACTACCGCACTGACGTCGCCTACGTCGGGCGCACGATCAATGACGGATCTCTGCCCTGGAGGGGCAAGATGTATCGGTTGACCACTAGCGGTTGTACGAATGCCCCTTGCAGCACCTCGACTTGGGGTGTTGCCAACGGGGGCTTCCGATCAGCCACGGAAATGCTCGATACCTTCAATGACTACACAGCCTCGACCAGTGTCACAGTGGAAATGGGGCCTATAACGACCGCACCGTCGGTGACGATCGACGATGCGAATAAGGTCTGGGTCTTCTTCGGAACGGGCCGCTACTTGGGTAACTCGGACAAGACCAACACGGAGCAACAGTACCTGTTCGGAATTAAAGACAACGTGATGAACTCGGGGTGCACCCAGACAAACACCACCAATTGCAATAACGCCAATCTGGTGAACACCACGAATGCGGTGGTCTGTGTCGTTTGTGCGCCTGGGACGAACCAAATGACGGATCCCAACAATCCTGCGCTCACTGATGTCACTACGGGAGCCAACTCGATGGCGGGGTTGGTCGCGAGCAGGGATGGATGGTACGTCAAGCTGGCGACTGCGGCCGGCACGTCGGCAGAGCGGTCAGTGTCCAGCTCCGTCGTGCTTGCTGGCGCGGTCTTCTTTCCGACGCTCGTTCCCACGAATGATTTCTGCTCCTCCACTGGGACGAGCTATCTCTATGCCTTGTACTACAAGACCGGGTCGGCGGTCCCGACTCCAATTATCGGGACCAGCGTCTCCGGTGCGAATACGAACGCCAACACGAGGATGAATCTTGGCGACGGAGTAGCCTCGCAAGTCGCTATCCATATCGACGGGACCGGTAACATTCCCGGTGGACCCCCAGGCGGGCCGCCGATCAAGGCCTGCAGCCAGATGAGCACAGGGAGCAGCACGTGTATAGATGCAAATGCGCCGAATCCTCCCTGGAGTCGGTATGTGTCTTGGGTGCGTCAGCGAGGGTGAGTGAAGGTTCAATAGAGTTGGGAGGAACCAGCATCTTGGTTCCTCCCGCTCAACCAGCAGGGGCAAAACAGCGTTCGAGCAACGAACGAGATCGTCGCATCAACAAGTGCGGTACATAAGATCCTTTTCATCGCTATGTGTTATTTTCTCCCTCCTGTTCATCGGGTGTAATTCGAGTTCTACCCCAGGCAACGGGTCTTCTTCTCCAAGTGATGCCCCTCCACAGCGCCTCGCGACCATCCGTTTAGCGACAATTACCCCAGACCCTATTATGCTGATCGAGACTGTCAAGGTCATGATCGAGACCGATGATAGCCAATCCAGTACGGCTGGATTTCAGTATCAGTGGATGGTCAACGGTGACCTCATCCGAGATCAGACGGGCCCCACACTGACACCGAGTATGTTAAAGCGTGGTGACCGTGTGACGGTCGGCCTTGTGCCCACAAGCGGCACGGTTCAAGGAACTCGTTACCAGGCTGGTCCCGTGGTGGTCGGCAATACCCCCCCTGTTGTTGGCCATCTCTCCATCGAGCGGCCAGCTGACGCGCATGCTCCGGTCTTTGCGAAGATGGAGGCCGTCGATGCAGATCAGGACGAGATGCAGTTCGACTTTCGTTGGTGGCGCAACAACAAAATAGTGAAGCAGGGGCCGGAGCAGACATTAGATACCACGGGATTTCAGACCAAAGATACGCTTGAGGTGGAAGTGACCCCCCGGGACCAATCATCTGTCGGGAAGGCGGTTCGTTCTGAATCGGTCTATGTCGGCAATAGTCCTCCGAAGATCGTTTCTGCCCCCGCGTTGCTCATTGGCCGCGAACGATACGAGTATACGGTGAAAGCTGTCGATGCGGATGGTGACCCACTCAGTTTTCTATTGGAAGTGGCGCCACCGGGGATGGTGATTGATAAGGAAACAGGGCATCTCGTCTGGCAGATTCCCCCGGAGCAACTTGGCAGCCATCGAGTTCGTATCGTTGCTGAAGATGGGCAAGGGGGAAAAGCCTTTCAGGAATTCCACTTCACCCTCCCTGCTTCTGGCAAGCCTGCTAAACCTGAAGGCGCGTGAGGGTGTCCGCGCAGCTCAATCATTTCTTCTGCTTGTCACACCTTGCCTCGGTTTGTTAGAATCACCCAACTATCGTATCGCTGCAGGGAGGGAGAACGCCTTAGCGCTTGTGCGTAAACTGAAACTCAGAGAAGGCACCAATACCGCCGTTCTGTTCGGTCACCACGACCGGCATCTCAAGCTGATTGAAGAAGACCTCGGTGTGCGCCTCTCGGCGCGCGGCGAAGAACTCACACTCGACGGTTCGCCAGACGCCACGCGCCACGCGGAACGTGTCCTCACGGAACTCGCCATCCTGGCCAACGACGGGATGGTCCTCCAGCCCGACGACATTACCCACGCCTTGAGCGCGCTCCGGCAGAGTCCCGAGATTCCGATCAAAGACCTCCTGGCCACCGCGGCGACCATCGTCACCAAGAAACGATTCGTCGTGCCGAAAACGCCGACGCAAAAAGCCTATATCGACGCCATCGAGACGCACGACATCGTGATTGGCATCGGCCCGGCCGGAACGGGGAAGACCTATCTGGCGATGGCGATGGCGGTGAGTGCGTTGCTGAAGAAAGAAGTGAGCCGCATCATTCTCGCGCGGCCGGCGGTGGAGGCGGGCGAGAAGCTCGGGTTCCTGCCGGGTGATCTGTACGCCAAAGTGAATCCCTATCTCCGCCCGCTGTACGATGCGCTGTTCGACATGATGGACATGGAACGGGCAACGCGCGCGATTGAACGGGGCGACATCGAAATTGCGCCCCTCGGGTTTATGCGCGGACGCACGTTGAACGATTCGTTCGTCATTCTCGACGAAGCGCAGAATGCCACGGCGGAGCAGATGAAAATGTTTCTCACGCGACTTGGGTTCCATTCCAAGGTGGTCGTCACGGGGGATATCACACAGGTGGATCTGCCGCCCGAACGGGTCTCCGGCCTGATCGAGGTGCGGGAGATTCTGCGCGAGGTCGAGGGCATCGCCTTCGTCTACTTCGACGAGCGCGACGTGGTCCGTCACAAGTTGGTGCAGGACATTATCAAAGCCTATGAGCAGCATCAGATCCCCCCGCAGGCTTCCAGCCCCGGAGCGGGCGCGGCGGGACGGCGATCGTCGCCGGGGCCGCAGGAAAAGCCGCCGAAGCCGGCCCCCCCTCCGCACCGTTCACGGCCCCGTGGGGCCAGTCGCATTAACAGGATGCTGAAACAGTCCGCCACCACCACGGAAGGTTAAGGCTGAGGCCTAGGCTGAGATGAAGAATGTCAGGTATTCGCTCAACCTTGACCTCGATCTCAGCCTAGTTCACTCGCTGCGTGCCATTGGGTTTCCTGCATACCACCATAGTTTTTCCGCAACCTGTTGATGCCGGTCCATATGCAGAGTCACGTTCGATGTGTGACGTTTGACCAGGCGCGCCTGGAACGACTGGCACAGGCGATTCTTTCCGATGTCGGGGAAACGTCGGCGGAGCTGGGCATCATGTTCGTGGGCGATCAGCGGATGAGGGGTCTCAATCGTCGGTATCGGGGCAAGGATCGCACGACCGACGTGCTGGGTTTTGCCATGCGGGAAGCCTTCACGCCTCACGCCTCACGCCTCACGCCGGATATGCTGGGCGATGTGGTGATCTCGGTGCCCACGGCGTGGCGACAGGCGAAAGAGGCCGGACGGTCCTTGGACGAGGAACTCGCCTGGTTGCTGGTCCATGGCATTCTGCATCTCTGCGGCTACGATCATGAGCGGAGTGAGAAAGAAGCGCGCCGGATGCATCGTCGTGAACGGATGATACTGCGGTCGATCGTGCGGTTGCCGTAACTAGCAGGCTGAGGTTGAGGTTTAATGAAGATCCGACATTCTCATCTTAGCCTCAACCTTAGCCTGAGCCTCAACCTTCTCTGCGCTGGCGGACTTTTTCAGCATCCTGCCAGTGAATCGAACGCATCACGAGCAGATCTATGGGATGGTTGCAGCAACTGAGTGACGGGCTTACCAAAACGCGCGATGTCGTCCGCGGGTCCCTGGATCGGTTGCTTGGCCGTGTTGCGGATCCTGCCCTTCTGGAGGAATTCGAAGCGGCCCTCATTGCCTCCGATCTCGGTGCCCGCGTCGTGGATCGCGTGATCGAGCGCCTCAAGAAACAGCTTCAAGGGACCGATGCCTCGCAGCCCGGTCGGGTGCATACGGAATTGCGGGACACTCTGCTCGATGTGTTGACGCCCGTGCAAGGGCTGTCGTTGGAGTCGCTGCTCGCGAAAGGTCCCAAGCCATTCGTCATCCTGGCGGTGGGGGTGAACGGTGTAGGTAAGACGACCACGGTTGCCAAGATCGCGCAACGGCTCGTGCAGGCAGGGAAAGTGCCGTTGTTGGTGGCTTGCGATACATTTCGCGCGGCGGCGATCGATCAGCTGCAAGTTTGGGCCGACAGTGTCGGCGTCGACGTGATCCGTCACCGCCATGGAGCCGATCCAGCCGCCGTAGCGTTCGATGGGATTGCCGCCGCGAAAGCGCGGCAGGTGGACGTAGTGTTGATCGATACGGCCGGCCGGCTGCACACGAAATCGAATCTCATGGACGAACTCCGCAAGATCGCCCGAGTCATCGCACAGGAATGTCCTGGTGCACCGCACGAAGTGCTCCTCGTGATAGACGCCACGATTGGGCAGAACGCGCTGTCCCAAGCCCGTCAGTTCCATCAAGCGGTCGGTGTCACCGGCTTGGTCCTGACGAAGCTCGACGGCACCGCTCGCGGAGGGATCGTCGTCGCGATTGCCGAGGAGCTGAAGTTGCCCGTGAGGCTCATCGGAGTCGGGGAGTCGGTTGAGGATCTGCAGGATTTTCAGAGCGACGCTTTCGTGGACGCGCTCCTCGGGACATCGGTGCCGCCCTCCTCCTAGCAGGATACTGAAAAAGTCCGCCAGCACCTCAGACCGTGGCGTGTGAAGCGCGAGATAGGCGAGAAAGGCGCAACGTGGACAGATTTGACCCACCTCGTCTCGCCCATCTCGCCAGTCTCGCGTGGTTATCCTGCGTATCCCCCGGTGAGATCCCGTCATTTTCTTCTCAGGCAGCATCGCCTGTGTTAGGCTGAATTTGCCAATTATCTAGTAGTGACGCGCCATGCATTCCGGTCCGTGAGACTGAGATATGATCAAGATTCTGGTTATCGACGACGATCGCATGAACTGCGAGCTGCTCCAGTCTGTCTTCACCCGACATGGGTATCAGGTGCTGTCGGCGACGAGCGGGATCGAAGGCCTGACCCTCTTCCGCCAGCAGGCCCCGCGCGTCACCATTCTTGATCTTCGCATGCCGGAAATGGATGGGCTGACCGTCCTCAAAGAAATCCGCGCCTACGATCCCTATGCGGCGGTGATCATTCTAGGCGGCGGAGCGACTGAGGGGCAGGAAAATCAAGCGCGTGGATTGCGCGTCACCGATTTTATTCGAAAGGGCCTGTCGCTTGATGTGCTGGTCGAATGCGTCAACCGGGTGGTGCAGCTTCCGGCTAGATCCGTTCCCGCTCTGCCGGTGGCAGGCAGCGCAGCCGTGGCCGATACGGGGGAAACGATCCTCGTCGTCGATGATGAGCCGTTGGTCCGCGGCTTGCTCGTTCAGTTTCTCAGTCTCCGCGGCTATCGGGCGCTCGGTGTGAAAGACGGCTCCGAGGCCCTCTCGATGGTGGAACAATCGCCCCCCGACCTGATCCTTCTCGACCTGTTCATGCCCGGTATGGACGGCGTCGAGGTGCTCCGGCAACTCCGCCAACGCGAATACACCGGCGGGGTGATCATCATCACCGGGAGTCATGACGAAGAGCGTCTCGATGAAGCCTGGGCCGTGGGGCCGCAAGAAGTCATCGGGAAGCCGATCGACTTGGAGCAATTGCTGACGTCCATCCAGCTTGTGCTCGTCTGTCGCGAATGCTAAAACCTTTCCGATGCCAATCGGAAGCAGGATTGTCTCTTTTCCCTATCTGTTTCTAGTCGCGCTCCTCAGCCACAGGGCTCTCGGTATCGCCTGCGCAGCCGACCCAGTCCTGCCGCAAGTCGTCATTCAGCATCACAAGTTATTCGTACAGATCGTCCCCGAAGAACATGCGCTCATCGCAAAGGACCGGCTAACCCTTGAGGTGCCTGAGTCACAGACTTCGATTCGTTTCTCCCTCGCCCCCACGCTCCAGATCGACCACATTGCACTCGTGCAAGAATCGGCCGGGACGGAATCCTTGATTCACGATGTGCCGTTTGAACTCGAGCATGGTTCTACGCCGGAGTCGGTCCAGGAGGTTAGTATTTCCTCACAGGTCGTGCCTGCCGGACTGGTGACGCTGGATGTTCACTATCATGGCGTCATCAACGATCCGCCGCGAGATCCGCGCCATCTTCGTTTTGTGACGCCCAGCGAGACTGCCGGACATATCGGACCGGAAGGTGTCTATGTGAGCAGCGAGAGCCACTGGTATCCCGATAACCCGGAATCACTCAGTACCTATGCGCTGCTGGTCGCCGTGCCAACGGGGTGGACCGTAGTGACCCAAGGGAAGGCCGGCGAATCGCGTGCCTGCCCCGCTTGGCTCTGTCGCAACGATCAGATGGTAATAACGGATTGGGCCGTGACGCAGCCGAGCGAAGCCGTCACGCTCGTGGCGAATTCATTTGTCGCAACATTTCGCGACTGGACGGCCAAGACCGGTCAGAGGATTCGGCTCTCGACCTATCTATTCCCCGATGATGCGCATCTGGCCGAGGAATATCTCGATGCCACCGCGCGCTACCTGGACGCCTATATCCCCCTGCTGGGTCCCTATCCGTTCGAGAAGTTCGCCGTGGTGGAGAATTTCTTTGCGAGCGGACTCGGCATGCCCTCGTTT
>Ga0187893_10004814_pt1 | contig 25167 bp, 24 predicted proteins | sample MA1701074metaG_FD_139574 | JGI IMG/M metagenome (GOLD analysis project Ga0187893, IMG submission 139574) | White microbial mat communities from a basaltic lava cave in the Kipuka Kanohina Cave System on the Island of Hawaii, USA - MA170107-4 metaG ... | reverse complement strand
CGCCATGACCTCCTGGCTGGAGGTGGCAAGGAGCTCGGCGACCTTGTAGATCCGGACAGTTGCCAACGTTTCCCTCGTCTACTCTTTGACGTCCGCTTCGGTCGTCTCTCTGACTTCCGCTTCCGTCGTCGTTTCTGGATCTCCGACGGCGACCTCGTCGGCCGACGGCGTCGGTTCCTGCGCCAGCGACGCCTGCTCGCCCTCCTCCGTTGACACCCCGGTCACGGCCGTGAGACGGGCGGCCGCGATTGTGCGTTCCGCCCTGTCCTGATCCATCCCGGGAAGCACGGCGAGGTCCGCGATCTCGGCGTCCGCCACCTTCGCCGGTGAGTCGTAGCCCGCGTTGAGCAGCGTGGCAATAATCGACGGCTCGATGCCCGGCAGGGCGAAACCGCCCGCCGCCTCGAGGCCGGCGAACTGCGCTTCAACCTCGCGGCGCTTCTCCTCCTCGCTTTTGATGTCGATCTTCCAGCCCGTGAGCTTGGCCGCGAGCCGGACGTTCTGGCCTTTCTTACCGATCGCCAGCGACAACTGCTTGTCCTCGACGATGACCTCCATGACGCGCTCGGCTTCGTCCACGATGGAGACGCGCTGGACCTTGGCCGGGCTGATCGCATTGGTGACGAACTGGACGGAGTCCTCGGACCACTCGACGATGTCGATCTTCTCCCCGCGCAGCTCCCGGATGATCGCCTGGACCCGGGTGCCCTTCATGCCAACGCAGGCGCCCACCGGATCGACGTCGCGCTCGCGCGAGTACACGGCGACCTTGGCCCGGTCGCCCGCTTCGCGGACGGCCCCGCGGATCATCACCGTGCCGTCGTAAATCTCGGGCACCTCCTGCTCGAACAACTTAATCAGGAGTGCCGGGTCGGTGCGCGAAAGCATGACCTGCGGCCCCTTCGCGCTCTTGTTCACCGCCTTGATGACCGCGCGGACGCGATCGCCCGTGGTGTAGTTCTCGGCGCGAGACTGCTCCTTGCGCGGAAGGACCGACTCGACGCGTCCCATCTCGACGATGATGTCGCCGTTCTCGAAGCGCTTGACGGTGCCGCCGACGACCTCGCCGACGCGCTGGCTGAACTCGGCGTGGACGTTCTCGCGCTCGGCCTCGCGCACTTTCTGGAAAATCACCTGCTTGGCGGTCTGCGCGGCGATGCGGCCGAGCACATCGGTGGGCTTGGGGAACTCGATCTCGTCCCCAATCTCGACGCCGGCGGCGACCTCGTCGCCGTAGAGAGCCCGCGCGTCGTCCAGCGACAGCTCGGTGGCCGGGTTCTCGACCGTCTCGACGACTGTTTTGACCGCGAACAGGTCGATCTGTCCCGTGTCGAGATTGAAGCGCGTCTTGAGGTTCTCGTTCGTCTTGTAGTACTTCCGTGAGGCGGTCGCGACCGCTTCCTCGATCGCGGTGATGACGACCTGCGGATCGATGCCCTTTTCCTTGGCGAGCGCCTCAATCGTCTGCTGGAGAGGATTTGTTGTCGTTGCCATTGTTCCGTTCCGCCTCTAGAATTCAACTTCTAAATGCGCGCGCCGTACGAGGGCGATCGGGATGCGGTGCGTTCGACGCCCCTGCGTGAGCAGCACGGTGTCGCCGTCGAGCCCCTCGATCCGTCCCTCGAAGTGCATCTGCCCGCCGACCGCGTGGGAAACGACGATCTTCGCCAGACGCCCCGTGAACCGACGGTAATCCTCCGCGTGACGCAACGGCCGGTCGAGCCCCGGCGACGAGACTTCCAGCGTGTAGCCGCCGGGCAGGTCGAGGCCGAGCGCCTCCTCTTCGACATCGAGAATGGCGCTCAGGTCCTGACTCACGCGCTGGCAGTCGTCAATCCCGACACCTTCCTCACTCGATCCCGCAGAACCCGTTCTCGGGGGGGTGCCAGGCGTCGGCTGTACGGGATCGAGGCGATCGAGGATGACGCGCACGACCCAACCGTTCGACTCGCGGCGCATGTGCACGTCGAAGATGTCGAGGCCGTACCCGCGGGCAACCCGCTCGGCAACGGCTCGAAGCCGCGCGCGTGGTTCCTCGGCTGCCACCGTCACCGTGCCCCCTAAAAACAAAAAAGTGGGCAACGAGCCCACTCGGTGTTTCTACCTTAGAGGCGCACCCTAAATATAGCACGCGGGTGCAGTTACAACAACGGACGCGCGGCGAGATCGTACCCGGTTGCCCCCGTGATTTCGGCCGCGATCAGCCGTCCCGCCGGGTAGGCCGTGGAGTCGCAGTCCGTCAGATAGACGACCGGGTCGATCTCGGGCGCCTGGCCGGCGAGCCTGCCCTGCACCACGAGCGGATGCTCCGGCGAAGGTCCGTCCAAGAGAACCGTCACGCGTTCCCCCACGCGCGCTCGTTGCAGCCGCTCGACACGCTCGCGCTGCAAGCTCATCAGCTGGTCCCTGCGCTGGCGTTTGATTCGCGGCGTGACGTCGTCCGCGTAGGCGTGCGCGCGTGTGCCCTCCTCGTGTGAGTACGTGAACACGCCAACATGATCGAAGCCGGTCTCGCGGACGAACCCGCAGAGCTCGTCGAACTCGCGTTCGGTCTCACCTGGGAAGCCCACGATGAAGGTCGTGCGCAGCGTCACCGCGGGCATCCGCGTTCGAATGCGAGTCAACAGCGCCTCGTACGCGCGGCGGTTCGCGGGCCGGCGCATCCGGCGGAGCACATCGGCCGAGGCATGCTGCAGCGGGAGATCGATGTACTTGCACACCTTGTCGCACTCGGCCATCGCGTCGAGCGTCTCGCTCGTGATCGTGGTCGGGTAGAGGTAGAGAAGGCGGATCCACTCGAGACCATCCACGACGTTCAGCTCGCGCAGGAGGCGGGCGAGGGCGCCGCGCTCACCCCGGTCGATGCCGTAGAACGTCGTGTCCTGTGAGATCAGGATCAGCTCCTTGACGCCACCCGCCGCCAGCGCGCGGGCCTCCCGGACGATCGACTCGGCCGGGCGGCTTCGATACGCGCCGCGCAGCGTCGGAATGATGCAGAACGAACAGGTGTAGTCACAACCTTCGGCCACCTTCACATACGCGAAGTGTTTCGGCGTCGTCAGGCGGCGCGGCGTGTCGGCGTCATAGATGTAGGTCGGTCTGCTTGTGGCACCAGCCTTCAGGTTGGTCCCGAAGAATGTGACCGGAGCGGTGCCTTCTTTTGTTGGTGTGCCGTGGGGCCCCACCCCCACGGCCTGCCACGCCTCGCTCGCGCTCGGCGCGATTGTCGCGGCGGCGGTGGATTCAATTGCCGCAACTATCTCGGGCCCTTCCCCCGTTCCGAGTACCGCGTCGATCTCGGGGATCTCCTTCTTCAGCTCGTCACGATACCGCTCGGCGAGGCAGCCGGTGACGACGAGCCGCGTGCAGCGGCCGTCGCGCTTGCGCTGCGCCATTTCCAGGATCGCGTCGACCGACTCCTGCTTCGCGGCGTCGATGAAGGCACAGGTGTTGACCACGAGTACATCCGCCGACGAGCTGTCGGTTGTTATCTCATGGCCGGCCTGCTCGGCGAGACCGAGCATGACCTCGCCGTCGACGAGGTTCTTGGGACAACCGAGGGAGAGGAAGCCGATCTTCATTGTGGACGGTGGATTGCGTGTGGATTAGCCGCGCTGCCTTTTCAAGGCGACCATCGCCTCCGTCGGGGTCACCACGCGGATGCCGTGTCGGAGCGCCGCCACGAAGTGCCGGCGGTTGTCCGTGACGATGACGGCGGCGCCAGCGGCCCGCGCGACGTCCGCGATGTGCGCATCGTAGATGCGCCCGCCGGCGACACCGTCCTGGGCGGCGCTGCGAAGCAGCGGGAGGCGGTGATCCTCCGGCAGGTCGTGGACGTCCATCCGCTCGAACACCTCTTCGTCGAGCAGGCGGGCGGCGTCCGACGGGAGGAGCCTGAATTCCGGCGGCATGCGCGTCGCGACAGAGAAAAACTCGAGGCAGCAATGCCAGGCCGTGGAGGGTCGTGACAGCCTTTTCTCCGCGACGGCGTGAAGCAGCGACTGCGCCGGCTCGCTCTGCGGGCCCAGGTAGATGAGACCACCCACGAGGACGCTAGTGTCGAAGAACGCGGTTACGGCCACCGGCTCCGCTCCTCCTCGACCAGGGCGGCGATATCGACCGACGGCAGGGAATCTGCGGCTGCCCGTGGACGCGCCACGAGGCGCTTGCCCGCCTTGACCAGGCGCGGCCCCTCGGCGACGCGCTCGATCCGGATGCCGAACTCATCGAGGGTGACCTCGAGCTCGGCCCCCGCGGTCAGCCCGGCTTCCTCCCGCATGCCCGCCGGGATCACCACACGTCCCGCCTTGTCAATGGTAGTCCGCATGGCATCATTCTACCATCGGACGTTACGGGTACACCCGGTAGATCATCCGCGGGTACGGGATGGCCTCCCGCAGGTGCTCCAGCCCGCAAATCCAGCTCACGACGCGCTCGACACCCATGCCGAAACCGCCGTGCGGGACGCTGCCGAAGCGCCGCAGATCGAGATACCACTCGAACGCTTCCTGCGGCAGCTTGTGTTCGTGGATGCGCTGAAGCAGCAGATCGTAGTCGTCCAGACGCTGCCCGCCGCCGATGATCTCGCCGTACCCCTCGGGCGCGAGGAAGTCGACGCAGAGCGCGACCTCCGGCCGCGCGGGATCGGGCTTCATGTAGAACGCTTTGATCTGGCTGGGATACCGGTGCACGGCGATCGGCCGGTCGAATTGCTCCGACAGGACCGTCTCATCGGTGCCGCCGAGGTCACCGCCCCACTCGAAGGGTTGCCCTTTTTCCTTCAGGATCCTGACCGCCTCGTCGTACGACACGCGCGGGAAGGGCGGCTTCACGCGCTCGAGCTTCGACGTGTCGCGTTCGAGCGCCTTGAGCTCGGCCTGGCGCCGATCGAGCACGCGCGCGATCACGTCGCAGACGAGCGCCTCACCAAGATCCATGACGTCGTCGAGTGTTGCATACGCGACTTCGGGCTCGACCATCCAGAACTCGGTGAGGTGGCGCCGGGTCTTGGACTTCTCGGCGCGGAACGTCGGCCCGAAGCAATAGACGCGGCCGAGGGCCATCGCGTTCGCTTCGTTGTAGAGCTGCCCGCTTTGTGTCAGGTACGCCGTGCTGTCCTCGAAGTACTGCACCGGGAACAGCGTGGTCGTCCCCTCGCACGCCGACGGCGTGAAGATCGGCGTGTCCGCCAGGATAAAGCCGCGGCTGTTGAAAAAGTCCCGGATCGCGTCGATGACCTCATGGCGGATGCGAAGGATCGCCTGCTGCCGCGGCGAACGGATCCACAGGTGGCGGCGGTCGAGCAGATAGTCGACCCCGTGCTCCTTGGGCGTAATGGGGAACTCCTGCGACGGCCCGACGACGTCGAGACCGGTGACGTCGATCTCGTATCCGCCCGGCGCCCTCGAGTCGGCGCGCACCGTTCCGTCGACCGCGATGGCGGTCTCCTGCGACAGATGATCCGCCCGCGTGAAGACCTCCTCCGGAACAGCCTTCTTCGAGATGACGGCCTGGATGAAGCCGCTGCCGTCGCGAACCGTCAGGAAATGGATCTTTCCGCTCGAGCGGCGGTTGTGCAGCCAGCCCCGGATGGTGACGGCCGTGCCGTCGTGCCGTGCGATGTCTTCGATGTAGACGACCATCAGTGTTCCGTCGCGGGCGGCCAGCCGATGACGACCTCCTCGAATCGGTCGCGCGCGGCGCGCGTCTTTTCGAGGACCTCGCGCGGCGTCGACCCGTTCGCCACCTCGAACACGAACGTTCCTTCGTATCCGACCTTCTGCGCGGCCATGAGCGCCGCCGGCCAATCGATCGCGCCATCGAACGGCGGAAGGTGATCGTCGCTCTTGCGACGGTTGTCGTGCACGTGCGTCGACACGATGTGGCCCGAGACCTGCTCGACGGCATCCACGACGTCGCCCATGAGGAAGGCGTGGCCGAAGTCGAGACAGATGCCGAGGTGGTTCTCCGCGAAATCCTCCTCGAGCAGCCGGACGAGCGCTTCAGGGGTCGACAACGCGTTGGGGATCACTTCGATCGCCAGCCGAACGCCGGCGATCGCGGTCAGCTCTCCGATCTCCGCGACGCTGCGGCGCATCGCCTCACGGTTGTTGTCTCCCGCCGGCGGGGTCTTTGCATCCGGCACGCCGAGGTGCAGCACCACCACGTCCGACCGGATCCGCCGGACGATGTCCAGCGCGATGTTGACCTCTCTGATCGCTTCCTCGCGTCGTGCCGGGTCGCTCGACGCGATCGAGTACGTCCGGCCCCAGGCGTCCCCTTTGTCGAGCCTGTCGGTGATCGGGGCGTGGATGCCGTGGAGACGCAGGCCCGTTCGGTCCAGCCACCCCGCCAGCGACTCGATCGCCTGGACGTCGTAGTAATCGATGTGCGAGCGGGTCGCGAACACCTCGACGGCATCGAATCCGTACGACGCCACCTCCTCGAGGTGCCGCCGGTCGAGGCGCTGGTCGTGGTACAGGTGCGTGGAGACGGCGAACTTCATCGCGGTCGCTGTAAACGACTGATTCTAGCAGGTCGTAGGGGCGGTTCGCGAACCGCCCCTACCGCAACTCGTCGACGTGCGCGGCCAGTATCTCGTGAAGCCGCGTGAAGCGGGGCTGTCGGCGGAGATTGTCTCGAACGTGGCGCAGAGTTCTCGGCATGTACTGGATGTAGACCGGATTCCCCCTCGTCGTCTGATAGCCGAACGTGCCGAGGGCTTTCAAGTTGCGCTGCAGCGCCATGACGTCGAAGCGGGCTCGAAATGCGCCCGGGTCGACCGTCCGGCCTCCGAGCGCCAGAAAGTGCGCGATCAGGTCGTCGGCCGTTTCTTCGGGGATGTCGACGTAGGAGTCCCGCAGGAGCGACACGAGATCGTAGGTGTCGGGCCCCATACGGGCGTCCTGGAAGTCGATCGCATAGAGCCGCCCGTGATGGAGCATCAGGTTGCGGCTGTGGTAGTCGCGGTGGCACAGCACGCGGCGCTCAGCGGCCAGCTCGTCGACGATCGCCCGGAATTCCACGGCGAGCGCCGCGCGCGCGGGTGCCGCGAGATCGATCCCGCGGTATCCCTGAAGAAAGTGCTTCGCGAAGAAATCGAGCTCCCATCCAAGCTTCTCGACGTCGAACGCAATGCCGTACGGCAAGTACGTCGGCGACGCGAGCTCGGCCCCGCGGCGCTGCAACACGTCGATGATCGCAACCGCCTGCCGGTAGTGTGCGATGTGCTCGCGCGCCGGAGCCGCGCCGACATGGGCCTGCAGCGTGACGTCGCCGAGGTCTTCGAGCAGCAACACACCGAGATCGTCGGCATGGTCGAGGATCGCGGGAATCGGGACCGGCATGCGCGCGAGCAGCTCCGCCACGTTGACGAACGGCAGAGCGGCGTAGTCAATGGGACCCGCGTGAAGCCCCAGCACCGTCGTCGGGCCATCCGGTACGAGGATGCGGAAGTACTGTCGATCCGAGGCGTCGCCCGTGAGGGGTACGACTCGAGCCGCACGCGCCGTGAGGCCGCTCCGGTCGAGATAGGCCTGGACGCGCGTGTGTGCCGCCTCGGCGTCGGTCGTCAGCTTCGTGGTCATAGGAGGTCCTTGGTCACAGCGGCGCGGTGATCAACCTTCCCTCGCCGCGGACGATCGCCTGACGCTCGAATCGCGCGCCGGAGGGAATCGCGACGTCGTCCGAGACGACGCACTCGTCGAGGGAGGCACCGTCCCCGACCCACACGCGGTCCCATAACACCGAGCGGGTGACGCGCGCCGTCGGATGGATCGAGCAATCGGCTCCGTGAAGCGCGTCGCCGCGGCCCTCGTCGGAGGCGACGCGCAACGACGTCTCGAGATAGCCGGCCGGAGTCCCGAGGTCGTCGAAGGCTGCCTGACACACGAACGCGCCGATGGCGTTCGCGCGCGCCTTGATGAGCGACGGGTAGAGCGACCCGACCGAATTGGACGGACGATCGTCGGGAACTCCCGCGAACACGGCGGCGTCGACGACCTGCACGCCGATGAAGTGATAATTGCGTCCCGCATTCGTGAACCCGCACACGAAACCATCGCGTACGAGAACCCCTCCATAGTACTCGGGACGCGGGTTCGGGATGAGCGCCATCGTCACGAGCGCACCCGAACGTTCGTGTGCGTCCGTTACGGCCGCAACCGGCACGTCGGTCAGCGTGTCGCCGTTGATGACCAGGAAACGATCGGCGTCCAGGATCGACAGGGCCTTGCGCGGGCCGCCCGCCGAGCCCAGCAGCGGCTGCTCCCAGGAGTAGCGCACGCGGAGCCCGGTGCCGGTGCCGTCGCCGACCTCACGGGCGATTGTCTCGGGACGGTAGTGCAGATTGAGTACTGCCTCCGTCACGCCGCTCGAGGCGAGCCATCGAAGGATCCGAACGGCAAGTGGCACGCCTCCAACGGGAAGCGCGGCCTTCGCCCGTGCGAGGCTGAGTGGGCGGAGGCGGGTACCGAGACCGGCCGTCAGTACCAGAGCGCGATCGACGCGGCTCAAATATCCTCGAAAATCATGTCCCGGCCCGTCAGTCCGAACGCGCCGCGCTCAGCGAGGAACAGCGCACGATACGAATCCAGGATGTAATCCGCCGGGCCGCGTCCGAGCGCGTCTGCCATCGCCGCGATGCCGCGCTCGCTGCCCTCGATCTCGACGTAGGTCCCGACCGGTGTCTCATCGATTGCGATGATGACATCCTCGTGAGAGAACTCCTCGCGATACTTCTGATAGCGGAACCACACGTGAAGCCCGGATTCTTCGAGGGCCCGCAGCAGGACTTCGCCGTCGGCGACGACCGTTTCCAGTTCCTCGCGCACCTTCATCGCGGCAGGCTCGACCGGCCCCTTGAAGGTGAGTCGGCTCTTACCATTCTCGAGACGCACCCGGAGGACGCAGCGACGCCGCCTCAGCGACTCGTCGTCCGTGTCCAACAGGTGGTCGTCTTGCAGCCGGCGGCCGCGAAGAGGCGTAGCGCCTGCCGCCTCGATCGCCGCGCGTGCCTCGGCGGGGGAGCCGAACCGGAGCTTCATCTCCCGTTCGATGCCCGTGCTCAGCATGGGAGCCTCCGTGTCGCCGCGACGAAAGCGCGCATTATAAGCCGCACGTTCACGCAGATGCACGCAGATTCATCCGGCTTCGGCGCGCGCGATGCAGCGCGTCCGGCCATGCCAGGCCCAGCGCCGCACGAACACGTACATCGTGAAACATTCCAGGGCAAATGCCGGAAAACCAAGATAGCCGAGCACCGGCATCTCAAAGAGTTTGATTTCCGGAAGGATCGGTACACTGTAGACCCATCGGGCACGCGACCAATAGTTCCAGAACTCCCAGATAACTCCACAGATGACTCCGGCGGCTGCCAGTGTGCCGACACGCCTCGACGCGCGCGCGGGCCCGGCAAGCAGCGAGTCGGCGCCAAAGCGGGCGTTGATCGGATCGAGGAGCAGGATGAAGCCCAGCCAGACGGCCGCGGCAAGATACGGGGACGGCCACAAGAACGGCGCGATCAGGAGCGCGGCGCCCAGGCCGATCGCGGCGCTCTCGAATGCGGGGCTCATCGGCCCGCCCTCCAGAGGGTTCGCAGTTTCAGGGCGCGCGGGCCTCTCGCGCCCGCGAGAGATCTCCACGAGATCGGCTGTCTCGAAGATTGCCGGCCATATCGTCGCGAAAGCCCACGCGTATCCGAGGTAGCGCCAGGGCGGATCGGGCAGGTTCAGGTAGTCCCAGCTGTCGATGAAGAGGTTGTAGAACTCGAACACGAGCCAGAGTGGAATCGACGCGATCGCCAGAAACGTGAATTCCGCGGGCGAATCGCGGATCCAGGACGACCCTCGCCGCTTCCAGACGATGGCGTCCACGAGCAGGATGTACCCCGTCCATGCGATCGGCGTGTGCCAGCTCCAGAAGGGCTCGATGCGGGCGAACATTCCCGCTTGCGAGAGGACCATGACCGCGAGCCCAATCCACCCGTATAGCGGCATCAAGTCACACGGACGCGATACGAGAGTCCTTTGAGCGCCGGCCGTCCGACAGCCTTGCCGAAGATCATCACCTTGTGAGTACTTCCGAGGCCGCCTGGAAGCATCAGCGTCTTAGCCTGGTTGGTGCGGCTCCCCGCACCGTGCGGTGTCTGGCTCGGGCTGGACCCGACACGCTCCAAGAGCCCAAGCCCCAACAGGAAATACGTCTGGTCCGTGATGCCCAGCGTCGTGAGGCCGGCGCGCTCCGCCGACATCCTCACCGTCGTCATGTCCACGTGCGACGTGATGTCGCGTTCTCCCGGCTCGTGCAGCCAGTCGGCCGCGCGCGAGGAAGCCCGGTGGCTCGAGAACGTCATCAACGTTCCGGTCGCGTGGCTTCCGGAAAAGAGCTCGGCCGCCTCGTGGCCGTAGTCGATCAGTACAAGGAAACCACGATCGATCCTTCGCGCGGCTGCATCGATCCAGTCACCCGCGGCTAGATTGATTTCCGCCCGGCCGCCCTGCGCGAGGGTGATGCCGACGCGGTCGAGATACGCCTGGAGCGCCGGTGTCGACGGCGCCCCCTCGATTTCAAGGAGCGCTCCGTCCTTCTCGCCGACGTAGATTTCTCTCAACCCACCTTCGCGCATGACGACGATGTGAACGGGAAAGGCGTCCATGAGCTCATTGCCATAGACAACCCCGACGACACCGTCCGGCAGGGCGGCGCGGTTCGACGTTCCCGATCCGTCGCCACGTCGAAGTCGTTGAGCGTGAGGTCCGAGCGTCTCCCCCTGCGCCAGAGTCGCTTCGGGGCTGCGCTCGACGAGCCGCACCCGAATGCGCGCGTAAAGGTCGGGCCGCTCGCGTTCCAGCGCGTTCAGAATGTCCCGCGCCAGGCGACCGTCGCCCGCTCCGGCCTCGACGAGATCGATTGGGGCTTGGGGCTCGGGGGTTGGGGCTTGGGGATCCCGGCTCAGGCAGTCGAAGCACTCCGCTATCTGCACGGCGAGCAGCTCGCCGAACAGCGGTCCGACGTCGACGCTCGTGAAGAAGTCGCCTCCGCGGCCGGAGCGCCGGCCGGCGCGCGAGTAGTAGCCGAATTCCGAGTGGTACAAGGCGAGGTCGATGAAGGCTGCCGCGGTGAGGGGGCCGCCTGCGCGAATCTGTTCGCGGATGAGAGCGAAGAGCGAGCTACACCTCATTGCTGAATGCTGAGTGCTGAATGCTGAGTGAGCTCAGCATTCAGCACCGAATCCCACATTCAGCAATCAGCATCCAGCAATGCCTAAGGCTTCGTAATCGTCAGGAACACTTCCTGTCCGTCGCCGGTGCGGCCCCGCCGCCAGACGAGCAGCGATGCCGTGTCGCCCGACCGAATGCTCTGCAACTCGCGCCGGACGTCGGCCGCGCTCGTAACCGGCCGGTTGTTCACCTGGAGGATGACGTCACCCTCGACGACATTTCCCGCGTCGGCCGCGCTTCCGCGGTCGACCGACGTCACGAGAGCGCCGGACAGATCAGACGGCAGTCTCAACCGGCGTACCGCATCGGCGGTCAGTGGGGTCAACTCCATTCCAAAGCCGGTCTCGATCGTTTCTTCGTTCCCCTGGGGCTCATCGGCGGTTCGAAGGCCCTGCTCCGCCTCGAGGTCCAATTCCTCGACCTTGACGTTCAGCATCTGGCTCTGTCCCTTCCGCACGACTTTGACCGGCACCGTGGTCCCCGGCTTCGTACGGACGACCTGGTTGACGAGATCGGAGCTGTCCTTGACAGGCTTGCCGTTGTACTCGGTAACGACGTCCCCGGGTTTTAGTCCGGCGGCATCGGCGGGGCCATCCTTGGTGACGGTCGTAATGAGCGCCCCTTCACGGCGTGACAGGCCCAGCGCCCGGGCCTGGCTCTCTGTGAACGGCCGCGAGTTGACCTGCACGCCGATTCGGCCGCGTGTGATTTTCCCGGTACGGAGTTGCGGCAGCAGCTCGCGGACGAGGTTGATGGGCGTGGCGAACCCGATCCCGATGTTGGCCGACCGCTGATCGGTGAAGATCGCCGTGTTGATCCCGACAACCTCGCCGCGGACGTTGAGCAGCGGACCACCCGAATTCCCCGGGTTGATTGCCGCGTCGGTCTGAATCATCGGCTGCTCGCGCTGCGCGACGCCGCTGCCAGCCACCTGGCGGCCGAGCGCACTGACGACCCCGACCGTGACCGTGTGCGACAGATTGAACGGGTTGCCGATCGCCATGACCCAGTCGCCCGGCTCGAGCTGGTCCGAATCGCCGAACGTGACGACCGGGAGTCCCCCTTTCGGCCGTTCCGTGAGCTGAATCAGTGCGCTGTCGGTGATCGGGTCTCTACCGACCACCTTGGCCTCGTAGATGTCGCCGTTGGAATTGAACAACGCGACGCGAATTCGATCCGCGCCGTCGACCACATGGTTGTTCGTCAGGATGAATCCGTCCTTGTCGACGATGAACCCCGTGCCGGCGCCTTCGCTGAACTGCTCTGGCGGCGGACGCCGGCGGCTCTCCGGGCCGGGCTGCGCGCGACCGCCGCCGAAGAACCGCTCCATGAAGTCGTCGCCGCCGAAGAACTCGGTCAGCTCGCGGGTGCGGCGCCGCGCCTCGGTCCGGATGTTGACGACGGCCGGGCTCTGCGTTTTGGCGATGTTCCGGAACGTCGTGGCGTCCACGGGACCGTTGAGCGGCGCGCTGTTCGCCGCCGGGAGCGACACGGTCTGCGCCGACGAAGCAGACGACATGTCGAGCCGGGACGCGATGACCATCCCTACGGCGATCGACGCAATGACAATCAGAACGATGTAGAACAGAGTTGTTTTCTTCGTTGACATACCGTTTCGTCCTTGAGCGCTGAGCGCGTTTTCTGAGCTGCAGTTTCTAAACTGTCACGATCTCGGTCTGGGCGGGTCCGGTCACGCTGGCCTCGCCATCGCCGTAGAACATGTTGATTTCCGTCCGCACGCCGAAGTGATCGAAGTACACGCCCGGCTCGATTGTAAACCCGGTACCGGGGAGCAGCCGGCGGTCGTCGTGTGTCTCGTAGTCGTCCATGTGTACGCCGTTGCCGTGAACGGTCTCGCCGAGGCTGTGTCCCGTCCGGTGAATGAACGCCTTGCCGAAGCCGGCGCGGTCGATGACGTCACGCGCCGCGCGGTCGACCTGCCAGCCGCGCAGGTCCCGCCGCTCGCGTGCCGCGGCCTGGACGAGCCGGATCGCGGCGTCGCGACCGTCGCGGATGGCCGCGAACGCGCTCGTGAACTCACGCGGTACCGACGAGCCGGTGAACCCAACCCAGGTGATATCCGCAAAGACCGCGCCACTCTCGGGGAGCTTTCCCCACAAGTCAAGAAGCACGAGCTCGTCGGCGCGGATGGGCCTGTGCGCGTCCGCCGACGGCAGATAGTGCGGGCTCCCGGCGTTCTCCATCGCCGCCACGACGGGCGGCGAATCGGTCACGAGCCCCTCGTCCGCAAACCACCTCATCATTCGTTGCTGCACGTCGTATTCATCCGTGGCGCCGCGCTCGCGGATCGCCGTGCGGATGGCCTCGAAGGCGCGATCCTTGATCCGATAGAGCCGCTCCGACGCGGCGCGGTGCGAGGCCAGAGCGTCGGCGCTCCACAACGCCTCGAATCGCTGCACGAGATCCCCAGACGAGACCACATCGACACCGAGCGACCGCACGGCCTCGAACGTGCCGGCATCCACGCGCGAGACATACGGGATCGCCCCCTGCGGCGAATACTCCATGGCGACGCGCCGGCATCCGTCGAGCAGACGCCGGAGCCCCATTTCCAGCTCGCTCCGTTCGGCGTAGGCTTCCTTCGCGCCGGGGAGCCCGTCCAGATTGTGACGCTCCAACGCGTGAACGAGTCCGCGCGGCGCCCCGGAGGCGGGGATCAGGTAATACCAACGGCGAGTCGTCAGCTTGCCGGAGGACCCATCCAGCCCGGCCAACGTTGCTGCAATGGGGTTCGACCCGTGGAAATCGTAGAGCAGCCAACCGTCCAGCCGATCGGCGGCGAGCGCGCGCTGGACGGCCGGGACGTCGAACCGCATCCTACGAGTATAAATAAAGCCGGCAGATTCCGCAGGTTAACGCCGATGCCCGCTAATCGATAGGACGACACACAGGCGAGGAAGGTTTGGCGCCGCAAGGGTTTACGTTCGTTGACCATACCGCCGACGTGGCGGCCAGGCTGCGCGGCGCGACGCTCGATGACCTCTTCGGCGCCGCCGCCGGCGCGCTCACGGCCGCGATGACCGTGCCTGAGGCAGTCGCGCCGCGGCAATCGCGGGCAGTGACGCTCGAGGCGGCCGACCTCGAGCTGCTGCTGGTCGACTGGGTGGGCGAGCTCTTATACCTGTTCGAGACGGAACAGTTTCTGGTAGCGGCGGCACGGCCGAGCGTCGCCGGGCACGATCGCGGCTGGCGCGTCGAAGCCGAGATCTCGGGTGAAACCCGCGACCCCGCGCGTCATCCGGTCAAGGTGCTCGTCAAGGCGGTCACCTTCCACGGCCTGCGGATCGAGCGCCGCGCCGACGGCTATGAAACGCTGCTAGTGTTTGATATCTGATGAAGCTCGAACGCATCGACCGCCATCGCTGGCGGATTCCCAGAAGCGGCGGCATGTTCGTCGACGGCATCGTCTACGCCGACGCGCAGATGATGGCGGACCTGCAGAACGATCAGAGCCTGGAGCAAGTCAGGAACGTCGCGCATCTGCCCGGGATCATCGGCGCGTCGCTGGCGATGCCGGACATCCACTGGGGCTATGGGTTTCCGATCGGCGGCGTCGCCGGGATGGACGCCGAGGAGGGTGTCGTCTCGCCGGGAGGCGTCGGCTACGACATCAACTGCGGCGTCCGGCTGCTGGCGTCGGCGTTACGCCGCGAGGAGGTGTCGCCTCATCTCCGCGAGATCGTTACGCACCTGTACAACAACGTGCCAACCGGCGTCGGGGAAGGCCGCCGCGATCTGCGGCTCTCGTCCGACGACATGCGCGGCGTGCTCTCGGAAGGAGCGGCGTGGGCGGTCACACGCGGCCTCGGAGAGGCGGATGACCTGGACCGGATCGAGGAGAACGGCGCGCTGCCGAACGCGGATCCCGACCTCGTCTCGGATCGCGCGCGACAGCGAGGCGCTACGCAGCTCGGCTCGCTCGGTTCGGGAAACCACTTTCTCGAGGTGCAGTACGTCGCGGAGATCTACGACGAGCCGGTGGCCGCCGCGTTCGGGTTGGTCAAGGACCAAATCACGGTCATGATCCATAGCGGGTCGCGCGGACTCGGGCACCAGGTCTGCCAGGAACACCTGCGGGTGATGGTCGATGCCGCCCGGACCTACGGCATCACCCTGCCGGATCGCCAGTTGTGCTGCGCGCCGATCCGATCGCCGGAAGGCCGCCAGTACCTCGCCGCGATGGCGGCGGCGGCCAACTTCGCGTTTGCCAACCGTCAGGTGATGAGCCACTGGGCACGCGAATCGATTGCGGCGGCGCTCGGCGTCGCGCCAGGCCGGACCGGCCTCCACGTCGTCTACGATGTGTGCCACAACATCGCGAAATTCGAGACCTTTCAGATCGACGGGAAAGAGCGACGCGTGTGCGTGCATCGCAAAGGGTCGACGCGGGCGTATCCGGCGGGCCATCCGCAGACACCGGCGGCGTATCGTGACGTCGGCCAGCCCGTCCTGATCCCTGGCGACATGGGCCGGTATTCCTACGTCCTCGCGGGCACCGCCAGGGCGCAGGCCCAGACCTTCGGCTCGACCTGCCACGGCGCGGGCCGGAAGATGAGCCGGAGCCAGGCCAAGCGAGCCGTGCGCGGCCGCGATCTGATCGAAGATCTCGAGCGCCGCGGCATCTATATCCGGGCGGCGGGGATGGCCACCGTCGCCGAGGAGATGCCGGAGGCGTACAAGGATGTCGCCGATGTCGTCCGAATCGTCCATGAGGCGGGCCTGAGCACACGGGTTGCCCAGTTGCGGCCTATCGGGGTTATAAAAGGATAGCCACGCCTGCCCTGACAGATCGACGACTTATGCGCACCAGATTGGGAGTAGCTCTCGGATTGGCGGCGGTAGCGGCCGCCGCGCTGGGGGCGCCGCCTTCGCCTTCGGCTTCGGCGAGCCAGGCTCAGCCAACGCCTTCGGCTTCGGCGGGGCAGGCGCAGACGCCCCCGCCACCGCCGCCACAGGCGCCCGCGGCCAGCCCGCAGCCTCAGGCCAACCAGCCGCAGCCGCCCGTCACGTTCAAGGTCGAGATCAACTACGTCGAGATCGACGCGATTGTGACCGACGCTCAGGGAAAGTTCGTCCGCGACCTGCGGAAGGAGGACTTTCAGGTTACGGAGGACGGCAAGCCGCAATCCGTTCAAGTGTTCTCGATGGTCGACATCCCCGTCGAGCGCGAGGTCGCGCCTCTGTTCAGCTCGACGCCGATCGAGCCGGACGTCCAGACCAACGAACGAGAGTTCGCGGGTCGCGTCTACATGATCCTGCTCGACGACCTGCACACCGCCGGGTTGCGCTCGCAACTGGTTCGCCGGGCGGCGAGACAGTTCATCGAGCGGTTTCTGGGCGCGAACGACATGGCCGCGGTCGTCCATACGAGCGGACGCGCCGACGCCTCGCAGGATTTCACGAGCAACAAACGCCTGCTCTTGAACGCGGTCGACAAGTTCATGGGGAAGAAGATTCGATCGGCGACGCTCGAAAAGCAGGCCGAATACAACCGCCGGCGCGGAACGCCCCAGGAAGCCGACCCGCTGAGAGATCCGTCCGATTTCGAGCGCGGCTATCAGGCGCGCGCCATGCTGAGCACGTTGAAGAACGCATCTGAGTTTCTCTCGGGCATCCGGGGCCGGCGCAAGGCGCTGCTCTTCATCAGCGAAGGCATCGACTACGACATCTACGACATCTTCGGCACGTCGTCCGCCACCCAGATCCTGGACGAATCGCGAGATGCGATCGGAATGGCTACACGAGCGAACGTCGCGATCTACTCCATCGATCCCCGCGGCCTGACGACAATGGGGGACGAAGTGATGGAGTTGACGGCGCCGCCCGAGGATCCGTCTCTGCGGCTCAATGCTCAGGGACTGCAGGACGAGCTTCGGCTCTCTCAGGACAGCCTGCGCGTCTTCTCGGATGAAACCGGCGGCTTCGCGTCGGTAAACTCGAACGATTTTGCGAAGGCGTTCGACCGCGTCGTCCGCGACAACAGCTCGTACTACGTACTGGGCTATTACTCGACGAACGAACGGCGCGACGGCCGCTTCCGCAAGGTCGCCGTGCGTCTCAGCCTTCCGGGACTCGAAGTCCGCGCTCGCAAGGGGTACGTCGCGGCAAGAGGACGCGCCAACACACCACCGCCGCCAAAAGAAGGGTCGGCGGCTCTGCGCGAGGCGATCAACAGTCCGATTCCGATAGCGGGCCTCACGCTGCGGACGTTTGCGGCTCCGTTCAAGGGCGCCGCCCCGAACGCGTCCGTCCTGGTTGCGGTCGAGGTCGATGGGGCGGACTTGACGTTCACCGAGAACGGGGCCGTGTTCCAGAACCAGCTCGAGGTCACCGCCCTGGCCTATGACGACAAGGGGAAACTTCGCGACTCGAAACCCCTCACGTTGAAGCTCGACCTGCGGCCGCAGACGCGGGAGGCGGTCGCCAAGGGCGGCTTCCGGTTGATGACCCGGCTTCAGTTGCCGCCGGGGCGTTACCAGCTTCGCATCGGCGGCCGCGAGGCCACCGGCGGACGAGTCGGCAGCGTCCTGTACGACCTCGAAGTGCCAGATTACTGGAAGGCGCGTTTCGCGATGAGCGGACTGGCGCTGACCTCAGCGTCCGCGTCGCGCACCCCGACCGCCGCGCCCGATCCGGAGTTGAAGGACTTGCTGCCGGGCCCGCCCGTCGCGGCTCGCGAGTTTCCCGCTGGCGATCGATTGGCCCTCTACACCGAAGTCTACGACGGCGACACCGCAAAACCGCACGGCGTCGACATCACGACGACGCTGACGTCCGACGAAGGGCGCGTGGTGTTCACGACCAACGAGGAGCGCACGTCGAGCGAGCTGGGTGGCGCGCGCGGTGGGTACGGCTACCGGGCCGAGGTGCCGCTCGCGAACGTTCCCCCTGGGCTCTACGTGCTGCAGGTCGAGGCGCGCTCGCGCCTGGGTCCGGTGGCGGCACGGCAGGTGCTTCTGCACGTGCGATGAGGGCCACGGATTTCGCGGATCACGCCTGCCGCGCCGAAGCCTTGGCGCAGGCGGGAGCCACCGATTTCGCGGATTACACGGATGGGGTTTCTTCTGGATTCTGGATTCTGAATTCTGGATTCTGAACGCACGCACACCGGCCTCGCTCCGAACGTCCTCGCCGCGGTGGCGTACCTGGCGTGGTGGGTCACCGGGTTCGCGGTCCTCGCGCTCGAACGCGACCACGCGTTCGTGCGATTCCACGCGTGGCAGTCGATTCTCGGCCTGGGCGCCGTGTGGGCGCTCGGCGTGGCGTTCTACTTCGCGGCGTTCCTCGCGCTCTCGGTCTCGGCCGCGGGCTTCACAGCGATGCTTTGGATCGCCGGGCTGATCTGGCTCGTCGGGCTCGGCGCGTGGATCGTCTGCCTGTTGAAAGCGTGGAACGGTCAGCTCTGGAAGCTCCCTGTGGTCGGGAGCGCGGCTGAACGGTATGCGGAAGGGACCAGGACCGGCGACCGTACCTAGTGCCTAGTCCCCTGTCCCACCGTCAGAGTTTCTTCACCGTCTTCGGCTTGCACTGACCGTTTGCGTGCGTGAACTTGTAGGTGTTCTGGTAGAACTTCGGGTTGTTCGGTACCCGCAGCTCGATCTCGATCACCTCGCCCGGCATGAACGGCTTCTTCCACCGTTGCGAGTCGCCCGGCAGCAGGTTCCCTCCCTTGTCGTACCAGTATTCATCGACGCGCAGCAGATGGATCGCTCCGAGCGAAGTGTTCTTGATCTTGATCTTTGTCACGACGTCCTTGCCGACGACCTTCGGTTCGGGCTTGACCACCTCGATCTCCGCCACTCCCTTTACCGGCGGGACGTACTTGGCCTTCGCGGGCGGCGCGCCAGCGGGCGCGGGCGGCGGTGTCTGAGCGGCGGCGACCGGAACGACCACGACGAAGGCAGCGAGTGCGAGCGCCGAACGGGAACGTGCCATTCGCATCCTCCCCTGGAATGTCGCAGCGAACCGCGCGAATTATAGACCCGTCACATCTCCCCGTTCCACTCTTCGGCTTCAGGGTTCCCGGAACGGAAAACCTCCAGGTGCCACTTGCCGCCGCCCCAGGGCTCGATGACCTCAGCCGCGACCACGTCTACCAGAATCTCCCCGAACGTGCGCCCTTCCGGGTCCCCTTCAAGATGGTAGGCGGCGTCGTCCCACGCAAAGGTCGGGTAGAGCACCATCGTGAGGAACAGGTCGTACCCGTCGTCGACGACGATGAGCTGGCCGCAGGGGCGCTTAATCGTCGAGTGGTAGATGAGATATTTCTCGGCGCTATGGGCCCTGATGTAACGCTTGAGGGCAAATTCGCGTGCGACGATCTCCTCGACCGCGATCTTCTTGTCCCAGCAATCGCGGCAGTACTTCTCGTCGCCGCGCGGTTCGGAGATCTCCTTGGCGCCGCACAGGGCGCACCGCGACTGGGCGACTGACTTCCGGGGCATGTCTGGAATTGTAGATCAGCTGCGCGGGTTCACGGTCTCGCGGGCGGCGGGGGCATACATCCGTTCGGCGTATTCCTTGACCATCCGCCTGGCACAGAACCGCGGCGCGACGACGCGAATCGCCTCCTTGACCACGGCGAGCCAGCGATGCGGGATCCCCTGGTTGTCGCGTTCGTAGAACGTCGGGACGACCTGCTCTTCGAGGATCTTGTAGAGCGCCTGCGCATCGGCGGCGTCGGTATCTCCGCCGGCCGACTCGCCCGCGATGAGCCAGCCGTTCGTGTTGTTGTAGCCCTCCGCCCACCAGCCGTCGCCGATGCTGAGATGCGGCACGCCGTTGACCGACGCTTTCATGCCGCTCGTCCCGCTCGCCTCGAGCGGCCTGCGCGGGGTGTTGAGCCAGACATCGCAGCCCTGCACGAGGAAGTGCGCGACGTGCAGGTCGTAGTCTTCGACGAAGGCGATGCGGCCGCCGAACGACGGGTCGATCGCGCGCCGGAAGACACGCTGCAGGTGATGTTTGCCGAGGTCATCCGCGGGGTGGGCCTTTCCGGCAAAGATGAGCTGCACCGGACGCCTGGGCTGGTTGAGGATCCGCGCCAGGCGCTCGGAATCGTGGAACACCAGCTCGGGCCGCTTGTAGCCGGTGAAGCGCCGCGCGAAACCGATGGTGAGCGCGGCCGGGTCGAGCAGCGTGCCGGCCGCAACGACGCGGGCCGCCTCGACCTGATCGCGCGCCCAACGCTGTCGGGCGCGCTCGCGAACGAACGCGAACAAGAACGTCCGCAGGGTCTGGCGGGCCGCCCACAGCTCTTCGTCCGGGATCGCCTGCACGGCGTCCCAGAGCGACGGGTCGTCGTGGCGGTCGCGCCAGTCGGCGCCCAGAAACCGCTCGAACAGCTTCGACATCTCGGCCGACACCCACGTATGGATGTGCACACCGTTGGTGATCGCGCGTACGGGGCGGTCCGCGGGCGAGGCCTCCGGCCAGATCGGCGCCCACATCTTCGCGGTGACGTCGCGGTGCAGCCGGCTGACCGCGTTCGTCGCGCCGGACGCGCGAATGGCGAGCGCGGTCATGTTGAACATCGGGCCGCCGCCGTTGTCATAGTTGCCGAGCGCAAAGAACCTGTCCCGGTGCGCGCCCAGCGTGCCCCACACCCCCGCCAGGTGCTTTTCGACGAGCTGAAACGGAAACGCGTCGTGCCCCGCGGGAACAGGGGTGTGCGTGGTGAAGACGGTCGTGCGGCGGACTTCCTCGAGCGCCCGATCGAAGGAGTCTCCGGCCTCGAGGCGCTCGCGAATCCGCTGCAGGACCACGAATGCCGCGTGTCCTTCGTTCAAGTGCCAGACCGCCGGGTCTGCCCCGAGCGCCCGCAGCGCGCGGACGCCGCCGATGCCGAGAACGATCTCCTGCTGGATGCGGGTTTCGCGGTCGCCGCCGTAGAGCCGCGCCGAGAGCTCGCGATCCCACGGGGCGTTCTCTTCAAGGTCGGTGTCGAGGAGATACAGATTCACCCGGCCGAGCCGAACGCGCCAGATCGACGCCAGCACGCTGCGGTCGCCGAGCGGCACGGCCACGACGCAGGGCTGCTGGTCCGGCGTCAGCGCCGGCTCGATTGGCGCATCGGCCCAGTTCAATCGCTCATAGGTTTCCTGCTGCCAGCCTTCGGCCGAGAGCTTCTGGTGGAAGTACCCCTGCGGGTACATGAATCCGATGCCGACGAGCGGCAGTCCGAGATCGCTGGCTTCCTTGCAGTGATCACCCGCGAGGACGCCAAGACCTCCGGCATAGATCGGCAGCGACTGGTGCAGCGCGAACTCGGCGGAGAAGTACGCGATCGACCGTCCTTTGAGATCGCCGAATCGCTGCTGCCACCATGTGTCGCGCGCCGACCGCGCGCCGTCCAGCGCGCGAACGGCGGCGTCGTACAGCCCGAGGAACGTCTCGTCGCGCGCCGCCTGGTCGATCATTTCAGGCGTCATCTGTCGCAGCATCAGGACAGGGTTGTGCGCCGTCTGACGCCACAACGGATAATCCAGCCGCCGGAACACCAGGCGCGCCTGAAAGGTCCAGCTCCACCACAGATCGTAGGCCAGCTCGACGAGGCGATTGATCCGTTCCGGGAGCGGAACGAATCCGGGCGGCGGTGAGGGAAGATTCACGACCTGGCGGCCCCGACGATCTCGGCGAAGCGCGAAAGATCGATGTTGCCGCCCGAGACGACGGCCACGACCTTCTGTGGCGACCGATCGCCAGCCTCGCGCGCGCGGCTGATCGTCTTGAGCGCGGCGGCGATCGCGCACGCGGCCGCTCCTTCGGCCACCACACGGGCCCGCTCGGCGGCCAGGCGCATGGCGCGTCCGGCCTCGTCAAGCGTCACCACGATCGATCCGTCGACCCACTCGGAGAGCAGCGGCCACATCGACGGCAGCACGGAACGACCGCCGGCGCCGTCGACGAAGGACGGCCGCCAGCCTGCAAAGTAGCCGGGCTTTCCCGCCGCAAGGGACGTCGACAGCGGCGCCGCCGTCTCCGGCTCGGCCGCGAAGACCTTCGCGCCCGGCCGCCGCGCGCGCATGACACAGGCGATTCCCGCGAGCAGCCCGCCGCCGCCGAGCGGCGCGATGACGGTATCCACGTCCGGCAGATCCTCCAGAATCTCGAGTCCGATCGTCCCGTTCCCGCTGATGAATCCGTCGTCGTCGAACGGGTGAACGAACGTGCCGCGCATCCGGTCCGAACGATGCTGCTCGACCGTGCGCCAGCACTCATCGTACGACACCTTCACGATCTCCGCGCCGAGGCGCTCGATCGCACGGAGCTTGGTCTCGGGCGCGGTGTCCATGACCATGACGGAGCAGCGTGCGCCCGCGGTCCGCGCCGCGAGGGCGACCCCCTGCGCCGCGTTGCCCGCGCTGACGGTCCAGACGCCCTCACCGAGCGCCGATGGTGGCAGCTGCCTGATCGCGTTGTACGCGCCGCGAATCTTGAACGAGCCGATTGGCTGCAGCGTCTCGAGCTTGAGGTAGAGGTCCCGCGAGTCCGCATCGATTCGAATGAGCGGGGTGCGGACCGCAACGCGGTAGATGTGCTCGGCTGCTTCGCGGACGGTGTCCAGGGAGATGTGCCGGGTCACGAGCACACGCCATTATAGACAAGGCGATTGCCGATTGACGATAATCGCCACTCGTCAATCGTCAACGCAGGAGCTCTTGACATGAAACGCCGTGACTTCGTCAGAGCGGGCGCTGCCGCCGGGATTGTCGCCGCCGCGCCGCGCGCGCTGGCAGGCCAGACGCCGCCGCGGGAAAAGCCAGCCGCGCCGACGATGCTGACGCCACGCAGCGTCAAGCCCGTCGTCGTCGCCTCGTCGAACGGTCACCGCTACAAGAACGGCGGCGATCAGACCTCGGTCGAACGGGCGTTCTCGCAGATGCTCAAAGGCGTGGACCTGCTGGACGCGCTCATCGCGGGCGTGAACATCTGCGAGCTCGATCCCGAGGATACGAGCGTAGGCTACGGCGGTCTGCCGAACGCCGAGGGCGTCGTCCAGCTCGACGCATCGGTCATGCACGGGCCCAAGAAGCGCGCAGGGGCCGTCGGTGGGCTCGAAGGGATCCGCACGCCGTCGCTCGTCGCGAAGGCCGTGATGGAGCAGACCGATCACCACCTCCTCGTCGGCAAGGACGCGCAACGGTTCGCGCGGACGCTGGGGTTCACGATCGAGGACGATCTCAACACCGAGCGCTCACGGAAAGCGTGGCTCGAGTGGAAGCGCCGCACCGACCCGTCGCATTACCTCGACCCTGACAAGCGCGAGGCGCTCCTCCGCCGGGTCGAGCTGGAAATGATCGCGGAGGGATGGGTCGACCCGCACCACTTCTACGGCACGATCAACTGCGACGGCGTCAGCCCGAAAGGCGAGATCTGCGGCACGACCACGACGAGCGGGCTGGCGTGGAAGATTCCCGGCCGCCTTGGCGATTCGCCGATCCTCGGCGCAGGGCTGTACGTCGACGGCGCGATCGGCGCCGCCGGCTCCACCGGGCGAGGCGAGGCGAATCTTTATGGCTGTTCGTCGTTCCTGGTCGTCGAGCAGATGCGCCGCGGGATGCACCCGAAGGATGCCGGCATGGAAGCGCTCCGGCGCATCCAGGCGAACACCGTCGAGAAGCGGCTGGTCAACGCCAAGGGCCAGCCGAATTTCAACGTCAACTTCTACGCCGTCAACGCGAAGGGGGAGTACGCGGGCGTCGCGATGTACGGGAGTGAGAAAGCCACCTTCGCGGTCTGCACCGAGAACGGCGCGCGGCTGGAGCCGATCGAGCCACTCCTCGAGGGCAAGGCAACGGACGAACTTTAGGCCACTGCTGATTGTGGAGTGCTGAATGTGGAGTGAACTCCCATTCAGCACTCAGCATTCCGCACTCCTCTGGGCACTACCGCCCGTATTTCTTCAGAATGTCTCGAAGTCGGTCGACGGGAATGGCGTCAACCGTTCTCCCATTGCTCGTGACGGTCGTGGCGCGGAGGAGCGAGTTGTACACCGCCTCCTCGGTCGTCTCGAGCGCCGCCTGAAAGAGCGGCGAGAGAGCATCGGTCGGGAGCGGTGTACCGGTCCGGGCGGTCGAGAACGCAATCGCGAAGTCGCCGCTGCCGTTCGAGTAGGACGAGCCCGTGCGGGCGAGGCCGAAGACCGCCCGGGCGGCCAGCCGTTTGAGGTCACGGGCGGTGAGCGGCGCGTCGGTGGCGACGACGATCATGCAGGACCCGTCGGGGCCTGGGGCGTGGGGCTCGGGGCCCGCCTCCGCGGCCGAATCGGCAGGGCCGCTTCGGCGAGGCAGGCCTGCGACCTCCGGCTCGCGAAAGGCGTAGCGTCCGAGCTCCTTCCCGACCGGCGCGCCGTCGATCGTGAGGACGCCGCCGTAGTTGGATTGCACCAGCACGCCGAGCGTGTGCTCCTGGTAGCGGGCCGGCAGGCGCCGAGATGACGTGCCGATGCCTCCTTTCCAGCCGAACGCCTGCGTGCCCGCGCCGGCGCCGACCCCGCCCTCGACGACAGGGCCATCGACGGCGTCCCGAATCGCCGCCAGGACGTGCTCGCGCCTGACGTGGAGGCCGCGGATGTCGTTCAAGCCACCGTCGTTGGTTTCCCCGACGAGCGCGTTCACGCTCCGGACGTCATCGTTTCCCGCCTGCGCGATCGTCCAGGCGACGACCGATTCGACCGCCGTTCCTACACTGAGGGTATTGGTCAGGACGATCGGGCTCTCAATCGTGCCCAGCTCGTCCACCTGCGTGGAGCCGGCGAGCTTGCCGAAGGGGCGTTGCCGACGAACACGGCCCCGGCCACCTTGTCCCGGAACAGGTTGCCGGCGTGCGGCAGGATGGCGGTCACGCCGGTGCGCACACGGCCGCCATCGATGATCGTCGCGTGGCCCACGCGAACGCCCGCGACATCGGTAATGGCGTTGTAGGG
>Ga0187893_10004813_pt1 | contig 25176 bp, 18 predicted proteins | sample MA1701074metaG_FD_139574 | JGI IMG/M metagenome (GOLD analysis project Ga0187893, IMG submission 139574) | White microbial mat communities from a basaltic lava cave in the Kipuka Kanohina Cave System on the Island of Hawaii, USA - MA170107-4 metaG ... | reverse complement strand
TTCAAAACCGCCGCATTCGGCCGCTCTGCCAACCCTCCCGGGCGAGGGAAGGATAGCCCGGCGACCATTCGGGCCGGTTCGCCGGCGGACCGCCCCGTTGATCCCTCCCGTCGGGGTCGCGTATCCTACGCGCCCACCCGGGGTGGAGGCTCGAAGAGCGGAGGTCCCATGCGGTGGATCACCGGCGCGGTCGCGTTGGCGACTCTCCTCGTCCCGGCGGCGGCGTTCGCGGACACGATCCGGGTGGTCCCCGGCGAGGGGAACCCGATCCAGGAGGCCTTCGACGCGGCCCAGGACGGGGACGTCATCCTGATCACGAAGGGGGCCTACCCCGCCGGCGCGAGTCTCTCCGGGCGCGCGGACATCACCGTCAGGGGCGTCGGGAAGCCGGTCATCGAGGACACGACCGGCGAGGCCCACGGGCTCTCCTTCGGGAACGTCGCCGGTCTGACGATCCAGGGCCTCGTCCTCCGGAACACCGGCTACGACGGGCTGTACTTCGATTCCTGCTCGGACGTGGCGATCTCGAAGTGCGCCTTCGAGGAGATCGGGCAGGCGGCCATCGAGGACCGGCACAGCGTGGGCTTCGCCGTCGCCCGCTGCAGCGTCGACGGCGCGGGCGCCGGGTTCGTGCTCTCGGCGAACCAGCCCGACCCCGGGACCTCCGGGATCGTCGTCAAGCGGAACAGGTTCCTCGACACCCTCGGGACCGCCATCGACTTCAAGGGGGAAGGCGCCGTCGTCATGGGGAACCGGATCCTCTCCATCGGACTGGGGGGGATCGTCGCGCAGTCCGGCGCCAGCACGACGGGCGCCCTCATCGAGGGGAACCGCGTGGAGTCGGTGCAGTACGGGATCTCCGTCGCGGGCAGCGGTCACGTCGTCGCGAGGAACCGCGTCGCGGGCTGCCAGAGCGACGGCCTGACCGTGGTCTCCCCCGGGGGCTGCACGGTCGAGAGCAACGTGATCACCGACTGCGCCGGCTACGGCATGCGGATCGATTCCATGGGGAACGTCGTCCGCAGGAACCGGATCTCGGGGAGCGGCCTGAAGGACCTCGGGAGCAGCGTCCTCGAGGAGAACAACACCTACGAGAAGAACCGGTACGAGACGAGCCAGTTCGGGATCTCCGAGGGGCCGCCGATCTAGCGCGCCTCCCGCGCACCCGGCGGAGGGCGGGGGATTCGAATCCCCGGGCCCCTCGCGGGGCCCGCGGCCTTCAGGATTGCCGCATGCGGCCGCTCGGCCGACCCTCGGGCGCAGGGGACAGAGTCTATTTCAGAGGGCGTCGGGAGTCAGACCCGTCCGCAGCGCCCTCCGGCGGACCGCCCGCGACCGCTCTGCACCAGCGAGCGAACGCCGTCAACAGGTCCGGACGACCTCTCGGTCGAGCCGGCGGCGCCGGGGATCCCGGACCGGAGTCGCTATCCCCTCGATGCCGGAACGGTCCGGAGCGTGGGACCTCCGCCGCAGGTACGATGGTCGCCGGGATTGCGGGGCCCGTGGCATGCCCATCGTCATCTACGGCGTCGTCAAGTGCGCGCGGACCGTGGGCAAGGGACGGTTCTTCTGCACCGCGTGCGGCAAGGAGCGCGCGTTCCGGAGACGGCGTTTCGCGTGGTACGGGCTGGTCTTCGTTCCGCTCCTGCGCCTCAAGGACACGGACGAGGAGTTCGTCGAGTGCTCGGTGTGCGAGGAGGAGTTCCCCCTCGCCGTGAGCGTCCCGCTGTTCGGGAACCAGGACACGACCCCGGGCCGCGAGACCGCGACTCTCGGCATCCTGGCCGGCGCGCTCGTCGCCGGGGAGATCGACACGGAGAGGGTGCGGGAGGAGCTCGGTCTCGCCTGCCGCGAACTCGCGGGAGTCGCGCCGACGGACGCCGAAATGGCTTCCGCCATCCGGAGGGCGATCGCCGACGGTCCGGCCGTCGCGGACCTGGCCCGCGCCTTCACCGGACCCGGCGACCGCGAGCGCGTCCTGGAGGCCGCCCGTCGCGTCGTCGCCGCCGAGGGCCCGCCGGGTCCCGAGGCCATGGCCTATCTCGATCGGCTCGCGGCGAGCCTGCGCGGGCCACCGCCGAACCCCGGGGAGCCGCCGGCCGGCCGGACTCCTCCCCGCGGACCGTCGCGTCCGGGCGGATCGGCGCCCGGGACGGACACCGGCCCCGTCGGCCGGACCCGCCCCGCCGAACCGCGGTGATTCGGGTCGGGTTCCGTACCCCGTCCCGACGCGGCCAGCGACGACCTCCGCGAGAGTCGCGGGTCCAGGATCGCGTTCCTCGGCTCGACCCTGGGGATCGGGCTACGGCAACCCGCGCACCGTTCGGAATCCGACGAGGTCGCTACGTTCGTTCGGATCCTGGCCCAGGCGGGTCGCGCACCGCAGATCCTTGGCGTAACTCATCCAACCACCCCCGCGCATCACTCGGAGGACACCCGAACTTGGCCCCCGCGGGTCGGAGACCGCACCGATGCTCAGCGTGCTGAAGTACGCCGGGTCGTACCAATCCGCGCACCACTCCCACACATTGCCCGCCATGTCCAGACAGCCGAACGGACTCGCTCCCGCTGGCGCGGATCCGGCGGGATTGGTCCGGCCCGGCCCCCGGCCGGCGTGGTTCGCACGATTCGCCGCGGGTCGCTCATCGCCCCAGGGGAATCTCCTCCCGTCCGTTCCCCGAGCGGCCTTCTCCCACTCGGCCTCCGTCGGAAGCCGCTTTCCTGCCCACTCGGCGTAGGCCCTTGCCTCGTCCCAGCGGACGTTCACGACCGGGCAGCGGTCGTCGGGGGGTTGCCCCGGCGGTGGGGCCACCCCCGTTGCGGTGCAGAACTCCCGGAACTGCGCGACGGTCACCTCGTGGCGATCCACGAGGAGTGCCGACACGACGACGCGACGGGCTGGCCTCTCGTCCCTCTGACTCTCGGGGTCTCCCTCCGCCGACCCCATCGTGAATTCGCCCGCGGAGACTAGCACCATCTCCGCCCTGTCCCGTTCGCAGTAGAGCCGCCCCTCGTCGTTCCGGCGGTACCCCTGGGGCAATGAGAGCTTCAGGTGCTCCCGCAGGACGGCATCCGGAGGAGGAGGAAGGGCTGGCACCGCGGGGATGATCGCGGCGAGGCGGACCCAGTCGTCGTCCTGGACCCGAATCGTCTCCTCCGGACCGACCGTGATGGTCCGGGGGGGCGACGGACGGAAGCCCATCCGAGAGAGGGACACCCTGCGATCACCTGCCTCGACGGAGACCGGCTCAGCCATCCGGGCCACGGGCACGCCGTCGATCGCGATCTCGACGTCCTGCGGGATGGAGGAGAAGTCCAGTCGGCCGGGGTTCGGGGTCCAGCTCGACGGGACGGTGACGGCGCTCACCTCCCCCGAACGGAGACTCACGTCGACCGCCTGGTCTCGATGCCTGGGCTTCCGCAGCACCAGTCGCACCGTACCGGAGTTCCTGGGGACCCTCCCGAGGATCCGCTCCCCGTCGAGGAACGCCATGACGTCCCCTGGAAGCCCCTCCGCGTCCAGGGTCGCCAGGGGAGGGAGGACGAGCCGTCCGAGGTCGAGTGCCTCGCCCGGTGCGACGACGACCTCGTGCACGAGCTCGTCGCGGTCGGGGTGGCGGATTCGCAGCGAGCGCCTGCCGGCGGCAACCCGTCGAGGCCGCAGGGGAGTCCTGCCGAGAGACGACTGGCCCTCGTACACCTCCGCCCCCGGCGGGTCCGTGATCAGGGCGATGGTCCCGTCCTTCGCCGGCAGCGTGACAATGACGGCCGAAGTGCGGCTCGCGGCGACGACGACCATGCCGGACCACTTCTCGAATCCGGGCTTCGTCACCTCTACCTCGTACCTGCCGACCTCCATCGGCAGCGGACCGAGCGTGCCGTCCTCGGCAAGAGTAAGGCTCCTCGGCGACGCACCGGGCCGTACCGCGACTACCGCAGCACCCGACAGCCCTCCCTCGATTCGGAGGAACCCCGTGAACCGGGTCAGTTCGAGGCGGACCTCCTTGCGCTCCTCGGGCTTCCAAGACAAACCTGTGACCTCCGCAGGATCGTGGTCATCGAGCCAGGCCTTCACGGCGTGCGAGCGGGCGGGGTCCAGGTCGCGAATGAGGAGTCCGCCCGGGCCCGCGACCCCCTTCTCGACGCCGTCCACACTGATGGTCGCTCCCTCGGGGACCGAGAAGACCACCAGCCCCGGCTCGGAGGCGACCTGAGGAGCGACTGGCGTCGAAGCCAGCGGAGGGGGCGATGCGGGCGACGAAGCGGCTGCCGGGCTGTCCTCGGCCCGAGACGCCGCATGGCGAGCGTCCGACCCGTGCCCGTCCCCCGAGTCAGAGATCCCCGGGCCGGATCCCCGCAGCGCGAATGCGGCGGCTGTGCCGATCACGAGCGCCACGCCCGCCGCGGCGATGAGACGCCGCGACGACATCCGGCCCTCGGCCGCCGCTTCGGCGTCCGGTGGCGACGAGTGCTCGGGCACGGGCGGCGACGGAACGCCCGAACGGGCCCGCAGCGCGTGCGCACACGCACCGGCGTCGGGGTACCGGTTCTGGGGGTCCTGAGCGAGGAGTCGCCTTACGATGACCGCGTACTCCTCCGACAGTTCCGGTCGCAGCGTCCGGGGGTCGGGGGGACTGGCGCCGGGGAGCATCTTCGCGGCCAACCCCTGGTTTCCACGATAGGGTCGCTCCCCCGTGGCGAGTTCGAAGAGCATCACGCCGAGCGAGAACAGGTCCGCCCGGCCGTCCGCCCTCTGTCCGAGCACGATCTCGGGAGCCATGTAGTCCGGCGTGCCGGCGGTCGTGAACTGGGAAAGTCGGGCCGACGTGTCGGACAGTACCTTTGCGATGCCGAAGTCGGCGACCTTGATTCGCCCGGTCGCGTCGATGAGGAGGTTCGCCGGCTTGATGTCCCTGTGGATCACGCTCCGGCGGTGCGCGAAGTCGAGGGCCTCGGCGACCTCCGCGCCGATGCGGCGGCACTCCGCCTCCGTGAGCGACTTCTCGCGTTTCAGGCGCTCGTAGAGCGAGCCCCCGGCCGCGAACTCCATCACGAGGTACCTCGTGTCTCTGAACTGCTCAAAGCCGTAGAGCGACAGGATTCCGGGGCAGTCGCGGAAGCGAGCAGCCGCGCGGGCTTCCTTCCGGATCTGATCGAGGGCCTCCTCCTCCTCGGTAGCTTCGGCTGGTAGCACCTTCAGCGCGACCTCCACATCGAGATCCGCGTCCCGGCACAGGTACACGCGCCCCATCCCGCCACGGCCGAGGAACCGGAGCACCTCGTAGCGGGGTGGAAGGTCGGGCGGGGTCCCGCCGCCGCCCGATCCAGGTGAGATCGGAGAGACCGGGGACGCTGGGGAGCCGCATGTGTGGCAGAACCGGGCACCCTGCCGAATGGGCGTCGAGCACTGCAGACAGGCGGCGAGTGTCAACCAGGCCCCCTTGCGCCTCGGCACCCGCGAAGAGCGGCGGGGACGGGACTCTCGTACCCGGGCGGCAAGGGCATGCCCTGAGTCACCGCTCCTACCGAGGTCCGGTCATCCCGGAGTCGCCCGGCGCGTGTTTCATCCTGGCCTTGCTTGCGCTGCTGGACCTGATTGACTGCCCGATGACTTCGCCCGAGGTCTCGCACTGCTGGTCGTCGAAGGACGGCTGACCGTGATCGACATTCCAGTACGCGATCCCTCGGATCTGGTTACGAATCCCCCCCATCACCGTCGTGCCCGTGTAGTCGATCACGGCGATCACGCCCTCGGGACTCGCATGGACGCGTGCTAGGGTCGCCGTGACATCGTAGTCCAGATTCTCCGGGTTCCCCCGGACGGTCAGTCGGCGTTGCACGCGCCATCGGTCACCGATCCGGAACTCGGCCGGCGAGTCCTGAATGTACATGGGAGGACTCGCCAGGAGATCGCGCCAAGCCTCAAACACCCTAATCCAGTTGGGAAGGTCGGGCGGGGCATCCATGGACAACGCTCCGGAGGCGTCCCGTCGAACCGTCATCGACCGGCCCAGGTGCTCGCCCCGAATCGGCTGCCCGTCAACGATCATGCTGCTCCTGGGATCGAAGTCGATGCGGAGGACGGTCTCCCCCGCCGCGGCGGGCTGCAACTCGTGGATCGACAGGAGCGACCGATCACTCGTGACGCTCTGACGCCCCATGACGACGCTGGAGACCCTCACATCGGACTCGTACCGCCACGCGCGCCCTGGCTCGAATCGCAGTGCCAGAACAATCCTTGGGTCGTCGCGCGCGGGTCCGAGAGCCGGGGGCATGAGTTCGCTGGGAGTACCGGTCGGCGCCGGGGCCGGCTCGGACGCGAGCGGGGGAGGAAAGCGGTGGATTGAAAGCCCACATGCCCCGGACGAGGACACGAATCCCGCGAAGAGGCCGACATGGATCAGCCAAGCTCGAGGCACTCGCACTCTCTACCTCCCGACACCCACTGCCAAGTCGAGGGCGCCTACGCTGGCAGGAAAGCACGACCTGGGTCCGCCTATCAAGAGTTTCCCCTCTGGAGTCCGCCGCCCACTCCCACAGGGCTGCACAAATGGACCGGACCCCGTGCGCATGAACTCGGTTCCGTTCGTCCCGGTTCACGCTGCGGACGACGGGAGCCGCACGTCTGATGCACGCGCTGACTGATCTTGCGGGGAAGAGGGAGTCCATGCGCGCCCATGAACCGCTTGCAGCGCCAGGGACGCGGCGGGCCCGGCGGGACGGCCAGCGGCTCGACGTGGCGTCGCGAACGCGACGGTCACGGGCCTCGGGGCGGCCTCCGCGCTCGAGGCGATCCGCGAGGATCCGGAGGCGGCTCGTGCGGGCGGGCAACGGTCCCCCGAACCGAGGCGGAGGACTGGACTCCCCGTCAAGTGACCCCGGCGCCGCGGGGAGCGCCGGTACCATCCCGCGGTGCTCCTCGACGGCGTCCGCCGGCTCGCGTCCGCCGCGCGGGCGTTCGCGCCCGACACGCGCCGCTTCCTCGCGGGCATCTTCCTCATGGGCCTCGGCCGCGGGGCGATGGACGTCCACCTCAACCTCTACCTCAAGTCCCGGGGCCTCGACGAGGCGGTCATCGGGCAGATCCTCTCGGCGGGCAGCGCCGGCGTGGTCGTCGTCTCGCTCCCGGCCGCGCTCGGGGCCGACCGGTTCCGGTCGGGGCGGCTGTTCCTCGTCACGGCGACCGGCTTCGCCGCCGCGCTCCTCGGGATGGTCCTCCTCCCGCCGGATCCGCGGCTGCTCCAGGCGCTCTCGTTCCTCGTCGGCGCGCTCTTCGCCGTGCACTGGGTGGCCGAGGGCCCGTTCTTCATGCGGGTCGAGGGGCCGGAGAACCGGACGGAGCTCTTCGGCATCGCCCACGCCCTCGAGACGCTCGCGATGATCCTCACGGCCTGGGGGACCGGGGCGCTCGCCGAGGCGCTCGCGGCGCGGCTCGGGTCGGAGCCGGCCGGGCTCCGCGGCGCGCTCGCGGCGGCGGCGGCGCTGAGCCTGCTCGCGGTCCTCCCCTACGCCCGGATCGCGGACGCCCCGCCGGGGGGCCCGCGGAAGGGCTGGCGGGAGTACGTCGTGCCCCGGGAGGCCGGGCTCGTGTTCCGGCTCACGCTGCCCGTGTTCCTGGTCGGCTGCGGCGCGGGGCTGACGATCCCGTTCCTCAACCTCTACTTCCGCGACCGGTTCGACCTCGGCCCCGCGCCGATCGGGGGCATCTTCTCCGTCGCGCAGGTGCTGACCATGGGGGGGTTCCTGCTCGGGCCCGCGCTCGCGCGCCGCTTCGGCCACGTGCGCGCGGTCGTCGCGACGGAGCTGGCCTCCATCCCGTTCTTCCTGGTCCTCGCCCTGACGCAGCGGGTCGAGCTGGCCATCGCCGCGTTCTGGATGCGCGGGGCCCTCATGAACATGAACCACCCGATCTCGATGGTGTTCGGGATGGAGACCGTCGCGAAGGACCAGCAGACCGTCTTCAACTCCGTGCGCACCTTCGCCTGGAACGCGTCCTGGATGATCTCGGCGGCCGCCGGCGGCTGGATCATCGAGACGACGCGGGGCTACGCGGCGGTCATGTGCGCGACGATGGGGCTCTACCTCGTGGCCGCCGCGCTGTTCTGGTGGTTCTTCCGCGGCCGGACCGTCGGCGGACCCTCCGCTAGTTGAAGACGTAGTCGAACTGGGAAGTGCGGAACCTGTTCCCGGAGAGCGTGTTCGTGCCGTCCGACTGGGAGTCGGCGTAGTCGAGCATCCCGTTGCCCGAGGCGCGGTTGTTCGTCACGGTCATGCCCGAGTCGACGATCGCGATGCCGAACTGGTCGGAGGCGACGACCCTGTTGCCCGAGAGGACGCTCCCCGCGGTGCCGAAGTTCATGTAGATCCCCGTGCCGTCGCATCCCGTGGCCTTGTTGCGGTCGACGGTCTGGACGCCGCCGTTCAGGTCGAACCCGTCGTCCGCGGCACCGGCCACCTTGTTCCGGGTCAGGGTGACGTTGTTGCCGAACGAGTAGATTCCGTCGCCGTCGGGGTTGCGGACCCCGTTGCGGTCGAAGGTCACCCCGTTCCCGACGGAGTAGATCCCGCCCCCGGTCAGGCGGTTCCTCTCGATGGTCACGGCGTCCTCGATGGAGTAGATGGCGTCGGCCCCGCCGGAGTTCTGGATGCGGTTCTTCGAGACGACGGTCCCGGTCGTCTCCGTGCTCCCTTCGAACGAGATCCCGTTCCCGTTGATCCCGGCGATCCGGTTCTTCTCGATCGTGGCGCCGGTCCCGCCGAAGCGGATGGCCGTGCTGCCGCCGACGATGCGGTTCTTCGAGATGACCGCCCCGTTGGAGCCGCTGCTGCCGCCCTCGTAGGGGGAGATGCGGAGCACGTCGCCGCTCCCGTTGTTCAGGAACCTGCACTTCTCGATCCGGAGCCCGGACGAGGTGGCGTCCTGCACGACGTTCCCGGTCGCGTCGGTCACGCGGCACTTCGACAGGAGGACGCCGGCGCAGTTCGAGAAGGAGAACACGTCCGTGCTCGGCGCGGCGACCCGGACCTTCGTGACGGTCAGCCCCGAGACGTTGTTCGCGCTCACCGCGCCGCCGCCGCCTTCGACCTGGAAGCCGGTGATCGTGATCACGGAGCCGTTGATGATCGTGAAGGCCGCGCCCGGGCCGTTGAGCGCCGGGTAGCCCTTGCCGCGGATCGTGAGGTTCGACTTGTCGGTGACGAAGGCGGTCTCGGTGTAGGACCCCTTCGCGACCAGCACGGTGTCGCCGTCCTGCGCGGCGTCGATGGCGGCCTGGAGGTTCGGGTAGGCATCGTCCGGGTAGGGGATGGTGTCGGCCGGGGCCGGCGCGGCGGCGGCGAGGCCGAGCGCGGCGGCGACGAGGGCGGCGGCAAGGGCGCGCATGGGGGATCCTCCGAGGTTCCCGGGCCCCGTGGGCGGACCCGGACGGGCCACCGTACCCCCCGTCGGCGCCCCCGTCAAGCGGAGTCGGTCGAGTACTCTCCCCGTCCGGTGAGGGTGCTCCTGCAGGTCCGCGACGTCGCCAAGCGCTACGGCTCCCGGACCGTCCTCGAGGAGGCGACCGCCGCCTTCGGCGAGGGGATGCGCGTCGGCGTGCTCGGCCGCAACGGGGCCGGGAAGTCCACGCTCTGCCGCATCCTCGCGGGCGAGGAGGAGCCCGACGCCGGAGAGGTGACGCGGGCGCGGGACCTCCGCCTCGGCGTCCTCGAGCAGCACGACCCCTGGCGGCCCGGGGAGACGGTGATGGGGTTCCTCCGCCGCCGCACGGGGCTCGAGGAGTGGATCTGCGGCCGCGCCGCGGCGCGGTTCGCGCTCCAGGGGCTCCTCGGGGATCCCGTCGACGCGCTCCCCGGCGGGTTCCGCACGCGCGTCAAGCTCGCCGCGCTCGCCGCGGCGGACCCGGAGTTCCTCGTCCTGGACGAGCCCACGAACTTCCTCGACCTCGCGACGCTCCTCCTCCTCGAGCGATTCCTCGGCGGGTTCCGCGGCGGCGCGCTCGTGGTCTCCCACGACCGGGAGTTCCTCAAGCGCACCTGCGACCACACCCTCGATGTCGAGCGCGGGCGGCTCACCCTCTTCCCCGGCGGCGTCGAGGAGTTCCTCGCCTTCCGCGAGGAACGCGAGGAGTGGGCGCGGCGCACGAACACCGCGGTGGCGGCGAAGAAGGCGCAGCTGAAGGCGTTCATCGACCGCTTCCGCGCGAAGAACACCAAGGCGACCCAGGCGAAGTCGAAGGCGAAGGAGATGGCGCGCCTCAGGACGATCCGCATCGAGCACGCGCTGCCGACCGCGCGCATCCGAATCCCCGACGCCGAGGAGCGCAGGGGCGTCGCCCTCGAGCTCGAGGACCTCGAGATCGGCTACCCCGACCGCGCCGTCGCCTCGGGGATCCGGCTCTCCATCGAGCGGGGCGCGCGGGTCGCCGTGGTCGGCGACAACGGGCAGGGGAAGACGACGCTCCTCCGCACCCTGGCCGGGGACCTCGAGCCCCGCGCGGGCCGCGTCCGGCGCGGCCACGAGGTCGAGGCGGCGGTCTACGCGCAGCACGTCTACTCCACGCTCGACCCGCGCGACACCGTCCTCTCCCACCTGGAGCGCGGGGCCCCCTTCGGGCAGACGCGGCAGGACGCGCTCGACATGGCGGGCGCCTTCCTCTTCCCGGGGGACGACGTGCTCAAGCCGGTGTCCGTGCTGAGCGGCGGCGAGCGTGCGCGGCTCTGCCTCGCCGGGCTGCTCCTGCGCCGCCGGCCGCTCCTCCTCCTGGACGAGCCGACGAACCACCTCGACTTCGAGACCGTCGAGGCCCTCGCCGAGGCCCTCGCGCGGTTCCGGGGGACCGTGGTCTTCATCAGCCACGACCGGACCTTCGTGTCGCGCGTGGCGACCGAGGTGCTCGAGGTGGACGGCGGCCGCGTGCGGCGGCGGTCCGGGGACTACGGGGACTACGTGGAGGACCTCGACCGGCGCGTGCGCGCGGCGCTCGAGGCGCCGGCCGGGGGCGGCGGGGCGCGGCGTCGCGGCGCGGGCGCGCGGGACTGGGAGGAGAGGAAGCGGCGGCGGTCGGACCTCGCGCGGGCGCGGGCGGACCTCGGGGAGGCGGAGGAGGCGACGACGCGGCTCGAGGCGGAGAAGCGCAGGCTCCAGGACGCGGTCGCGGCCGACCCCTCGGACCCGGAGCCCTACCGGCGGCTCTACGAGGTGGACCTCGAGCTCCAGAGGGCGGAGGAGGCCTGGCTCGACGCGCAGGCGCGGATCGAGCGCCTGTCGGCGGAAACCTAGCGGGAGGCTACAGCCACGACTCCTCCGCCGCGGGGGCGGCGCCGGAGCAGGCGGCGCGGATCCTCGCGGCCGACTCCTTCGCCTGCTTGATCGCGGCGACCAGGGACGCCGCGTCCTTCTTCGCGATGGCGGTCTCGGCGGAGGCCACGGCCTTCTCGAGCGGGTCGAGGGCCTCGAGCACCTGCTTCGGCGCGTCGGCCAGCGAGGCCGCGCGGGCCTCGGCCTCCCGCTGGAGCTGCTGGACCCCGAGCACCTTCTGTGCGATCTCCACGCGCCCGAGGATCTCCTGCCGGCTGGCCGGCTTCTCGAGGAAGTCGTCGGCGCCCGCGCGCAGCGCCGCCAGCTTGAGGTCCTGCCCGGCCTGCCCCGTGATCAGGATGCAGTAGGCGCGCTGGAGGTCGGCGTCGGCGCGGATCTTCCGCACGAAGTCGAGCCCGTTGATCCCGGGCATCTCGATGTCCGTGAGGATGATGTCGGGCTTCTTCACCTGCGCCTGAGCCAGCCCGGTCTCGCCGTTGGTGGCGAGGTGGACGTCGTGCCCCTCGAGGCGGACCATCGTCTCGAGGGCGGCGCGGAAGTCGTTGTCGTCCTCGACGATGAGGATCCGCGGCATCGTCCCCTTCCTCCGGCGCGGGCCCGAACCCGGCGCCCCGATCCTAGCGACCTCGGCGCGCGCCCCGGCAAGGTGCTAGCCCTTCGGGACCTCCGCCGCCTCGCGGAGGACGTCGTCGGAGACGAAGATCGGGGACCCGGTCCGGACCGCGAGCGCCACGGAGTCGCTCGGGCGGGCGTCCACCTTCACCGTCTCCCCGTCGCGGCGCAGGTGGAGGCTCGCGAAGAAGGTCCCCTCCTCGAGGGAGGTGATCTCGACCCGCTCGAGCGTGCAGCCCGACGCCTCGACCACGGTCGCCAGCAGGTCGTGGGTCATCGGACGGGGCGGCGCGAGGTTGCGCACCGCGCGGTCGATGGCCCGCGCCTCGGAGCGCCCGATGACGATCGGGAAGACGCGCCGGGCGCCGTTCTTCTCGCGGAGGTAGATGAACTGCTCCTCCGTCGTGTCCCGGAGGACGATCCGGGTGAGTTCGCACTCGTGCATCGCCCGGCATCCTACCCCAGCGGCCGAGCCGAGATCGAGGCGGGAGTCCCTCCCGCCGATACTCTCCCGGGCCATGCCGACGCCGATCCCGGTCACCGTGACGCGCGGGGGGCTCCCCGAGAGCCGCCACCGCGTCTCCGTCGCCGCGTGGCGGGGCGGGCGGACCGTGCTCGCGCTCGGCGAGGTCGCCGGGCCGGTCTTCACCCGCTCGAGCGCGAAGCCGTTCCAGGCCCTGGAGCTCCTCCTCTCCGGCGCGGCGGAGCGGTTCGGCGTCACGGACGAGGAGCTGGCGGTCGTCTGCGCCTCCCACGGCGCGGAGGAGCGTCACCTCGACGCCGTCCGCTCTCTGCTGCGGAAGGGCGGGCTCGGGGAGGACGCGCTCGCCTGCGGCGTCCACCCGCCGGCCTGCACGCGGGCCTCGGTCGCCCTCGCCCGCTCCGGGGGGCGCCCGACGGTCCTCCACAACAACTGCTCGGGGAAGCACTCGGGCATGGTGCTCACGGCGCTCCACCTGGGGGCCCCCGTCGAGGGCTACCTCGACCCCGCGCACCCGGTGCAGGTCGCCAACCGCCGCAACCTCGCGCTCTTCGCCGGCGTCGAGCCGGGGTCGATCCCGATCGGCACCGACGGCTGCAGCGCGCCGAACTTCGCGCTCCCCCTCGAGGCGCAGGCCCGCGCCTTCGCGCGACTCGCGGCGCCCGATGCGTCGATCCCCCCGGCCCACGCCGACGCGGCGCGCCGCGTCGTCCGCGCGATGACCGCCCACCCGCGGATGGTCGCCTGGGAGGGCGAGGGGGACGCGGCGCTCATGGGGGCGGCCCCGGGGCGGCTCGTGTCGAAGCTCGGCGCGGAGGGCGTGCAGGGGGTCGGCGTCCCGGGGAGCGGGCTCGGGCTCGTCCTCAAGGTCGAGGACGGCGGCGCGCGGCCGCGGCTGCCGGTGACCGTCGCGCTGCTGCGGGCCGCGGGCGTCCTCTCGGCCGAGGAGGCGGACCGCGTCGGCCCCGCCGCGGACACCGTCCTCCGCAACCACCGCGGGATCGAGGTCGGCCGGATCGAGTTCGAGGTCCCCGCCGCCGCGCGCGCGCTGGCCGTCTGAGCGGCGACGCGCCGGCGCCCGGCGCCGGCGTGCCGGTCGGGGACGGGCGACCCGTACAATCGCGCCATGCGCCGGGTCACGCGCCTTCCCCGCCTCCCGCCCCGGGCCCGGGACTCCCACAAGGGGGACTACGGGCACGTGCTCGTGCTCGGGGGGTCGGCGGGGCTCGCGGGGGCGCCGGCGCTCGCGGGGCTCGGGGCGCTGCGGGGCGGCGCCGGGCTCGCCACGGTCGGCTGCCCGCGCGGGGTCCAGCCGGTGGTCGCCGGCTTCTCCCCGTGCCTCATGACGCTCGGCCTCCCGGAGTCCCGGACGGGGGCTCTCTCCCACGCCGCGCTCGCGCCGGCGCTCCGGTTCTCCTCCCGCTGCCGGGCCGCGGCGATCGGCCCGGGGCTCGGGCGCGAGCGGGAGACCGGGGAGTTCGTGCGGTCGTTCCTGGCCTCCGTCGAGTCGACCGTCGTCGTCGACGCCGACGCCCTCAACCTCCTCGCGGGGAACGAGGAGATCCTGCGCAGCGCGCACGGCTCCTTCGTCCTCACGCCCCACCCCGGCGAGGCGGGCCGCCTCCTCGGGCTCCCTCCCTCGGATCCGATCCCGAAGGACCGCCGGCGCGGCGCGCTCGACCTGGCCACGGCCACCGGAGCGGTGGTCGTCCTCAAGGGCCACCGGACGCTGGTGACGGACGGGAAGCGGCTCTTCGAGAACCGCACCGGCAACCCCGGCATGGCGACGGGAGGGACCGGGGACGTGCTCGCGGGGGTGATCGCCGCGCTCCTCGCGCAGCGCCTCGACCCGTTCGACGCGGCGGTGCTCGGCGTCGCGCTCCACGGCCGCGCCGGCGACCTCGCCGCGCGGCGCACCGGGCAGGTGTCGATGATCGCGACCGACCTCCTCGACGCGCTCCCGGGGGCGCTCCGGGCCCGCTGACCCCGCGGGAACCCTCGCTCCTCGCCACCGTTAGAATTCCCCCGTGAGGCCCTCCCGCCGCCCGCTCGCCGTCCTGGCGCTCGCCGCCGCCGCGGCGGCGGCGCCGGCGTGGGCGCCGGCGCAGGAGGACGAGGGGGGCGCGCCCCCGGACTACGCGCTCCCGAGCGGGCTCCCGGGACCGGGCGCCCTCGAGGAGCCGCTCCGGTCGGCCGTGGCCCGCGCGGTGCGCGACGCGCTCCGCCCGCGGAGCCCCTGGGCCGCCCGCGACGGCGCGCGGGTGATCGCCGGCGTCGGGCCCGCCGCCGCCGCGCCGGCCGTCGAGGCCCTCCGCCGCGCGGACTGGTTCGGGCGGGCGACCCTGGTCCGGGCGCTCGGCGCGATGGACGCGCCGGCCCTCGTCCCGCTCCTCCTCCAGGCGGCGCACGACCCGGCCTGGGCGGTGCGCGAGGCGGCGGCCGAGGGGCTCTCCCGCGCCGCCGACGCCGAGTCGCCGCCCGTCCTCGCCGACCTGCTGCGGGACGGCGCGTGGCGCGTGCGCCGCGCGGCCGTCGAGGCGCTCCGCGCCCGCGCCCTCCGCGGGACCGCGGGGCGGGAGGCCGCGGGCGGGGCGCTCCTCCCGCTGGCGTCGGACCCCGACCGCGACGTGCGCCTCGCGGCCTGGCTCGCGCTCGCCGACCTCCGGGAGCCGCGCGCCCGCGGCGTGCTCCGCGACGCGCTGCGCGACCTCGCCGACCGGGTGCGCTCGACGGGGCCGGAGGACCCCCCCGACCCGGTCTACCCCTTCGCGGTGCGCATCCTCCGCGGCTTCGCCGGGGCCGGTCCGGGGGACGGGGAGACGCTGGACGCCCTCCTCGGGATCGGCGAGGAGCCGGAGCACCCGCTCGCCGGGGAGGCGCTGCGGGAGTGGGCCCGCGCGGCGGGACCGGAGGCCGCGCGGACGCCCGACGCCCTCGGGCGGCTCGTCGCGGTGTTCGTCCACCCGGCGGCGGACCTCGATTCGCGGAACGCCGCGGAGCAGGCGCTCCTCGCCTCGGGCCCCGGCGCCGCGGACGCGCTGCTGGCCGCGGTGGCGCCCCCCGCGTCCGCCACCCGCCAGCCGCCCGCCTACGCCGCGGTCCGCCACGCGCTCGACCTCGTCGTGCGCCTGAGGGGGGACGCCGCGCCGGAGGTCCTCGCCGCGCTGATCCGCGACCCGGCGCTCACGCCGACGGTGCGCACCCTGGCCGCCGACTTCGGCCGGAGGGCGGCCGCGCGGGCCCTCGGCCCGGTCTTCCGCGAGGTCCTCGCCCGCGGCGAGGGCAACCCCGGGCTCGACGCGATGCTCGTCCGCGGCGTCGCCGAGTCGGGGCTGGAGGACGCGGGGGAGATCGTCCGCCGGGCGCTGGTGCTGACGGGGCCGGATTCCCCGGCCCGCCCCGTCCGCGCCGCCGCGGCCGAGGCGATCGCCTCCCGGCCCGCGTTCCGCGACCTCGCCACGCTCGTCCGCGCGGCGGCGGCGGAGACCGACCCCGACGTCCTCGACCGCTTCCTCCCGGCCCTCGCCGCGGCCGCCGGCGACGACGCCCCGGCGGCGCTCGCGGCCCGGCTCCGCGACGCCCGGGCCCAGGTGCGCCGATCGGCCGCCCGCGCTCTGGCCGGCGTCCCCGGGCCGGGCAGCGTCCGCGCCCTCCTCGAGGCCTTCGCGCGGGAGGACGGGGCCGACACGCGTCTCCCCTGGCACGGGGACGGCGAGCCGGACGCGTCGGCGCGGCGGCAGATCGAGGAGGCGCGGCGCGCGATCGCGACGGGCGTCCGCGAGGCGATCGTCGGCTGCCTCCGCGCGGCGGCGGGGAGGGACGCGGCGCCGCTCCTCCTCCCCCTGCTCGTCGACGGCGACCCGGACGTCCGGAAGGCCGCCGCGGACAACCTCGCGGCCCTCGGCGACGAGGCGGCGGCGCCGGGACTCGCCGAGCGCGCGGCCGCGGAGCCGGAGGGCACGGTCCGCGCGCGGATGCTCGTCGCGCTGGCGGCCATCGGCGGCCCGGCGGCGGACGGCGCCTTCGAGGCGCTCCTCGCGGGAGACGACGCGGGCCTCCGCATGGCCGCCCTCGAGGCGCTCGGCGAGGAGGAGGGGCGGATCCGCGCCCGGGCGCCGGCGGGCGTCCTGCGCTCGGCGACGCGTCCCGACGGCGGCCCGCTCGAGCGCGTCGCGGCGCTCCGCGCGCTCGGGCGCGAGCGGGACCCGGCCCGGACGCCGTTGCTCCTCGACCTCCTCGCGAAGGCGCCGGACGGGGAGGAGCGCCGCGCGATCCTCCTCTCCCTCGGCCGCACCGGCGACCCGGCGGCGGCGGCCCCCGTCGCCGCGCTCCTGCCCCGCGGGGACCCGGCCCGGCTCGACCCGGACGGGCTCGAGACCGCGGCCACGGCGCTCGAGACGCTGGGGGAGCTGCGCGCCGCCGAGGCGGTGCCGCCGCTCGCGGCGACGCTCGAGCGGGCGCTCCCGGCCGCGCTCTCCGGGTCCGGCGGGCGCGACGCGGCCGCGTCGCGGCAGCTCGCGGTGCTCGCGGTCCGCGCCCTCGGCCGCTCCCGGGTCCCCGCGGCGCGGGAGGTGCTGGTCCGGGCCGCCTTCCACCCGGGGTTCTCGCGCGCGGCCGAGGCGGCCACCGCGGACCCCCTCCGGCTCCGGCCGCCGCGGAGCGAGGACGAGCGGTGGATCCCGGCGCTCCCCGAGGAGCTGAGGGTCCTCGGGACGGAGCTCGCCGCGGCGCTCGCCCGCTGGAGCGACACCGACCTCCTGCCCTCGGTCCGCCGCCGGCTCGACGCGCTCCGCGAGGACGGCAGCGCGTTCGCGATCTCCGAGGAGTGGCTCTCCTGGCTCGCGCTCACCCTCGGCGACCCGCGGGGGAACCGCCCCTACCGGCCGCGCTGGTGGACGAAGGTCGCCCTCTTCGCCCAGGTCGAGGCGAACGCCCCGAGGGCGACGGAGGCCGACCTCGAGGCGGCGTTCACGGCCTTCCGGAACGAGGCGGCGCTCACCGGAGACTACTCCGCGGCGGAGCGGTCCCTCGGGCGCTGGCGGGACCTCCTCCGCGTCCACGACCCGGCGCGCGCGGGGCGCGAGGGGCCGGCGATCGCGGGGCTCGAGCGGGCGGTCGCCGGGGGGATCCGGCTCCGGCGCGGCGAGGGGGACCCGGCGGCCCTGGTCGAGGCCTGGGAGGAGTCGGGGCGCGACGACCGCGTCGCGCGGCTCGGCGTCGACGTCCTCCTGGACCTCGGGAAGCACCCCGCCGAGGCGGTCGCGCTGGCCGAGCGCGCGGTGAAGTCGTCGCCGGGGTACTCGCTCAACCTCCGGTACCTCGGCGAGGCCCGGCTCGCCGCGGGGGACGCCGCGGGCGCCGCGGACGCGCTCGAGGCGGCGATGGCGGAGCACCGCCGGCACGGCGTCGAGGAGGCGCGGACCGCGGCGTGGACGCTGTTCCACCTCGGGCGCGCGCTGGCGCGGCTCGGCGAGGTCGAGGACGCCCTCGACGCGCTCGCCGACGGGGCGCGGAGGAACGACGTGGTCCTCGAGGCCTGCCTCCGCCACCGGGACCTGGCGGCGCTGCGGGAGGGCGGCCGCCTCGACGAGGCCCTGGCGGGGGCGAAGCGGCTCTTCGACGAGTGACCCCGCGGCAGGACACCCCCGGTCCCCCGGGGGCGACACTCCCCCGGCCCGTCCCCTCTCGCCGCCTCCGGCACGCCCCGTGCGCTGGGTCCCCCGTCCCCGCGCACGGGGACGAGAGGAGGCGCCCATGCGTCCCTGGACGAAGAGCCTGCGGGTGGCGGCCGCCGCGCTGATCGCGACGGTCGTCCTCTCCGCCCCCGCGGCCCGGGCCCACGACGACGCCCGCGTCGTCGTCCGCGTGGCGGGAGTGGGCGTCTCCTTCGGAGGCCACGCCCGCGACTGCCGCTGGCAGCCCGGCCGCTGGATCGAGACCGTGCGGCGCTTCGTCGTCCGCCCCGGCGAGTGGCGGACCGAGGTCGTCCCCGCGGTCTGGGAGGCCCGCTTCGACCTCTCCCGATGGCGCCTGGTGAAGGTCTGCGTGCGCGCGGAGTCGGTGCGCCGCGTCTGGGTCCCGCCGGTCTACGGGGAGCGGGTCGAGCGCACCTGGAGCCCCGGCCGCTGGGAGTGCCGTTCCCGCTGCAACGGCTGACGGACATCGAGAGGGGGGCGGGTGAGGCGGCGCTTCCGCCAGCCAGCCCTGCAGGGTGCGGCGGCGCGTGACCGCCGGCCCTGGAGCGACCAGCCAAGACACCGCCCCCTCATCCCCCCGCGCCCCGCCGTTCCCCTCCGGTCCGCCCCTCCCGTCGTCTAGGATCGGGCGATGGCCCGGGCGCCGGAGAGCGTCTACCTCGACCCCCTCGTCGAGCGCTACGCCTCGCCCGAGATGGCCGCGCTCTTCGCGCCGATCCGGAAGTTCCGCACCTGGCGGCTGCTCTGGATCGCGCTCGCCCGTGCGCAACGGGACCTCGGGCTGCCGATCACCGCCGAGCAGGTGGCGGAGCTGGAGGCCGCGAAGGACGACGTCGACCTCGCCGCCGCGGCCGCGAGGGAGCGCGAGGTGCGCCACGACGTGATGGCGCACGTCCACGTCTACGGGGAGCGCTGCCCGAAGGCCCGCGGAATCCTCCACCTCGGCGCCACGAGCGCGTTCGTGGTGGACAACGCCGACCTGATCCTGACGCGCGATGCCCTCGGGCTGGTGCGCGCGCGCCTCGCCGACGCGATCGGGGCGCTGGCGGAGTTCGCCGGGAAATGGAAGGACCGCCCCTGCCTCGCGTTCACCCACCTCCAGCCGGCCCAGCCGACCACCGTCGGCAAGCGCGCCTGCCTCTGGATCCAGGACCTCCTCCTCGACCTCGAGGACGTCGAGGCGCGGCTGGCGGGGCTGCGGTTCCTCGGCGCGAAGGGGACCACCGGGACGCAGGCCTCCTTCCTCGAGCTGTTCCACGGGGACGAGGGGAAGGTGCTCGACCTCGACCGGCGCGTGGCGGCGGCGTTCGGGTTCGGGCGGACCTTCGCCGTCACGGGCCAGACCTACACCCGCAAGGTCGACGCGCAGGTGCTCGGGGCCCTCGGCGGCGTCGCCCAGTCGGCCCACAAGTTCGCCAACGACCTCCGCCTCCTGATGCACATGAAGGAGATCGACGAGCCGCAGGAGAAGGCGCAGATCGGCTCGTCGGCGATGGCCTACAAGGCCAACCCGATGCGGAGCGAGCGCATGACCGCGCTCGCGCGGCACGTGATCGCGCTCCAGCAGTCCGCGGCGCAGACCGCCGCCGAGCAGTGGCTCGAGCGGACCCTCGACGACTCGGCGGCGAAGCGGCTCGCGGTCCCGCAGGCGTTCCTGGCGACGGACGCGATCCTCGTCCTGCTGGCCAATGTGGCGCGAGGCCTCGTCGTCCACGGGGCCGTCGTCGACGCGCACCTCCGGGCGGAGATGCCGTTCCTCGCGACGGAGGCGATCCTGATGCGCGCCGTCGAGAGGGGCGGCGACCGCCAGGCCCTCCACGAGCGGATCCGCGTCCACTCCCGCGCGGCGGCGGCCCGCGTGAAGGACGAGGGGAAGGGGAACGACCTCCTCGAGCGCCTCGCGGCCGACCCGGCCTTCGCGTCCGTGAAGGGGGAGATCCCCTCCCTCGCCGACCCGGCGCGCCACGTCGGGCTCGCGCCCGCCCAGGCGGCCGTCTTCCTCGAGACCGAGGTCGCACCGGTCCTGGCCCGCCTCCGCGCCTCCCCCGCGCCCGCGTCCGACCTGCGCGTCTGATCAGCCGAGGACGGCCTCGGTGTCGGCGCGGGTGAGGATGAAGAGGGCCGCCACGCCGAGGGGGACGGTGAAGCAGCAGCCGCAGCACTGGCCGCTGCAGGGGAACAGGACGATCATCGAGACCGCCGCGGCGATCGCCATCCCGCGGCTCCGGAGGGCGCGCAGGCGCAGGCCGGACCAGAGGTAGAACCCGCCGACCGCGAGCGCGAGGACGTAGGGGATCGCCGCGCGGACCGGGTCCTGGAGCCACTCGACGTACATGTCGACGAACCTCTCGAACTCGGGGGAGCCGCGGAACGGGGGCTGCTCGCGGAACGCCTCGATCTCCTGAAGGGCGCGGCCCGTCAGGAGCATCGCGAGGGCGTAACCCTGGCCGAGGAGGGTCCAGCAGCCCGCGGCGAGGTAGAGGACGCCGAGCGTCCGGACCCGCGACTCCGCCTTCCGCCGGGTGACGGCGGGGTCCGGCCCGGGCTCCGGCCCCTCCGCCGGGGCCGGCGGCGGCGCGGCCGGGGCCGGCGACGGCGCCGCCGGGACGGGCTCCACGGACCGTCCGCAGGACGGGCAGGTCGCGGCGCCGTCGGGGATGAGGTCCGCGCAGCCGGGACAGGCCTTCACCGGGATCCGCCTCCGAGGAGCAGCGCCGCGACGCCGATCGCCGCCAGCGCGCCGATCGCCGCCAGCGCGATCTTGACCCACGAGAGCGGCGCCCGCCCCCGGACTTCCCCCGTCTGCCCGTTGACCAGGAACCGCCACGCCTTCCCGCGGAAGCGGTAGGCCGCGACCCAGATCGGCAGGAGCGCGTGGCGGTAGCGGCGCCCGGAGAGCGTCGTGCGGACCTGCAGGTTCGAGTGCGTGTCGCCGGGGACGTCGCGGCCGCAGCGCTTCACCTGCTCCGCGAGGATCCGCTCCTCCGCGCGCGACCAGGCCTCGCGCACATCGACCGCGCCGGTCTCCGCGGACCAGCCCGCGAGGTACTCCTCGCGGAACGGGACGAGCCCGCCGGTCTCGAAGGGCTCGATCTCGCCGACGAGCCCCGCGTCGAGGCCGCGGCTCGCGCAGACGAGGAGGTCGTCGTGCTCGTCCGAGCGGGAGCCCGCGGCGGGCTCCCAGCGGATGCGGGCCTCCATGCGCGTCGTCTTGCCGTCGGAGACGGGGACCATGTAGGTGTGGCCGGCGAGCGCCGTCCACTCCGAGTCGGCGCGCGCGTCGAAGGTCCAGAACGGGACCATCACGCCGCGCATCTCCTCGAGCGCGTGCCGGCTCCGGAGCGCGTTCGGCCGGAACCAGAGCCCGCGCACCCACTCCCGGAAGAGCGCCTCCGCCTTCGCCCGGTCGACGGCGAAGGGGACGAGGGACTCGGGGTGGATGCGCCCCGGGTCGGGCGGGGCCTCGAGCACGCGCGTCGAGCCGCAGTACGCGCACCGCCCGGCCCTCTCGCCCTCGGGGACCTCGACCTCCGCGGCGCAGGAGTCGCACCGGACGCGGCGCACCGGGCGGGGCGCCGCCCCGGCCGCCGCGGCGCGGTCCGCCTCCCGGAGCGCCTCGTCGAGGCTCCGCTCCAGGATCTCGCCGCTTCCCTCGAGGAGGCGCTCGGTGCCGCAGAACGGGCAGCGGAGCCCGCGGACGCGGGGTTCGAAGAGCAGCCCCGCCCCGCACTTCGGGCAGGGGAACCGCTCCGCCGCCGCGCCCGTCGCCGGGGCGCCGCCCGCGGGGACGCCCTCCACGGGCCCGCTACGCCGTCTTCTCGCCGCACTTCATGCAGAAGTGCGCGCCCGGGGCGAGCCCGGCGGAGCACTTCCCGCACTTCGCCGCCGCGGCCACGGGCGCGCCGCAGCGGAGGCAGAACGCCGCCTGGGCGGGGAGGTCCGCGGAGCACTTGAGGCAGCGCACCGCCACGACGGCCGGCTTCCCGCAGCGCGGACAGAAGCGCGAGTCGGCGCCCATCTCGTTGTGGCAGCCGGCGCAGAAGACCGAGCCCTTCGGCGGGGCCTTCGGCGCGCTCGTGTCCACGATCATTCCGGGGATCATGGCCCCGATCCCCATGCCGGCCATCATGCCCATCCCCTGCGCCGCCGCCCCGCCCGCCTGGGCCGCGCCCTCGAGCGCGTGCGCCGCCTTGTACTTGAGGAACAGGTCGAGGTTCCCGACGGCCCCCATCGAGGAGCGCGCGTCGATCGCCTTCTGCACCTCCTCCGGCGGGGTGACCGACTGGACGTAGAACTGCTGGAGGTCGAGGCCGAAGTTGCGGAACTCCGGCGCGATGTGCGCGTGCAGCGCCTCGCTCACCTCGCGGTACTGGCCGGGGAGGTCGAGGATCGAGGTCAGGTTCTCGCCGAGGAAGTCGTTGAAGCGGGAGACGATGATGCTGCGGAGCTGGTCCTGGATCTCCTGCGTCGTGAACGAGTCGTCGCCCGCGACGAGCCGGTTCACGAAGAGGGCCGGCTCGGCGACCTTGAAGGTGTAGGTCCCGTGGGCGCGCAGCCGCACGAGGCCGAACTCCTTGTCGCGGAAGGCGACGGGGTCGGTCGTCCCCCACCGCATGTCGGCGAAGGTCTTGAGCGTGATGAAGTAGACCTCGCACCGGAACGGGCTCTTGAAGCCCCAGGGAAGCGCGAGGAGGTTCGTGAGGATCGGGATGTTCTTCGTCGACAGCGTGTGGCGGCCGCCCGGGAGCACGTCGCCGCCCTTCCCCCCCGAGAAGAACACCGCGCACTGGTAGTCGCGGACGATGCACTGCGCGCCGAACTTGATCTCGGCGCTCCCGCGCTCGGGGATGCGGTGGGCGATCTCGTCGGCGACCTCGCCCGGGTACTCCAGGACCTCGAGGAAGATGCCCATCGCGCGTTCCCTCCCGTGCCCGACCACGCCGCGCCCATGCTACGGGGCGGGCGGCCCCCGGTGGAACCCTCCTCCGGCGCCGCGGTTCGGCCCTCCGGGCCGTTCCCCGGGACCTCGGATACGATCCGCCCGTGCGGCGGCCCCCATCGTTCCCGTTCGTCCTCGCGCTCGCCGTCGCCGGCGGCCTGCTCGCCGGCTCCTGCTCGGGCGGCGCCGGGAAGCCGCCCCCGAACGTCGTCCTCCTCGTCTGGGACACCTGCCGCGCCGACCGGCTCTCCGCGTGGGGCCACCCGCGGCCGACCTCGCCCCACCTCGAGGCCCTCGCCGCGAAGGGGGTCCGCTACGCGCGCTGCTCGACGCCGGCCCCCTGGACCGCTCCGGCCCACGCGTCGCTCTTCACCGGGCTCGCCATGCACCGCCACGGGCTCGAGGTCGGCCGCGGCGACCGCGTCCACGCCGGGATCCCGCTCCTCGCCGAGACGCTCGGGAAGGCCGGCTACGAGACGGCCGCGTTCACCGCGAACTCCTACGTCTCCGACCTCACGGGGCTCTCCCGCGGCTTCCGCTTCCTCGAGAACGTCTGGGATCCCGGCACCGGCGCCCAGGACGCCGACCGCGTCCTCGCGGCGGTGAAGTCGTGGCTCGAGATCCGGAAGCCCGACCCGGCGAAGGAGGGGCCCTTCTTCCTCTTCGCCAACTTCATGGACTGCCACCTCCCGCTCCGCCCGCCGCGCCACGACGTCGAGGCGGTCCGCGAGCCCGACCTCTCCATGCAGGACCTCCAGGCGGCGTCGCTCCTCGACCAGCCCGACGCGCTCGCGCACCTCCTCGGGATCCGGCTCGTCGCGGAGGGGACCCTGCGGGGCAACCGCGCCCGCTACGACGGGGCGGCCCGCTTCCTCGACCGGAAGACGGCGGAACTCCTCGACCTGCTGCGGGAGCGCGGCTTCCTCGGGGACGCGCTGGTGGTCGTCACCTCCGACCACGGGGAGAACCTCGGCGAGCACGGGATGCTCGACCACCGGATCTCTCTGTGGGACACGCTGCTGCGCGTCCCGCTGGTGGTCCACCGGCCGGGGCGCTACGAGGGGGGGGCGGTCGTGCAGGCCGAGGTGAGCCTGATGGACGTCTACCCGACGATCCTGGCCGAGTGCGGGGTCCCGGTGCCGGAGGGGAACTCCCTCGACGCGCGGCCGCTCCCGCCGAGGGGCGGGACGGGGCGGACGCTGCTCGGCGAGTTCGCCAGCGTCGAGGCCCACATCGGCGCGCTGCGGCGCGGCTTCCCCGACGCGCCGGACTCCCGTTTCGAGCCGCTGCACCTCGACATCGCCTCGGCCCGCGACCCGGAGACCCGCCCGAACGGACGGAAGTACCTGCGGTGGACGCGCTCCGGCGAGGGGGGCGCCGAGGTCCTCGTCCGCGAGGCGCTCTTCGACACGAACGCCGATCCGGGGGAGACGCGCGACCTGCTCGGGGCCGGCGACCCGGGGGCGCGGGCCGACGCCGACCGGCTCGCGGCGGAGATCGTCCGGATGCGCGCCGAGGGGACGAAGTAGGGTGCCGCCGGCGCGACGCGCCCCCGCTGGGGATGGCCGCCGTCGCCGCGCCCGGGCCGGGACGGAGCCCCCGCGCGGCCCGCGCTCCGGCTCCGCGGCGCCGCTCCGCGCCGGCCGCGTGCTCCGGCTCCTCTGCGAGGACCTCGCCTTCGGCGAGGACGGCGTCTGCCGCCACCAGGGCTACGTCGTCTTCGTCCCGCGGGTCCTGCCGGGGGAGCTGGTCGAGGTCCGCATCGTGCAGGCGGGCCGGAAGTTCGCGCGGGGGGAGACGCTGAAGGTCCTCCGCCCCTCGCCCGACCGCGTCGAGCCGCGCTGCCGCCACTTCGGCGACTGCGGCGGCTGCACCTGGCAGCACCTCCGCTACGGCGCGCAGGCGAAGGCGAAGGAGGGCCTCCTCCGGCGCCTCCTCGAGCGGCAGGTCTCCGCCGCGGCGGCCGCCGCCGTGGCGCCGATCGTCGCCACGGAGCCGCCCTGGGGCTTCCGCGAGAAGGTCCAGCTCGCGGTCCGGGGGAAGGCCGGCGCGCCGGAGGTCGGCTTCTACCGGCTCCGCAGCCACTCCGTCGTGGACGTCGAGGAGTGCCCGGTCCAGCCCGACGAGGCGG
>Ga0187893_10004812_pt1 | contig 25177 bp, 37 predicted proteins | sample MA1701074metaG_FD_139574 | JGI IMG/M metagenome (GOLD analysis project Ga0187893, IMG submission 139574) | White microbial mat communities from a basaltic lava cave in the Kipuka Kanohina Cave System on the Island of Hawaii, USA - MA170107-4 metaG ... | reverse complement strand
TTTCATTATTCATACTTTGTTCATTTTTCAAGTATTTCATATTGATAGATATGTAATGTTCCCCTTATTTATAGTTTAGTCTTCTTTATAATCCTGATAATTACATGAGGGGCATTGAAAGTATCCTGAGCCTATATATTCCATTTCACAATTACAAGATCCACATATCATAATTAATCAGAAAATCAAGAGATGTAAAAGGATTTGGCCTAACTACTTCTATGCCTGAAAAGTAAGTAATATCAATATACCAAGTTAAAACAAATAAAATTCCCACTATTATTATTAATATCCAATTCCGATTGTTTTCTTTCATCAAACCGAACATTCCTGATCTTTCAAGAATCCCTGTGACTGAGTAGAGCAATATGATATTACACAATGGCAAATATATGTTTGATTTCCTGCATCTTTACATTCACATCTATATCTATCTGCATTAGCAAATAGATCGGGATAAGTAAACATCAAAAATAAATAGAAAATTAAAATCACAATAGTAGATAAGACAAATGCTTCTTTCAAAACTTTTCTCTCCTTGTCATTACAGATTTTATATATGAATCTGGTACTATAATTTTTAAAAAATTAGCTTTGCCATAATTATCTACTAGTGTTTGTTTACTTTCTTTGCCATACATCATTCTAGACCAATCATAATAAGCATTCATTACATCTAATGGATCAGTGGTGTGTCCAAGCCCAAATACATGACCGAAAACTTCATGTTTTATAGTTTGTCTGACACTATATGTTTGATAAAAAACATCATCATCCATTCCAGGTAAAATTATACCAAGTGCTCTCAATTCCGCACCTGTTCTTTCGTATCCATCCAACCACACGAATTTATTGTTAAGTACGGCTCTACCTTTTAGGCTTCCATTTGGATAACCGCCCCAACCCAATATATTATCTGAAGAAAAATAAGGATCAGTTGATGAAAAATCTATTGATATGTCTATCGCATTATTTCCTAATTTAAATTCAAATTGATGCCAAATCTTTATATTGAAACCTATGGTTTTTTGTAATTCTTTTGCTGCCTGTTCTATCAGTTTCTTCTCAGTAACTAAACTTGAAATATCTGGATTGTCTGTTCTAATTACAACTTGATATTCTCGCCCATTTTTAGGAAGAAGCTTACCATGAATTATACCTGAAGATTGAAAAACAATTCTATTCTTAGAATCTAATTGAAGTAAACAACCATTAAGCATAACAATAAAAAAAGAAAATTAGAAAATAGAACAATTAAAATTAATCTATTTGTCTAATCTGGATAATCCTTGATCTGTTGCAAATCCTTGCAAAAGATACAAGACAGCAAATGCAACTATTCCTAACTCATTTAGTTGTTGTGCAACATAAACAGTGGTTAGATTAACTGTTGCAACTACTCCAAGAACACCAATAATTAATGAACTTGCGATTCTCCCTAGTTTTATTGGTTCGTTTCCAGGTCTATTACCTATCCCTTTGATAAGGCTTAGTCCTACACCAAATGTAACGAATAACAAAGCCAATAATGGTAGTATTTCGTTGCTCATAGAAGAATCGAACAAAATATAATATAATAGATGTTTAGTGTTATTTTACGTCTATTTTTCAATAGCTCTAGCAGTTTCAAGAACCAATGGTTCAAATGCTACTGTTTCGCCTTCTTCAACAAATAATTCACGCCTAGTTATCTGTTTGTTAATGTAATCTGCAAGATTAAATATGTGTATTTTGCCATCCAATTTTATAATTATAGCATCAAACCACGAACAGTAAGACATGTGTTTATTCTCTTTTGGAGGTTTTGTTGATGGATTATGTGTTTTTATTATCTCGTTTGTCATGTGTTTGGGTGAAATTCCAAGAAGTTTAGCAACCTTTGCTATATTGAAGGTTGTTCTTTCCAGTAAATACGCCTTTATCTTTCTAAATTCAGAGACTTTTTGTCTATCATCTGTTAGATTAGATATGTGCTTTAATGTAGCTTTTGTTTCTATCTCTATCCTATTATCTTCCTTTGGATCTTTAAATGATTGTATTGCATTAGTTCTTACCAATGATGTTTCTAATTCTTCTAAATCATCATTTAATATAGTTCTCTGTGCTTTTGTTGCTGTTTCTAATTGTTCATTAATTTTTATTAATGCATCTTCTGGATTTTTTGCATGGTATTTTTTTGTTAGCTCTGTAGATATTGTCTTTGCTTTAAAAAATTTGCTTATTAAATCATCTGCTATATCATAACATAATAAATTATTTATACATATATTATGAAGTATGTTAGTATGAGGGTTTGATTTAGGATCTGGTTTTTCTTCTTGTGCTTTTTTTATTGCTGCATCTATTTCTTCTTTTTTTAATTCTTTTTTCTTTCTATATACAATACCACCAATCTTCACTTCATCTAAATTAGTTTGATTTCTTTCAATTCTATAATCTTTAGTTTCTTCAGTCTTCCATTCTGCTTCTTTCAATTCGGACATGATGTCCGAATCAGAATAGTTCCGTTTGTATTTTTCTGGTAAAACTCTTCTGATATGCCTATCAGAAATTTCTATACCTTCTTTACTAAATTCATTATATAAGTACGATGAAATTTCTGTTTTTTTAATTGTTAGTATTCCTGCTTCTATTGCATTCTCTGCTATTTCTGCACATTTTTTTACATATTCAACTAAAGTGTGTGTATGCCATTTATTGAAATCTTCTCTTAATTCATTTATAGTATCTCTGAATTTTTTAAGAATAAGTTCCTTATCTTCTTTAGAATACTTTTCAGTCAATTATATACCCTATTGTTTTTATAGTTAATATACATAACGATTTAAGCAATAGTTGACTATGTGAGTCCTATTAAATCTAAATCTATTTTTTCAGGTTCTTTTGGAAATTCATTAAAAAGTTTGTTATTGTACATCCTGCAACCCCATGCATTGTGGCATTTGCATTTAGTCTTTCCACCCCATTGTTTAAAGAAAAAAGCTGTTCCATACAATGTTGCTGCCTGTTTCAAAGAATCAACCCACTCTGGTTTCATTAATCTTGGTTTTGATGGATCAGATTCCCCACCTACTATTATCCAATGTATGCCTTCCAAATTAACATGTTGTATATCTCCTAATAATGGCTCAAAGCTAACAAATCTAACTTGTGCATTTACTGTTTTTAATAATTCAATTCTATCGACATAATATTTATTTTCCACAGAAACACCTATCCAAAAATTAGACGGCAATGATATAAATCCTTCATCTACTAATTGCTTTAGCCGTTCTATTCTTTTAGTCAAAATTATGTATGTATGTTGTGGATTTTCAAACATTATCATAAACATATCAAACAGATCCATATTACTTATATCATCATGGAATGAATCGGACATTGAGTTTACAAATATCTTTGATGGCTTCCAATTTTTAAGGTTCTTTTTTATTGAATCCCAATTAGTATGTCTTACTATATTAAAATCCCTGCCAAATCTTGTTTCTATTCTATCTGCATAACAATAAGCACATCCAGGAGATACTTTAGTACATCCTACATAAAAATTAATTGTATTTTCTGCCCATTCAATTTGTGTATTTTTCACTATTAATTACTCCATTTTCATATACAAATTATATTCTCTCATCACTCAATAATTTTCTTAAAGCCATACATTCCATTTGTGCACCAATTAACGCATTGTGCGGTTTCTTTTCTTCTTGCATTCCTAATAATTTATAAATGTTATCTGCTGTTAATTTATCGAATTTTATTCCTTCCCTTGTGAAAATTGCATAGGCCACAGAATGTAAATCTACTGTCCTATAACTAAATGGCAAAATCATTTTATTCTCTTTTGCTGTTTGATAAAGGAAATCTAAATCAAATCTTGGATTATGTCCTGCCAATATTGTTTTATCCTTTGTTTGATTTAACCAAACTAAAAATTCAGAGATCATAGTTGCTGGATGCATGTTAGAATTCCATTTTATAATATCTATTCCATTTATTTTTAATGCCTCATCTGTCGAAGTTTTACCAATAGATCTACATTTTCCATAAAATGTATTTGTTGGATTAAAGAAATCCACAGCACCAACACTTAGTAATGGATGTTCTTTAGGATTTAAACCGCCTGTTTCTACATCTACAACTATCATTTTTTAAAATCATTCCTTGTTAAACAATTAAGACAATATTTATGGCCTATCCAATATCCAAATCTTCTATTATTTGTATTTACTGTGCATCTTACTTTTCCTATTGCTTTATTACAAACTAAATATCGATCTTTTGTAAGTATATGAATTAATCCATTTTTTGATTTATACAGTCTCATTACTATCATCTTTCTCCTTTAATTTCTTGTCTTCAATATCTTGAACACCACGTTCTCCTAATGTAAACTTTGCTTCATTTTGTGCATGTTCTGGTGAATCTATCATAATTGCAACCCTGTTTTTTCCTGATTTTCTGAAATAGATTCTATATGTTGAAGTGTGTGCTACTATATGCCCACCTATTGCTCTTGTTGGATCTCCAAAAAATACACCAGGAGATGCCATAACCTGATTTGTCACAAGTGCAGCTATATTATATGTATCAGCTATTTTTGATAAAAGATGGACAAAATGATTTATTTGTTGTTGCCTTGCAGCCAAAGTTCCCATTCCTGGATATTCTGCCCTAAATAATCCAGTTAATGAATCAACTACTATTAATTTTATATTCTTCTCTTGGATAAATTTAGTACATTCTTCTAATAATAAAATCTGATGTGAACTGTTATACGCCTTTGCAACAAAGATTCTTTCTTTTACTTTGATAGGATCAAGACCATTTGCTATTGCTATTGATGTTATTCTATTTGGTCTAAATGTGTTTTCTGTATCTATGTATAATACCGAACCATCAAGGCCACCTTCTTCTTTTGGCTTTTGAACCATTACACATATTGTGTGGGCAAATTGAGTTTTACCAGATCCAAATTCAGCATATACTTCTGTAATTGCCTGTGTTTCAATGCCACCACCTAATAATTCATCTAATGATTTTGTTGATGTTGAAATCTTTCCTATGCTTTCTCTGTGTTTTTCTACCTCTAACGCGGTTATGAAATCTTTAGCCAATATTCCTTCTTCTGTTAAATATTGTCTTGCTTTTGTTACTAGATTTTCTGCTGTGTCTTTTTCCATTCCTGTTAAGGAAGATAATTCTATTGGGCTACGAACTAGTAAATCCATGATATTATTAATTCCTACGTCTTTTAGTTGCCTTATTCTTGCTTCTCCTACACCTGATAATTCAGATAATTTTAAACTTTCTTCAGTCATAAAGATTCTCTCCTGCTCTTTTTATGTTAAAATTAATCTTCCATCTTTTTATTGTTCTCTTCGAAGCATGTGGTTTTGGCATTCCTAATCTATGTGACAAAAAAATCACCAAAGTATTTCATATTAGATTATATGATATATTTTATGGTAAATAAACTTTACTTTTATTTTACCTTCACCATGTTATAATATTTGCATTGATCATGATCATAATCTGCCAAATTTAAACTAACAGTTAATATTCCATCTTTTGTTAATTGTCTTAAAACATCTCTTAAATTTCTATTTCTATATTTTAATTTTAATTTCTTCTCTATATCCCTACACGTTGAATTAGGATTATTTCTAATAAAATCGATAATCCGTAATTTTAGTGGTTTTCTTAATCTGTTAATAATAGGTTGATGGGATTGGTACATAAGCTTCCTCTCTTTTGTGAATATGATATGTTAATTTTACATCTTTTATATTGTGTTCTAGAATATATTTCAATGAATCTTTCTTTCCTATTCTTGCGTTTTTCCAATGTTTTGTTTTTATAACCGTCTTTTTAGTAGATATTCCATAAGCATCTCCTGCTGATTCTAAACTAGAGCTATGCAATCTATGAATTGTAGAAGTATATTTCTGTGTATCAGCATATCTAACCATTCCATATTTAGGAAAACCTGATATTTTATTTATCGCACACCTTGTTCTAATAAATGGTATATCGTGCCTATGTTTACCTATGAACCAATGACCTATAAGTAAATCTAAATCTGCTATATCTTTTATCAATTTTCTTAGTATTCTTTCATCATACAAATCATAATCACCTTTTCTTATTGCTTTATTCAAATCTTCTTTTGTTACAACACCATTTCTAATTTCTAACTTTCCAGTTCTTAAATCCCTTACATAAATTGCGTATGAAAACATTACACCAAAATCAGCAACCAATCCTTCTGTTTCTATATCAAGATAACCAATTTTGTATATTTCATTATATCTATAAAGTTCTTCCATAGTCATTTCTATTTTTGGCTTGTAGTCTTTTTTATTTTTTCTTTGCTTTCTAAATAATTTACTGTATTCTTTTTTTTCTGCCTCATTGAGATTCAATAAAAATAATTTTCTTGACTGCATTCAAATATACACCTTTTCATTAGTATTTATGTATAACGGTAATAGAGTATGACAGCAAGGACATAGCCTACCACGAACTTTCATGAATATACAACATTTTGAGCATCTTCTATAACCTTTAGATTTCAATAATCTTGATTGTATATTATTTGGTTTTAATCTGTCACAAATTCCTCTACAATGTGTTGACATTTATTTTTCTCCTGTTGTTAAAACTCCCCACTGTGAAGCCATCGCTTCTGCAATACCTGTAAACGTCCTGCTTCTTATCTTCCATCTGTTTTTTCCAGGGCTTGTATAATGTATTCTCTGTGACTGTGATTTTGGTAGTTTTTTCATTTCCTCAAAGACATTATTTGTATGTTTTAATTCTGGTAGATTTTTCAACCATAAGCAAGTAGCCTTTCTTTCTGGGTGTCCAAACTGATAAGGCTGTATTAACTGTGAATAATCTCCTATCTTCTCTCTTGAATATTTATCAGGTATTGGGTTCTCAACACATATTCTTGGGAAATTGGAATTTAATAGTTTTTTAAAAAATTCTATTGCAAGGCTTAGTTTTTCCCATCTGGTATTATCCTTATACAACCAAGATACTCCACTATTACAATGATAAGTGCATTCTGGATGTGCTATAAATAAATCAAAATCATCATTTAGATGATTCAGAATATTATCCTGTATGTGCCAATCAGGGTTTCCTTCTGTTGGTAACAAATCACAACTAAATGCAATATGACCTTTTTCTCTAAATGCATTTGTTACAACTTGGGAATACTCGCAACCTACTAAAACCTTCATTTACTTTCTCCTTTCAAGTGTTTTATTCTTTTGTCTATTTTTAGTACTTTAATTATTAGCTTGTTCCTTTTTAATTCCAGTTCTTCAATCAGGCTTTTTATCCTACTCATATCTTTCTATCCTTGCTTTTGCTCTTGTCAACTGTGTTTGATTAAATACGCAACATAATAAATATGTCTCTAGACTTATCCCATTCCTAAAAAGCCATTCTTCATTTGCTATTATAGGATAATAACCTGCCCTTACATAATCATTCATCTTTATTTTTGTTTTATCTGATTCATCATAATCACTTCCCCAACCATGAACCGCACCATCTAATTCTATTGGTATTATTTCTTTTACCTTTACATCTTTTGCCAATTCATGATATACAATACAAGTTATATCAGGAAATCTAATTCCTATTTTAAATTTCTCATTCATTAAAGAAGACATTGTACTATACAATGTTTCTGTTCCAAATTTCCTACTATTCCTATATAAAATATGTAAGGCATTATCTATTCTTAATATATCACTTGCCTGTGTTCTTTCCCTATCTGCTTTATGTTTAAAACTTTTTGTTCCTCTCATAATTCATCTCCACATGAATCTATTTTTGAATTTCATTTTTTCTTCTCCAAATTACACAAACATAAGCATTACGAGAAACATCCTTAGCTGGCTTGCCTTCATATAGGAAACGTATTCTACCTTTTATCGAATGTGTTTCTGCTATTCCTTCAATACACTCATGCCAGTAGTTAGAAGACATTGTGTTAGCTGGAATGATCATTATAATTGGAATATTATACTTCTTCCATTGTTTATACATTTTTCTTACAAATTCTTCGTTTAGTGAATGAGGAGGGTTGCACCATAAACCCTTATTATGATATTGAAAATCATGTTTAAGACAATCCATTTCTTTATCTATATATCCAATACATTTTGAATTATGATTTGTTGCACATACATCTGTATCTGGAAAAATATTATACTTTGTACAGAGAAAATAAAATAATTCCTGTGGAGTTTCCCATTCATCTGATGAACTTAACTTACTTCTTTTCATATTAATCTCATTTGTTTTTTATAATCATCAATTCTGGCATTAATTATCTCAAATCACACTCCAAACATTTACCTCTCGATCTATCTGCTTTTGTGATTAATTTTTTTCCACATCTACCAGCACAAAACATTAAAATTCTCATACTAAACTATATCTTCCTGCCTTTCCATTTGATTTATAGATAACTCCTTCCCTTTTAACTTTTTCCCAAAATCCCTCAATATCTTCCTCTGATTTCCATCTGTTTGTATTTCTCATTGAATCTAACATTTCTTCCTCTGTAAAACTTCCATCTTGAATCTCATCGAGATTCTTCTTTGATAAATCCCTTGCAAGTTTCTTGAACAGTGATTTTTTATCCCCTGAGAAATCAGATAGACCAGTTTGAGCTGTTGGTGTTTCAGTCCTAAATCCTATTGATGCCAAACATTCTTTATAAAATTTTATTCCAAACCTAACACATTCTTCATCCACAACATCCCTAAGTAAGAATCTAGTAAATGCCAAGATTATCTTTATCAAATCATATTCTTTTCTGTTATCTATTGGCAAATCTGTTTGTTCATCCTGTTCTATTCCTTCAAAATGAATGATAAAATCTATAATCATGTTTTTTACTTCTAATGGTAAAACTGGATTTATCTTTCTGCATTCATTAAAAAATCCTGTTAATTGTTCCTGTGTGAACTCTGGAACTGTATTATCTATTCCCTGTAATCTGTCAAAAAAATTACCTAGCCTGTCCTTTGTATTGTCTTCTCTTTTTATTCTTACTATTATAAATCTGTCCAGTAATGGTAATTCTAACGGTTCTAAATTTTCCCTCTGTGATCTATCATCTATCCATCTTTCACCTCTTGGATTAGATGCTGCAACAATCGAACAATCTATTTCTGTTTCAATATCAAACGGATTTTTATGATAAGAAACGATACCGTTACCTATTGGTGTGTTTAATTCCCTTCTTTCTTCAGATTTCATTTTGTCCAATTCATCTAGACATACAATTTTATGTCTTAACATTACACCAGCACGAAGAATTTTATTCTTTCCTAGTTCTTCCTGACTCCATAAAAGACCTCTAGCAGATGCATTTGGTGCATCAACATAAGCGGCTTTTTGAAATGTTTTACTCATGTATTTTAATAATTCACTTTTGCCAATTCCTGGATTTCCAGTTATTAACAAATTTAAATTAGTTTTATTGTAACTATAATTACCTGCTCCTATCCCTGTTATGATACAGGCAAGCTTTGGTATCTTGTTTCCAAATATATGAGGTGTGAATGAACGTGTTACAACATCTATTAATTCATCAGGTATTTTTGACAATTCTTTAAATTTATTAAGATCCTTATGTGACAGTTTTATTTCTTTTTCATCTCCTAATTTGTAAATATTTATCGAATCTACAACAACAGAAAATTCACCATCTTTTTCATCTACGGCTCTGTAATACCCCAATACTCTTACCCTATCGCCTTGTTTATAAATCCCAACATCCCTTCCATAAAATGTCACTTCTATCCTTCTTGGTCTATTCTTTTTTGTGAAATCTTCCCTAATCTCTTCTACTAAATTATGTTGTATGTCATGATATATTGTTTTTAATATTCTTCCATCGGTTTTTTTATCATAATTTTGTAATTTCACAATTCCGTTTTTTGCTGTTTCATATTGGGTTTCTATGACTTTTATTTCACCTTCTCCAATTATTGTAGAATCAAATTGTATTATATCATTAACATTTGCAGCTTTCACTGAATTTAATTCAATAATAGGTAAAAGAGTTTCAGATATTATAAAATCAACTTTCTTTTTACGTATCTGTTTTTTTAACACTTTAAACCAATCATTAGAATATGCCTTTACTAAAAATTGTTTGATGAATGTTTCTATGTCTTCCTGTGATATTTTTTCTTTTTCTGCTTTTAAAATTGCTATTTTTCTAAACCAAAATGTGATAATTGCATTATGCATTTGATTAGTTAACGATATTGGAAAATCTTTACCTAGCCACAATAATGTTTCAAAGTGTTCTGGCTTGTTTACATTAAAAATAAATGGCTCATTAAAATTATCTATAGTTGGTATTTTGTAATTATCTAATATGTATTCCTTAATTTCATCTAATTGTCTTGATAGTGTTCTTATGACCTTCTCCATTATTCTATCACTTCTATAGAACAGGCAAGTCTATATAATCTTTTTCGATTTTCCTTCTTCCATCTATATAATCTAGAAACTGCCTGATGACAAGAGTTATGAAGTAATTTAAACCTCTTTTTTTCTTTTCGTACTATTGGTGCTAAATATTCATAATAAGATAACCTGTTATCAAAATCCCCATACGTTTTTTCTTCTTTTCTATATTTTTCATGATGGACAACCCATCCTTTAGGCTCTGAAAATTTTCCTTTACATAATGCACATCTCTTTTGTAATATTGTAGCTAACTCAATAATTAATCCATATAATATTAAAGATTCTACTGTTTTTAGTTTTCTATGTTTTATTTTAATCCACTCAATAAATCGTATGCATGATCTAAACTGTAAACTCTTTCTACATTTGGTAATTTTTCCATGTGTCTATTCCAATGCTGATCATAAATCAAACAACTTTTAGATAAATCTGAAATGTGTTTAGCATTTACAGGACTGTCATCTATGAAAAATTGATAATTTAAATCCCACTTATCCTGTGTAAACACCAATTCATTGAATGGTATCTTGTTCTTTTTTATCCATTTCTCTATAGGATCTTTGTTTTTTACTACTGATGTTACTATATCAACTGTTCCTAATTTCATTAATCTCTCCATTTTTACAGATTGATTTACTTCCATTGGCTTAATTAATTCCCAATGCTTCCAGCAAAAATCGAAAATATCAAATGCCTCATCCCTTGAAATTCCTATATTTGGTTTTTCCCAAAAATCCCAAACATCTATATCTTTTATTGTTATTGTTTTTGTTGGATGCCTGATATTAAATTCTTCAACAAATAAATCTAATGTATGTCCAAGAACACCATCAAAATCTACTGCTATTCGCAATATTTATCACTCTCCTTTATTAATTTAAGTAATCATCTATCCATTGGATGATTGGTATAATCTTGTGTTCCATATCAACATCTATTCGTGTAAGATCATTTGATGAAAGATAATCTTCTTCCCTTTCTTCAGCCAATATATGAGATATTGCAGCATGAATATCTTCATGTTCAGAAGTTGTTAATATTTCTGTTAAACTTGCATGTCTTTTTAAAAATATTGTACTTACATCTGAATCTCCATGATATATTCCTCTAAGAATTTCATCTGGATTTATTTTAAAATCCTGATAATAATCTTGCTCACTGTCTTTATCTGCTATGAATACATCATAATCTTTATCTTCTCTTATACTTTTTATTTTTTTTACATATTTGTATGTTCCCTTTTTCATCTATGTATTAACACCTGGATTAAATAAATTTGAACAAATATACCACCTATTAATAATCCATCTCTTACCCAATCTGCTATTAATTTCCATTTATGATAATCCATTTTATTCAAATTTTATCCATCCTTTTACTCCTCGTCTTCTTTCATAAGTAAATTTCATTAACATCATTAATACATACATGCATACCCCAATAAAATTACCATAGAACACAACAGGATCATTAATTGCAATTCCAAATAATGTGTAAAGAATCATTCCACTGAAAACACAAATCATTAATGGATAGCCAAATCCAGTTGTATCTTTTGTCCTAAAAAATTTAATAATTTGATGTCCTGTTGCCGATAATATTATTGTTGCTGCAACTATTCCAGTTAAGTAAAGATACTCCATTATTTCCTCTCCTTCAAGTAATTAGGTAAATCATTTAAATCTTTCGGTAAAATTCCCCTTTTTATCATTTCTTCTATATGAATAGTTGCTCCTATATTCCATAATGCGGCTGCTAAATGATCCTCATCTCTATGGCCTTCCAAAAATTTGAATATATGTCTAATTCCTGAATCTAGGTATGTGCTTAATGGTGCTCCTTTTTCCCAATTCCTGTCGTTATATTTTCTTGCTCCATTTTCAAAATGTTTTGCCAGTCTATCTATTGCTATTGGAGAAAGTAAATCATATCTTCCTTTTCCTTCTACAACATCCCTAACCATTCCTGATTTGAAATGTCTTCTTTTACCTGAATCCTTCACAATAAATTTATTCCGTTTTTGCATATTTCCCACTAGCAAAAAATGCTTCCTGATCTGCCTCTTCCATAAATTCATCAAAGCTTTGATTGTCTTTTATTTTCTTATAATTTTTGATACTTTGTAATTCTTTGTACATTGGATCATTCTTCCATGACTCTAATTCATCATCTTTTTTTTCTTTCATTTTGTTTCTTCACCAATATCAACTCAACATGAAATCCTAACTTATCACTCCAACACCTAAAACCATTATAATTATAATCTTTATCCAAATGCTTTATTGCTTCACTTGGAATAGTTGTTTTTGTTTTTGGAGTTTTCATGAATTTATAATGCTTTCTTAATTAATAAACCTAGTGTTTGATAATTGAAAGATGTGGTTCTAAAGTTGAATAGAGTTCTTCCTTTTCTTCATCGTTTCTTCTTTGATAATCTTGAAGGTAAGCTCCATGACCTATAAATGCATGTGCCGTATCTTCGTTTAAAATCTTTAATGCTCTTGTGAAAAAGAATCCCCTAAAACAATAAAGGTTAATTTTGCCATATCCTGTTCCCTCATATCTTTTGTCTAATCCTGCTTTTACTCTATAATCTCTAAATATTGTCTGCTCATTTATACACGCATTTCCTACATTCTTGTTTTGGGCAAAAACCAAGTTATTCTCATCAATAGTTTTAAGTAATTCATCTAGGTATGGAGTACAATCTTTACTAAAGAAAGTGGTTCTTTCCTGTTTTTTCTTTGTTAAATATGATGGTATTTTCACCATATATCTTCCATTTTTTGTCTTTGACAGGTGTTTTTTACAAAGTCCTATTACTTCTCTTGGCCTAGCACCACTTGAAGCCAAACACATATACAGACATCTTTTCTTTGGTTTTGCCAAAATGAATATCTTATCTATATCTTCCTGAGTTATTGAATACTTTTCCTCTCCTAACCTTTGAGGCCAATGAATTTCTTCATCAAAATCCACCTTTATTCTATGATATCTTAGATACTTGTTTAATGAAGAAAAATAGGCTTTTATTGAGTTAAATGAGTAATGATCTTCATTGTTTAATTTATTTATCCAATTCTGCATAACCTCTATAATCTCTTCTTCTGCTTCATCCTCACCCAAAGTATTCAGATATTTGATTATTTCCTCTAATTCTTTCTTATATTCCCTGATACAAAATTCATCCATTAATACAATGGCTCTGTTGAATATCTCTTTAGAAGCTTTAGATTTTAGGCTGAGCTTATCTTTTATGTAGTTTTCTTTGGTTCTTTCCTTCCTGAGAGTCATTCAAAACCATTTATCCCAATATATAAAAAGTATTTCATATTACTGTATATGAAAGTTATCTAAGAAGACTAATCAAAGCAACCAATACCGAAGAACCAGAAACAGCACTTATTATTGTTGCTATGTATTTTTCTCTTCTTTCAGCCTTATTTATTTTTAAATCTATTTCTTGTTTTTTTGATTCAATGTGGTTTTTAAAATTAATTTCTTGTGTAGTTAATCTATCACATGTGTCATCTAATTTATTTTCTATTTTATTCAACTGTTCTTTTACATCTTGAAATTCTTGTTTTACATAGTCTTGTAATTTCATTTATTTTCACCTATTGATATCATTTTTATATTATTTCACTTACCAAGTGGTTACACCATTTTTTAATCCAACATCAGAAAATGATGCTGTTAATGCCTCCCCTAATCCTGCTTGTTCGTTTAAGAAATGAATATAACGTAAATTTACAATTCCTGACGATATAGTATTAATAGCAGAACCTAATGAAGTAGTAAAACTTGCATCGCTGAATAATTCCACTTTAAATGATGTTGTACTTAATCTCGTAAGCTGTGCATAGATTGTTTCTGCTGATGCTGTTCTTATTGAAGCTGATAGTGTCCCTGCTGTTCCAGGAGCAACCCCATTTCCATCAAATGTTTTCCAATTTGCAGCACTTGACGAATAGTGAATACATACAGCCAACATATCTTGTGAAACATTAGCAATTGAATTTGAATCGGATATTCCAAAAAGAAATCTATTAGAGCCTGTTCCTGTTGTAACAGTTGTAAGAATAATTTTTACTCTCATTACCCATGCAGAATCAGAAATCGTAGAAAGTAGATCAACTGTTATTTTTTTATCTACATCGCCGTTTTCAAATGTTATATCAACTCTATTATTAGTATTTGATACGTTTAAATCACTAGAGTCAGTCGTAAGCCAAAACAAAAGACCATTAGCATCTGAACTATATAACGTAAAATCATCTTGAAAAATTGGATTAATTAAATTTATAATTAAATGACCTGTTCCCTTAGTATAAGGAGATTCTGCAAGATAATCAATATATGCAGAAGGATTTCCACTAGGACGTTCTGCAGAATCTAAATGATAATTTGTATGTGTGTCTGTTCTTAATAGTAAAACTGTATTGCCTTTTGTTGCTAATGTACTAGGAAATGACGTTCCAGTATTAAAAGTTGGGCTTGGTATTAACTCTGTCCATACTGGTGTTCCTTCTGTTCCAGTATTTTTCCATAATGTATTAGTATCAATCCTCCAAAATATTCTAGTTGTAGGCCATGTACTAGGAAATGATGTACCCTGTCCGTAAGTAGTCTTATTTAAAACATCATCAGATCCAGATGTTCTAGACCAATTAGAATCTATACCTGCTGGCATTTACAAAACACCATTCTCATGTAATTCAGACATTAATGCAGAAAATAAATCACCAGTATTCAGATTAAAATCAGTCATAACAGCCCTAGCATGGCACACATCGGCATTTGAAACATGCCTGTGTATTCCTACTTCTTTAAGTGTTACAGGAATTGTTGCACCCACTTGTGTATCATTAAATGAATTTCCTAATTTCATTGTTTCATTTGTTCTTGTTCTTGTGCCTGTAGTTGAACATTGTCTTCTAGCATAACCACCACCAGTTATCTCTGCTGTCAAATCATCATGATCTACATTTTCAGCAGCATTTGAAGTTCCTACACTCATGAAATCTATTGTTGTTTGAGCACCAGAGCCAATATCATTATCTATTGAAGCTCTCATTCCTACCTTATGAATTACATTAGGACACACTTGTTCTTGTAGTGGATAAATTGTAGTATTTCTATTATTAATTCTGTCTAATTCTCTCTCTAGAAGATACTTTTCAATATCTGTATCAAGATGCCTAACATTGAATGGACAGTCTTTTTCTTTCCATTTTGACAAGTACCAAACATCCTGTTTTAATTGAATGTGTTGTGATATTCCTTTACTAAGTTCTTGCAAATCTATAAGATTCTCTGAACCTTTTATATTTTTATATAAATTGGGAACTAATTCCATAATATATCTTTAAATATTTGACAATTATAAGAAATGCTATATGAGTTTAAAAGTTGATGATGCAACAAGAGAAAAATTAAAAAAAATGACACCAAAAGAAAGGGCTAAATTTCAAGAAGAATCATTAACAGATATTATAGCTTTGCTCACAAAAGCAAAAGAAGAAGCGGCAGAAAAAGCCAAATCTTAAGTTCCACTCTGAAATAAACCAGATGTCATATTAGGTTCTGCATCCCAATTTGCATTATATGGCCTAAATATCACTTCATTAGTTGAATCATATAGTGCGTTTTGCCAGTCTGTTATCTGTTGTGATGAAAATATACCTGTCTTCCAAGCGAACCATGCTATGCTGCCATTTAATTTTTCTTGTATTGTTCCAGCATTATCCCTTGCCATTTCATAACAATCTCTGGAATTTGTTACAGAGCCAACCGAACCTCTAGCAGTAGTTCCAAGACTTGAACCATCACCGAATATCTCAAGGTTTCCTGCTGATGGAATATTACAAATTATAGAATGCCATAAACCATCATGAATAGATCCAAATGATTTTGAACATAATGTTGTATTGGCTCCATCACTTATCCTTAATTCTATTGTATTTCCAGTAGCAACATATATATCAAATCCCTGATTTGTTGTAGTTGCAATATTTCTTTTACATATTATCCCATGATTTGCAACAGTCGAAGTAGATTTATACCATAAAGCTATTCCAAATGAACCTGATCCCATATCCATCATAGAATCACTAACTGTTGTTATATGTTTAGTTGCATCATTAATTCCACCTGAATTAAATTTAGTTCCATTTATCATTTCCATTACTGGTGTTCCTGTTATTGTATGAAGCAGAGGATATGAATTAACTAGACCTGTTATCTTTCTTGAAAATACTCCAAACTGTCCGCCATTTACTTCAGTTCTGTTTAATCCTATTGTACCAGTTATTAATGATGATGTTCTTTTTCTGATATTTGAAGCTAATAGTTTTTTTACTGTTTTTGCATCCCCTTTAATCTCTGGATGTTGTTCATGAAGGATTTGTATTATTCTATCTACTGTTGCCTGATCTGCGTTTGTTTTTCTTAGATAATTTATAATATCTGCTGACAATTTATTTAAACTCCATTAATTTTAATATCATTTTATTTGCTCCTATTGTAGTGGCATCGTCTGCTGTCATTGATATTTTTACACCAATTATTTCTCCTGTTATATCTAATCCACTGAATGAATCTTGTATCCTGCATGTTTTGCCCAATGGAATTCTATCAGTTGGAACACTTACAACAATATCTGAATATATTCTTCTTTCCTTTCCCAATACTTCAGCCAAACCTGTTAATACTTCTTGAACCGCTTCTTGCTGCATCTTTTGCCTAAATGGTATTACTTTTTCCCTTAATCCAAATCTATTTTTTGCCACTGAATTTTCTACTATTACTTGGGCTGGATTTGCACCATAGGTTCTTAATTTCATTGTGCCAGTATTAGAAGCCCAACTTACAGCATCAGCACTTGTGTAATATGTTCCTGATCCTGTTTGATAATCTATTACAAACGTATTTGAAGAAGTTCCATATTTTCCAATATAGAAAAATAATGATTCTCTTGGTGAAATTTCTTCTTCTTCAAATGATATTTCCTTATATGTTCCTGAACCTGAGCTGAATCCCTGTATTATTTCTTTTGCCAGATATGTCTGTTTTCTTAAATCTAATGTATTTGGTAAATTAGAACCGTCTTTTCCTATTATTCTAAAATCTGCTTTGTCTGCTGGTGTTCCTGTCTTTGCTACACTAGGAGCTATTTTTGCTATGTTATCCAATGTGTGAGTTATTGGTATTGCCAAATAAGATAAATGAAGTGAACGTGTAGCATTTGCACTAGAAAACTCTAAATCCTTATTTATTATACTTGCATTTATTCCAATTAAATTTGATATTCCAGATTCAAATGTAGAATCAGTCCAATCAAAAGGTGCTTTGAATAAATATCCTATTTTATTTGCGTTCCATCCCTGAGCATCTAATCCAGATAAATTATTAGTGAAAAGAAATTCAGAATTTGAATTTCCAGGTATTCGAAATATTAAATCCCTATCTGCGTCTATAGTCATTATAGCACCTGAACCGGCAGCTAATTGTGATAATGCAGATGCAAATGATTGATAATTCTGTTGAAAATCTGCCAATTTTATATCTATGGTATCTACCTGTGTTGTTGTTATGTCGGCTTCTTGAGATTGTCCTAAATCTGGATAATGATCCCTATCTGCTATAATATCTTTTGCAATTTCACTTATTCTAGCGTTTGTATCTGTTGAATCCAATGCTATTCCATCTGCTTGTTTTGCTTGAAATCTTTTAATTTTTGTAACCCTATCTACCAATCTAATTCCCCATCCAATACATATTAATCTAATTTGTTGTAAATTTGTTCCTGGTCTTATTACAGATGCCTCTAAAATTTTACCATAAAACCATCTATTTTTTGTAGTTGGTGATTTACCTAATTCTATTTGAATATTCCATTGTCTTCTTATTTTACAGGCTTTTCTGCTGTCATTTTCTGTTAATGTATTTTGAGGATCATCTATAAGTAAAACAGCATTTCCCCAATCATCACCAACACCTAAATCCATAGATAAAGTTCTTAGATAAAAATCTCTAACTGGTGATGCATTGGTTACAGAAGTTTCAAAAGTATATTGATTTGCACCAGCTAAGTTTTGAATTGTTACTTTTGGAGCTAATGGTGTCGGATCATATCCAGGAGTCAGCGGCACTAGAAACCAACACCACTTGTAGTTAATTTTAATCTTTTTTGGAAATCTATCATTCCTGTTACATCGTTTCTTCCTTGACTGGTAGAAATCATTGATATTACTTGAGATTGAGATAAACCTATGTCTTTACTTATTCCTAGAATTTGTGAATATATGCTATTTATAAATAATTTTCTAGATTCTTCTTGTTGTTGATTAAATCTATTTTGTGCTTCTATTGCTGCCTGTCTTGCAGATTCTCTACTGGCTCTACTTTGTGAAAATCCAACTCCTCTAGCAAAATCAGGTACATTTATTCCAAGAAAATCAGCTAGCATTGAAGTTTGATCATCTATATCTAATGATTTTCTAAAATTCATCATTGCTATTTGTGCTGGTGTGAATAATCCTCTTCTTCCTCTTTTGCCACCTTTTGCAGTTACTTTTGTTCCTTCCTGTGAACTTTGCGACGCATTTGTAAATTTGCTGTAATATCCTATGTCAGATACAGTTACACCTGTTCTCCTACCTTTTTTTTCTGCAGCTTTTTTTTGTAATTCTCTAAACTGTGTATTGACTAATCCCTCTGTTTGTAATCTAGTTATTCCTGTCTTTGAATATGTTCTCATGAATAAATCTGCACCAATTACACCAAACATTCCACCAGCAGTTATGTTTCTTTGATTGTTATTTGTTTCAAGTATTCTTAATTGCTGTCTAAGATTATCTATTGATTCTTTTGGAAGTTTCGCTGCTATTGCTTTTCCTAATAAATCGTTTATATCTCTTCTTTCATCTGATAAAGTATACGCTGTTGGATCAAAAAATCCTTCGTTTTTTATTTGTTTTCTAATTAATTCTATTATTTCTGGAGGTTGTTTCTGATCTATTGCTTTTTGTAATAAGTCAATAGATAAATTTCTGTATTCTTGACGTATTTTTGACTGTCTATTTTCATATCTTCTTCTTGCCGCTTTTAAAATTAATTGATGTCTTTTTTCTTCTAATTCTTCTTCTGCACGTAATTGTTTTTCAAACAATGTGGCAGCATGCATTTTAAATCTAATTTCTGCCGCACTTGCACCCTCAGGAATATTAATGTCTATACCTTGTGAACGAAGAGATGATAATTTAGATGCAAATCTTTCGGCTGCTTCTGTGGCATTTTCAATTTCTTCTTGAATTGTTATTAATGATTCTTCAGTATCGTCTAAAACTTGTCGTTTTTTTTTGATATTGTCTATTCCGCCTGATACTTTTCCAGTTCTTGAATTTATTCTATCTAACTGTGTTGCAGCATTTCCTAAAGCTGGTGTAAAATTACCTTCAAATGTATTTACTAATTCATTTGTAGATTTATTCATTGAATCAAAATTATCTGTAGTGATAGATGTACTTCTACCAAGCCTACCTAACATTCCATTTACATTATCTATAATACTTAGTGTCTTTCCTAATTCTGGATTGAAGATTTTTATTATTTGTGCCATAGCTTCCCATGCGGCAATAACAGCCAATGCTATCAATACATATTTTTTAGTTACTAAATCTAATCCTGTAAATGCTTTTCCTAAATCAACTATAGATTTTATTCCTGCTGGAATTGTAGATGTTGCAAGAAATGTTAATTGAAATCCAAACATCACATTTGCTTGTGTTGCATCTCCAACTGCCAAGTCATATCTCTGTGTTGCCAATCTTAAATCTTCTTGTGCAATTTGTAAATCTTCTGCCGATGCTGTTGAACTTCTTTGTATATCTCTTATTCTCTCCTGTGCTTTAGCCACTTTTTGAGCTGCTTGTTCTGAACGTAATTGAGATTTTTGTAAATTATCTAAAGAAAAAGCTGTCGCTGCTATTGCAGAACCAAAACTTGCAACTCCTGCTGCTGCCACACCAAATGATTTTTTTGCATTTGAACCAGAAGTAGCTGCCTGACCTTCAAATTTTTTAAGAGATGCCGTTGCTTGATCTGCATCTACTATTATTTGATATTTTCCTTCTCCTAAATCAAAAGACATAAATCATCAATACTCTATTATAAATAGAGAACTATCTTACCTCACTATCTATGCTTCTTTTTACTATTTGATGTATTTGAGAAGCTACATGTTGAACTGTTGGTTCTATGTGTTTTCTAGGTGAAAATCCAGGATGTGATACATAAAATGCAAAAAAGTCTTCCCCGTTTTCTTCCCAATGCAATACTTTAGCCTTTTTTGGGAATATAGGATGTGCAGTAGTTCCCCTTTCTAACATCTCTGCCAAAGCTCCTTTTGGTGTTGCTATTGTAATTGTGTTTAATGACATGTGAGTTATTCTATATGATCTTGCATAATCCCCTTTCATTTTTGGAGCTATGAATTCTATTGTTGCTATAAATTCTCTTGCAGCATCTGCAAGACTTCTTTGAACTGCCTTTGATGTTAGTTTTTCTTTTAAATCCTGTAAAGATACTTTCAAATCATTTTTAATTTCTATTAGATGAGCTTTCATTTAACCAACTCTCTGTTTTCCTGTTTTTTGTAATTCTGAAATTTCATGTTTAATCAAATGTGCCCTCATTAATTCTTCTAGTTTTTTTATTCCATATTTTTCAACGAAATTCTGCAAATCTAATAAAGTTCCAAGACCTAAATTTAATGCGTTTATTATTATTACAGGTTCTCTTACTTCGTTATAGACTGTACCTGTTGTATACGCTTTCTCAATAAGTCCTGCTCTTCTCTCGGCGGCACTATGGATAAAAAAGCTGCTACCTCACCAGCCATACTTGTCCTCACTCTAGGATGGATTTTTTTCGCAACATCTGAATTATAGCCTTCTAACGATGTTGATAGAATTTCTTCTGAAATATCCTTTTCTAATTTAAATCCTTGTAATTCTTCAATTTTATCATTTCTTAACAAATCAAGCTGTTTTTCCCACTCATTCAATGTTTCAGCATCTACATCTTTTATTTTAAATTTAAATTCCTTGATATAATAAAAATTAGTATTAGATTTTTCATCATACTCAAATCCTCTATAATCTTTAGTTTCTACTTTTTGTTCTGACATACTACACACTCCGTTTTTTCAATTTGTACTTTATTATCACATTTAGTACACTTATATCCTTGATTAATAGGAATGCCATTATCTCTTTTTGATTCTTTTTCTTTGCTCAAGCTAGGTTCACCGCTCTTGCTTCGCCTGATATTGCTTCTATTGCTGGTGTGTTTTCTGTTGCTGAGTGTTTTTCAACATATCCAAGAATTTTTGCCTCTGTAAATGTCATTACCTCAGAAGATCCTATTTTATATGTTAATGTTCTTTTAGTATGATCATAGGCTTCTGTTGCAAGAACATTTGATTTTTTGAAAACCTCTGCATTCCAAGAAATATTTCTCATGGCTGCTTTTGAATATGAAACCAAAACATCTCCATTTATTTCAAGTAAAGATAAATCCCTAACAAATGTAGCAGAAAATGATCTTTCAGGATAAACTATAGAATTCCACACAAAAGGACTTGCACCATCTTGATGTTTTAAAGGTGAGCCTGAAGGAACAGAAGTTACAAATACTGGCACACCACCTATACCATGTGAAGTAACTTCATCTAATATTTCTTTACAGTGATAATTCTGTTCTAAAGTCCAAGTGTTTCTTGCAACTGATAATGTGGTTGATATTGGTCTTGCACCTGTAATTTTTGTATAATATTCTGTTCCATCAATATATTTAGAAAATAGAAAAGCTAAAGATGCACCTATTGTTCCTGCACCACCAACCGCCTGTATTCCATATTTAGAAATAGTTGTGTTTAATATTTTTGATGTTAAACTAAAAGCGTAATTTTCTTGTGTTTTTACTGAGTCTGCATAATCTTCTAATCCTAAAGCCCTTATTTTGTCTGCAACAATATTTGGATTTAATTCAATATCTGTATTTATTCCAGCGGCTATAAATGTCGGACTGGAAGGAATAACTCCATAAGTTGCTGCCGTAGTTCCCTCTTCTACATACTGAAAAGGTTTTACAATATCTCTAGTAGTAGTTATATTAAACGACATAATAAATTATTCAATTTGCTCTATAAATAGAACTATTTGCTATGTTCTCGATTTATACAAAATACAACCTAAAACACCACTTGCGTGTTCTTGAACTTTTACATTTTGAACAAGAGGTTTTTCTTGAACCCACTCTAATGAATTTCTATCAAAATGATCTATCGGGCTATTATCTGTTCCATTTGATTTCTTAATTCTTATTGCAGAATTTGGCCTTAATTCCCAGATAATTCTATTTGCTTCCAAAATAAATAATTTCAATAATGACATAGATGAAGCAAATATATCTATGTAAACTAGATGTTTTGTTTCTTGCCAAGTATCACCGTTTGCTTCTAACATTGGAGTTACAAGCGTTTCCTCATTAAAATGAATTTCATTATTGCCTACTACTTTTGGCCATGAATGACCTAATGGTGATTCTGTACCACATTTCATAATTGGTTTTTGCCCATTTGTATTTGCAGAATCCCATCCACCAGAACCAGAAGAAGCATCAAATCTAGATTTTAAAGTTAAATCCAAACCTTCCCAAGAACCAGCGTTATGAAGATAAGTAATTGTCAATTTTCATCACAGTGTGAAAAATGTTGGATTTGTTATCCCTTGTCCTTGTTCAGAACCCACTCTATTAATTGCCCTTAGAATATCTCTTGCTGCGATTCTTTGTTGATCAGGTTTTCCTTGTGCTGCTTGTGTTGGTATTCCATCAGCTATCTCTGCACTAGAAAGTAAGTCTGACGCTTTTAACAAAGAAGGCCATTCAAAACTATTTGAATTCCAATCTGTCCTATTTGTTGCTACCTGAACCTCATTATCATGAATATCAATGATTTTATCCAAATCAGCATCACTTATATCATTTGTATCTAAATTACCTGCTAATTTTCTGACTGCTGATCTTCTGTCTGCTAATACACCTAATGGCATAAAATATTTAAATTAAATAATGAAATAAGAACCATTTAAACTATTTCGAATAGAACACGTTCTGTTAACTCTTTTGTTCCATCTGCCGCTTTAATTTCAGCTCTTAGATAAAGTAAATCATCTGTTCCAAAATCATTTGTTAAAGGATCATAATGTGCTAATCCATCTGAACCAGGTGAGTTTGTTATTGAAGCATTGAATTCTCTTTGCACTATATTTTCAAAATTATAAAGATATACCTTTACTGTCTTTCCTGATAGATTATAAGCTGTTGTTGGGTTATCATTGTTTTTTAATTGTAAGGAAATTCTATTACTAGAACCAAAAGCACCTTTTATGATTTTAAATATTCTTGGTTTTTCGTCTGTGTCTCTAACTTTTAGTAGTATTGCTATTGTAGGCATAATCTAAATGATTAATCCTTACTCCTTGATTAAAAGACGTATTAGACTTTACAAACCATAAGTGCGGATCTTCCCTTCCAACCAGTAAATTTTGAATTTGACTATCTTCTAATATTCCCTTTAAATGAATGAAATGTGATCTAGTATCTACAATTATTGGTATATTTTCATTACTGCAACTATATGAAAAACCTACATCAAGTCCTTTTATTATTCCACCAGAACCACAATCAACTCCTGAAAATTCTATTTTTTCTATTATATCTCTTCTTATTATTTGAAATGCAAAACCTGAAAATCCGCATTGTATGTAATCATCAAAACTATTCCTCATTTCTGTTTCTGTGTAATTATTATATGACAATTGTCCTATAATTGGGACAGGCACATTTCTAGTAACACTTACTTTATCTGATCCTTTACCTCTCCCAACATTATTACACCATCCTGATAATACGGGAAAATCATATTTTTCTATTCCATCTATTAATCTTTGTACCTTTTTAGGAGTAACTAACATGTCATCTGGTGATATGGCCAAATGTGTATATTCAGTATTTCTTAGAAACCAGTTTCTCATTATTCTATAAGCCCAAATCTCATCTATGTTTTTTATCCATAATTTATCTAATGGTAATGTATCTATTGTATTCTGAACTGATAGTATCTTTCTAGGAGATGGAATACAAACTAAAACATTAGATTTCATTTTGTTTTACCCTACAAATAAATATAGATTGTAAATCTGATATTCTACGTTCTTTTACATCTAATCCAAGCATACTGTATTTTTCTTTATAATCATATTCCCAATTATGAGTATCTAATTGATTAAACCTAGCTGATTCTGTTGGATTATAATCCAAAGATACTATGTATTTTTTAGACCATTTCAACATTTTTTTTAATATGTAATCTATGTTTCTTGGTATTATATGCATTAAAACTTCTGAAGCAATAACTAGATCCCACGTATCTTTTGAAACAAAGTCTTCTATTGTAGAGTGTATTATTTCCACACTTGGAAAATCTCTTTTTACGTGTTCTAATTGTTCTTTGCTTAAATCTACACCTGTATAACGTTTAATTTTGAAATTATTAATTATAATGTTTGTTATTCGCCCAAAACCTACTCCTAATTCTAAA
>Ga0187893_10004811_pt1 | contig 25183 bp, 17 predicted proteins | sample MA1701074metaG_FD_139574 | JGI IMG/M metagenome (GOLD analysis project Ga0187893, IMG submission 139574) | White microbial mat communities from a basaltic lava cave in the Kipuka Kanohina Cave System on the Island of Hawaii, USA - MA170107-4 metaG ... | reverse complement strand
TCCACCGCGATCGCGGTACCGACCGCGCCCACGATGAGAATCGGCAGCATGAACGGGCCGCCGAGCACGAAGAAATTGACGATGCTGTAGAAGAAATCCACGGTTGCACCCTCTTGTGGCGAATCACTTCGATTCGGATCGGATCCGGTAGTAGGCCAGCTCCCGCATGAACACTTCCTTGTCCACGGGTTGCGTGGAGTCGTCGAGGAGCTTCGCCAGGCCCGGCGCATCGCCGAGCTGCGAGCTCTTCCAGGGGACGATCACCAGCGACTTCGGCGCCTCGTCGTTGCCGAGGATCGACATGCCCGACATCTCGACGTCGCCGTTGTCCGGCGCGCCTTCCTTCTTGTCGCCGGCGGCCTTCAACTTGTTGCCGGCGGCCTTCGACTCGTCGCCGGCGGCATGCGCGTCCTGCTTCTTCGGCTCGGCTTTTTCCGCAACCGCCGCGGCCGGCGCCGCGTCGTCAGCGGACGCGAGGCCCGCGGCGAGCAGCAGCGGCAAACAGAAAATGAGTGTGCGGATCATGTGTCCTCCTCACCGCTTCGCCCGGCCGCGCAGATCGGTGATCCACATCGCGACGTTCTTGTCGTCGGGCACGGTCTCCTGGTAGGCGACGTAGTTCTCCAGCGCGCATGCGGAATCGGCGAGGTACAGGTCGCAGAGAATCGCGAGGTTGAGACGCGCGAAGTGAAACCGGGGCGACAGCGCGATTGCGCGCTCGTAGCTCGCGCGCGCCGCTGCGAATCCGCCCTGGCGGCGCTGAAGCATCCCGAGCTCGTTGTACGCCACGGGATGATTGGGGCTGAGCTCGAGCGCCCGTTGGAGGCTGGCGATGCCTTTGTCGATCTCGCCCGACCGGCCATACGCGATACCGAGGTCGATGTGCGGCGCCGTGACGTCGGGCGCTGATCCGGTGACCTCGAGCAGCAACGCTATGCCCTCCGCGTACTGCTCCTGCTCGAGCGCGCGGGTCGCTGAGCCGTAGTTCCTGTGCGTCTCATCGGCGACGCGCACCTCTTCCGCGATGGTGAATCCGGTGTCGTCCACCTGGATCTGCGCGACCGCCGGCCGTGCCGGGGCCGCCTTCTTCGCCGGCGCAGTTGCCGAGCACGCGGCGAGCGCGAGCGTCGACGCGAGCGTCGACGCGAGCGCGAGGGCCGACGCACGCGAGAGGGCCCACGCGCGCGCGGGCATCACGCGGCACCGCGACTCGAACACGCGAGACTCGATGCGCGCAGTCATGGCCGCTCCTCGTCGTTGTCCCGCTGGAGAGGCGGCGGCTGCAGAGCGTTGAGCGTCTGCACTTCGATGCTCGCGGGGGATGGCTGCGGCCCCGGCAGTGTGGGCGCGTTCTCGCTCACGACCGCCGGTCGCTCCGGCAGGCGATACACGTAGCGATCGATCGAGCCGAGGAATCCACTGCTGATCTCATCCTTCGCGTATCGCCCCGGCATCAGCACTGCGAGACGCCCGAGGCTCTTCTCGATCCACGCGTTGTAGATGCCGCCCCCGCTCATCAGCTCGAGGTTCTTCTCGTGTACCGAGATCGACTTTTCCTCGAACGGGAACGCCTCCTCTTCGAGCGCGAGCTCATAGTCCTGTAGCTTCGCCGCCGCGAGATTCACGGGACGTTCGGATTCGACGAGCGAGCGGCTGAAGTTCGCGTAAACCTCGGCCATGTAGTAGGTGGCCGCCGCGGTGACCTCGCCGACTTCGTACGCGACGAGGGCACTGAACGCGGAGATCGACGCATCCATTCCCTGGCGTTTTTCCTGGATGCTTCGCTCGAAGGGTTGCACGAGCTTCAAGGCTGCGAAACGTTCGTAGACCTGTTCCGAGAGCGTCAGAGCGGAGCGCGCCGCGAGGTTGCGGGTCCTCGCCGTTCGCTCGCCACCCGCGGCGGCGTCGATGCGCACGATGTGCTGCAGCTGCTCGTGATGGCGGACCGTGTCGTTCCTCGCCTTGTGGATCTCGGCGATCTTGAAGCGCGTCTCGACGGCCGCCTCGAGAGGTTTGGGGAACTGCTCGACATAGCGCGCATACACTTCGAGCGCGCGCTCTGCGTTCCTGGACTGCTCGTGCAGCCCTCCCGCAAGCAGCAGCGCCTCGGCGCGCAGCTGCGCATCGTCCGATTCCGCCGCGACCCGTTCGTACTCCGCGGCCGCCTGTTCGAGCTGCCCGGCCTCGCGGCGTACGTAAGCGATCTGCCGCGTCGCTTCCTTCTGCAGCTCGTGCTCGGGATAGGTGCGCCGGAACGCGTCGAGCACTTCCGTCGCGCCTGCCCAATCCTCCAGGCGGATCAGCGCCGCGCCCGCGTCGTATTCCGCGCCGGCGCGGATCTTCGCGCCCGGAGCCGCCTGCGCGATGCGCAGGAAGTGATTCGCGGCCGCGCGATACTCGCTGGCCTGATTCGCCAGTTCGCCCTGCTTGTAGATCGAGGCGGCGAGGTTCTCGACGAGCCCCGGGTGCGACTCGTCCTGCTGTGTCGTCGCCTCGAGCACGCGCGCGTACGCCTGTTCCGCGGGCGCGTATTCCGCGAGGTCGAACGAGGAGTGAGCCACCACGAGCCACGCCTTGCGCTGCACGTCGGGCGCCGCACCGGGGAAACCGTCGATGAGCTTGTGCGCGGAGCCGCGAGCGCGCACGAAATCCTTCATGTCGTACAGGTCTTGCGCGGCCGCGGCCAGTACCACGGCCGCGTGCTCGTGCTGCGGGAAGGTGTCGGCGAACTTGAGCGAGCTCTCGATGGTGTCGCGCTGCGCCGCGTCCCTTGCCTGCGCGTCCACGAGTTTCAGATGCTCGCGGTGCGAATAGATCGCGGCATATCCGGCCGCGGACGCCTTCTCGTGCACGGGATAGTCGTACGCGGTGCGTTCGTATTCCCGCGCCGCGCCCGCGTGATCGGCGTTCTCGCGCAGCAGATCGGCGAGCTGATAGTTGATCGGCGCCGCCTGGCTGTCGTCCGCGAACGAGACCAGGAACTCGCGATACCAGCGCGCCGCTTCCGCGTAGTTCGCCGGCTTCTCGTCCTTGAGCGCCGCGTTCTGGTACTGCGCGTGGTAGTGGTTCGCCAGGTCCTGCAGGTTCTTCTTCAGGTAACCGCGCACCTCGGGCGATGTGCCGATGTCGAAGTGACGCCAGTACTGCGCCTGCAGGCCATAGCGGGTGGCGAACTCCTTCTTCGAGTCGAGCACCAGCTTCGGGAAGGCGCCCAGCTCGTAGATCTCGATCACCCGCATGCTGTATTTCGGGGCGATCTTGTGAAACGGGTAGAGCGCGACGAACGCCTTGTAGACCGTGGCGGCGTCGTTGTAGCGAAGCTTGACCAGGTAGAACTCGCCGAAGTACCGGTAGACGCGATCCTCGTACGGGCGATGCCCGTTGGCCGTGAAGTATTCGCCGATGACTTCCGGGCCTCCGAGGTTCGAAAGCGAGAGGCTCACGACCTGGAACGTGTCCTCGACCCGCCGCTCCTCCTCTTCGTCATGGCTCGCATCGAAGTCGTAGCCGCGCTTGACCTTGTAATCGAGAAGCGTGAAGTACCGGTGCAGCGCTTCGTCGTAGAACTCTTGCTTGTAGAGCGCCCAGCCGAGCTTGTAGAGCGCGAGCTCGTAGTAATCCGAGCCCTCGCCCATGCCGACGATCGCCTCATAGGCGGCCTCGGCATCGCGATATTTCCTGCGCACGAAGAAATGCTCGGCGCGGCGGAACTGCACCTCGTCGAGGTACCGCGAGCGCGGATGCTCCGCGATCAGTTGCTCCATCACCTTCATCGCCTCGGCGGTACGACCCAGCTCGTCGTAGGCGCGCGACTTCTGGTACAGCACCTGGTCGCGAACGGCGTAGGAGGGGTACTTCGTCAGCAACTCGTCGTAGAGCGCGATGGCTTCCAGAGCTCCTGCGCGTTCGAGATCGCGGTCCACGCCGTCGGGTAGCGCGAGGCCCGGCAACTCATCGGCAAGGGCACTCGATTGAAGGTTCGTCGCCCGCTGCTCGAGCTCGCGCTCCGAGGTCGTCTGAGTTGTGGGTTCGATGGCCTCGCGTCGCGCGCGCTGCGCCGCGCGCGCATCGATCCTCCCGGCGGCCGCGGGCGCGGGCATTGCCGGTGTCTGCTCCGTGAGCGGAGCGGATTTCTGCCCGGCGCCACGAGCCGCCGTCGGCTTGCGATCGCCGATGCCATCGCCGAGGAGACCGTATTCTTTCTCGATCTTGAGATCGGCGAGACGCCGCATCGCTTCCGGAGTCAGCGTGCTCTGCGGCGTTTCAGCCAGGAAACGCTGGTAGCTCTGCGCCGCCTTGTCGATGCCCTCGCTGACCGGCATGTCCGCGGTGTCCGCGGGCACCTCGCGCAGGCTCGCGAGCGTCCCCTTCTCCGGATGCTGGGCGCACGCGCCGAGGATCAGGAGAGACGCCATGATGAGTATCAGGCGGAAACGATACGTCACGGCGCCCCTCCCGAAGCCTGAGCCCGCGCCGCACGGTCATAGCTGTCCGCGACCGCATATCGAGCCTGGGTCTGATAGACCTCGAGTCGCGTGCCGCGCGCCTTGAGCTCGTTGACGGCCACGGTCTCGATCAGCTCGCCCTGGCGGGCCATCAACGTGTTCACCTCGGCCAGCGCATCGCCGACGCGCGAACGCAGGCGCTTGATCGGATCGTCATATCCGACGTAGCTGTGCATCGCCGCCTGCCTCGCCCGCACGAACGCGTCGTAACGCGTTTTCAGCACTGCGATGTCTGCGTCGAGCGCGAGCAGATGCTTGTGGGCCTCGGTGAGGCGCGCGTGATACTGCGTGCGCAGGTTCCAGGCGATGGCACCTTTCACCCGTGCCAGGCGTTCCTGCAGAGCCGGAACCTGCGGATCCGCGGACGAGCGCAGCGCTGCCTCCAACGAGCGGATGCGTATCAGGTCGATGCGTTCGTCGGCGGTCGCCAGCAACTCCGCTCGCGGCGCGATGAGTATTCCCTGCAACCGCTTGTCCAGGTTGTCGCGCTGCTCCAGGCGCTGACGCATCTGCGCGTCGAGCTCGCGGAACTGCGCGTCGACGCCGGGCAGGAGGGGTTCGTAGTTCTCCCGACGCAGGCGAATGATGTCTTCGTAGGCAGCGAAGCCCGACCGCCACGTCAGCAGCTTCTTGCGCAGGTCCTCCATGTCGAGGTAGTTCTGCAGCGCTGTCTGGAAATCGTGCGAAGCCATCAGCGTAGTGAGGTAGAAAGTTTCGGGCGCGTCGGGCAGCAGGCGCAGCCGCACAACCCAATCCTTGTCCTGCTTGATCTCCTCGCGCACGAGTGCGGCGAGGAACTTGCCCTCGCGCACGCTGCGGATCGAGGCGTCGACCTTCTGCAACTCCTCGCCGAACGAAACGAGCGCCTTGTCGTAGAGCAGAGCGGCGCGGCCGTAGGCGTTCAACTTGCCATAGGCGAACGGCAGCGCGAGTTTCGCTTCCTGCACGGCGCTGTCGGTGGCGTCGCGCTGGACGAGGACGTTCCAGGGAACGAGGGCCCGCTCGTAGTTTGCGGCGGCGGTGTAAGCCCAGCCGGCATTGAGCAGTGCCTGGTTCGAGTACGGCCCCTCGAGGTGAACGCGATCGAACGATCGCTGCGCGCGCTCGTAGTCGGCGGACTCGAGGGTCAGCTTGCCGAGCACCATGTTGGATCGGTCTTCGATGGCCTGGGTGGCGGGGTCGGCGTCCGCGAGCTGGCCCGCCTTGTCGAGTTGCTGCAAGGCTTCCGACGAGCGCCCCGCCTGCAGCAGCGCAATTCCGCGGTTGTACGCGGCGAATCCGCCGAGGTTGCGCGCACCCTGCAGCCCCTTCAGGACATCCACCGCTTCTGCCGGTCGGCCGAGCGCCAGGTAGACGTTGGCGCGCAGGAACGCGATCTCGTCGCGGATCGACACGGGCACCTCACCGCGAATGCGCTCGAGCGCTTCGAGCGCGTCCTGCGGCTGGCCCTTCTGGAAGTGGATGCGCGCGAGCCGGAACGCGGCTTCGTTGCGCACCGGATCCTCGACGTCGCTTTCCAGCACCGCGCGGATCGCGCGGCCGGCGCGATGGTGCATGCGGTAATGGAGCTCGTAGTCGCCCACCGAGAACTCGGCGCTGTGCTTGTGGTACTGGAGCGAATCGCGCTCGGGCTCATCGACGCGCCGATGCTGTGCAAGCTCCGCGTCGAGCCGCTCGAGCGCATCGAAGTAGCGGCCCTGGTAGGCGTGGTAGAGCGATTCGCCGAAGTACAGATCGCGCAGGTCACCGGCCGCGGACGGGCGCGGCGCCAGCGCGGCGGCGAACGCCAGCGCGGCGGCGAACGCCAGCGCGGTGGCTGGCGCCAGTCCGAGCACGATGTGCAGCGCGCGATGCACTAGTGCCAATCTCCGACCGCGATCGCGGGCTTGCCCGAATCGGGTCCGGCCACGGTCACGCCGATGAGCTTCGGACCGACTTCCTTGCTGAACGGGAAGCGCTCGGTGCGCGTGTAGTCCTGGCCGCTCGCGAGCTTGCCAGCGAGGGACAGCTCGATCTCGTGCTGCCCGCTCGCGACGTTCCCCGTGTAGATCCTTTGCACGCCGCCTTTCTGCAGCGCTTCGAGTTCCTTGAACGTGTAGATGTAATGCGTGGCGAGTTGGCCGTCGATGTGAACGCGCATCGCGTCGAGCCGGAGCGTTTCGCCCGGCGCGATCGTGACGAAGACGGCGAGGTGCGTGTTGGAGGGATAGAGCAGTTTCTCCTCGAGCTGATTGAGCTCGGCGGCGATGCTGAGCACGTCGGACTTGACCTCCTGCACCTGCTCGTCGAGGCCTTTCATCTGCTCGCGGTTGGCGTCCTGGGCGTGCGCCGCCGTCACTCCGACGGCAAGCACGGCGTTCAGCACGAGACTAATGACCACGTGTCGCATGGGTGCAATCCTCCGCAAGCGGGTGCAGGCGTGCGCCGGCCGACGACGTCGGACGTCGAAGCGTGAGGTGGACGGAGATTCGTTCGGGCTGGTCAGCCCGACGCGGGCGAAATGCCTGCGCCTGGGCGATCAGCCCGAAACGCTACGCTCCGTTCTTTGGATGGCGCGGCGGAGCTGTGAGCTCCGTAGACATGGAGTCTTCGCCGCGTATTGCTGAGTGAGCGCAGCCCACTCGGAGTCGCACGGTATGTAGTCATGGTCCGCCCTACCCCCTCCACCTGCTGGTGCGACGCAAATCGTCCGAGGCAGCCTATGGGCGGCTGGATTTCGGCGGTCCCGCTGTCATGGAGCTCGAGGCTCGTTAGACCGGAGACTTTGCGTCGCCACCTTTCGGTGGGTTTGCCCTTGTCGCAATCCGCGCACATCGTCGCCACACAGCGTCACGGCGCGATGTGAAATGCGTCACACATCGCCTGTCGAAGGCGCGCAATGTTTTCCTTGACAAAGGGAAGAGCTGGCGAGGAAGCGTTCGAGGCGCAGCCCGCGTGTTGCGAAAAAGTCGCGCGCATCGCGACACGACATAAGCCACACACGCGATTGAGCTCAAGATGATCGACGATGAGCCCGGGATAGTGAACGGCAGTTCAAGTGAACGGCAGTTCAAACTCGCGGCGCTGCTGCACTCGCAGGGAAACAGCCAGGTGTCCCTGGTCCTCACGAGCGGGAAGGGATATCGAGCCGAGATGGGCGGGGCTCGCATGCCGCACTCCTGGTCAATCGTCGACGAAGCGGACCTGGCCCGCTGGATTGCAGGGCGACTCGATTGATCGTTGCAAGGCACTATCGGCCCGCGGCGGCGCCGAAGTGCGCTCCCTGGCGCGATGACTGTAACCTAAGCGACCCGACATGACCGGTGCACCGATGCAAGAACCTCGCTTCGTGCCGCTGCCGACCTGGCAGGAGCTGCCGCTTCAGGAGATGCAGGCGCGAGTCGATTCGTTCGAAGCGCACCTGCAGCGTCGTCGCACCGTGCGCATGTTCTCCGACCGGCCGGTACCGCGCGCCATCATCGAGAAGTGCATTCTGGCAGCCGGCACCGCGCCTAGCGGCGCGCACCAGCAGCCCTGGCATTTCGTGGCGGTCTCCGACGCGCAGATCAAGATGAAACTGCGCGTTGCGGCGGAAGCCGAGGAGCACGACTTCTACCACCGGCGCGCGCCGCGGGAGTGGCTCGAGGCTCTGCGTCCGTTGGGGACCGACGAACACAAGCCCTATCTCGAGATCGCGCCGTGGGTGATCGCGGTGTTCCTGCGGCGTTTCATGCGGCTGCCGGACGGCCGCAAGGTCAAGCACTACTACACCGACGAATCCGTGGGTATTGCCACGGGCCTGCTCATCGCCGCCGTGCATACGGCTGGCCTCGTGTCGCTCACTCACACACCCAGCCCGATGGGCTTCATGAACGAGGTCCTGGAACGACCGAAGGATCTGGAAAGGCCTTACATGCTGCTGGTCGTCGGGTATCCCGCGGCGGACGCTGTCGTGCCCGACATCCGCCGACTGCCGCTCGGGGAGATCGCAACGTTTCGGTGAGTGAGCCGCCTACAGGTTGACCGCCGTCATGCCGGCCGGCGGATAGCGCTCGCCCACCACCCGGCTGTTCGCCAGCACCTCATCGATCTGTCGGCGGTCATCGTTCGTCAGCTCGATGCGCGTGGCCGCGGCGTTCTCGTCGAGTCGTGAGGCGCTGCGCGTGCCCGGGATCGGGACGATGTCGCTGCCGCGGTCGAGCAGCCAGGCCAGCGCGAGCTGCGCCGGTGTGCAGTCGCGCCGCTTCGCGATCGCCTTGACCGCTTCGACGAGGCGCAGGTTCGTTTCCATGTTCTGCGCCTGGAAACGCGGATTGGTGCGGCGCCAGTCGTCGGCGGCGAGATCGTCGGGCCGTGTGATCGAGCCGGTGAGGAAGCCACGCCCAAGCGGGCTATAGGCCACCAGAGCGATCCCGAGCTCGCGACAGACCGGCAGCGCGTCGTCCTCGACGTGGCGCGTCCACAGCGAGTACTCCGTCTGGAGCGCGGCGATCGGGTGCACGCGCGCGGCCCGGCGCACCGTTTCGCCGCGCGCCTCTGAAAGGCCGAGCCACCGGACCTTGCCCGCTTCGACCAGTCGCTTCATGGCACCGACCGTCTCTTCGATCGGCACCTTCGGATCGACGCGATGCTGGTAGTACAGGTCGATCTGCTCGACACCGAGACGGCTGAGGCTGGCGTCGCAGGCGGCGGCAACGTATTCGGGGCGACCGTCGACGCCGCGCCACTCGCCCGTCGGCGTGCGTACGTTACCGAACTTCGTGGCCAGCACGACCTGCGCGCGACGGGTGCGCAGGACTTTGGCCAGCAGCTTTTCGTTGGCGCCGCCGACGCCGTAAATGTCCGCCGTGTCCCAGATGTTGATGCCGATGTCGAGCGCGCGATTGAGGACGGCGAGGCTCGCGTTCTCGTCGGCACCGCCGTAGAACTCGGACATGCCCATGCAGCCGAGGCCGATGGCGGAGACCTGCGGGCCCTCGCTGCCGAGGAGGCGAACGGGGATGGGCTGGACCTGGGTGTAGTGCGTCATTGCGCGCTCCGTGTGCAGGGCGAGTGGCGCACAGGCTAGGCGCCGCAATGCATCGACGGGTAGCCCGATGCTGGCGCGTGCTTGCCTGATCCTGCAAACGGGCTCCAGCCGGTGTCACGCGGCGCGAGCGACAGGCGCATAATCGCCGCCCCTCGAACCTGGAGTCGCGCGCGTGCAGCACAACGGTTTCGACCTTCCCGCGGCAGACGCCTCGCTCGATCGGCGGCGCGCGGAGCTTGCCGCGCGCATTGCCCGATTCGCCACCAGCGACGGCGTGCATGACACGATCCTTCCGGGCGTGTTTCTCATCCGTGCGAGCGAGCCTTCGCAGCGCATGCCGTCGGTGTACGAGCCGTGCCTGTGCGTCGTCGTGCAGGGGCGCAAGCATGCGCTGCTGTCGGGCGAGACGCTCGTCTATGACCCGCTGCACTACCTCGTCGTGTCGGTCACGTTGCCTGCGCGCGGGCACGTCGTCGAGGCTTCGCCCGATAAGCCCTACCTCTGCCTGCGGATCGGGATCGATCCCGCCGTAATCGGCGAGCTCCTGATCCAGATGCGGGATGAGACGTCCGCGGCGCCTGGTGCGTCGGGTGCGTCCGGTGCGTCGGCTGCACGCGGCGGCGCCGATCGCGCTATGTTTCTCGCGCGATTGTCAGCGCCGATGCTCGACGCGGTGCTGCGGCTGGTGCGCCTGATGGATACGCCTGATGATGTTTCGGTGCTCGCACCGCTCGCGATGCGGGAGATCTACTATCGCGCGCTCATCGGCGAGCTGGGCTCGCGCCTGCGCGCGGTGTGCGAGACCGATAGCCAGGCGCAGCGCGTCGGGCGGGCGATTGAATTGTTGAAGGCGCGGTACATGAAGCCGTTGCGGATCGTGCAGCTTGCGCGCGCTGCGCACATGAGTACTTCGGCGCTTCATCATCGGTTCAAGCAAGTGACGACGATGTCGCCGCTGCAGTACCAGAAGCAACTGCGATTGCACGAGGCACGACGATTGATGCTCACGGAAGGGCTCGAGGCAGCATCGGCGGCGCATCGCGTGGGGTATGAGAGTCCGTCGCAGTTCAGTCGTGAGTACCGGCGGTTGTTCGGCGCGCCGCCGAGGAAAGAGATCGGGCAGCTGCGCGGAGCGGCGGTCGGGCTTTGACGTACTTTCGGCGGTCCGGGCCGGGCGGGCGAACATGGGGATCTCGTAGCCCGGCCTTCGGCAAACGCCCCGACCGTATAGAGCGTCCGATCCTTCGTGCGCGTTTCGAAATCCCGTGGCGTTCCGTTTGCGCTGCATTTGAGACTCCCCTCCATATCGTGCGGGCGTCAGGGTTCTGCGGCGACACGGTAAGCGCGAGGGGCTATGCCGCATTTGGCTGGAACTGCCTATATTGCGGACATCGCCTCCCCAAAAGATTCTGTCTGCCGATGTCGAGACCCGGACTTCGGCAACGACTTAGGGGTGAACGGCGCCGCAGTTGGCGACGAACAGGCAATTTGCCGGGAGACAGTCATGACACGCAGGATCACCCCGTTTCTCTGGTTCGACACCCAGGCCGAGGAGGCCGCGAAGCACTACGTTTCCATCTTCAAGAACTCGAAGATCGTCAAGATCACGCGCTACGGCGAGGCGGGTCCTGGCCCGAAAGGCTCGGTGATGACGGTCGAGTTCCGCCTCGATGGGCAGGACGTCATCGCCCTGAATGGCGGTCCGCACTTCAGGTTCAACGAGGCGATCTCGCTTTCGGTGGACTGCAAGGACCAGCGCGAAGTCGACCACTACTGGAAGAGACTGTCGGCGGGCGGCGAAGAGGGGTCGTGCGGCTGGCTGAAGGACAAGTTCGGCGTGTCGTGGCAGGTGAACCCCGGGATCCTCGGCAAGCTGCTGGCCGATCGGGATGCGAAGAAGGCCACCCGGGTCATGAAGGCGATGTTCGCGATGAAGAAGATCGTCATCGCCGATCTGAAGCGCGCGTACGGCGGGAAGTGATCCTGGATGCGCGGCCGGGGTGATCTCTGCCTGCAGGTCACCCCGCCGCATCCACCTTCACAGTCGCGCGATAGTCCAGCGGCGCAATCCGCGTCGTGCTCGTGGCTTGCGGGTCGACGCGCACGAGTGTCACGCGATACTTGCCGGCGACTGCGCTGCGGCCCTCGAGCAATTCCAGCTGCGACGCCGCCTGCGACGTTTGCTGAATCTCGAACCGGGCCCGGACCTCGCCGGCCCAGACACAGGTGACGTCCCGCGGGCACCGCGAATCCTCGGTCACGGCGATGAAGCGCACGGTCATCCCTGTGTTTCTCGCAGAAACGGCCGCTCCCGGAGCCAGCGTGACCTGAGCGCCGAGATCGATCGCGCTCGTTTCCCGATCGGGCGCGGCACCGCAGCCTGTCAGGCCAGGGCCAGCGCCGCCTGCCAGGGCAAGACACACGAGCGGGACGGCCAGGCGAGTCATGGAACGACTCCTCGAGTTGCGTGGGTCCTGCGCAATGAACGCAGGACCCACGCCTCGGTCGCTCGGTTTCACTATTGCTGCGTGATCCTCACATCGTCGATGCCTGCCTCGACCAGGCTGGCCGTCGACGCGTCGGCTGCTTCGATCAGCAACCGTACCGTCTGGCCGGCAAAGCTGTTGAGGCTCGCGCTGGCGCTGGCCCAGACGCCATCGACGTCAGTCGCCGAGCCGAGCCGCTGGAACACCACGCTGGTGGTGCTGCCAACGACGCTGACGCGCAGGAAGTCCGCCGAAGTCGCATTCGATCCGTGCGCGAGGTATTGGCTGAACGACAGCGTGAGATTGCCCGTGGCCGGCAAGGCGATCGCGGGCGAACGGATCGAGGTCACACCGCCGTCGATGTCGTTCACACCGGCGCTCGCACCGGCGAGGCGCGCGGTGACGAGATCGTTCACGCCGCTGACGGTCGTGCCGAGCTGCTTCGTTCCGCTGGACGTCGTGGTTTGCGGATCGCCGCGTTCCCACTGACCGGTCGTGGCGGTGTCGGTGCCGTTCGGATTGGTCTGCCATCCGAGATTGGTCTCGAACGTGTCCAGGAACACGGTGGTACCGCCGCCACCCTGGCAGGACGCCGGGATGTTGAAGCCGTTGGTCGGCGACGTGCTGTTGGCGCCGCCGCTCACCGCATTGGTGCCGAGACCGTAGGCCGCGAACGCCTCCCACATGCGGCACACATCCTCGCCGCCGTGATTGGCCTGCGCGGCCTGGATGATGCCGTCGCGAACCTGCGTGAACGTCGGGTTGCAGGCCGTGTTCTTCAGGCCTTCGTTCACGTACAGCATCGCGCGCTGATTGCCGGCGCTGCCCGCCGCGTTGTAGAGGTTCGGATCGAAGCCGTGCGCGCCGACGAGCTTCCAGTAGACCTCCCACATGCCCTGCGCCCACACCGAGCCGACGCCGTGCGGAACCGCCATGCCGCTGATGCTGGCATAGGTCCAGGTGTTCACCGCGGGATCGGTGCTGTAGCGCTGCGTGCGAATACCCTGGCCGTTGGTTTGCTGGTTGAGTGAGTACGTACCTATGCCGCGCGGCTTCGGTCCCGTGTCACCGGGCTGTGCTGTGTATGCCAGCGCCCACCAGTCCGACAAGCCTTCGCCGGGTTGCTGGGTATTCGTCAGACAGTTCACGTTGGACGGCCCGCCGACGAGACGATTGGAGATGCCGTGCCCGTACTCGTGCACGATGATGCCGGCATCGAGGTCGCCGTCGCGATCGGGATTGGATGGCGTCCAGATGAACATCTGCATGCGCGGTCGCTGACCGTCGGGCGGCGTGCCGAAGTTCGCATTGTTCGTGCCGGCGCCATCCTGCGCCTCCGCCCGCACGGAATCGTTGCCGAGACCGCCGCGCCCGTAGTTGTTGACCTGGAAGTTCCCGCCGGCCTCATCGAAGCCGTACTGGTACTGCACGTCGTGGATGATGTTGTTCCAGTAAAAGAGATTCGTCACCGCAGCCGGCCGATAGCCACTCGGCGCGAGCGTGAGGTTGAGGGGCAGATCGAAGTTGAGTGACGCCCCGCCATTCGGCCGGGAATTCGTGTCGGCGACGTTGTTCGCATCGACGTCGGTATAGGCGTCGACGTTGTTGCCCGTGGTCAGCGTGGACTCGGCGCCCGCCGCGCCGTTGGTGTCGTGCCAGCCGAAAGGCGCCGCCAGCGAATTGGCCGGATTCACCGCCAGGACGCGGCCGTCCGACGGCGGAAGCGGCGTCGTGTGGTTCGGGCTCTCCACCGGTCGCGGGTACACGCGATATTGATCGCCCGCGACCCAGTCGAAGCGCGTCCACACCTGGCCGGTGCCGGCATCGACCGTGAGATCCCACATGTGCTGCCGGTCGAGCGTGTGGATCTGGAAATTCCACACCAGTCGCGCCTCGCCGGGTCGAACCGGCAGGATCATGAGCGCACCGTCGATGGGCTCGAGCGAGATGCCGGCGTTCGCCACGCGCGTGCGCTGCTGCACACCGGCCCCTGCACTCAGCTTTCCCGGCGCCGGCGCTCTGAGCCCGGAGAATCGCAATGCCTCGCCTACCGCCGCAGGCAATTCCACGGCTGGTTGCAGTGAGGCTATCGCGCGCTGCAGGCCCGCCATGAACGAGTTGTTGACGCTGAGGATGCGGCCATCGCGATTCACGTTGATCTGCAACTGCGCGTTGTAGACCGGTATGCCCTGGTAGCGCTGTTGCAGGTATATGCGCGTGGCGCCTGTAACCTTCGAGAACACGACGTCCGATACCGCGTAGCCCTCGAGGTCCGACGCCTCGAGACCCAGTGCGGCAACATTCCTGCGGACGAAATCCATCGCGATGGCCATGGGCGGCTCCGACGCTGCGGCACTGAGAAAGCCGCGTTCGCTCGCAAGGGAGCGAACTGCGCCGGTGATCGCGTCGACTTCCAGAGCCGACAGCTCTCTTACATCGGCCGAGAGACTCTGCGGCACCTGTGCCTGCGAGCGTAGCTGCTCGGCGGTACTGAGCGCCCTGCTCTGGCTCAGCGCGGCACGTGCATCGTAGTGCCGTTCGCCGTCGGCGACATCTTGTGCTGGTGCCATGCCAGCCCAAAGCAGTAGGGGCAGGAGATACGGACGGAAAGAATGCGGACCCTGTCCGGCCCGCGATTGACGTGTGCTCATGATGAATTTTCCTTTTCAGTTGAGCCTACGAAGAGCTGCGCAGGTGATCCGTTCGATTTGCGCCTTCGAGCCGGTCGACATTGCCGAGCTTCGTCCGCCCGGCAATGCACCTCCTCAGCGCGACGCGCCCACAAGATCGCGCCCGATGCATCAACCGGCAATCGTCGCACGCCGCAGAACCCGTGCAGAGCTTCCCTGATGGGCGACGTGAGGCGCTGCGATCCTCAGCCGCTCGCGCCGCACTGTCAATACGCGGCGCGACAGGCGCAGTCTGATTCCGGGGTCGGGCCAGCCGCTCCGCGCGGGAGCTGTCCCTTGGCTTGTCGGGTTCATCCGCATGCTGAGTCCGCCCAGGCCCGGCGGCAGCGCCTCACCTCAAAACGTCCATGTCACCTTCCCATACACGCCGCGGCGCGGCTCGGCGATCGGAGCCATCACGCGCGAGCTCGTCCCGAACTCAGGATGCTGCGGGTCCAACAGGTTCTGCCCCACGATCTCGAGTGTCAGGTTCTCGAGCGAATGCCATGCCACACGCGCGTCGAGGGAATAGTACGCAGCAATCGTGTTTCGTGCGCCACCGGGATTGAATCCCTCGAGGTCGTCGACGAACCGGCCGATCAGATCGAGCTCGACGCTGCCGTGCAGATCCCACGCGGACTGCAAATAGACCTGGTGCCGCGGGCTCTGTCCCTCGGCCGCTTCCGCCGATGCCGCAAGGCCCGCGCGCCGATGCAGGTCCATCTTCAGTCGCGTGTAAGCGAAGTGCATCCGCCAGGATTCCAGCGGATGCCACTGGACACTGAGCTCCGCACCGAACGTCTCGCCCGTCAGAGCATTCTGCACCTGCAACGGTCGGATCGTTGCGCCCGACGGATCGGTGAACGTGGCCCCCGGAACGCTCGCCCTCAGACTCTCGTAGTCGTGATAGAACAGCGCCAGGTCGGCGGCGAGCGTGGTAGTGGCCTGAACACGGAAGCCGAGCTCGTACGCCAGCAGTTCTTCGGCGTCAAAGTTCCGGTTGGGAATCGTCCGCGGATAGATCAGGGGCGAGCCGCCGGGCAACAGTGTGGCGCTTCCGGCGTTCTCCGACAGATTCGGCGTGCGCACCGCACGCGAAGCGGCTGCCCAGATCGAATGCCGCGGCGACGGCGTCCACAGTAGCCGCACCGTCGGCTGCACTTCGAAGCCCGTGAACTCGTTGTGCTCGAACTTCGACCCGAGCGTCAGCTCGAGGCGCTCCGGAGCCAGGGCGATCTGGTCCTGCAGGAAGAGACTGAACAGGTTGAATTGCGCATCGGCCGGTGCGAACGTCAGCGCGAATCCGTCATCGCGGCCGCTGGCGCTGATGAACGTGTCGATGTAGCGATAGCCCGCGCCGTAGACGATCTTTTGCCGCTCGCCCAGGCGAAGCTGCTGCTGAAAATCCACATCGTAAGTGTCCACGCGCAGTCTGACCGGGAGGTTGTCCGCCAATCGCGCAATCCGATCGCCGTACACCTGCACCGACCAGCTGTTGTCCTCGTCACTCTGCCGCGTCCAACGGCCCAGGACATGGCCGGCGTCGGTGATCTCGTCCTCGAGGTTCAGGAACGAAAACGGCGCAGCGAGCTGCGCCCGCTCATCGCGCCGGCCGGCAACGCTGCGCAGGTAGCCCACGTCGAGCGCCGCCGCATCCTGCTCGCTCGACCGCCAGTCGAGCCGCATGCCACCGCTGCCCGACCACCAAGCATCGTTCGGATCTCCCACCGTGGCGAACGTCTCGTCGCGCGCGAACCCTTTCGCGTAGAAGCGATAGAACACGTCATCGCCGGCGCTCCCGCCGAAACGCAAGGTGCCAAAACCCTGTTCCGTCGAACCGCCGCCGCCGCCGACGAAACCGCCATGTGTGTCCACGGCCGACTTCGTCAGGATGTTGATGACGCCGTTGACGGCGTTCGCGCCCCACACGCTCGCGCCCGGTCCGCGCACGATCTCGATGCGCTCGATGTCCTCCAGCGGATAGTCCACGGTGTCCCAGTAGACTCCGGAGAAAGCCGGCGTGTAGACCGTCCGCCCGTCCACCTGCACCAGCAGCTTGTCCTGAAAACGCTGATTGAAGCCGCGCGCGCTGACCGCCCACTTGTTGCCGTCGATGCGCGCCACGTCCATGCCCGGCGCCATGCGAAACAGCTCCGGGATCGCCGTTGCACCCGAGCGTCGGATCATCTCCGGCGTGATAACGAACACCGCCGCCGGTGACTGCCCGAGCGTGCTCTCGCTGCGTGACACTGAAGTCACCTCGATGGTCATGAGATCCTCGACGCTCATCCGCTTGAGCGCGCCGAGCGATGTCGACAAGGGTTCGCCCGCGAGCGCAGGCCGAGCGCCCGCGGCGAGAAGTAGCAGTAGCAGCTTCCTGACTAAGTCCATTTACACCGACCGTTGTCGGGATTCCCGCGTCTCGGCTCGGGTGACGGCAGCCGCGAGGGGAACTTGAGTCGTCAGTCCCCGCGCCGTTCTACTCCTCCCGAACACCGACTTTCATGCACCTTGAGTGCCCGGGCGGCGGTAGGGCTGCGCTTTTGCCTACACCTGTGGGCTGCAGTGCGCCAGCGCCCGCCCGGTTGATCGCGGTTCGATCCGGTCCGGTGTTGACCGGCCGGATACTGAACGGAAGCTGACGCCGCACCGCCGAGTTGCTGCCGCGCGGGGCGGTACACGCTGAAGGCGCTACTCCGCGGACTCCAGATGCTCGTCGAACCAGCCGAGAATGCTCTGCCACATGTATCGCTGGTTCTCGGGACTCGAAGGACCATGTCCTTCACCGGCGAAGCGCAGAAAGCGACTTTGCTTGGAGGCGAGGTTGAGTGCAGTGAACATCATCTCGTATTGCGCGAGACTGAACGCATCCATGTCCGAGTGGATCAGCATGATGGGCGCGCGAACATCGCGCGCATTGAATAGCGGACTCTGTCGCACGTACGCATCGGGGTTGTCCCACGGACTCTGTCCAATGCCGAAGTCGGAACCCTCGGTCGATTCATACGTTATGACGTTGCCAAGATAGGGTAACTCGTCCGCGAGGATACGGTGCGCAGCAGTAGATTCGAATGCATTGCTGTACATGTCGCTCCAGCCGTGCGCCGACACTACGGCCTTGAAGCGCGATGACTGAGTAGCCAACCATAGCGCAGCAAATCCGCCTTGACTGAATCCGATGAGGCCTATGCGCCGTGAATCAGCGATACCCTGCGAAACCAGCGCGTCAATGCCCTGCTCGACGGCGCGGGTCAGTCCCGCTAGCGGTCGACCCGGCCGCTGGGTGAGATCGCGAGATGTGTTCGGCTGGAACACGACGTAGCCGCGAGCGGCCAGCAGGTGCAGGTCGTACGGAGCCGGCGAGGCGGCCATGCTCACGTAGTCGTCGTTTTCCGGATTGGCACAGCTCGCACCGCGGGAAGGATAGACATCGACGATGGTCGGATACCTGCGCCCACGGACATAGTTCGCTGGAAATATTACGCAGGCCGCGACAGTGCGCGCGTTGGCCTCAGTACGGACTTCGTAGCGGACCGTTGTGAACATTGTCGGCGTTACGTCCTCAAGATGAGTGTTCAACCGCGACACAAGGATGTAACGGTCTCGAGGGGTACGCAGTACAATCTCGAGCCCTTGTCGCGTGCGCTGTCTGAAGAGGGCTGCGTTTCCCGGTGCCACAACCGCCAGAAGCCTGGCGCCAGGCGATGGCGCATCCACGGTGCGAACCCGACCGCTGAGCGCGTCGACAATTGCAACACCGGTGGACGACGAAGTATGCAGATTCAGCGCGATGTAGCGCTCGAAGGGTGTGCGCTCGCGCGCCTCCTCCTGCGCGTAGTTCAACGTCAACCGGCCACTCAGTCGCCTCGATAGATTGACGGCGGCGCGTCCGGGCCGGACGCGCCACACACCACCGTCCGCAAGCACCAGCATCGACGTGGCATCGCTGAACAGTGGCACTGCTGACACCGTCGCGAATCGCGCTGTGAGATTCTCTGCGCCTCCTGCGGCATCCAAAAGAAACCAATCCGCCTTCGGTGCGTTTCCACCTGTGCCCTCGCCCTGAATGTCGCGATAGCGAAGGCGCGGCTCGGCATCCCCCGCAGGATTCCGACGTCCGAAGACGGCAAGACTGTCTCCGATCCAGATCGCCCGTTCCGGCTGTTGGAGCTGACCTCGCTCTCTCGCGGACGCGAGCTCAAGACCCCTGTGAACTCTCGTCGTCACCTCGCCGCTCCGCGCGTCCAATACGAAGAAGCGTCCGCTGCGTACTGCTTCGCCGATATCCCACGCAAAGTACGCAAGCTTCGAAGAGTCCGTCGACCAGGAGAGCTTGCCTGGAAAGACATCCTTGTCTCCCGCTATCACCCTTGCCGCTCCACGAACCTGCAGATCGAAGAGATTGAGCTCGGACCGCGTCAACAACGGGTCGAGTTCAGTAGTGCCGCTTTGCCCACGTGGCCGCCTGAATTGTCGAAGGGCCGCGAGATAGCGGCCATCGGGCGACGCTGTAACGCTTTCGAACGCGTAATCGCTGAGAACCGTGACCTCGCCGACTCGCGCGTTGACCCGCAGCAACTGTCCGGAGAATGGCGTAGCGCTCTGCGACTCGCCACCGCTCAGCACTTCATCGACTGAAAGGCCGCCCCGCCACGCCGACTGCCACTTCTCCCAAAGGGTGCGTCCAGTGTGCGGGCGCGCTGCGCCCGGCGGCTGGTCGCCCGGTGCGTGCGCCGCAAGCACGAACTCCTCCGAAGACACCCAAACGGAACGGTGTCGATCGGACCAGGGCAGTCTTGGCGCGAAGGCGAAGCGGGATTCGCGACGGGTCAGCGTGTCGTACACGCCCACGGAGTAAACGCCACTTGCTGCAGTATGGAAAAGCACGAAGCGGCCGTCGGGCGAGAAGCTGTCGAGCCAGTAGCTACGCCGTGTCTCGTGCTCAATGAGCGGGCGCGCGCGGGGCGCTGTTTCGCTCAGGTCGAGCGCCATCAACCGGTAGCCGCTACCGTTCCACGCCCCGAAGATCGGGACGCTGTAGTCTCCAATTTCGTGGTAAGGCGGAGATTGCTCCCACACCAGCCAGCGCGCGTCTGGTGACGCCGCGCTCATGCCGATCATCTCCAATCTGAGCTGGTCATCTATCGAGTACGGCCCGCTTGCATGCACCGATGCACTCGACAGCCACAGTGCGACTGAAGCCGTGACGGAAATGCAACCCACGTGCGGCATGGCGCGGCTGGTCGCCATGCGTCGCTACCTCTTGCTGCTCGCTACCACGTCTTCGCGGCCTTCAGGGAAATGTATCTACCCACCCCGTTGGCATTGGTTTGATCGAACAGGACGCCAAACCCGTTGCTGCCGAAGTACGGCGGGTCCTTGTCGAGAACGTTGGTCGCGCTCAGCGTCGCCTGCCATCCCGACCATGGTCCAGGCGCGGCCAGCTTTCCACCATCGAACGTCAGGCTCAGGTCCACAGTGGTCCAGGCACCAATGCGCGTGCCCGCTGATCCGAACTGATTCTCGTATCCATCGACATAGTTGACGTAAACGAATGCTCCTGCCGCGCCTTTGCGTGCGCCGAGCTCGCCCCGGATGCGCAGATCAGTGGGCTGGCCGACGAGGTTGATCTGGGTCACGTCGGGGCTCTGCGGGGTACTGGCGCGCTCGCTTTCCAGAATGTAGCTGGCACGCACTCGCGCGAGAAACTCCAGGTCGGGCGAACCGAACCGCCCACGCAAATCCAGATCCACGCCGCGGATTCGCTGGACGTGCGCGTTCGTAGTCCGCGTGTCGAATAGCGCCAGGTTCGGAAACACGGAAAGCAGTGGCTGGGTCGCAGGATCGTAGGGTGTGCTGGTGAAGTTGAAGAAGAACTCGGCTGGAGTCGCCGCGATGATTGATGCAAGCTCCTCCGCGGTAGGCGCGCGGTTCACAAAGCTTGGGTAGTTGGCCTCATTCAACAGCGGATCAAACACGTCCGCGGGTCCAGCGGGCATTCCGAGGATGTCTCGATAATCGATGTCGAAGTAGGCGGTCGAGATGCGCAAGCCGTCCGCGAAAGCGGGGACAAAGTCCAGTCCGGCGGTCCAGGTATTGGCAGTCTCGGGAGAAACTTGGGTGTCCTCCCCCAGCCAGACGAGAACGGGCGTCGTCCCGGATGGATTGAGCGGATCGGCCGCGTCCACGACCACGAGCGAATAGCTCGGAACAAAATGCAACAGCTGAGGTGCCCGAAACGATCTCGAGTACGACGCAGTGAGCTCGAGGCCCTTTGCCGGTTGCCATGCGAGACCCACCTGCGGGTTCGTGGAACTCCCGAAGTCACTGTATCGGTCGTAGCGAAGCGCGACTGACGCATCCAGCGATCCGACATCATCGACGCCGCCCTCCAGTAGCGGAACGATTGCTTCACCGAAGACCGAGGAAACGTGACGATCGCGGTCTGCCTGCACGTCACCAGTACTGGCGACGATGGCGAGTAAACTCTCGCGTCGATACTCGACGCCGACTGCCGCCCGCGGCTCGATTCCCAGCATCGATCCGAGCGGACCGTCCGCGACAATCGCAAGGGAATGCAGACGGGAAGTTTGCCGGAGCCGAAAACCTTCCGGTGCACCGATCGGACCGGACGCGTCCTGATCCACGGTGGTGGTGTCATAGTGGTTGCGCACACTGCTACTCGAACCGGTGATCGACGTTTGCCACTCGCCGGAGTTCAGATCGGCGCTCAGCAGGAGCCGGTACGTCTCGGCGGAATTGGTGTTCCGGTTGAGGGTGGTGATGTCGGGAGTCTCGGGGTCGAAGTACTCCGTACGCGAATCTGTCTCACGATCCGTGTAAATACCGTCTGCGGAAACTCGCAGCGCATCCGACACCCGGTAATGACCTCCGGTGTAGACGGAGTGCCGTGTCTGATCCGGCTGTGCCGGCACCTGCCGTGGAATGATTCCGAACGATGTGGCAGTTTGCGAGGTCAGTCCGTGCTCGACCAAGTCGAGTTCGGAATCGTTCTGGACATCGTACGCGAGGATGAAGCCACGGTCGCCCGACGACGTGCCCACAACCTGACTGAAATTGATACGCTCGCCACCGGGATCCGCGGCCCCCACGGCGGCCGCCGTTTCCGCGCCATCATAGGACTTGCGCAATACGAGGTTTGCGACACCCGCCACGGCATCCGCGCCGTAGATGGCAGATCTGCCCCCCGCTACGACGTCGATACGCTCGATCGCACTGAGCGGAATGGAAGAGACATCGACGACCTGACCAAAGATTGCGCCGGCCATTCGACTGCCGTTGACGAGCGTGAGCGTTGCCTGAGGCCCTACGCCGTAGAGATCAATAGCAGTGGCGCGATCACGCGTGTTCTGGTTTGCCAATGTGGAAGCGCCATCGGGAGAGAACGCCGCACCCAGGTTCACGCCCGCAAAATTCTCCGGGAGATCACGGACGACATCGGACGTGGACGTCGCTCCGGTGCGCTCGATTTCTTCTCGAGTCACGCTGCGGCGCACCGCCACGGCCCGATCGGCATTGCGGATGCGCGTTCCCGTCACCACGATCTCTCCAATGTCCGCGCGCTCGTCCGCCACGCCTGAAGCGCGTGGACTCGGGCCGCTTGCCGCCGACTGATCCGTCCGCGTGTTGAACTCCCCATTCGTGCCCGCGTGCGTGCTCGCGGGCACGACGGCCTTTCTCGCCGCTTCACCATTGGTGCGCGGCGCGTCGATCGCCACAGTGTGCTCATCCGTGAAGCGGTACTTGAGATCGGTCCCGGCGAGCAGCGTCCGCAGCGCACGCTCCGGCGTCAGGTTTCCTGCGAGTGCTTTCGAGGTGGCGGCTTCAGCGACCTCGGTATAGAACACGATCCGCAGGCCCGACTGCTCGGCAAACGCATTCAGCGCCTTGTTCAAGGACTGCGCTGGGACGTCGAACTGCACCGTGCGGGCGCGCGACGATTGACTCCAAGCCATCCCCGCCACGCACATCAGCCCGATCGCTGCGCAGACCGCACACGTACGTCGCATGGCTATCCCCCTATATCTCTTTTTCGAGCCGCCGCAAGCCGATGACCGGCCTGACCGCCGGCGCCATCGGGTAAGTGCCGTACGCAGATAGAGGCTTCTTGCCACTCGAAACAGGACAGCGGCTGCGAAAATGGCCTCGCTTGTCCGGTTTTCCGCCGTGAATCCCTCTATATAGTGTTGGACGCCATACGTTTTCGGACAGATCGGGCCGTGACAGCCAGCCAAGCAGACGAACGGGAGCAAAGCGAGCGGCAGCGCTCCGGCGTCGAAGCCCTCTATTCGCCCGCGCTGCACCGGTACCTCATCGCGCGGCTGCGCAGCCGAGAGGACGCCGCCGATCTTGCCCAAGAGGCTTATCTGCGCTACCTGCAACTCCGCGATGCGAGTGTGGTGCGAAAGCCAAGCGGGTATCTGTTCCGGATCGCGTTCAACCTGATCTCCGAGTGGCGTCTGCGCCGTGACAGATCGCCTGTGAGCTTCGACTCTGACCTAGCGGAGAAGCGCTCGAAGGATCGCTCGGATCCGGGCGCGGACACGCTGGAACGGCTCGTCTCTCGGGAGCGTCTGGAGCAGGTGCTCGTTCAGATTCCGGTTACCTATCGGCGCGTGCTCCTCATGAGCAAGTGCGACGGGATGACTTCCCCGCAGATCGCGGAGGTACTGCATCTGACCCCTGAGACCGTCGATCGCTATCTCGTGCGCGCGACGGCCTTCGCACGGAGAGCCCGATGGGACTGACGCGCCACGACGCCGATCTCAAAGTCGCTGAAGAAGCCGCGTACTGGCTGCATCGGCTGCGCGCGGAGGACACGCCGCAAACGCACGCCCAGTTCTCGGCGTGGGTCAAGAAGTCGACGCTGAACCTGCAGGAGTTCCTCTTTGCCCAGGCGGTGTGGAAGGAGCTCGACCACGTCGATCCGGCGATGCGCGAGAAACTCTGGTCGGTCGGCGACGAAGAACCGGTCATCCCATTGCTCGAAGGCCGCGGGCGCGCTGCGAGCGTTCTGCAGTCGCGCAGCGAGCCGCTGCGTCGACGGCGCTTTGTCTGGACGCTCACGGCCGCCGCGAGCCTCGCCGTGCTCGCGCTCGCTAGCGTGTTGTTCGTCGATTTGCCGCTCCGCCGCGGCGTGTATGCCACCGATATCGGCGATCAGAAGGCGGTCAAGCTCGAAGACGGTTCGGTCGTGCACTTGAACACGCGATCACGCGCCGAGGTGCGGTACACCGAACGCGAGCGGGTCGTGACGCTGCTCGAAGGTGAGGCCCTCGTCGTCGTCGAGCATGATGGCTCGCGGCCCTTCTACGTCCTCACTGAGGCTGCACGCATCCGCGCACTCGGCACGCAGTTCAACGTGTATCGCGGCAGCGCCGCCGAGACGCGCGTCGCTGTCGTGCAGGGCCTCGTGCAGGTGTCAGCGCGAACTGATCCTGCCGACGAGATGGATGCGGGGAGGGGAGCGCCGCCCACCTCACCCGCGGCCGAGCCGACGGGTTCGAGCATCCAGCTCGCGGCGGGCGATGAGGCGGCGGTCGCCGCCGGAGAGATCGTGAAAGCGCCCGTCCCTGATGTTGAGCGCGCAGTCGCCTGGCGTGCGCGCCGGCTCGTGTTCCCCGGCGATCCAGTCGGGGAGATCGTGACGGAATTCAACCGCTACAACCGCACGCAGATCCGTATCGAGGACGATGAACTGCGATCGCGGCGGATGAGCGGTGTATTCGATGCCGATGATCCCTCGCCGCTCATCGAATACCTGGCGCGCGATCCGGAGGTCGTCGTCCAGCGCGCCGGCAATGAGATCGTGATCCGTCCACGGTGACGGGCGTTGTGGCGGTGTCGATCCGTTAGCGCGCAGTGAGGACTTCGGCAGACGACCGCCGTGCCGGTAGTAGTCCGAAGCGACATCTGCGCCACGGTCCTATCCCCACGTGCGGTTTGCGACGCGAATATGCTCGCTTCGTGCATGAGGTGCTCGCACGTTTCGCGCGGCAAACCGTTAAAGCGCTGCTAGGCGGCTTTCGCCCAGCGGCGTGGCCGCGACGTGCCGCGACCACCACCCCCGTATGAGACGGCCTGAGCCGGCGTGAAATCGATAAATTGACGGAGAGAGAGGGATTGCTCCGCACATCCATGTGCTCCGCCCCGTTGGGGTCGCATGCTCGACGCCCCAGGACGAAGCCCGCGAGAAACGCGTCGAAGCATGCGACCAAATCGCCACTGGCGATTTGTCGAACCCTCTCGGGCCCTCTCGGCGAATCGAACGTCGCTCTCCCTCCGGCCGCTCGCGAAAAGGACTCAGGCACCGTTTCGCGCAAAGGAAATCGGATGGCGGGCGGCATCGGGAAACGGTGCCTGACCCCTTTTCTGCCCTTCCTGACAGAGGGGTAACACTCGATTCCGGGCACATAGGTAACACTTTCGGGCATTTGCGGGGAGAACGCAGATGCCCTGGCGGGAGTGTTACAAGATGGACGAGCGTCTGCGGTT
>Ga0187893_10004810_pt1 | contig 25183 bp, 14 predicted proteins | sample MA1701074metaG_FD_139574 | JGI IMG/M metagenome (GOLD analysis project Ga0187893, IMG submission 139574) | White microbial mat communities from a basaltic lava cave in the Kipuka Kanohina Cave System on the Island of Hawaii, USA - MA170107-4 metaG ... | reverse complement strand
CACCGCATCCACCACCACGGCGATGTCCGTCCCGTCCACGTCGTTGGTGGGGATCGGGAAGTTGGACTGCACCTGGGCGATGGCCTTGCGGATTGCGCCCGGAAGGTTCTTGAACTTGTTCACTACCGCGGCCACGTCCGGGCCCTCCGGCTGCGGCGAAGTGCTCGGGGGGTTGAAGGGAGAGAAGACGTCACCACCGCGGCGGGTCTTCATCTGCACTGCGGGAGACACGTTCGCGCACCTGCTCTCCACGCCCTTGCAGGTCGAGCCGAACGCGGTGACCGTGTACGTCGAGCTGGGCACGATTTCGGAACCCAGCACCGTGATCTCCACATCGTCCCAGTTCTGATAGTACGGCGTACATTGCAATCGCGAGGCCAGATAGCTGCCGATGCCCGGACTGTCGCGTGATTCCAGGTAACGAAGCGGAGGCCCGACCCACCGTGCACATCCTCCGGTCTCACCGGGGGCAGTACAACCCACGCCGGTCGGACACGTGCCGCTGCCCGGGCAGTCCGCCGTCGTATGGCAATGGTAGCCCGCCAGCGGCCCGGGACCCGTACACGCGCTGTTCAAGTCCGTGTCGAACGCGGAGAAGTTGGGTTGCGGGCGGCCCGGCGGATTCGTCGGCGACGGATGATAGAGGTCGATCGCTACCACGCGGATCGCCGACACGCCCTCCGTGCCTGTGGCGACGCCCGGCGGCAGCATCGTGAACGTCAGAGATCGCGTCCGGCACTTTCCGCCCGCCCCTAGCGTACAGTCCGTCGTGGGCGTGGGCGGCAATGTCCCGGGCGGTCCGGGTTCGATGTCCAGCGATAACGCGTCGAACACGCCGGGCGCCTCGATGACCGTGGATACGCCCCCCGAGTTCTTGCGGCGGATGCGGTTGCCGGCGTCCTCCGCCCAGTAGACGGTAGCGTCGGCTGAACCGCACACTCCGGAGGGCCCGACGACGGCAACGGCGACCGGATCGTTGACGAAAACGGCGTCGGCCAGGGTCTGGATGGTCAGCCCGTCCGGCGTCGCCCGACGAATGCGGTTACCCGAGCGCTCGGCCCAATACACGTTACCACAGCGATCGACCGCAAGGGCGCTCGGGTCCGAAACGAAAACGACATCCAGGAACGTCTCGACGTTCGAGCCGTCAAGGGTTGCTTTGCGAATGCGGTCCCCGGGGTTCTCCGCCCAATAGAGCGCGCCGCCGGGCGCATCGACGGCGATTGCCACAACGTCGAAGGACTCCGGCGGTTGCACCAGCGTCTCGACCCCGGTCCCGTCGAGGTTGGCGCGCAGAATTCCGTCATCGAAACTCTGTGCCCAGTAGATCTTGTTCGGTACGCTCTCGAGATCGAGGGCGATGGCCACGGGGTCCAGCAGCGCCGGGGGCTCGAGCACGGTCTGCACGCCCGTGCCGTCCAGGTTTGCGCGGCGGATGGTGTTCTCGAAGGTTTCCGCCCAGTAGAGCTTTCCGTTGACCAGGTCGAGGCGGATCGCAATCGGCTCGAAGGCGACGGGCGGCTCGATAATGGTCTCGGCATTAGAGCCGTTGAGATAGGCCCGGCGAATGCGTTCGCCGAAGCTCTGTGCCCAGTAGACGCGCTGGCCGAGCGCGTGCGGCTGCCCGGTAGCCAGAATCGCGAGGACGGCCAGCGCAGCAGGAGGTCGTCTGTGGCTTCGGGCGGTTCGCATCTTCTCCCCTCGGAAACAGGGGAGGGGGCCGCCGCCGCCGGCGGTCGGCCCCCTCCCTAAAGCCAACGAGCTACCCGTCGATTACGGCGGGCAGTTGGTCATGCACTCGTCGAAAGCCGCCTCAGCCAGCGCGGCGCACTCTTCGACCGTTCCTCCGTTGTGCATGCACTCACCGAAAACCTCCGCGGCACGCGCCCGGCACACGTCTTCGCAGGATGGCGGCTGCCCGCAATCTGCGATGCACGCGTTCATCGCCTCGAGTGCTGCCGCCGCACAAGCGTCGATCGTTCCTCCACCCACGATGCAATCATGGAATGCATCCACGGCCGCGATGCGGCATCTTTCCTCGCAGTTCGGCTCGTGCCCGCACTGCTCGCGCAGGCAGTTCGCCAAGAAGGCCCGCGCCGCCTCCGCGCATTCTTCTTCCGATCCGCCGTTCTCGCGGCATTTGTGGAAGGTGTCTTCAGCCGCCTCGTGGCATCGCTCTTCGCACGTCGGCTCATCGCCGCAGTTCGTCCGGAGGCACTCGGCGAGGGCCTCGCGAGCCCGAAGGGCGCATTCTTCTTCGCTCCCCCCGGCCTCGCGGCAAGCCCGGAAGACCTCCTCCGCATGGTGTTTGCAGCGATCCTCGCACGGCGGCTCGAACCCGCATTCATCGTGAAGGCACGTCGCCAGCAGTTGCCGTGCTTCATGGGCGCAATCATCGGGATCGCCTCCTTCGGCCACGCATCGTTCAAAGAACTCCTTGGCCCGACGCTTGCACCGATCCTCACAGTCCGGCGGCTCCGGCTGGCAATGATCCGCCACGCATTTCTCGAAGAACGCATGGGCGCGGGCCCCGCACTCCACCTTGTCGTCGATCTCCTCCATGCAGGCGCTGAAAGCTTCACCCGCACGTACTTCACATTCCTCTTCGCAGGTCGCAGGAGGCGGTACGTCGCAGTCGTCGCGGATGCATTGCTCGAACGCCTCGCGGGCCGTCGCCGAGCACTGCTCTTCCGTCCCGCCTGCGTCCATGCACTCCTTGAAGACCGCCCCGGCGAAGCGATGGCACTGCTCCTCGCACGTGGGCGGGTCCGGCGGGCCGCCGCAGTTGGCCGCGACGCAATCCTCGAACGCTTTTCGACCGGCCGCGGCGCACTCTTCTTCGCCGCCGCCTTGCTCCAGGCAGGAATGGAAAACTTCCGCACCGTGTCGTTGACACTCCTCGACGCAATCCGGCTCGCCGGCGCATTCATCGCGGACACACGCCTCGAAGAACGCGTGCGCACGTGCGGCGCATTCTTCCTCGTTGGCGCCGGGCTGGTCCATGCACTCTTTGAAGACGTGCTCCGCACGCTCGCGGCAATGTTTCTCGCATGCACCGTTGCCGTCGCCATCGTGTGCGGTGACGACGTCGGCGGGCGTGACCGTGACCCGCGCGGGTCGCACCGCGGACAGGCCGGTCTTCTCCGTCCGTAGATCGCGAGCGACAGCGGCCCCCAAGCCTGCGCATGTTGCGGCCGCCAGCAGGAATAGCCGGTTGAACCTCATGACTGCACTCCTTTTTTGTTGTGGATTGGAACCCTCCCCCCGCCGCGGAACCGAAACCTGGACAGCCGGTCAGGGTCCCCGCGGCACGTCCCATAGAAGCCGCAATCTACCCAAAAAACGCGGACTATTCAACACAAATCCGCTCAATGATGAACGCCATCTACAGCATCACCGCACATCCATCGCTGCCAATGAACTTCGACCCTGCCCGCTACGGATCGACGAGGTAGATTCGGATGATCGTCACAAAGCTCTCCGGTCCGACGATCAACCGGAACGTGTCCACCGACTCCGTCACTTCGAACTCCGCGCTAACGGTTTGCGGTTGCTGAGGGGTCGCGGAATTATCCGGAAGCTGGTTGAAGGCGCGGGCGCCGATTGCATTGCCGTTCGCATCGAGCGCCTGGACCTGGAACGGAGCTTGCGAGCTGACGTTGGAGCCGAACAGCGGGGCGATCTGAACGCCGGAGATGACGCCCGAAACCGGCGTCTCCAGTTGCAACGAACTCACGTCGATTTCCAGCCGGCCTCCAAAGAGCCCCACGTGAGACACCGGCTGATCGCTTCGCGCGTAGCTCACCCCTGGTTCCTCAACGAACGTGACCAGCACCGTGCCGAGCTGCGTCGTGCCGTCTACATCGAAAACCGGCGCCTCATAGGTGCCGGGCTCGACCGCAGTCGAAGAATCATCCAGGAAGCGGAAGTCCAGGCAGTAGACGATGACATCGATTTCCTCGCCGTCCGCTCCCGGGAAGCCGTCGACTTCAACGGGTTCGCCCGCGCCGCCTGAAGTCGTCGCGGCGCCACCTGCTCCGGCGTTCGCCGTGCTCCCGCCGCCCGCGCCGCCCGCGCCCGGTTCTCCAAGACCGCTATCGCCGCCGTCGCCTCCGTCCCCGCCGGCCGCCGTTGCGTCGCCGCCGCTACCGCCCTCGGCCGCGCCGCTGTCGTTCGAGGCGCTGCCGCCGGCGCCGCCCGTCGCGGTCGCGGCGCCGCCGTCGCCTCCATCACCGCCGTCGTCGGACTTGCAGTCGCCTCCGTCACCGCCATTGCCGGCAAAGGCCAAGGCCTCGCCTCCGTCGCCCCCTGTGACCTGACCGGTGCCGACCGGCAGGTTCCCGATCGCAAGCGACGCGTTGCCACCTGCGCCGCCGGTCGCCGTCGCATCGCCGCCCTTGCCGCCGTCGCAGCACGGAAGTCCGGGGCCGCCGTCGCACGCCGTCGCGTCGCCGTATCCTCCGTCTCCACCTGACAGCGGACCGATGGTGACGTTCTCGAGCCCGCTGACATCGCCGCGAGCGAAGAGACGCTTGGTGTTGTCGCCGCCCTTACCGCCCGTGGCCGTCCCCGATCGACCTGTTTCCCCGGGACAACCGGCCGCCCCCGCGGCACCGATTTCCACTAACGCGTTGCCGCCGTTGCCACCGCGCCCCGGATTGATGGTCAAGGTGCCGTTGGTGATATCGATGCCCTCGGCCGCGGTCATACGGAAATTACCCGAGTTCCCGCCCACGCCGCCCGTCGACGTCGCGCACACCGCCGTAGCGCCCCCGCCGTCTCCGCCATCGGCCAGGTTCAGCACGACGTTGTTGACGATGTTGATCGGACCGCCGTTGTTGTAGATGTTCAGGTGCATCCCGTTCTTGCCCTTGCCGCCGCTGGCATTGCCGCCGGGGTCGTCGGACTCGTCCGCGGACGCGCCCGCGGGGGCGGGCGGACCATTCACCGTCCAATCGTCCAGGTTCAGATCGCGCTCACCGTTGAAACGGAAAACAATGACAGGCCGATCGCCCGGAGGCGGCGCCGCGCCGTCCGGAGGCCACACGCCGCCGATGGTCACGGGAGGAAGCCCGCCGCCCTGCTGAAGCGGATCGACATTGATCTTCGGCGGACCGTTCTCGTCAAACGCCGGGTTGTCCGGGGGCAGCGGCACGAGCGTCGCCAAGTCATCGCCGCTGACATCTTCCACCTCCTCGAAAAAGTCGGACGGTGTTCGCTCTAATTGCTCCGCGTCGTCGGTCACCACGATGGGTCCGGTGGAGTTCAGCACGGCGCTGGGGCCGAGCGTCACCGCGCCGTCGCCGATGACCAGCAAAACAGCCGCCGCCTGATTCGCCAGCGAGGCCTCGTCGTCCGCGCCCGCGTCCGGGTCGGTCGCGCGGATCGTCCCGTTGAGTGTCAACTCCCCATCGACGTGCAGTCGAATTCGGCCCGATTCCGCGAACAGTGTACCGTCGATCGTTACATCGCCCGTGATGGTGAGCACCGCGTTGTTCCTGACCAGCGCCGCGCGTCCGGCTTCGATCGTGAGCGACGCCATGGTCGCGTCCTCATCGAAGGTCATGTCGGCAACCAGACCGCTGACGGATATGCTGACCGTCGCCGCGGCGCTTTGAACCAGTCCGTCGCTCGCCGCAAACGTGAAGGAATCCTCGCCCGCAAACCCGGCGTCCGGCGTGTAGAGCACGTGGTTGCCGCCGTCGGCCAGGGTGTAGGGGGCCGTGGCGATCGCACCGGCATGGGGATCGGCCACAGCGCCGCTGTCCGGAAGACTCAAGATGATAAACGTCAGAATATCGCCGCCATTGGCGTCCGATGCCGACAGCGTGATGTTCACAGCCGTGCCCGACGACGTGTTTACGTCTTGGTCGTCGGCGACCGGCGCTACGTTGCCTCCGGTTCCCGTGGGCGGGCAACCGCCCAGGTTCAGAGCGACCAGCGCGCAAAGACAGAGCCCGACAACAAACGGAACGCGAGCAGCGACGAAGCGCATCATGTCTACACTCCTTGCAAAGAACGTGTGGACTACGCGGCGATGACGACGACCCGCGCCGGATCGTCAGACCTCGGCCGGCAGCACTTCCGGAATGGTAGTCACCCAAACCAGCGCCGCAACTGGGAGCTGAGCGAGAATGTAGCGTCGGGGCTTGTCCCCGACGCTGCGCCCACCCACAAGGGGTGACGCTACACGTGATCGCGTTCCTTGCCCCAGAGCTGGGCGAGCTCGATCAGGATTCTGACCGAGGCCTCCATCTCCTCCAGGCAGGCGAATTCGAGCGGCGAATGGAAGTTGTGCATTCCCACGGCCAGGTTCGGCGTGGGCAGGCCCATCTCGCTAAGCCGCGAGCCGTCCGTGCCCCCGCGGATGGACTGGAACTTGGGCTCTAACCCCGCGCGGCGGATGGCTTCGGCCGCGAGGTTCACCGCCCGAGGCTCCTTATCCAGCGCCTCCTTCATGTTGCGATACTGCTTCTTGGTCTCCACGTCGATTTTGGCGCCAGGATGCTCGACAAGGATCGAATCCGCGATCGTGCGCAGGACCTTGGCGTGATCGGCGAGTTCCGCGGCGTCGAAGCTCCGCAGGATGATCCGCAGCTTGACCTCGTGAACCCCGCCTTCGATCACATATGGGTGCAGGAAGCCGTCGCGAAGGGCAGTTGTTTCCGGCGCGAGGCGCTTCCACGGCAGACGCGAGAGGAACTGACCCGCGAGGCGAATGGCGTTGATCATCCTCCCCGTGGCCAGCCCGGGGTGAATGTTCTTGCCGGTGAGCGTCACCACGGCGAGGTCCGCGGAGAACGTCTCGTTGTCCAGCTCGCCGATGGACTCCCCGTCCAGCGTGTAGCCGCATACCGCGCCCACCTTCTTGAGGTCGACCTTGTCCACGCCCCGCCCGACCTCTTCGTCGCAGGTGAAGACCACGCGAATGGGGCCATGAGCGATTTTTCGATCCGCAAGGAGCTGCGCCGCCGCGGTCATGATCACCGCCACCCCGGCCTTGTCATCGGCCCCGAGCAGCGTCGTGCCGTCGGTGGTGATGATCGTCTTGCCCGCAAGCTCGGCCATGCCCTTGGTCTCGCTGACGCGAATGACCCGTGACGCGTCGCCGGGCAGAGTGATGTCCTTGCCGTTCCAGTTTTTGTGCACGACCGGCTTGACGTTCTTGGCGGTGAACTCCGGCGAGGTGTCTACGTGGGCGAACCACGCGACGGTCGGCGCGCCCGCTACCCTCGCCGGGATGGTGGCCATGACGATGCCGTGCTCATCCTGTGCTGCGTCGGAGAGGCCCAACTCGCGCAGCTCACCGACCAGCATCCGCCCCAGCTCAAGCTGCCCCGGCGAGCTGGGATACTTGTCGGTCTGCTCGACGGCCGTCGTCTCCACCTTCACGTAACGACAAAAACGATCCAGCAGCGTGTCCATATGGTTTCTCCCTCTCCCGACGAGCCGACCAAAGCGGGAGGGTCGTCCCGCAGGCCGGGAGAGGGCCAAGGTGAGGGTAACGGGCACTAGGGAGAGTTGGCAAGCGCTGGGAAGAGAGGCCGTTCGTACGGCCGTCGTTCAACGCCAACCGCGTTGAGGCCTATAGCCCAGGGGTTGTCCGACGAAGGTCGGGGCTACCCTGGGAACAGTGTTTCGCCCGCACATAACAACCCGGAATGGGTTGTGGCCATTCACCGGCGCGGGCCACGCCCGGTCCTCCCGGCCGGCGAGGACTTCCCCTCTCGGTCGCCATCGTCGTCATCAGCGTCGTTGTCGTCGTCGTCATCGTGGTCGTGATCGTTATCATCATCATCGCCGTCATCATCGTCATTATCATGGCCGTCGTCATCGTCATGATCGCCGTCATCGTCGTCGTCGTGGGTTTCACCTGCGCACTCTCGGATCGCCTTGCGCTCCTGCGCAGTGATCAGCCCCTCCCGCACCCAATCCTTGGTCAACCGCTTGACGCAATCGTCGAACCCCCGGCTGCCCGGCCCCCCGCACTCCACGATCCGATCCGCCATCGTGCAGCCGTCGTCGAACAGATCATTCACAACGCCGGAATCACACTCCTCGATTACCACCGTCGCGCCGAGGTTCGAGCCATCGCATTCGTCCTCATCATCCGGCACACCGTCACCATCCGAGTCTGGCGCACACGCCGTCAGCGCCCAAGTATCCTGAAGATATCCTGAAGAGCTTCGACGAGACTCATCCCACCGTAAACGAGCAGACTTCCGTCGTCATCACCCACCATAGTGTGCCCACGCCGAGCGGGAGACCCACCTGCAAGGGCTTGCCAGCTTTGTCCATCCCATGCCCAAAGATCGCCTTGTGGGAGTCCTCCAACAAGCCCGCCAAATAGGACCGTCGCTCCCAGGTCCTTCGCGAAGGCCATCGCATGATCCAGCCGCAGGGCCGGGCCGGGGACCCGCTTTTCGACCCATGTCGAACCGTCCCACTCCCACGTTCCGTCATCGCGCGGGGCGCCGAGCCCACCATACAATACGATGACCCCGCGCTCTTCGTCATATGCAAGCGCGTGCCCGTACCGGGGCGCAGGTGCGCTGTTTGTGCTCCGCAACCGCCACTGCGCGCCATCCCATTCCCATGTGTCGGCGAGGGTCTCGCCGCTAAAGGTCGCGCCGCCGAACAGGACAGCGATCCTTCGCACCGTGTCGTACGCCATGGCATGCCTGTTTCGTGGGGCAGGCACTGTCTCCCCGGTGCGTCCCGGTTTCCATCTTCGCCCATCCCACTCCCATGTTCCCTGCCCGAACAAAACCGTCACGTGGCGAGCGCTGTCGTATGCCATGGCAGGCCAGGAGCTCGCGATACTCGAATTCCCTTCCTCTCGAAGGGACCATCTGGCGCCGTCCCATTCCCACGTGCCGGCTGACCACAACCCTGACCACGACGTTCCCGTAAGCACGCAGACGCCGCGACGCCTGTCATACGCCATCGCGTGTCCGTATATAAGTCCAGGCCCGTCATCGGCGACATGGCGCCACTCGCTACCATCGTACTCCCAAGTATCGCGGAGATAGGCGTGTGCTGACTCTCCGCCGAACATCACCACAACCCCACGCTCGCTGTCATAAGCCATAGCGTGACCATAACGGGCCGGAGGACCGCCGATCTGGCGGTGGGTCCATTCCCTGCCGTCCCACTCCCATGTGTCGTTTCTTATAAGCCTGTCCGTGTTCCCTCCAAAGACAACAGTGACGCCGCGCTTGGAATCGTAAGCCATTGCGTGGAGCGTCCGGGGCTCGGGCTGGGCGTCCCGTCTTTCCCACTCCAGGCAAAGTGGGCCACTCCCTGGCATCCCGATTTCCCTGGCACCGTGTGCGCTGCCGGCAACGCCCACAAGACCATCCTCCGCAGCGGCAGGCAGGGCTGCTGAGAACAAACAGCCACACTCCCCAGCCCACCCTCCGGTAGATCGATCGATGATCTTCCATTCTGTTCCTCGCTCTTTCGAAGATGAGTTGAAATGAGTTGCCGCCCGTAACGAGGGGCGGCGCGCAACATCGGCAACGAAGTGTGGCTAGAACACTTTGTGTTTGCACTTGTTTGTCAGACGTGACCATCACGGAGGATTGTACGTCGCCGGATCAGGAATGGGCAACCGATGTTCCGAATGAATGTCGTACGAGTGCGCAAATAGGTGGTCACCAATCTCGCCGGGTGATCGAGTGGCTTGGGGAGTAGGCTTTTGAGGGCTGGCCGCGGAACGTGCTTGCGATACAATGGCCCGTTCGGCTTTTTTTGGCCGGCGAGGCGCGATTGGTGATCGTTCTACAAGCCATTTGGGACCATGAGCGGCTTCATTTGTGGGGGCTTTTGGACGGCCGCCACGAAGGACAACGCGACCAAGGAGGGAGCGTTGTCGAGCCACGAAGCCACGAAGGGGCTCGGCACCAAGTCGTCAGTGAGGGCTCGTTCACCTTCGTGGAACACGACGACCTTCGCCGCATCGTCGGGGATCACTGGGAGGCGCTGCTCGCCGCCGCGGCCGAGGATGCCGAGCTGACCCTTCGCCTGCCGCTTGGAGCGGGAATCGCATCCGCAGATGTAGCGTCACCCCTCGTGGGTGACGAGGAGCTCCTATCCGCGCCGCCCACAAGGGGCGACGCTAGACAGCCGTGTCGCGTTCCAACGCTTTTCTTCGCTCCCCCCGACGCGATCGACCTGCTCTCCGCCGCCCCGCAGCTATCCCCTCAGCGCGACGTGGCGCTCGGCGATTCCTTTCGCTATTGGTCGAGAGCGGCCGAGCTGGTGCTCGAATTGCTCGCCAAGCAGCGCTTCGTCCCAGCCGTGCATCACGCCGGCGGCGATGACTATCGCGGCTACTGGCGGGTGGTGGCGAACGACGAGGCGACCGGCCCCCGGCTGGCGGCGCTGGTCGCGTCCATGCCGCCGGTGTGCCGCTCGATGGTCGCCAATGGACCGCCGACGGACGCGGCCGGGCTGGTGGACTCGTTCCTCTGGAAATCCGTCGACTCGCTGGTGCGCCGCTGCCTGGAGGGCGACGAACTCGCCCATGCCCTACGCGAATCCCACGACGCCACGCCCACGCTGCCCATGCGCTGGCTGCGCTCGTTGGTCGAGGCCGACGCATCGATTCACGGGATGCCCTCGGAGCGCGCCGCAATCCACACGATCGTTACCGACTGGCTGTCTCAGTTGCAGCCCGCCAAGCAGGAGCGGACTTTTCGGACCTGCCTTCACCTTCATGCTCCGGGGGACGGCTCGTCACGCGATGCTTCCAGTTGGCGGATCACGGTGCAGGTGCAGACGGAACACGATCCCGCGGTGCTCGTGGACGCCGCGGAGTTGGATCACCCGCGCCATCCCCAACCCCAGGTGCTCCCCCGTCCGTTCGATCATGCCGCCCCGCGTGTGCGGTTGGACATCGCCCAGGCCGCCAAGCACGTCCCATCACTCGCCCCCTGCGCTGTACCGGACGGGCCCTGGGAGTGCGCCCTGACCCTCGCGGAGGCGTACGCCTTCCTCCGCGACGCGGCGCCGATTCTCCAGCTCGAGGGGTTCAGCGTGTTCTTGCCCGCCTGGTGGCGTGAGGACCGACCGCGCTTGCGAATGCGGCTCGATGTGCGCCCGCATGATGGCGAGGGCGGCGCGCCCACGCCCAGCATGCGCCTCGACGCCCTCGTCGATTACGACTGGCGGGTGGCGCTGGGCGATCAAGACCTCTCGCTGGATGAAATCACGCAACTGGCCGCGACGAAAGAACCCCTCGTGCGTCTTCGCGGCCGCTGGGCCGAGGCTCAGCCGTCGGACTTGCAGGCGGCTCTCCGCTTCCTGGAGAAAAAAGGTCGCGGCGAGATGACGCTCATGGAGGCGCTGCGGCAGTGCTACGTGGCCGACGACCTGGGAACGGGGCTGCCCGTCGTCGGTCTGCGCAGCCATGGCTGGATCGACACGCTGCTGAACGCCACCGAGAACCATCGCGTCGAGCGGCTCGCGCCGCCCGCAGGCTTTCACGGACAGCTTCGGCCCTATCAGCTCAAGGGATTGGAATGGCTGACCTTCCTTTCCAAACTCGGCTTGGGTGCGTGTCTCGCGGATGACATGGGCCTGGGAAAGACCATCCAACTGATCACCTTATGGCTCGAAGAACGTGAGACAGGCACACCTACGGGGCCGACGCTGCTGGTCGTGCCCATGTCGCTGGTGGGCAATTGGCGGCGGGAGATCGAGCGGTTCGCGCCGTCGCTCAAGGTCATGGTCCACCACGGCCTGGAGCGGCGAACCGGGCAGGAGTTCATCGACGAGGTCGCCCGTCACGACGTGGTGGTGAGCACGTACGCGCTGACCCATCGCGACTTCGAGCACCTCAGCGCCGTGCAGTGGTATCGCATTGCCTTGGACGAGGCCCAGAACATCAAGAACCCCGCGGCCAAGCAGTCCACCGCGCTGCGCGCCCTGCGCGCCGTACATCGCGTGGCCCTCACGGGCACTCCGGTGGAGAACCGGCTGGCCGAGCTGTGGTCGATCCTCGACTTCCTCAACCCCGGTTATCTGGGCAGCGCCGGCGACTTCCGCCGTCGCTTCGCCGTGCCCGTGGAGCGCTTCCGCGATGAGGATCGCGCCACCCGCTTGCGACATTTGATCCGGCCTTTCGTCCTGCGACGTCTCAAGAGCGATCCGCTCGTGCAGATCGACCTGCCCGAGAAGATGGAGGTGAAAGTTTTCTGCAACCTGACCAAGGAGCAGGCGGCGCTCTACGAGGCCGTCGTCGGCGACATGCTCGGCCAGATCGACCGCGCCGGCGGCATCCAGCGTCGCGGACTGATCCTCGCCGCGCTCACCAAGCTCAAGCAAATCTGCAACCACCCGGCGCTGTTCTTGTCCGACGGCTCCGAGCTTCCGCGGCGCAGCGGAAAGTGCGAACGACTGACGGAGATGCTGGAGGAGGCGCTGGCTGAGGGCGACCGGGCCTTGATCTTCACGCAATACCGCCAAATGGGCGAATTGCTGGAGAAGCTGATCGCGTCCAGTCTTGGTCGTCCGATCCTCTTTCTCCACGGCGGCACTCCGCGCCCCCAGCGCGACGCCATGGTCGAGCAATTCCAGCGCGGGGAAGACAGCTCAGCGATTTTCCTGCTCTCCCTCAAGGCCGGCGGGTTCGGGCTCAACCTCACCGCCGCAAACCACGTGTTCCACTTCGATCGCTGGTGGAACCCGGCCGTCGAGGACCAGGCCACCGATCGCGCCCATCGCATCGGGCAGACCCGCCGCGTACAGGTTCACAAGTTCGTCTGCCTCGGCACGCTCGAAGAGCGAATCGACGCCATTCTCGAAAAGAAGCGGAACCTCGCCGATCGCGTCATCGGCGCCGGCGAGGAATGGCTAACCGAACTGTCCACGGACGCCCTGCGCGGTCTGTTCGCGCTCTCCCGCGACGCCATTACGGAGGAGTGAGCCCTTCACCATGGACGCATCCTATGATTTTGGCGCGGGATGCGCCGCTTTGCTTACCGGACCGCGATGCTTAACCGCAGCAGCAAACAAGACCTGCCGATGAACCGTTGCCTTGCGCTGGGGGACTTCGCGCTCCCGCGCACGGGCGGTTCAACCATGATTGCTCACAAGACCGTTCTTACGACGGGCGAAGTCGCCAAGCTTTGCAACGTGGCTCCGCGTACGGTGTCCAAATGGTTCGACTCCGGACAGCTCCGCGGCTACCGCATCCCGGGCAGCAAAGACCGTCGCATCCCCATCGATCAGCTGGTACGCTTCATGCGCGCACACGGCATGCCGCTCAACGGACTGGATAGCGGCCGGCGACGAGTGCTGGTTATCGATCCGGATACGTCGCTGTGCGAGGCGGCGAGAAGCGCCCTCGGCAAAGCGAGCTACGACGTCGCAACGGCTGCCGGGGCATTGGACGCCGGCGCGGCCGCCTGCGAACTGAAGCCCAACGTGGTCATTGTCGACGTCGCCCTCGCGGACCTACCGCCCCACGCCGTCGTCCGGTTCTTCCGTACATCCGGACAGGTCCCGGCGCCCAAGCTCATCGGCATCGGGATTGGCCTGTCCGACGCGCAGGGACAGGGGCTGCTCCAAACCGGGTTCGACGGCTACCTGCGCAAACCCTTCGAAGGCCGCGCTCTCCTGCAACTCATCGAACACGTCGAAGAGACCCGCAAGGTCGCGGAGCTTATTTAGCAAAGTTGTAGCAAGCCCCTTGGCCGGCCTTCTTGGGGATTCTCACGGTTTGGCGTATTATCGGGTCGCGTACGAATCCGAACGACGCCGGGGACCAGCAATGAAAGCCGAGCCGCTTCTCGCCAAACTCAATGAACTCCGTCACGAAGCCGAGGACGATGAAACGGACATCGAATACCTCACCCTCCATCACGCCTTCTGCTTCCTCTCCTACAAGATGAGCGAGTTCCAGAAGTACCTCGACGAAGTGCAGCGCAAGGAGCAGACCAAGTAAGTCACGGCGTGGACGATTGCGTCAGGCGCCGTTCGTGTCGCTGACGCCACGGCGGCATGTTCTTCGGCATGACGGTTGCCCAGAGCCCCGCGCCTTCCCCGCGGGCGCGTTTCTCCAGGGCCATGAATCGGTCTTTGTAAGGGTGATCGAACCGGGGATCAGCATACGCGAACCCTTGCTCGACAAGGAGTTCGTTGAACATCGTCGCGCCTCGCTCGGCCTGCACGAACGCGAGGAGTCGGCCGTACCGGTCGCGTGTGTCCTGTGGCGCCAGCACAATGTACACGCGGCGGTCCAGGAGACTCTGCTCGGCGAAGGCCTTCGCTTCACCGGCGAAGTGCATCGGGCCGTTTTCGCCGGTCAGTTCCGGCGAATCGACGCCCCAAAGGCGCACCCGTGTGAACGGCTTTCCGGCGTCCGGCTCGTCGAGATCCACCGTATCGCCGTCGACGACTTTGAGCACGCGAAAGCTCCGATCGTGGTAGCGGGATAGATCGCTCCCGCCGGCCGGACCGCGAAGCGCTCTCTCGCCGAGCAACAGGCTCAAGGTCACGAACGCAACGGCGATGGTCGCACGATGACGGCGCAGCGCCGGCGGCAGCACGATGGACCGCGGAAGGGCCCCCCGGCGACGGCGCATCAAGTCGTCCCCGTGCGGCTTGGCGCCTCGTCGAGCTTGAAGGCGTCGTGGATGAAGCGGAGAGCCTTGGGCCCATCCTCGCGGCGGATGATGCAGCTGATGACGATCTCGCTGGTGGAGATGTTCTCAATGTTGATCGCCGCGTGGGCGAGGGCCTCGAACATAGTGGAGGCGATGCCGGTGTGGGTGCGCATGCCCACGCCGACGGCGCTGAGCTTGGAGACGCCTTCGTCGACGTCGATGCGCCCGACCCCCAGGCTCGAAGCCAGGCGTTCGCAGACGCTTCGGACCTCGCGGGCGTCGGCGGCGTTGGTCGAGAACCCCAGGTTGGCGAACTTCCCGCCGTCGTAGATGTTCTGCACGATGTCGTCGACGACGATGTGGTTCTTGGCCACTTCGGCGAAGATCCGCGCGGCCACGCCCGGCGTGTTGGGCACGGCGCTCAGGGAGACGAACGCAAGGTCCTCTTTGAGGGTCACGCCCTGAACGGAAACCGCCTCCATACTCGACGTTTCGGCCATGATCATGGTTCCTTCCGCATCGGTCAGCGAACTGCGCACATGGATGGGCACGTTGAACTTCTTGGCGAACTCGATGGCCCGCGAATGCATGACCACGGCGCCCGCGGCGGCCATCTCCAGCATGACGTCGTAGCTGATCTGATCGATTTTCCGCGCCTGGGGCACGACCCGCGGGTCAGCCGTGTAGACGCCGTCCACGTCGGTGTAGATCTCGCAGACTTTCGCCCCCAGCACAGCGGCCAGCGCCGCGGCCGTGGTGTCCGACGCCCCGCGACCCAGGGTGGTGATCTCTCCGCCCGGATCGATGCCTTGGAACCCGGCCACGATGACGATCTTGCCCTCGGCGAGCTCGCGGTCGATTCGTTCGCGGCTGATGCGCTGAATGCGAGCCCGGGTGTGGGCGCTATCCGTAAACAAGCCCAGTTGCCCCGCGGTGAGGCTGATGGCCTCGTGCCCGGCGGCATCGATGGCCATGGCCATCAGGGCGATGGATATCTGCTCGCCGGTCGTCAGCAGCATGTCCAGTTCGCGCTTGGGCGGGTCGGAACAAACCGCGCGCGCCTGCGTCAGGAGCTCATCCGTAGTGTGGCCCATCGCCGAGACGACCAAAGCCACACAGTGCCCTTCAAGCTTGGCGCGAATGGCCCGCCGCGCGGCGCGATGGATCTTGTCCGGGTCGGCGAGACTTGTCCCTCCGAATTTCTGGACCAGGAGCGACATGGCCGCATGGTAGCACGATCACCGATAGCCAGCGACGCGGTCATTTCGCCGGCGGCGCGCCGTCGCCGTAGGTTTCCAAGGTGGCCCCTAGGGGCAGACCAAGGGGCAGACGTAAAGGAACCCCTTGAAGGAATCGACCGCCGAGGCGATGTCGACCCCGTCAATCACGTCGTCGGGGTTGCAGCCCCAAAGGTTGACGTTCTCGAATGGACGCGACCCAGGCAGACCTTTGAACTTGTTGACGACAAAGGCGATGTCGGGTCCCTCCACGTCGCTATCGTTGTCGACGTCTCCCCATTTCCATGTTTTCGCCAGCGCCGCGGCGGACTGCACGACCTGACCAGGACCGAAGTTGCACTCCGTAATGAAGAAATATTCCTTGCCCGGACGAAGCTGCGTTCCGCGTACTTGCGCTGTACCCCACTGGGCCGAGGTCTTGTAAAACGGCGTCGCACCGAGCGTGCCGGTGCCGCAGTGGCCGGTGCACACGCCGATTCCTGTCGGCGGGCAATTGGTATTCGTCGCACACGGGTTGCCGTTGTTCGAGCCGCCCTGGCAGGTCTTGGGACAATTGGCATCGGTGGTGCAGTTCTGGCCATTGTTCGAACCGCCCACGCACTTGCTCTGCACGTATCGGTCGACACAACCGATTTGCGCGTCGCCGCAGTGGCCTCTTACCTTTAGGGCCACGGGCGTCGTCCCTTGCGCCGCCGGCGTAACCGCGACATAGCGCGGTCCATTGCCCACAGCGGCCGGAGCCAGGCAGCCCCCGCACGTATTGGATACTTCGTCGCAGGTTGCGCTGACCGGGCATGGGTTGCCGGTCGGGGAAAAACAGCGATGATCGAAGGTGCAATCGGTGATGAGATCACAGTACTCGGCGGAGCAGAACAACCCCGAATCACAGAACGCGTGGTCCACCGTATGCCGGCAAATGCCGTCGATGGGCGGGGGCGGGCTGGTGTCGCAGGTATCCACCGTACAATCGACACCGTCGTCGCACTGGGCCGCGGTGGCGCATGGGTCATAGCAGACGCCCTGATAACAAACCTCCGGAGACTCACAGATCGGGTCGTGATGACAGAGACCCGCGTCGCAGTAATCAAACGTGCAGGGATCGGGGTCCGTGCAGAGATTGAGTTGGTGGGAGCAGGAGCCGTTGAGGCAAGCGTCGATCGTGCAGCCGTCGCCGTCATTGCAGTCGCCGTTGTCGTCGCAAGAAACGATGCGGATCGTCGCCGGAGGACCGATGGATTCCAGGGCATCTGAGTCAAGCCCGTCGGGGGCAGTCGCAAAGCTGGTGACCTTGGTCCGATACGACGCCGGCCCGCACGGGGTGATCGCGACCGGCGTCGTGCCCGCGCCCGGAGGCACGCTTAGGGCCTTGAATTTGATGTCGGTGATGTGCAGTCCTGCCGGTGTCGCACACGCCGCCGGGGATAGGGCAGGTGGGCTCCCGCAGCTTGGCGACTTGACCGCAAAGTAGAAGGCACCGCCGTCGTTGCCCGGGAAGCCGTTGCTGGGACAAGGGCCATTCATCGGCGTGGTGACGTCGCAGTCGTTCGGAAAAAGCGAGCTTGCCCAATTGTACGCTGTCGGCGCTGCGCACGTACCTCCACCCAGGCATTTATTCGTCGTGTTGCAGATGCCGCCCGGGCAGTTGCCGCTGGTCAGGCAGGTGTTCCCATTGTTGCTGCCGCCGAAACAAACCGGGCCGCTGTAGCACTGTCCGCCGCCGGGGCATTGCGTGGCGTTGTAACATAACTGGCCGTGGTCGGCGCCGCCCACGCACTGCTGCACACAAGGCGCGCTGGGATTACTACCTCCCGTGCATGTTTGGCAGAAACTGCATTGACTGGGAGGGTCGCACGGGTCGTCTGGATTCGGATCCTGTGGAATCGACGGTTGGAGTTGAAGGTGCGTCGAGGTCCAACCCAAGAGTACATCGATGCCGCTGATGGGGTGGTAATTGGCTGGACAGTCGTCTGAAGCCGTGTTGCAGCCGTCAGCGACGGCGTAAAGCGAGAGCACGACGCTGGACCCAACGGTAATTGTCTGCATCGTACTCGGCCGCCATTCGAGACGAACGCACCGGAAAGGGTCGTTGCTTCCAGGCGGGTTGTTGACGCAGCTGCCGGACGAACAAAGGGAGTTAGCGGTGCAGTGGTTGAGGTCGTTGCAGCTAGTGCCGTTGTTGATCGGAACCGCGCCGCACTGGTCGGTCGCCTCATTGCAGGCGCCTTGCGTGCATTGGCAGGTTCCGGAGGACTCGCAGTTGGGCGGCGTACCGGCGGCGCATTGGCCTGATCCGTTGCAAGTCTCAGTTCCATCGCAGAATAAGGAGTCGCCGCAGTTGGCGGAGGTTTCACACTGCACGCACCCACCGAGCGTGTCGCTGCAAAGACCACGACAAAGGCCAGGCACGCAGATTCCCAGCAGGCACGGGCCGTCGTTTGTACTGCCGGGGTCATCGCAGTCATCCTGCGTACAGCATACTTCGCCGTTCCGAAAACCGCCCTCGCACACCCTTGCGCAATTACCGTCGGTTGTACAGGAGTCGGGCGGCGAGGAACCCAGGCACGTCTTGCCACAGTTGGCGTCGGTGGTGCATGCAGCCCCCGGCGTGGCCCCGCCGAAGCATGTCTTGCCGCAAACCAAGTCCGGGGGGTTGTCACACGCGTCCGCCGCGGCGTTGCAGGTTTCCTCCCCGTTACAGGGCAGCGTGTCGTTGCAGAGGCTATTATCGTGAGCGTTGAAACAGATGCGGTTGCCTACTTGCAGCGAGCAGCTGTCGCTGGTGCAGAACCTTCCGTCGTTGCAGTGCTGGTCCGTCAAACACTCCTGGCAACGGTCATTGCTGTCGTCACAAAACCCCGCCGGCCCCGTGCAGGTGCCGGGCGGCGTGCCCGTGCAATCGGCGTTGGTAGCGCATCCCAAGCCAGCTCGATTGCCGCCCACGCACGTCTTACAGTTGGGCGCCGTGCCGGCTTGGCAGGCGCTATTGACGCACTGCTCGACGCCGTTGCAATAGTTGGCGTCCTGACAGGGCTCGCCGCATTCTCCTCCCGGCGTACAAAACGGATCGCCCGAGCCCGAGCAAGTCTGACCATCGTGGGGTCCGCCGATACAAACTCGCGGGGCCACCGTATCGCATTGCACGCACATGGCCTTTGTGTTGCTGCAGAAACCCAGGCACCTGCCACCCGTACCGCAGTTGGCATCGATGGTGCAGTTCGAGCCCGGATTGCTGCCCAGAAAGCACGTCTTCTGGCAAACCACCGGAGTGCCGGGCTCACAAAGGCCGGTCGAGAAGTTGCAGGATTCGAACCCGTTGCAGAACGAGCCGTCCTGACACTGACTGTGCGACGTGCACTGGGCACACTCCCCAGAGGCGTTACACCGCCGCCGCGGGTCGGTCGGGCAGTCGCCGTCGTCCTCGCATTCGACGCAATCGGAGAAGAGATTGCTGCAGAAGCCGGTGCAAAGCGCGTTGGGACATTGACTGTCGAGGGTACACGCTTGCCCGTAGTTGGCCCCACCGGAGCAGTGCTTGGTGCAGGTCACCGGCGTCCCTTCCTGGCAGGAGCCTGGTTGGCCTCCCGTCGAGCCCGCACTCGGGTTGCAGAACTCCAGCCCGTCGCAGAAGACCCCGTCGTCGCACTGCTGATGATTGAGATCGCAGGAACAGGTCGTGCCGATGCACGTATCCGTGGTGCAGTAGTTGCCGTCGTTACATTGCGCGCTGGTGCTGCAGGGCGCCGTCGGACACGCCGCCCATGCAGACGCGGCGGCGAGCCAGAGATTCAGGAGGAAAACGTAACCAATAGGCGTAAAGGGACAGCCTTCCCTCGCGTGCGCTTGCATGTCAATGACCCCTCTTCCACTTCGGCGCGTCGCACGGCCCCCCGCCGACGCCCGGCCCCGTTACGGACACCCGACGATTGGCGTCCCCCTCGCAGCCAAACGCGGCGGCGATCTTATCGGAAATGCCCCACCCCCGTCCGCCGCGCGTCTTTCCGCTACGTCCCAATGTACCAGAATCGCGTTTAGCAAACAACCGCATTGCGGACGCCTCGGCGGATAGAGCTCGTCCATCTTAGGTCCGATCGCGATGGTCTGTCCATCGGCACCCTGGACTAAAGCAACAATGGAACGCGCGGCCGACACCCCGCCCGATGCGCCCTTCTATCCCCGCCGGCGCGCTACGGGCAAACCCACGAGCATGGATACGCAAACCCCTTGAAGGCATCCACCGCGGATGCAATATCGAGCCCGTCGATGATTCCATCCGGCGTGCACCCCCAAAGATTCACCCGCTCAAACGGAGGTGCACCAGCGATACCCTTGAAAGAATTCACAGATGCAGCGATGTCCGGACCCTCGACGTCTCCGTCGCCCTCCGTATCTCCCCATCTCCAGGTGGTGGCCCGACCCGCATTCGACAGCACCAAGCCCCCCCCGCCCTCGAAATCGCATTCCGCATGTGCGAAGTAGCGTGTGCCGGGTCGGATCTGAGCCCCGCGGACCTTTACTGTTCCCCATTGTGCCGAGGTCTTGTAGACCGGGGCCGAACCTAGCGAACCTTCCTCGCAAAAACCCAGACAGACGCCGATGCCCGTGGGCGGACAGTTGGCGTTCGTCATGCACGGGACGCCGTTCTTCGAGCCGCCTTGGCACGCCTTCGGGCAGTTGGCGTCGTCCGCGCAAATCTGACCGTTGTTGGGCCCGCCGGAGCACTTGCTTTGCACGTACTGAAAGACGCACGCCGCGATGGAATCACCGCAATCGCCGGTCACCAGCAGGGCGACGGGAGTGGATCCTTGGTTCGCCGGGGTCACATCCAGGTACCGCGCACCGATGGGGGTGACGGACGGCTGCAAGCATGCGCCGCACGTGTTGGTGCTCTCGTCACACGTAGCGGGATCGGGGCACGGGTTGCCGTTTTCGGAAAAGCACTTGTGGTGGAACACGCAGCCTTCATGGACATCGCACACCGCGGCCGTACAGAAGAGACCGGCCGGATTACAGACCGAATCATCGGGTGTGTGCATGCACCTCGGCGTCGGCTCGACGCATTCATCGATCGTGCAGGCGACGCCGTCGTCACAATCGACGAACGACTGTTGGCAGCCGTGATTCACACACTTCTCAACGGTGCAGGCCATACCGTCGGTATTGCAATGCGCATCGGTCAGGCACTGAACGCAAAGGGCACTTGTTTCGTCACAGTGCGGCGTGCTTCCGGAACATGGTGAGCCCGTTCCAACACAGTTTCCACCGCTGCACATGTCGTGGAGCGTACAGAACCGCTCGTCACTACATGCCAGTGTGTTGTTTAGGTATGCACAGACTCCTTCGCATCCGGGAGTCGTACACGAGCAGTGATCAGTCGTGCATACGTTGCCGTCGTTGCAATCACCATCCTCGTCGCAGGTGATCGTGACGCTGACAGCCGCTCCGACAGACTTGGTCACGTCGGTCGTCGGTACCGTGGGAAGAAGGACAGCACTCTGCACGGTGGTCTTGCTGCCCTGACCGTAACAGGACTGGGCCTGGTCAGCGGGCAGCGGCGGACGGAGAAAACCGATGTTGGCCGGTGTACCCGTCGTCGAGCCGCTGATCGCCTTGAACTTGAAAGTGGTCACGTGAAGTCCCGTGGCGGTGGCGCAAGCCGTTGGCGGCGCAGTCAGATCGTGGCAACGCGAAGAATGCGCAAGGTATCGCGCGTTGCCGTCGTTCGAGGGCGTACCGAAACAGGGCGCATTCAGGTCGTCCTGTGTCGGCTCGCCGCCACAATCCGCGATCCACCCCGAGAAACCCCACGCATACTGGCCCGTCGGGCAGGTCGTGCACGGATCCAGGTTCTGCCCGCAGGGGTCTTCCGGATTCGGTTGTGGGCCGGTGCTCGTTTGGAGCTCCAATTGTGCCGGACTCCATGTAAGCAGCGCCTCGATGCTAATGATGGGCAAACCGGTCGCCTCGCAGGGGGTGCTGCAAGTCCCAGCGGGGCAGTCGCCAGCGATCGCGCAGGGTTGACCATCGTTGTCTCCACCTTCGCACCAGGTCAATGTGCCCGAGCAAGTTCCCAGGGGGCAGTCAGCAGATCCGCCGCAAGCTTGTCCGGCGTTGGCGCCACCCGTGCACCTCTTCACATTGCATCCAGTTGCCACCGCGTACAGGCCAAGCTCAATTGTGGTACCCACGGGCACAGACGGCAGAGTTGAGGGACGGAACTCCAGGTGTACGCAGCGGTATGGATCATTGTCGGCCGGCGGACTATCGACATAGGAGCCATCGCTACACGTCGAGATCGCCGTACATGGATTTGCGTCCTGGCAAATCCCACCTTCGTTCGTGGCTTGGCTGGCGCATACGGGCGGATTGTGTGGGACCTCAACGCACGACCCCGTGCTGCACTCCGTATCCAGGTGAGAGCAGTCGACCGGTGCGCCGTCAATGCACCCCGTGGCGTCGGCGTGCGGATCCTCCGGGTTGCACGTCTCCGTTCCGTTGCATGCAAGGCCATCCGTACACCGGGCGTCGCTGGCGATACTCTGACAAGAGTCGATGGTCTCGTTGCAGGAGTCGGCGGTGCAGTGGATGTCATCATTACATTGCGGCACCGAGTCGTTTCGGCACGTTTGCCCGGACTGACAATCTGAGCTGCTGTAACAACCGATGTATGGACTGCAAACGCCGGCGAGGCATGTCTGCCCCGCGAGGCACTGAGCGTCGGCGCTACACGTTGTTGGGGGGTCGCATAACCCCTTGAAGCAGCAATGGGCCGCATTCTGAAAAAGGGAACACGGGTTCCCCTCGAGATAGTGGCACACCTCCTCGCCGTTGCAGTACCTACCGTCACTGCAGATCGCGGAGTCCGGCGAGAACACGCACGCGTTGAACACACACGCGTTGGTGGTGCAAAAATTGAAATCCTCGCAGTGGCCGGGATTGAGACACTGAACGCATGCATTCGAGGGTTCATGGCAATAGGAGGGTTCGCCGGCGCAGGTCCCGGGTGAATCGCATTCGGCGTCCACCGCGCATGGCAATCCTTGGTCCACGCCGCCCACACAATGTTTGCAGACCGGCGGATCGCTCGCCTGACACTGGTCGTTCGTGCAACTCTCGTCTCCGTTGCAGAATTGCCCGTCGTCGCAGTCCACCGCCAGCTCACACTGCACGCAGGCCGCGCGAGCCTCGCTACAGAATCCAAGGCACATGCCTCCGGGACAGTTTGCATCCGTCGTGCACGGCAGGTCGTCGTGGCTTCCGCGAAAGCAGGTCTGCTGGCAGGCAACCGACGTGCCGGCTTCACACAGACCGGTTGAGGAATTGCAGGATTCGAACCCGTTGCAGAACGACCCGTCCTGGCACTGACCGTGCGAGGTGCATTGAACGCATTCCCCGGAGGAACTACATCGCAACCGCGGGTTGGTGGTGCAGTGAGCGCTGGTCTCGCACTCCCTGCAACCGGAGAGCGTATCGCTGCAGAAGCCTATGCACAGGGCGTCGGGGCATTGACTGTCCGTGATGCACTCCTGCCCGTAGTTGGCCCCACCGGAGCAGTGCTTGGCGCAGCTTACTGGTGTGCCCTCCCGGCACGAGCCGGGTTGGCCTCCCGTCGAGCCCGTCGCCGCATCGCAGAACTCTGACCCGTTACAGAAAACCCCATCATCGCACTGCTGGTGGTTGAGGTCGCAAAAACAAGACGTGCCGATGCACGCATCCCTGGTGCAGTAGTTGCCGTCGTCGCACTGGGCGCTCGTGCTGCACGGCGCCGGCGGACACGTCTGTGCCCACGCGGCGGCGACCCAGGCATTGACCAAGACCACGCCCGCAAGCGTACGGGACTTGCCTGTGCGCGCAGACCCACGGAGTGCGCTTCCCCTCACGCATAATGACATCGCACGGCCCCTTGCTTCGGCGCGCTTCGCGGCCAGCACATGCCGACCACGCACCGACCCCTCAGTCGGGGAACCGCAGGCGGAATCCCCCCGTGCCACCTTAGACCTGCAGCGGCGATGCTATCGGAATGGGCCCATCGAACCGCCGCTGATCTTCCTGATTTCGGGTCCGAACGTACCAGATTCCGAGCACGCCGACAACGGCGGAAGCCCGCCAACGACACCGGACATCGTAGAGTTTAGCCCCTTCGGCGACGCGTGGTCCACCCGATAGGACTTTCGTGGGCGTCGAAGGCTTTGAGCAGCCCCTGCAGGGGCTCCGCGGTCGCCCGATAACTACTGAGATTCGTCACACGATCCGAATCTGCCTGCTCCGCCTCCGTCGAGATCAGTTGCTTTCGACTGCCCCAAACGCTAATCTACCTCGGACCATCGGCGTTCTCCGTACCAAGGGAAAACCCGCGCGGTCGATGGGACAATGGAGGGAGAGGATGAAGCCGGCCTGGGCAGTTGCAGCGAGCGTTTGCCTTGGGATTTACGTGCCGGCGGTCATGTCGGCCACGCTGGACTTCGAAACCGTCCCGGTTGGAACGAAATACGGTCAGGACTTCGGCCACGTACCCGGGCAGGTCGTGCTCTCGCAGCAGGGCATCGACATGTCGGTGGAGAACTTCTTCGAAACAGCCCAGAACTTCACCGGCTTTGTACGGGCCGAAGTCGGCGGACAGTTCGACGCGGCGTTTCCGACGACGCCGCTCGACTACGATAGCATCAGCACACGGTTCGATCTGTCCGGCCTCGGATTCAACGTGAATCAGGCGTCGTTTGAATACGTCGACTTCGGCATCCACTACAACTTCGCGGTCAACGCCGAACCGATGTACGAAGTCGGGTCGCTAAGCGAGCTGCCGGCGAACGTCGCGACTGGAGTCACGCTTGCCCTGGAGGAGTTGGACGCGGGCACAGGCCGCACCCGCCTCACGCTGACCGGAAACGTAGATAGCTTCCTAGTCGGCGGCTACGAACTGGCCATCGACACGGTAATCGCGATTCCGGAACCCACCACGCTGGTCCTGCTCGCGATTTGCGGGACGATGATCGTGTGGCGCGGTTCGCGCCGGTTGACCCGTTCCGCCCTCTCCGCCTCGTAGCAGCAACTAACTCCCTACACGCGCCGACCTCTCCGATCAGTTACATCTTCCGCAGCGGTCACGGCAGAAGCCGGTGGTCGCGGGACCGCCGGCCCCGCAGACGCCCGTGGCACACGTGCCCGGCGAGCAGTCGCTGTTCGCATCGCAGGGGATGCCGGGGCTCGGCGAAGCGGCCGAGCAAGAGCCGCAGTCCAGGTCCGGTATCGGCGGATCGCCCACACTTTCCGTGCAAGGTTGACCCACCCGCGGACCCGCTTGGCACTCCCGTACGCACTGAGCGCCGGCTCCATAGT
>Ga0187893_10004809_pt1 | contig 25186 bp, 21 predicted proteins | sample MA1701074metaG_FD_139574 | JGI IMG/M metagenome (GOLD analysis project Ga0187893, IMG submission 139574) | White microbial mat communities from a basaltic lava cave in the Kipuka Kanohina Cave System on the Island of Hawaii, USA - MA170107-4 metaG ... | reverse complement strand
TGAAACACAGGAGCACCTTTTTGAACCGTTCTTCACAACGAAGGAGGTGGGAAAAGGCACCGGTTTAGGGCTGTCCACCGTCTACGGCATTGTTAAGCAAAGTTGCGGTAACATTTCGGTGCACAGCGAGCTTGGCAAGGGCGCCATATTTGAGATCTACTTCCCGCGGGTGAATGAAGCGGCAGAGGCCTGGGAACAACCTAAGCAAGGCGATTCAGAAAGCCTTACAGGGACAGAAACAGTTTTACTGGTGGAGGATCAAGGTATTGTGAGAAACCTGGTGCGAAATGTTCTCGAAAGACACGGATACACGGTACTGCAGGCTAGTCATGGTGAAGAAGCCCTGCGGCTCGCGAACGAGCACGAAGGACCGATTCATCTGCTGCTGACCGATGTGGCCACAGATGAGCGGACGACAGTTGGCAGAACGTCTGGAGACCCTTAGATCAGAAATCCGGGTACTTTACGTGTCAGGCTACACGGATGAAGCCACCATTCACCACGGCGTGTTGGATCCTGGCATTTCATTTCTGCAAAACCTTTCACACCCAATGCGTTGGCGCGCAAGATTCGTGAGATCCTAGATTCTTCCTGACCCCCTTGTCCTGGCTTGCCGGATTTCCATGCGCGTCGAGTTATGTAAGGCGAGCAAGCATTGTCTACAACTCGAAGCCAGGCCAAGGCGCGCTTGTGAGGTGGTTCTACCTGTTGGGGGAAAAGAGCTCCGAGATGGAAAATCATAAGTCTCCACTGCCACTGCGCCCAACTTTTTGCGAAAAAAGAGGTCAAGAAGCACTATTCATTACAGGCGTCGGTTCGTATGCCGATATCTAGTATCTGAGCATGGATGCTCAATTCTGGACTCAGGGAGGAGTTGTTGCTTGCGCCAAGGGCCGATTTGGAAGCAACAGCACGCAGAATGAATTCAAACCAACTTGTTTTGCCCCTGCCGATAAGCCCCGCACTAACCTGCCAAATTGGACCGAAGAGAGTCTTGTTGGTCGACGACGAACTGACGGTTCTCGAATTCTCAAAAAAGGTACTCACCCAACACGGTTTCGTCTGTCACTGCGCCCAAACCTTCGATCAAGCCGCCAACCAGTTGGCCCGTAGCAGCTACGACGTCGTGGTTACTGATCTCAACATGCCGGGCCAGAATGGGTTGCAATTGGTTCAATACCTCGCATTGCACTATCCAACCACAGCAGTCATGATGCTTACCGGCGAGAATGCTGTCAGTTCCGCGGTCCAGGCGATGTCCAGCGGGGCATACGATTACATGACCAAGCCGTTCGTTTGCGATGAGCTGGTGCGCAGGTTGTCCAAGGTGCTGGAACGGCGTCAGCTCAAGCTGCAGGAGCGGAACTATCAGGATCGTTTGGAGAGTACGGTTCAGAGTCAGACGGAAGAGCTTCAACAGGCAGAGACCCAGGTGAAAGCAGCGTATGCTCATACCTTGGAGGCCCTTGTTCAAGCCCTGGACGCTCGCGAGAAGGAGACTCAGAAACATTCAAAACGAGTCAGTCAATATACCCTGATGCTAGCCCGGCACTATGGCGTTCCTTCAGAGCTGTTGCTCGACATCGAGCACGGTTCCTTGCTGCACGATATCGGAAAGATTGGAGTACCCGATGCCATTCTGCTCAAGCCTGGCAAGCTCACAGCCCCAGAATGGGAAGAGATTCGGAAGCATCCAGTGATAGGGCACCAGATTCTAAGCGGGATCAACTTTCTGCAGGGCGCTACCCAGCTGGTCCTGCAGCATCATGAAAGATTCGACGGAACAGGCTATCCACTGCGATTGGCCAAAGATGAGATTCTGCTGGGAGCGCGCATCTTTGCCATCGCTGATACGTTCGATGCGATGACATCCGATCGGCCTTATCGTCGAGCACTCAGCTACGAAGCGGCGCGACAGGAGATGATCCGTTGCTGTGGATCTCAGTTTGATCCGGACCTAGTCGATTGTTTCTTGAAAATCCCTAAAGAAGTCTGGCTCGAGACCAAAGCAAAGGTTTCCGAGTAATAGCCCGCTTTACAACGCTGGTGGATATAGAGTTCATCTTGGCTGCGACGGCCCTGCCACGGTTACGAGCTCACGCTGGCGCCTGAGACGGGGTGAGCGTGCGGCTTTTCTAGGACAGCATCGTGCGGAGTTTCTGCCGGGATTTTCACCAGATTGGACAAGCTGGAAAAAAGAAGCTTCAGATCGACCGGCTTGCTGAGGAATTCATCTGCCCCCAGCCCTTTGACGGTCTCAGCTGCTACTTTCGGCTCTAGACTCCCGCTTAGCACGATAATGGGAATTTGGCTGGTCTTTGTGGAAGTTTTGAGCTGTTTTAGCACAGCGATCCCGGTGCCTCCTGGCATTTGAATATCGAGAACGATCGCGTCTGGAATATTCTGACTCGCGGCCACCCAGGCTTGGACAGCGTCATGCGCCACGATTACTCGGTGCCCGTTCGCCTTCAGTCGACTGGCTATCATATGGGTTTGGATTCGGTCGTCATCCGCAAGCAAAACTTTCATCTTGTCCGTCCCTTTCCTCGTGCCAACATAGAGTCTTTGTCCCTCAAAAGCTTATTCAGCAGCAATTGCCAACCGGCTCTTTCGGCTTGCAGGAGGCTGGGTCGCGTATGGTTCCTCCTGAAGGAATTCGCGAGCCTCCTCGGCCTTGGCGGCGACCACGCAACGGCCCGCTGATGTCCAGCACACGACTCATCAGCCGCGCGGATTGCGGCTCATCCTCCACAACAAGCAGTCTTGTAGTGAGCGGCCTCAGTCCCTCCATCGGATACATGCGAGGTATGTTGGGCAGTGCAAGGTTTTTGGAGCAGTATTCATGTGCATCATTGGTTTGTACCCTCCAAGTTCGGTAGAACATGCTCTCGGTTGAAGTCTCTGGTGATCCTCGAAGCCGTCGGGGAGCTTTCTGAAACCTCTCTTACCAAGGGGAACCGAGGATCTCCACGTCTCGCCACATTTGCACGCTCCAGATCAGGGGTTAGTGTGTTGGTATTAGACAAGGCTGAATCTCCGGAACGTGTACTGAGACACGATTTCTCCCTTCTTCCTTTGACCGGTAGAGTGCCATGTCGGCAGCTCGCACAAGTTCAGTTGCTGAGGGTACGGTCATCAAACTGGTGCAGGCTACGCCGAGACTGCAGGTGACCGAGATCTGGCACGGGCCGATGTTGATGGGGGCTTCTGACACTGCCGCGCGCAGCCTTTCGGCTACCCTTGCCGCCGTTTCTAGATCGCATCCTGGCAAAATGACGAGGAACTCTTCTCCTCCATACCTTGCAACACCATCGTAGGGTCGAATCGCCTGATTGAGTCTCCGGGCAGCCTCGCGAAGCACGCTATCCCCTGCTAGGTGTCCGTGGGTGTCATTAATTGATTTGAAGTGATCCAAGTCTGCCAGCACCACACCGAGTGGCTTCTGCTCGCGTGCGGCTCGCGGCAGTTCTCGCTCCAAGATACTTGAAATCTGGGCTCGGTTCCACAGACCTGTTAGAGCATCATGAGTGGCCTCGAACTGCAGCACTTTCTGTGCATCCAGCAGTTTTGACTGCAAATCAAGAATTCGCTTGCCAGTCCGCAACGCCGCCCGAAGTGCGTCGGCCTCGAATGGCTTCGTCAAATAATCATCCGCTCCAGCCTCCATGCCTTCCATGATTTCCGCTTTCTGGCTCTTCGAGGTTAGTAACAAGGTATACACATAGGCTGAGCTTGATTGCTTCCGCAACTCGCGGCAGATCTCTAGCCCGTTCATCCCTGGCATCATCCAGTCCAGGATAGCCAACTGAGGCGCGTCTTCGGCCTGGAGCGCCTCCTTCGCCTGGATTCCATCGGAACAGGCAATCACTTCATATCCCCATTCGGTTAACCTAGCCTGCAGCAGGCGGCGCGAGATCGCCTCGTCTTCAGCGATGAGTATCTTCATATCATTTCCTCCATCAGGGATGTCAGTTGTGGTCTCAGGCCTTCGATGGCGTTGTCGAGCCGCTGGTAGGCCGCGTCTGCCTCTTCAAGATTTCCCGACTTACCAATCCTTTCCAGCCACAAGGTCGCATCGTAGGCTTCGCCGACATCAAAATTGCCGACGGCTCCCTTCAACGTGTGTGCGGTCTGCTCTAGCTCTTTCCCATCACCGTGAATAATTGACACGCGAACATCCGACAGCAGCTTGGGACAACCACTGATAAACATTTCAACAAGCTCTCCGAGCAATCCGGTGTCGTTTCCCACCCGCTCCATGATTGCCGCACGGTCCAGCGCTTTTGCTCCTGAGGCGATCGCTGTGGGGGGAGTCAGCACAGGTGTTGCCAGCTTTTCCGCAGCATCAGCCTCCGCAGATGGGGCGCTTACGGGCCGAATCGTGGCCGTTTTCTCCCATAGGCCGAAAACTCCTTCAATCTCTTTGAATAATTCTTGGGCTTGTACAGGCTTGGAAACATAGCCATCCATTCCGGCTGCCAGACAGCGGTCGCGGTCGCCTTTCATGGCATGAGCCGTCATGGCAATAATCGGGAGGTGCTTCCGGGTCTTTTTCTCCCGGTCACGGATGGCGGCGGTGGCCTCGAAGCCGTCCATCTCCGGCATCTGCACATCCATCAGCACCAGGTCGAAGGATTGCTCTTCCAGAGCGGCGAGAGCCTCTCGGCCGTTCGAGGCGACGACGAGCGTGTAGCCTCGCTTCTCGATCAACCGCATCGCCAGTTTTTGGTTGACGGCATTGTCCTCAGCCAGCAGGATGTGAAGTCTTCGCCGAGTTTCGCGCAGCGAGTGACGCGTGATCACTTGAGGGCGCTCTGCCCTGGTTGAGGGCTTGCCGAGGGCGGCGAGGATGGCCTCTAAGAGTTCAGACTGCCGGAGGGGCTTGACTATATAGGCGGCAATACCCAATTCTCGGCAGCGAGCGCCGTCTCCCCGACGGCCAGCGGACGTCAGCATCATAATAGTGGCCCCCGCAAGCTCTGGATCTTTCTTGATCTCTTCCGCCACGGCAAACCCGTCCATATCCGGCATCTGCGCATCGAGCAAAACCAAAGGAAAGGCCTTTCCAGCCTTCTTGTGTTCACGCATGGCAGCCAATCCTGCCTGACCTCCCTCCGCCAGCTTCGGTTTCATGAGCCAGTGCTTGAGCATAGCGTCCAGGATGCGCCGGTTGACGGCGTTGTCATCCACGACCAGAACCGGCATTTCCTGAAGGCTGATCGTCTCCCTGGGGGTAGTCCGGGGCGCAGGGGTTTTCTGGAGAGCGAAACGCGCGCTGAAGTGGAATGTGCTGCCCTTGCCGACTTCGCTCTCCAACCAGATGCGTCCGCCCAGCAGTGCCACCAGGCTGGTCGAAATGGAAAGACCCAAACCGGTTCCTCCATACTGGCGGGTCATGGAGCCGTCAGCCTGGATGAAAGGCTCGAAAATCGCCTGTTGCTTCTCCGGTGGGACGCCGATCCCGGTATCAGACACACTGAAATGCAGGGCAGCTTCGCCATCCGTTAGCGACTCGGCTTCGACGCGCAGAATCACCTCACCGTGCTCAGTAAACTTGATGGCGTTGCTTACGAGGTTGGTAATGATTTGCCGCAGACGGCTGGGGTCGCCCACAAGGGCGGCCGGCACGTCGGGCGAGACGTGGTAGGACAGTTCCAAGCCCTTCTGGTGGGCACGCGGGGCCAGCGCTTTGAGGGTAACTGCGAGGCCGTCATTCAACTCGAATTCGGTGACATCGAGGGAAAACTTTCCCGCCTCGATCTTCGAAAAATCCAGGATGTCGTTGATGATGGCTAAGAGTGAATTGGCGGACTCCTTGACCGTATTCAGATATTCGCGCTGCTCGGGAGTGAGGTCCGTATCGAGCGCGAGGTCGGTCATGCCAATAACGCCGTTCATCGGGGTACGGATCTCGTGGCTCATGTTAGCCAGAAACTCGCTCTTGGCGTGACTCGCGCTCTCAGCAGCTTCTTTGGCGCTCTGCAGATCCTCCTCTGCCTGCTTGCGTTCCATAAATTGGCCGATCTGGCTGCCAATTGCAGTGAGCATCTCGAGAAGATCCCGATCCGGCTGCCGGATGACTCGGCTGAAGAACTCCATGACGCCTGTGACATGCCCGGCTATCAGGATGGGGAAGGCGAAACCGCTATTCAGGCCGGCCTGTAAAGCGACCGCTGCTCTGGGGAAATTCGCGTCCGTCGAGATTTCAGGAATCCAAGCGGGTTTACGATTCTCCCAGACGCGCCCGGGCAAGCCCGACCCTTTGGCGAATGTCATCTGCCGGATGACCTGTTCAAACTCCTCAAGATTGGCTCCGGAAGAACACCATACATTGACGCATTGCAACTTCTGGGTGTTGGGGTTCAACTCCCACACGGCGGCGATTTCCCATTTGAGGCCTTCGCAAATGGCCTGCAGAATTCTGGGCGTGGCTTCAGACAGTGTGGCCGCTTCCGCCAGAACGCTCGTGGTTGCGTGTTGAGCTGCCAAATGCTCTTCCGCCCGCTTTCGGTCCGTGATATCTTCCACAGCCCCCACGTGGCCGACCAGGGTGCTGTCTTCCAGGAACAGGGCTCTCGATCGGGCATGCACCCAACGAAGCTGCCCCTCGGCTGTCAGCAATCGGAACTCGCGAGAGACCTCCGTGCCACTCCTTGCCGCTTCAGACCAACCCCGGCACACGGCGTCGCGATCCTTCGGGTGGATGCACCGGCTCCAGCCGTCACCCATGCCTTGCTGGAAATCCAGCCCCGTGATCTCCTGCCACCGCCGGTTGGTGTAGGTGAAAGCTCCTGCCGCATCCGTCTGAAAGATTCCAATCGGCGAAGACGTGCTCAACGAGCGAAAGCGCTCCTCGCTGGCCTTGAGCTCCTGGGTTCGTTCACTGACTTTATCTTCAATCACTTCGTTGGCAACCTCCAATTCAGCTTGTCGCTCGGCTACAATTCGCAGGTCTTCGACCCCCTGACGGCAAGAGTGGATGAAGAAAACGTCAGCAAAAATAACCCAACCTGCATGTTCGAGCCAGCGCCATGGGCTGGCTGCCAGCACGCCAAAGACAGACTGCGGCCAGTAGATTCCTCTTGAGAAATGGTCAATCGCAGTGATCACCGTGGCCGAAAGGAGCACGCGCCAATCTCTGTAAAAAGCGAGAAAAGCCAGCGAGCCAAAAACGTGAAAATGAGTTTCAATCCTGCCTCCAGTCAGGTGAATGAGTAAACCCGAAGCGAGCAACTGTCCGACCGCAATGCTGTGTCGAGTGAACTCCCGTCCAGGATGGATCAGGGCCAGAAAAACGGGAACGCTGATGATGGCTCCGCCCAGAAAAATGGCTGCCGAGAGGTGCAAATGGGACTGGCTGACTGCCCCAGCCCAGGTTTGTGGAGAGATCCAAAGTGCGGCTGCAATTCCAGCCAGCCACTGAAATACCATCAACCCGGCAAACATCCGGTCCGTACGCTTGAAGATTTCTTGCTGGCTCTCTTCAAGTAGAACCTGCGTCCGCCCTGCTTTCCTTTGGCTGATACTGATGTTGACTTCAGGTGATTGCATCATGTTACCGCCTGGTCTAGCTAGTTTGAACCGGGAGTCAGCAAAGAACATCCGAAGACGGGACTTCCTCTTGGAGGCGCTCCCTGCCGGGTGAGAAGAGAAACTATGGCACTGCGGCCCGCGTTATCGCCCCGGTGCCCCCGAGTCACGGTAATCCCGCCGCTATACAAGAAGCGGCCTTGAGAGTCATACAAAACTGTTTGTCCGGAGGTTGCGATGCCGAAGCGTCTGGCCCGGTAGCCTTCGCTGTCGCGAACCACCTCTACCCCGGGAATGGCAGAGGCTTCTTCCCAGAGATCCGTCTTTTCCCAGTTTTCTGGTGTACTCGCAGGTTTGACGAAAAGCACGTGAGCCGCGACCAGTCCTCGACACCGCGTCATGAGCAAGCTCAGCTCTCCGAGGCTCGCGCGTGTGCAGGGGCAGTGCGGATGAGCAAACATCACCAGCGTAGGTTTGTCGGAGGCGCGCTGAACGAGGCTGTCGGATGGCCATTGCAAGGGTGGCGTTCCCTCCACACCTGGCGTCTGTCCATAGTTCCACAGAATTCCCATGCCTGTGCCTACTACTGAGAGCCACAAAGTCAACAATGTGCAGGTTATCTTTGACATTTTTTCCTGTCTGAGAACGGATCGAGGAATTCAAAAACCTCTAACGCGCGGCTTAGATGAAAGATACTTTCCGTCGCAACACGCCCGACGCCCATTCGAACATGCTGAGGAGTTGAGATTCTCAGCCTTCGAGCACTCAAGGCTGAAGTTCGAGGAAACAGATGGATACCCTTCTCCATGAGCCGAACTCGCTGTTTGGGACAAACATTGGACACTCTGTTTCGTTCGAACATTTCCCTGTGTATCCACTATCGAACAGAACGTTTCGATCAGCTCTGGATCGAAATTCGTTCCAGCCTGGTTTCGGAGCTGATCTAAGGCATAACTCACAGGCATGGCTTTCTTGTAAGGTCGTTCACTGATAATCGCGTGGAAGGAATCGATGACAGCAATCAGACGCGCCTCCAGCGGGATTTGAGTTCCTTTCAAACCGGCCGGATAGCCTGATCCGTTCCACCGCTCATGGTGGCATTGAACTATGGGCACCAGTTCTGCCAGAGACTCGATGGGTTGGAGAATCTTTGCTCCGAGGGTGGGGTGCTCACGCATGATCTGCCACTCCTCGTCGTTGAGGGGGCCAGCCTTTCTGAGGATCTGCTCAGGAACACCGATCTTTCCAAGATCGTGAAGCTTGGCCGCCATCTTGACGAGTTCGAGCTGCTTTTCGGGGAGTTCACATGCCCTCCCTAAAGCCTCAGCGTAGATGGTCGCTTCCTCAGAATGATTCTTCGTGTATCGGTCCTTGGCATCGATCGCGCTGGCTAAGCTTTCGACAATCTGTTGCACGACCGGTGAAAAGATGGGGTCGCCCGCCAAAGCTTCCAGGTTTGCAGCAACTTCGCTGGCTGCCTGAGGTCCTGTCTGAAAATGTTCTGGGTTGATCATCACATTGAATGCTTTGAGCGCCATGGTCTTCATGGCATCGCTCCCAATGGTGCAGATCTGGTTGCCCCCACTGTACCTGGCCAGGCAGGCTGCTTGTCGGGCAAGGAAAATGAGTTCGTCTCTGTCAACACTTTGCACCGGGTAAGCGGCTGCCCCGACGCTTATTGTCACCGTTCCCAAGTCTTCATTAGACTGGTCAGAAACCTGTTTTCGAAACTTCTCAGCAACGAACAAGGATGTTTCGAGATCACACCCGCCCAAAGTCAACGTGAATTCAGTGTCATCAAATCGCGCCAGCACATCCGTAGCCCGGGTTTGCTGGGTCAACAGCTTTGCGATATGGAGAATCGCTTTCTCCCGCGCGGCATACCCAAGTTTGCTGATCGCTGCCATGTCATCGATGGCAAAGAACAAAATGCCTAGCGGGGCGCCGTTTCGCTTCGCACGTTTCAATTCAATCTCGAAACGCTCCAGGAAGTGCTTCTGATTGCAAAGCGCTGTCAATTCATCCGTGCTCATGAGGCTTTTGAGCCGCTTGACAGCTCTGAGATTGGTCAAAGCGATGGCCAGATCAACGGCAACCAGTTCCAAGGCAGCTTGCTGGTGGCCGAGCAGGCCCTTGCCTTCGGACATGAGGGAGTCGAGACTACCAACCACCTCTTGGCCAACTTTGATCGGAATCGCCAGCTCCATTCGAGGTTGAGTCATGTTATGAGCAAAGACTCTGCCGGCGGCATAGCGATCAAGAACGGTTTGTCCGGTGATCACTGCTTTGCCTGGAATGGAGCCGTTGATATCCACACTGACTCGGTATTCCTGCCTGAATTGATAAATCCCAGAGCGCGATCCGGTCCCCAGCTTCTGCTTCTCTGAATTGACAAAGTACAGAGCTAGGTCTTCCAGATTCAAAGCGGTTCGCACGCCATCCAGGAACTTTGGAATGCTGGCTTCGCTTTCGAGCGAAGTGAGCAAGCTGAGACGAATCGGTCTTAGCGCCTCGAGTGTCCGCTCCAGGTTGTCGAGGGCTTGAAGGGGTGAGGTTATCGTGTCAGTTGGCATAGGGTTTCAACCTTGGATTTCGTGCTCGGGACTGCTGGCGCGCCGAAAATGCGGGTCTCTTCGCGTTCACAAAAGTCATTCACAATCTGTCGATGTTCAGTCGGCATCTCCACAAAAACCAAGCCATTGCCTGGAGGAAACATGTGGTAGTGAGAAGTTCCAACTTCCACGGCTTGATGCACTGCGCGGACAACCTTCGCGGTGGCATCTAACAGAACCGTGCTTCCCGGCAAAGTGAAAGCCAGCTTGACCTGGGTGCCAATGAGATCCGGCTTGGATTTGAGAATGAACATTCCACCTCGGCTAAAGTTGGTGGCATAGTAGGGATAGCGGCTTGCCCCAATCGCATAGTGAACCAGGAATTTCACTGGGAAACGGCGTGAGGCTCGTAGGTTGTGACCGCGCGGCGGGAAGATCGCCGTTGCCAGGCAGATCAACTCTTCGAGTGGGCGTGCCTTGTTAAAGCAGGCACGGATGGCTAAGTCTTGGCTAAATTGACTGAGTCTTTCATCGAGCAATCGATGTGTTGTAACGATGAGTTGAGTGCTTCTACAGAAATCTTGGTTTTTTAGCTGCTTCAAGAAACGCAACGGGTCCACCGGGGAGCTGATACGCTCCAAATCGATGATCATCAAGTCAACGGGCCGCACCGAGCTTCTTAATTTCCGAAACGTGGTTTCAGAATCAAAGGCAGTGTCGACGTTGTAGCCAACCTCGCGTAAGACCTCCGTGAGGTAATCAAGATGAGGTCCAGGTTGATCAACAACAAGGATCTTAAAGCGTAATGGACTACGCACTTGAAGATCAGGAAACGAGCTGACTTCGGCATTCATGTTGTAACCTCCCTTCTCCATCGCTCAATCGCTCGATCCACCCAGACACGCGGTAGAAGTCGAGGTTTTCAGCCATGTGATCCTGACAGAATTGGTCCAGATGCTGCTGGACGCTTCCCAGCATGGCAGATAGGTTGTTGATCCCGACCGTTCCCACTCCGCCGATTTCCCAGGTCGACGTGTATAGTTCCACGGAGGGCTGCCGCGGCATCAGCATGGTTTGTTTCAAGCAAAGACGCGTTGCAAAGACATACAGCCCGACATTGGTGTTGAGGATGTTGAGATTGACGTAGAGGTAGCGGAGCCCGTTGTTGATTGCATCCTGCTCTTGTACGACTTCGATCCCCACTTCATTCAGCTTATCCTGGACCTGAGCTCGTAGTCGCCGCTGGTAGAGCCCTCTCAGTCCAAGTTCAGGTGGGAGGGTCTCAATAACCACACCTAATTTTTGAATATCTCGAAGCGATCTGGTGTCTCGAATCTCGTTCATTTTAGTTACCTCCGTTCCTAGTTGAATCATTTGGGTCACTGTACGAAATCAAATTCGTCCGCAACCTCAACATTGCTTTTGTATGAAGTTGGAGAACCTTCCACTCCGGCATGAGAAGGATCGTTGCGACCTCCTTCATCGTCAGTTCTTCCAGATAATGCAGCGCAGCCACGAGTCTCTCCTGCGGGGGAAGGTCGTCCACCCCCGCCGCGAGGCGCTTTAGAACCTCAGTCTTTTCAAAAGCCCAAGAAGACGCAGGATTACCTTCAAGATGGTAGCTAAGGAGCGTTTTGCCTGGGTCAGCCTGGTCAGCCGTTTTTGAAGCTTCAGAGAAACTTCCGATGCCGACTCCATTGAGGTGTGCATTGAATACAAACGATGGCAACTGATCGAGATTGATTCTCATCGCGTGGCATAGCTGCAAGTCTTTAGCTTCGTTCAGCGATTCGACTTCTAGCTCTTGCGAGGTCTTACCTGATTTCGTGAGTGTGGAGCTGATTTGGTAAGGTCTCGAGTTCAATTCACGAAGCCGATTAGCCATGGCAGCTTGAATGTGTTGGTCGGCGTAAGTCTTGAATTCATATCGAGCATTGGGCTTGTAGCTGGTTAGGGCCTCCATCAGTCCGAGGACTCCCGCATTGACCAGTTCGTCAACGCCGATGCGTGCTGGCAATTGAGTAGACAAGCGAGATGCGTGCTGGCAATTGAGTAGACAAGCGAGATGCGTGCAATCTAATGAGGACAACATGGTCTGAAATTAACTTCTCTCTTTGGTCGGCTGAGGATCCAAACGCACTTTCATTTGCGTCCTCTTTGATCTGAAACATTTGCTTTCTCCTCATTGGGATTCCGTACGGGAAGAGGGTCAAGCCTTCTTTCCCTCCCCCACCAGACTACTGCGACACATTGAGCAGTGCATGGACCAAATGCTAGGATATTTCATAGTTTTATATCTAATATTGCTATTAGTTATATTTATAATGTGTGTTTTATATCAAACACAATTTATTTTACAAAGCACAGAATGTGGCTGAAATAGACTACGCTTTGTGTCATTTTTTTGACCATACCTTCAAATCATTGGCATTTTTCAAACAATAAATAATATTATATAATAAAATACGTCTAAATAATAAGAAAATTGCTAATAAAGTCAAAACAGATCTCCGATATGGGTCTTGAGGACGACGCCTAGGAAAACACCTAACTCTCCTGGCTCGAACCCAATTCGGAGGATGCCATGTCGCGACCTGTTCAATCGTTATTAAGCTCTGAGGTTCTACACAATCCGGACTGCCTATTCCAAGGCGGCTCTGAGCGCATTCTGATCGTCGAAGATGAAGCGCCCTTTCGGGAGGCGCTGCAAGAGCTCCTTGAAGCGACCGGATTTCAGAGCTACGCTCTTGAAAGCGTTGAAGAAGCTCTTTCATACCTTCGTCACAGCAGTTGTCATTTGATTCTGAGCGACATCCGCTTGCCCGGACTGGACGGCTTCGACCTGTTGCGGCATGTGGCTGACTGCTGTCCTGAAACTGCAGTCATCATGATCACGGGGATTTGCGATACCCAGGTGGCAGTCAATTGCCTTTCTGCCGGCGCTTACGACTACATCACCAAGCCCTTTTTAGCCACGGACCTCGCAACCAAGATAGTGAACGCCTTGGATCGGCGTCGATTGATGGCTGCGCGCCACCACCATCATAGTGAACCTAGAGGCACGAGTCCAGGAGCAGAGAGTTCATATCCAGCAAGCGCTCGGTAAGGTTGAACATGCCTACTCACATACCCTCGAAGCTCTAATTTTGGCCCTGGATGCGCGAGAGCACGAAACCCAGCGGCACTCTCAGCGAGTCAGCGAATACACTCTCATGCTCGCCGAGCGTTTAGACGTCGGCGGCGAGGCCTTGGCAGATATCCGGCGTGGTTCGTTACTGCATGACATTGGAAAGATCGGCATTCCCGATAACATTCTCCTGAAGCCGGGAAAGCTGACCGAAAGTGAGTGGGTGGAGATTCGAAAGCATCCTGAGATTGGCTACAACATCTTGCGGGAGATTGAATTTCTCAGAGGTGCCGCCCTATTGGTGTTGCAGCACCATGAACGATTCGATGGCAAGGGATATCCGCACGGCTTTTCCGGGCAGAGCATTCTGTTGGGAGCGCGCATCTTTGCCATTGCCGACACTTTCGATGCGATGACATCAGACCGGCCCTACCGTCGAGCACTCAGTTACGCCACTGCACGCCAGGAGATCATCCGCTGCCGCGGGTCGCAATTCGACCCGGAACTGGTAGATTGTTTTCTGGAGATCCCTGAACGAGTCTGGCTTGAAACCAAAGCCATGCTCTGCGAGCGAGGGCCGGATCTCAGGAGCACTCCTTGAAAACCCCCTCCGTCGTCGAATCGCCGGGGTGGGTTTGTTCCGCCGTTCAAAACCCCCCAGAAGTCCCCGTTGTCCAAGGGGGGACGCCATTTTCATCGAACGTGGCGCCGCAACACCCGGGGGACGCACGCTACATTTCCACATCACGCCGCGCTTAAGCAGTGGGTGCTCCCAAGAAATCCTCAAAAGATCTGTCAGCAAGACCAAGCAACGGTGGCCGAGCCGGGCAGATAAAAAGAGGGCCACCAGAAGCTCGTCAGACGATTCACGGCAGGCGCTGGCTGGCGCTCGGCATTCGCCTCATCGCTCTGCGAGTGGAAGACGCAAGACAAAGGTGGCCCCCCTACCGACCGCGCTTTCCAGCGCCATGCTTCCTTTGTGTTTCTCGACGATCACTGAATGTGAGATGGCAAGGCCTTGCCCCGTACCTTTACCAACCGGCTTTGTGGTAAAGAAGGGATCGAAAATGCGTTCTCGGATGGCCTCTGGAATTCCGGGGCCTGTGTCACTGATTCGAATCTCTGCCCAGTCGCCGTCCTTCCGGGTGCTGATTCGAATTGTTCCTTTGCGGTCCGATTGCTTAGAGAGAACATCGCCGATGGCGTGCGCGGCATTGATGATCATGTTGAGAATGACCTGATTGAATTCGCCCAGCAGCACAGGCACGCTCGGTAACTCCGGATCTAGATCCAACTGCAGATCGGCAACATACTTCCATTCGTTCTTAGCAACGATCGCTGTACTTTCAATGGCCCGGTTCAAGTCGGAAGCCGCCTTTTCGGTCTGGCCTGGGTGAGCGAACTCTTTGATGGAACGAACGATTCGGGCGACCTGGCCGACGCCCTGCAAAGACTGATCGATTGCTTTGGGAATTTCCTCGATCAGGTAACCCAAATCGCATTGCCGGCCAGCCTCTCTGAGTTGCTCGAGCAATTCCGAAGTATCCTGACTTTGACTCTCGAGGAAGCGATTCGCTGTGCGAAGCAGGGGCCCGAGTTCAGAAACAGAGTCTTTGAGAAACCGCACGTTGTCCCCGATGTATTGGGTGGGGGTATTGATCTCGTGGGCAATCCCCGCGGCCAATTGGCCGATAGACTCCAGTTTCTGTGCCTGGGCCAGTTGACTTTCGAGGATGCGGCGCTGCGTGATATCTGAACCGAGCAGCAGGAAGCCTCGCGGACTGCCATCGGCATCTTTCACCGGATTGATCTTCAGCCCTAGAAAGCCAGGCTTTTCATCTCTTCTCCGGTAACGCACGTCGTCCAGTTGGGCCGGACTCTCGGAACTGAGACTGCGGTCGATCTGCTGTTGTATGGATGCCCAGTCCCACTTGATTTCGATTGCAGCCAGCGGTTTGCCGAATGCGTCCGCTACGGATACTCCGAAAGTCGCCTCTGCCACTGCGTTCCATTGTGTCACGCTGCCGTTCAGGTCGAGGCCTATCAAGATGGATGAGATGGCGGCCAGAAGAGCGCCCTCTTCCGCATGGGCCGCCTGGAGTTCACGGTTAATGACCTCCATCCGCGCTTTGGCCAGGCGCGTTTCTTCGTTCGCCCGCCGCAACTCCTCTTCTTCTTGTTTGCGGACGATTCCGAGAGCGATCTGGTCTGCCACGGTTGCAAGCGCCTTAAGGGTTGCAACGCCCAATGCCTTGCGCGAGAACAGAGCCATGACCCCGAGCAACTTGTCGTCAAACAGAATGGGGTGGCCAGCGAAGGACACCATGCCTTCTCGAAGAGCCCACTCTTTGTCGCCCACGCGCGGATCCGTCTGCACGGAGTTCGTCAAATGAGGCAGACGCTCCTGCGCGATCAGACCGATCTTGAACATGCCCACAGGGACTCGCCGATGCCCTCCATCGGTGTGCGTATACAGGCCGGAGCTCGCCTGCAGGTAGAGTGCGGTTTCCTCCGCATTCAGAGTCCAGATGCGGGCGAATGCAGCTCCAACATGCTTCACCAAGGCCTCGGTGCAGCCTCGCAGAATACTTCGCAGCGTATTGCCTCGAGCCAAGGCCACTCCGATCTCGGCAGACAGTGCCATCAAGTCGGATCGCTCGGTCAAGGCGTCAGCTGCGAGTTGACGTTCTGTAACGTCCGAGAAAACACCGTGGACTCCGATTACCTCGCCTCTAAAGTTGTACACGGGAGACTTGATGACGTGAACGTAGTGCTTGCTGCCATCCGATACGATGTGCTCTTCAATCTGATCTAGAATCTGCAGCGACTCAATGACTCGCTGGTCGTCTGCCCGGTACTTCTCCGCCAACGAGCTGGGGAAGTGATCGAAGTCGGTCGTGTTAAGAATGGCCTCCAGCGGCTTACCGACTGTCTGGCAAAATCGTTTATTTACAAACGTGAAATTCCCGGATTTGTCTTTCGAAAACAGGTTCAACGGCAAAGACTCGACCAGCGATTGGTATAGAGACTGAGAATTCCGGAGCGCCTGCGTGCGCTGTTGAACTGCCTCTTCCAGCCGACTCTTGGAGAGACTATTCCCCCGATCCAGCGCACCGCGGCGCAGCGCGTTTGCGACATCAATCAGAAGCTGGTTGGGGTCGATGGGCTTGAGCAAGTATCCGTAGGCTCCGATGTCCAGAGCACTATCTACAAGCTTCGGATCATCAGAGCCAGTGACGATGAGCGAGGGTGTGCCAGGCCTGTCGGCCAGCAAGTCGCGAAGCAATTCCAGTCCTGATTCTTCACCCAGCCCGATGTCGCAAAGGACCAGGTTGAAATCGCCTCTTTCGAACAGGCTTCGGGCTTCCTTTGCATGGTCCGCCACGGTGCAAAAATAGCCCCTGGCTTCGAGCGTTCTCTTGAGCGCCTTCCCCACCACAGCGTCATCGTCAATTACTAAGATGTTCGCTGTCATGAACAACTTTCGATGGGGACTTGTCTCGTCAACGGGGTCAATCGTGGCTCCTGCCTTTGGGCAGCCTTCCTTCCAGGATAGCGACATTTGCTGGGTTTACTGGGGATTTTCATAGGCTGCAATCATTGTTATCGGAATATCAATCAATAATAATCAGTAAACTTTATAATAAAATATTTCGATATATTCATCGTGAACTAGGAAAGTTCCTCAGGAACATAGGATCGCTTATGCCTCAAATTCTCTTCGTAGACGACGAACCCAACGTGCTGCAGGGGTTGCAACGTATGCTGCGTCCCATGCGGCAAGAGTGGGAAATGGAATTTACGGACGGTGGAGCCCAAGCTCTCGCGAAGCTCTCGGAACACTCGTTTGACATCGTCGTCTCCGACATGCGCATGCCCAAGATGGACGGCAATCAATTATTGACCGAGGTCATGCGAAGGCACCCTCAAGTGGTGAGAATCATCCTCTCGGGACATTCGGACCAGGAAGTGATCCTGAAGTCGGTGGGTGTTGCTCATCAATACCTCTCTAAACCGTGTGATCCGGAAACCTTAAAGACAACGGTGGCACGAGCGATCGCGCTGCGTGACCTGATGGCCAATGTTTCGCTGAAGGGGTTGGTATCGCAGATGCGGTCCCTGCCCTGCTTGCCCTCGCTCTATGTAGAACTGGTCAACGAACTCAAAAAGTCTGACCCTTCAATTAAAGTAGTCGGAGAAATCATCTCAAAGGACGTCGCCATGACGGCGAAGATCCTGCAACTGGTTAATTCCGCTTTTTTCGGCGTTTGCAGGAGGGTCTCCAGCCCTGCGGAAGCTACCAGTCTCTTGGGTTTGGACATTGTCAGGTCCCTGGTGCTCTCCATTCAGGTCTTCTCCGAATTCGACCAGGCCAGCGTGCCTGGGATGCCGCTCGAACAGCTCTGGCAGCATAGTTTGAAGGTTGGACAGTACGCTAAGCAGATTGCACGGGCTGAAGGCCAGGACCGCAGAAATACCGACGATGCTTTCATGGCCGGAGTGCTGCATGACACTGGAAAACTGATTCTGGCTGCAAATTTCTCCGATTCGTACAACCGGGCGATCAGCCGCAGCAAAGAAAGACAGGAGTCATTGGCCGCTGTGGAAACTCAGCTCTTCGGCGCCTCGCATGGCGAGGTGGGCGCGTACCTCCTGGGATTGTGGGGATTCTCACATGCGTTGATTGAGGCCGTCGCGTTTCATCATCACCCAAATCACAGCCCGTACGGCGGTTTCAGCGTGTTAACCGCGGTTCACGTGGCTAACGCCTTTGCCCATTCGGAGTCCAGTTCCAATGAACTGGCGCACCCAACCAGCTCGCTGGATGCCGAATACATCGCGAATCTCAAACTCATGGATCGGATTCCACAGTGGCAGGAAGCCTGCAAGTAGCAATACGAAGGAGGAAGTATGGACGCCAGAATTCTTTGTGTAGATGATGAACCCAACATTCTTGAGGCCTACCAACGAGCTTTGAGACGGCAATTTCGGTTGGATACTGCTTTGAGCGGTGACCAGGCCCTCGCTGCCATTGCCAAAAACGGTCCCTATGCAGTCGTTGTTTCTGACATGCGCATGCCCGGCATGGACGGCATTCGTCTATTGACCAAGATTCATGAAGTCTCTCCAGACACGGTCCGTATCATGCTCACCGGCAATGCCGACCAGCAGACCGCCATTGATGCCGTGAATGAAGGGCATATTTTTCGTTTTCTGACCAAGCCCTGTTCTCCTGAAATCCTGGCAAAGTCCTTGTGCGCGGGACTGGAACAATACCGTTTGGTCTGCGTAGAGAAAGATCTTCTAGAGAAAACCCTGGTCGGCAGTGTTCAAGTGCTGTCCGAAATTTTGACGATGCTGAATCCGCTGGCGTTCAGCCGTGCTTCGCGTGTGCAAAAGCTGGCCAAGCGGCTGGCGGCGACTCTAGAAATTGCTGAAAGCTGGCAGGTTGAGATCGCGGCTATGCTGTCGCAGGTCGGATGTATCACGGTTCCTGAAGAGACGCTGCAGAAAGTGTACCACCGCATCAACCTGACTTCGGAGGAAGCGCGCATTTTTCAAGCACACCCGCAAGTTGGATACAGTTTGATTTCACGCATTCCCCGCCTCGGGGCTGTTGCCGAAATGATCCGCTATCAGGAGAAGCTTTTTGATGGCAGGGGCCACCCAGACGACGAGGTCAAGGAAGACCGCATCCCTATGGGATCGCGAATTCTCAAGGTGGCCCTGGATTACGACAAGCTGCTGGTTCAAAAAGGAGTGCCCGCTTCAAAAGCACTCATGGAAATGGAGTCTCGGATCGGTGCTTATGATCCGGAAGTCCTCAACGCGCTGGTGAAGATTAGCGAAACCGAGGCCAACAAAATCATGACCGTCGCCATCAATGAGCTGGAACTGAACATGGTCGTGGCTCAAGACATATTCTCATCGAATGCTTTGCTGCTGGTCTCTAAAGGACAGGAGGTTAACTCCTCGATCCTGGCTCGGCTCCGGAATTTCTTCGCCAAAGGCATCATCTCGGGGCCAATCCAGGTTCAAATCCCCTTTCATCGGGCTCACTGAAGAATCTCTGCGACGAAGCGGGTGGTTGTGGACAGCAGTAGCACCGGGACAGTGATTCTGAATCTTATGATCGGTTTCTTGAGTGGACATCGATGATCTTTTGAGGAACAACGTGGAATGAACGACTGCGTTGCCAAACTGATCGAGCCGCGCCAGCTGGCTGAAGGACTCGAGAAACCGAGTCCCCAACAAGCCCAGGCGCCGGGAGAGAAAGAGGACTCTCACCACAAGGAAGCAAACTCCGTGTTCAACGAGGAGGAACTGTTGAGACGGTTCATGGGTGATCGCTCTTTGGCCAGTGAGATCGTCGACGGATTTCTGCGACATGTGCCGTCACAATTACGTGATCTGGAAGAACGGCTGGGGCAAGGCGATTTGGTCGGTGCTCGGCGACAGGCTCACTCGATCAAGGGAGCTGCGTTGACTGTGTCTGCGGGAGCTTTGAGTGCAGTTGCTTACGAAGTGGAGAATGCAGCACACGCAGGCGAGCTGGAGCGAGCTGTCAGGCTTTTCCCCGATGTTAGCGAGGAATTCGAGCAACTGAGAACTGCACTAAGCGCTTCCGGCTGGGTGTAATCCCAGGCAGAGAGGAGAATTACCAAGGTGAAAACGTTGATTGTTGAAGACGACTTCACAAATCGGCTTGTGTTGCAGAGATTCCCGTCTCGCTACGGCGAATGTCATGTTGCGGTCAACGGTAAGGAAGCCATCGAAGCCTTCCGGCTTGCCCGGAATGATGGTCGCGGCTACGACCTGATCTGCATGGACATTCTGATGCCAGAAATGGACGGCCATCAAGCAGTGCAGGAGATTCGTGGTCTCGAAAAGGAGGAAGGCATTGCTCCCGCTACTGCAGTGCGAATTTTCATGACCACAGCGCTGAGCGATCTCCCAAATGTCACAAAATCCGCGCAAGAACACTGTGATGACTACCTGTTAAAGCCCATCGACACTGGCAGACTGCTCCACGATCTAAAGTCCTTCGGGCTTGTTCCCGCCTAGCGGCGGTGTGAGGTCTCTCGCTCGAACGTTTACCTGAGAGCCCCAGGCAGCGCGGGAGCCCGCGCGACACGATGTTCTCAAGGCACTGGAAGATCAGTGTTGGGACTTTCAGCAGCGAGGCCACATGAATGGTGCCACTTTTACCCAACCGGATGGCACATATAAGCAAGCCGCAACGACACGCTTTGAAGCCAATCCACCTCGCAGAAAGCAGGTTGGCCCCTCGGAGAGCTCCTAGAATAGAAGAAGCCTTACTTTGAAGCGGGCCGAGAAACCTCATCGTGTCCGCATCCCAAGGTGAAGAACACTGCATGGGCCATCGATACAGGAGCGGAAGGGACGAGGAAACAATCGATCCGCGATCAAGCATTGTGCGCGATTGAGCGCCGGCAATGGTCCCCGAAACCATCCCCAATCAAACTACAAGGTGACGCCAACTTGCGCGAACCTATGCAACGTAATGTGAGCTGGGCAGCGCTGAACTGATGCCCTCTGAGAGAGAGGAGGCGAGCTAGTGCGAGATAGAAAGGCGGAGATGGACGAAGAGGCTACTGGATATCGCCTGCCAAAAGCCTTTTACGCAGGTTGGTTGAGAAGGCCTAGTCCTCGCCGGTGAAGGTCTTCTGCCACCGCCAGCACGTCTTCGTCCGGAATCTGCTTGATGACTTCCTTCGTCTCAGAGTCGAGAATCTTGACGACGATTCTTTGAGCTGAGCCTTCCACCGAAATAGCCAGTTCTGTTGCTTTGACTCCAACGTTATCAACAAAGCTTTGAGCCCCCTGCTTCTGGTCCAAATCAGGACCTACGCTGCTTTTTGGTAACGGTGTTAAAGCATTGGGATTGGATGTGGCTGTCGGAAATCTGCGTTCCATTGAGTCAATCATGTTTTCTGAAATAGCGTTCATCGCGTTCTACTCCTTCCCCATGAAAAATTCCAAAACCCACAGCAAAAACCCGTTGGGGGAACTGCGACCCCCAACGGTAAGTACCAAAAACTTCAAATAAACTACCGCAATAGCAACAGAACTGAGGCCGTAGTCTGGTTCGCCTGAGAAAGTGAGGCCAGACCGCTCTGAGTCAGGATGTTGAACCGCGTGAGATTGGCACTCTCTTCAGCAATATTCGCATCGCGAATTCTGCTTTGCGCTGCTGTCTTGTTGACGATCTGAGACTGAGCAATGCTAATGGCGAACCCCAAACGATTCTCAGCGGTACCCACAGAACCTTGCACCGAACCAAGAGCTGTGATCGCAGCTTGGAGGCTTGTGATTGCAGAACTGGCGCCCGCGGAGGTCGCGATGGTGGTTGAGGAAAGATTGAGTGCAGACGAAGTTGCCGCACCGAAACTGACAGTGACTGTTCCGTTAGCGCCATCGTTCGAGATGTAAACCGAGTAGCTGGTTGTCGTGGTTAAACTGGCAAGTCCCGCTTCCCGATCGATTTCCTGCAGAACTGACTGAAATTCCTGGTTCAATACCGCCCGACTGTTGTCGGTCGTTGTACCGGTAGCTGACTGAGTAGCCAGAGTCGCTGCCCGATCCAGGAGCCTCGAGATATTGTCCAGAGCGCCGTCGGCGATTTGCAGCGAGCTCAACCCATCATTGGCGTTTCGGACACCGACGTTGAGGATCGCAACGTCAGAACGGAACTTATTGGCAACCGCCAAGCCGGCAGCATCGTCGCCGGACTGGTTGATGCGCAAACCACTAGAGAGGCGAGACAGTGTGCGCGACAACCCAATATTTGTTTCGTAGAGCTTGGATTGAGCGTTGACTGACCCGATGTTGTTTACAACGGAAAAACTAGCCATGGTGATTTCCTCCGTGAAATCAAGGGTTTCCAGCATCCGTGCCGGAAATCAAGTTAGATCTATTTCAAGCCTTTGCAGGCTGACCTTCCTTATCGCGCGACCTTGCGCATTCTTTAGTAAAATTCATATGTAATAACTATGAATAGTCATAAGACATTTAAAAATATAAGATTTTTCTGTAGTGCGTGTCCGGTGGTTCAGACCCCCTCCTAGCATTCTGCGTAGCTGAGTTCACTTGCCCTTCGACTTTTTCGCAAAGACAGACGTGCAGCAGATCGCATTGGTTCGACATGGTTTGAAGGCGATCACTCGGCACCGCTGGCCCTCATATCTCGCCCCACACGACGGATAATGACTTTTTTAGTAATTAACAATAAAATTAGATATTAACTGTGAATATTCCTAATGAAACATTGCTATTGCGTCGAACAGAAATACGGCTGGTATTTACGGAGACAGGGGTGCGAGGACATGCAAATACAGAGAAAACCAATCGGCGAAAGGGCTTTTTCAAGGATCTTCAGGACTCTATTTAGAAGTGTATTGAGCTTTGGCCTCATCCATCCGATGCTGACAGGGGCTTTTGCGCAACAGCCTCCCCCGACGTTCTCCGATTTGAGTATTGAGCAGCTCTTGGCGATACCGGTCACCTCGGCCTCCCGACGGCAGGAACAGCTGCTGAATACAGCCTCCAACGAGGTTCCGCTTGTCGCGAATAAGGACTTAGCCTGGGAGACTGCTGGACGACCGAGCGGTCTCAGGCGCAACCTGGGAGAACGCAACAAACTGACCGTCGGCAGCGAGTACCGCGGGAATTCGCACTGTGCGAGGATGCTTAGTCTTGACTCGACTTCGCAGAAAATGCTGGCACCGTGCTACCAAGTTGAAGGTTCCTTAGACGCCGTGCAGACTGACTCGCTCTGGCTACTATTGGAATACCTCAATCCAGAGCTCACATGAAAAACCTAAGAGTTTGGCAAAAGCTAGGAGTATTGGGATTGATGTTTATGATCCCGCTTGCACTTGTGACGTACAAGCTCAACTCCTCCGTTAACACACTCGAAATCGAATTTGCACGTAAGGAGATCCGAGGCGTTGAATATAGCGGCCCACTGCTGGATCTTTTGAAGGTCCTACAAGAGCATCGGGGCACGGCTAACACATGGTTAAACGGGGAAGCGTCGTTTAAGGAAACTGTCACTAGCAAGGCATCGGAACTCGAAAGAGCCATTAGAACCGTAGACGAGTCAAACCAGCGGCTGAATGGCGTCTTGCAAGTCACTCAAAAATGGAGTGCCCTGAAGGCGGATTGCCGCGAGCTCTTGAACAAGACTGAGGCCGTAGCTACGGCCGAAAGCTTTGAGCGTCATACGAAGGTGATTGCCGACACCATCGCCCTCATTACTTATGTCGGAGACGTCTCCAACTTGACGCTGGATCCAGATCTAGACAGTTACTATCTGATGGATGCCCTCATCTTCAAAGGGCCTGAGCTAGTCGAACTGCTGGCCCAAGCCAGGGGCACCAGCTCGGGCATGGCGGTCCGTAAGCAGACCACAGCCAAAGAACTTGCCAAACTCAACCAGTTGGCCATTCTGACTGAGCATTTGCTACAGAAAATGGAAGTGTCGTTGGACAAGGCGTTTGCGCAGAGTCCATCACTAAAGTCGAAACTTGAAACCTACCGGCACGCCAGCCATTCTGGAGCTCAGGAAAGTGTCGTGGCCCTCGGCAAGATTGTTTCAACTGGGGCTATGGACGCTGCAGCGTCCCAATATTTTGCGTCCCAGACGAAGGTCATCAATCTGATCTACGACTTGGAAGGTCAAATCAGCACTGCTCTGACCGGTCTCTTGGAAGCCCGGATCGAAAGATCTCACCGAGAGGTCTCTCAAACCATGGGTTGGGCGGTCCTCGGGTTGTTGGTTGTTTCGGTGATCGGGTTCTTTATCATGCGAGACATCACCCGCCCTTTGAGCAACGTCGTGGAGATCGCCAACCAGATTGCCGCTGGCAACCTAAGTGTTCAGATGTCCTTTGAGAGGCGACGAGACGAAATCGGAGATTTGGCGCAGGCCTTCGATCAAATGGTCAACGCCTTGCACCAGGAAATCCTGGAGCGCAAGCGGACTGAGCAGGAGCTGACTCTGGAGCGCGAATTGATGGACTCTCTGATGGAGAGTATTCCAGACATCATCTATTTCAAGGACACGGCCAGCCGGTTCATCAAGACCAACCAAGCTCACGCCAGCCTGTTTCGATTGAACTCTTCTGAGGATATGATTGGGAAAACTGATTTTGATTTTCATTCAGCAGACGCTGCCCAAGGGTTTCATGAAGAAGAACAACGAATCATTCAGACAGGGCAACCCTTGGTTGCTCAGGTCCAGCCGGTGCCCTGGCCGGACGGCCGAGTAAGTTGGATGTTGACCACAAAGATGCCCCTGCGGGATAGAGAAGGGGGGTGCATCGGTACCTTTGGCACTGGTAAAGATATCACGGCACTCAAGGAAGCTGAAAAAGCGCTAGTACAGGCCGAAAGAAAGTACCGGGGCATATTCGAAAACGCAACCGACGGCATTTTCCAAACAGATCCAGCCGGCCAGTACTTGAGTGCGAACTCTGCTCTTGCATCAATCTATGGTTATGAATCTAGCGACGAGCTGATGGCAGAGGTTACTCAGGTGGGTGAGCAGCTTTACGTTGACCGGAGACGACGCGAAGCTTTTGAGGAACTCATGCAGCAGCAGGATGCAGTATGGGATTTCGTTTCTCAGGTGCGCCGCAAGGACGGGCAAGTGATCTGGGTTTCAGAGAACGGTCGTGCGGTGCGGGATGAAGCTGGCAACCTGCTCTACTTCGAAGGATTTGTCAAAGACATTACCGAAAAGAAAAAGGCCGAGGCGGAGCTGGAAGCGGCGAATCGGCGGTTACTGGAAACCTCGCGACAGGCTGGGATGGCAGAGGTCGCCACCGCTGTATTGCACAACGTGGGCAATGTGCTCAACAGCGTCAATGTGTCGGCGAGTCTGATGACGGACTCTATTCGGAGGTCCAAACTGCCCGGCTTGGCCAAAGCCGTCGGCTTAATGAACGAGCGG
>Ga0187893_10004808_pt1 | contig 25188 bp, 29 predicted proteins | sample MA1701074metaG_FD_139574 | JGI IMG/M metagenome (GOLD analysis project Ga0187893, IMG submission 139574) | White microbial mat communities from a basaltic lava cave in the Kipuka Kanohina Cave System on the Island of Hawaii, USA - MA170107-4 metaG ... | reverse complement strand
CGCCGTGGGGAAGGCGCCCGTCACCGACGGGATCCGCGCGTCGCCCTCGGACAGTGCGACCTTGACCCGCATGCGGTGGTGCTGCTCGTTCGCGTACAGCTCGTACGCGACCCAGAAGCGTGGCTCGCGCCCGGGCCAGTCGGTCGCCGTGACGCTCGAGAGCGAGTCGAGGCCCAGGTCCGCGCGGAACGTCTCGAGCGTCTCGAGGAGCTCCTCGCGTCCGACGACCACCGTCACGTCGTCCCGCCCGACCGTGACGTCCGGGAAACGCGTTCGGACGCGGTCCGCGAGCTCGGCCGGGGTCACGTGAGGTGTCCCTGGGTGCGGACCTTCTCGTGCAGGCGGAGGATCCCGTACATCAGCATCTCGGGCTTGGGGGGACAGCCCGGCACGTAGATGTCCACGGGGACGATGGTGTCCACACCCTGGACCACCGCGTAGTTCGTGAACATCCCGCCCGCCGAAGCGCAGACGCCCATCGAGATGACCCACTTCGGCTCGGGCATCTGGTCGTAGACCGTGCGCAGGACCGGCGCCATCTTCTGGCTCACGCGCCCGGCCACGATCATGAGGTCGGCTTGGCGGGGAGACGCGCGGAACAGCTCCATCCCCCAGCGAGACAGGTCGTAGTCGCCGGCGCCCGTGGACATCATCTCGATCGCGCAACAGGCCAGGCCGAACGTGACGGGCCACATGGACTGCTTCCGGGCCCAGTTGACGGCCCGCTCGACCGTGGTGAGCAGGAGCCCGCGCTTCAGCTCCTGCTCTTCGTCCTCGGCCGTGCGTCCGGTCTGGAAGCCCTCGAGGCGCTCAACCGGCACGAGCGAGCTCCTCGGGTTCCGCGGCGCGTTCGACCGACCCGTCGAGGCGGTCCGGTTGCTGCCGCCCCCACTCCAGACCGCCCTGCTTCCACACGTAGACGTACGCGACGAAGACGAGTCCGATGAACACGGCCATCTCGACGATCCCGAAGACCCCGAGCGCACGGAACCCGACCGCCCACGGGAACAGGAAGATCACCTCGATGTCGAAGATGATGAACAGCATCGCGACGACGTAGAACTTCACGCTGAACCGCTCGCCCTCGGGCAACCGCTCCGGTTCGATCCCACATTCGTACGGCGCGAGCTTGGCGGGCGTCGGCCGATGCGGACGGAGCAGGGCCGAGGCGGCGAGCGACAGGACGGCGAACGCGAGGGCGAGGACCGCCAGGATCACGACCGGGAGGTACTCGGACAGCTCGCCGGCCAGGATCAACTCCCGCTCCTACGACGCCCGCGCGAGGCGCTCGAGCGCGAACATCACCCGGTCCTGGAAGTCACCCGTTCGCCCATCGCTCAGGTTGCCCAGCAGTCGGACCATGAAGCGCATGAGCCACTCCCGCGGCAGGCCGTAGTCGGTGAGCGTCTGCATGATCCTCGGGTGGCCGATCGCGCGCACGAAGAGCGTGCCCATCCGGAAGTAGCGCGCGTACCGTTCGCGCAGCATCGTCGGGTACAGGTGGGCGATGCCCGGCCGGTCCAGGACGAGGGCCTCGTGCACGAGTTCCGCCGCGAGCTCGCCGGACTCCATCGCGTACGCGATCCCCTCGCCGTTGAACGGGTTCACCATGCCGGCGGCATCGCCGACCACGAGCATCCCGGGCGTCGCCGGCGGGGTACGGGACAACCCCATCGGCAGCGGACCCGACAGGACCTTGCCATCCGCGGTCGTTTCGTTCACGTCCCACTCTGCCGGGAGCATCCGCCAGAACGCGTCGAACACCCCGTGCGCCGATTGGCCCTTGAAGTCTCGGAAGGTGTTGAGGAGGCCGGCCCCGAGGTTCACGGATCCGTCGGGCATCGCGAACAGCCACCCGTACCCCGGCAAGATCACCTCGCCGTCCCACAGGTCCATCCAGACCTCGAGCCACGGGCCGGGATGGCGGTCGATCCGGTAGTAGCGTCGCGCGGCGATCCCGAGAGGCTTGGAGGGGTCCCGGCGCACGCCCGCCTGCGACGCGAAACGCGACGACGCACCGTCGGCCGCGATCACGTATCGCGCACGAACGGTGCGCTCGGCCCCGTCGTCGATCGCTTTGATCCTGGCTCCCCGGACCCAACCGTCCTCCGCCACCGGCCCCAGGGCTTCGGTCCGCTCCAGCAACCGGGCCCCCGCCTTCTCAGCATTCCGGGCGAGCAGCTCGTCGAACTCCGAACGGGTCATCAGCAAGCCGAAGGGCGGGAAGTCCTCGAGGTCGGGCCAGGGAAGCTCGAGCCTCGCGCGGCGCGCGTAGATCCGAAGTCCCTCGTGCCTCTCGAAGCGCGGATCGTCCACGTCGACGCCGAGACGGCGCAGCGCGACCACCGCTCGAGGGGTCAGGCCGTCGCCGCAGACCTTCTCCCGGGGGAACGAGGCCTTCTCGACCATGAGGACATCGAGGCCATGTCGAGCGAGGTGGTACGCGGCCGTGGACCCTCCCGGACCGGCGCCGACGACCAGGGCGTCGACGTCGATGGTCGCCTCAGCCGGGATCAACGATGGGCCCCTCGCAAGCTTGTGAAAACTTTCACAAAGGATGCTATAGCGTCGCCGCGTTCGTTTTCAACCCTACGTCCGTGCTCGCCGGGCGAGCAAACGAGTCACCCTCCCCGAGCGTGGTCCCACGCCGCGACCCGGTCGGAGACGACCCGCAGGAAGCCGAGGCCCCGGATCTCGTCCGAGAACCGCTCGAACCCCGTCCCCGTGAGCAGCGGCCGGTACTTCTCGTGCCAGGCGGAGATCGGGGCTCGCAACGTCTCGTGCTCGGCCGCCAGCGGCTCGGCCCGCCCGACGATCACGAGGCCGGCGAGCTCGACCCACGCCCGACCCACGTCGATGGTCACGGCAACCCGCGGATCGCCGACGGCGTTGGACCAGGTGCGTCCCTCCCGCCGGGTCGAGACGTAGAGCGCGTCCTCCAGCCACACGAACCACAGCGGGACGACGTGCGGCGATCCGTCCGGGTTCAGGGTCGCGACGGCGACCGAGGGCAGGCTCCCGAACATCCTCCTCGCGGCGACCAGGTCCACGTCCGACACCTGCATCAGGACGCTCCGAGCCGAAGCAGTCCGGCGAGCTCCCAAAGCGCCTCGACCGCATCGGCCTCGAGCGGCGCGCCGTCCAAGGATCGCACCGCGTGCTCGAGCAGGACGTCGACCTCGTTCGCATCCTCGCGCGGCGCGTCCCCGTCGAGCACGTCGTCCCTCAGCTGGAAGGCCGAGCCGATCGATCCGGCGTACGCGCGCAGCGCCTCTTCGGCGGCAGGCTCGGCGCCGGCGAGCGCGGCGCCGATCAGCACCGGCCCCAGCCCCGTGTACGAACCCGACTTGAGCGCCGAAACGCGAGCCGGGTCCGCGGAGCCGGAAACGTCGAGGAACTGGCCTGCCGCCATCTCCGAACGCATCGCGTCGAACCTCGACATCGCCAGCTCGAGCCGGTCGCCGCGGGATCCGCAGGTACGGAGGGCCTGCTCGGACAGGACCAGCGCCAGATCTCCGACGAGGATCGCGGCCGCGACGCCGAACGCGCCGGGATCGACGCCCGCGGGCGCCGTCCGGGCGAATGCCGCGTGGGTCGCCGGGACCCCCCTGCGTTCGTCGTCGCCGTCGATGACGTCGTCGTGGATCAGGGCCGAGGTGTGGAGCAGCTCGAGGGCGACGCACGCGCCCCGGATCGGCTCGCCATCCTCGCCGCCTGCGGCCCGATGGGACCACCAGCACAGGGCCGGGCGGATCCGCTTGCCTCCCGCACGGATCACGCGGAAGAGCTCATCGGCGAGGGGCGCGGCGCCGGCGTCCATCGCGACGAGCTCCGCTCGGCGTTCGAGCAGGAACGCCTCGAGCGCGGGTTCGACCCGGGCTCGGACGTCTGCGAGCGCGGGCGTGTCGATCGCCGGCTCCGCCGTGGGAGGCACCACGATCGGTGCGTTGGGCTCGGGCACGACCGGCAGTATCGCAAGCGGGTCGTGACCCTGCGCCGAGGCGCGACTGCTAAGGTTGCGAGGACCGTCGCCCGGACGCCATGACCCGTTTCCAGAAGCTCACGATCGCGACCACCGCGACGACCGTGGTGCTCATCGCGGCCGGCGGCCTCGTCCGTGCCACGGACTCGGGGCTCGGGTGCCCAGGGTGGCCCACGTGCTTCGGGCGATGGATCCCGCCGCTCGAGTACCACGCCATCATCGAGTACTCGCACCGCCTGCTCGCGAGCCTCGCCCTGGTGTTGATCGGGGTCCAAGCGTTCGTCGCCTGGCGTCACTACCGGCGTGTACCGCAGATCGTTCGACCGGCGCTCGCCGCGGTCCTCCTCGTGCTCGTCCAGGCGGCGTTGGGCGGGATCGTCGTCGAGGGCGGCCTCGAGGCGACGCTGGTGACGCTGCACTTCGCGACGGCGATGACGCTGCTCGCGGTCCTCGTGAACATCACGGCGAACTCCTTCTGCTTCGCGAAGCTCCCCACGAAGGGAGCGGCGATCGGCGGCTCGGACCCAGCGTTCGCCCGGCTCACGATCTGGACTGCCGCCGCCGCCTTCTTCCTCCTCATCGTGGGCGCGTACGTCCGGGCCGAGGAGGCGGGGCTCGCGTTCGCGGACTGGCCGCTGATGGACGGGAGCCTCGTGCCGGCGCTCGAGGGCGTCGGAACCCTCATGTTCCTCCACCGCATGCTCGCGGTCATCGTGCTCGCGGTCATCGTGTGGGTTGCGATCCGGGCTCGGACGATGGAGCACCGGTCGAAGGACCTCGTGATCTTGTCGACGATCACGCTCGCGCTCTACGGCGCGCAGATCCTCGTCGGCGCGGCGAACGTCTGGTCGCGTCTCTCGGCGGCGAGCATCACCGCACACGTGGTGCTGTCCGCGCTGATCTGGGGTGTCCTGGTCGCGATCGCGACGGTGAGCCGCCGCTTCGCGGCGCACGGGCGGCGGGCGGCCGAGGGCGACGTGCGCTCGAACGGCAAACGCTCGACCATGCGCGAGACCACCGCGGCCTACTTCCAACTCACGAAGCCGAGGATCATCGTCCTCCTGCTCATCACGACGGTGCCGGCGATGATGCTGGCCGAGCGGGGCCTGCCGTCGATCGCCCTGATCGTGGCCACGCTTGCCGGCGGCGCGATCGCCGCGGGCTCCGCGAACGCGATCAACTGCTACCTCGACCGCGATATCGACGAGGTCATGCGCCGCACGCGGACGCGGCCGCTCCCCTCCCACAAGATCGCGCCCGATCGCGCCCTGGCGTTCGGTTGCGTTTTGGGGACGATCTCGTTCCTGTTCCTGGCGATCACGGTGAACATGCTGGCGGCCGCCCTCGCGCTCTCGGCGATCGCGTTCTACGTATTCGTCTACACGATGTGGCTCAAACGCACGAGCGTGCAGAACATCGTGATCGGGGGAGCCGCCGGGGCGGTGCCGGCCCTCGTCGGTTGGGCGGCCGTGACCGGGACGGTCGGACCACCCGCATGGGTCCTGTTCGCCATCGTCTTCGTGTGGACACCTCCCCACTTCTGGGCGCTCGCCATGAAGTACAGCAGCGACTATCGAGCGGCGGGCATCCCGATGCTTCCGGTCGTGCGCGGGACCGACGAGACCCGAAGGCAGATCCTGCTGTACTCGTTGGTGTTGTTCGGCACCTCGATGCTGCTCGTGCCGGTCGCGCCGATGGGCGCGCTCTACACGGTCGCCGCGGTCGCGCTGGGCGGCTGGTTCGTGTGGCGAGCGCTCCGCCTGTGGCGCGGGACCTCGCCGGCCGAGTCGATGCGACTGTTCCGGTACTCGATCGTGTACCTGGCCCTCCTCTTCGCCGCCGTCGCGGCGGACGCGGCGCTCGTCGCCTGAGTCGAGCTACGTCGAGCCGGTGGGCTCCGGCGGACCGGCGGGCGGGCCCACCACGACCGCTCCGTTCATCGTGGGGTGCACGATGCACAGGAAGTAGTACTCGCCGGTCTGCAACGCCGGCACCGGGTACACGACGGTGTCGGGCCCCGTGATCAGCTCGCCGTTGAACAGCTCCTGCGAGAGCTCCTGGTCCGTGTAGAACGCGATGTTGTGCTGGGTCCCCGCATCCCGGTTGTCGAACGTGATCGTGGTGGGCACGTCGGAAGGAAGCACGATCGTCGCGGTGTCGAACGCGACGTTCTGCGCGACGACCGTGACCCCGCCACCGGGCTCGCCGGGTCCCCCAGGGCCCTCGCCCTCGACCGCCTCCATCGTCCCCGTCATGGGCGGGTGGACCACACATCGGAAGAAGTACGAGCCCGGCGCGAGCGCGGGCACCGCGTAGTCGATCTCGGTGATGCCGTTCACGATCTCTCCGGGGAACACCGGCTCGCCCGTGAGCTCGGCGTTGTCGAAGATGTCCACGTTGTGCGGCGTCTCGGCGTCCTGGTTGTCGAACCGGAGCGTGAACGGTTGGCCCGCCGGGACGGTCAGCGCCGTGGGGTCGAACGCGATGTCGGCCGCAGCCAGGACGACCACGGGACGCTCCCCGCCACGTCGCTCCTCCTCGCCACCGGCGACCGCCAGCGCGATGCCGCCGGCGAGCATCGCGAAGCCGGCGATGGATCCGAGCATCGCCGAGATCGTCGAGAGGCGGACCTGCTTGCGCGCGGCGGCGAACGAGGCGGCGCCCAGGACACCCCCGGCGACGACGATCGCGGTCGCGGTCGCGGCCTCGGGCGTGACCGAGAGCAGGATGCGCGAGAACCCGAACAGGACGAGGAACAGGACCACGACGATCGCGACCGGCAGGACGACCGGCATCACGAGGCGGTCGCGGACCACCGGCTTCATCGAGCCAGCCTCGTTCGCAGGTCGCGTTCGACCTGCCGGAGCGCGAGGGCGTCCCAGCCGTCGCGTGCCTCGCGAGCGTGCCAGCGGAAGAAGACCGTCGCGATGAACCCCCACAGGATCAGGCCGCCGACGATCTTCATCACGAGCCCGGCCACCAGCTGGTCGGTGAGCGCGGACATGCCCCAGATCCTCGGGAAGGTCCCGTACACGGGGTACAGCAGCGTGTGCCCGAACGTCAGGAACGACGCCGGGATCGTCGGTGCCAGGGACTGGATGAACAGGTAGAGCATCTGGGCCGGCGGGGACAGCGCCGGCAGCTCGACCAGCGGCGACATGATCGGCCACCACACGACGATCGCCGAGCCGAGGAGCAACGCGTGCACCGTGAAGTGGGCGAGCTCGGACCCGACGGACGCGTCGACGACCTCCGGCCAGTGGGTGAACAGCAGCAGCCCGTTGAACGCGATCAGCGCGACGACGGGACGGGTGAGGAACCGCCAGGCGGCGAGGACCGGTCGGGGTCGCAGCACGGCCCGCCACATCCACGCCGGGATCCCGGCGATCAGGAGCGGGGCGGCGACGAGCGTGAAGATCAGGTGCTGGACCATGTGCATCGAGTAGAGGTACCTCTCCGCGAGGTCGTGCATCGGCCAATCCGCGGCAAACCACAGGCACGCGATCCCGGCCGAGAACAGCGCCGCCCTGCGCCGACGCTCCGAGCGCTCCACCGGTGAGGCGACGACGTGCCGCCGGATGGCGACGAGGTACGCGGCCCAGATCCCCGCGAGGAGGAGCCAGACGTCGGGGTGAGGGTGCCAGGCGGGCATCGGCTACCTCGCGAACACCCGGAAGATCAACAGGACGACGAGGTAGAGGGTGACGGCGCCGGCGAGCCCCATCAGGAAGAACCGCGCGTAGAGCTTGTTGTCGAACTTCAGGTGCATGAACCACAGCACCACGAGCGCGAACTTCATGAGCGAGAACAGGAGCAGGAGCGGCACGAGGTACTCGCCGATGCCCTCGATGTAGTAGATCGCGACCTCGGCGGCCGTGATCACCGCCAAGATCACCGCGATCCGGATGTACTCCTTCGGGCTCGGGTGCCGCCCGGCATGCGACGGGCGGGCCGCGGCGGCGTGCCCGTGCTCCCCCACCTGCGTGTCCGACATCTCCGGCTCCTAGACCCCGACCGGGTTCTCCGTCGGGATGAGGTAGACGACGGTGAAGATCACGATCCACACGATGTCGACGAAGTGCCAGTACAGGCCGACGAGCTCGACCGCTTCGGACTGCGCCGGCCCGATCTTCCCGGCGTAGGTCAGCGTGAACAGGGTCAGCAGCATGAGCACGCCGACGGCGACGTGCGTCCCGTGGAAACCGGTCAACACGAAGAACGAGGTACTGAACATGTTCGTGGACAGCGTCAGCCCCTCCCTCGCGAACTCGGTGAACTCGTAGACCTGACCCCCGAGGAAGGTCGCCCCGAGCAGCGCCGTGGCGAGCAGCCACACCCGCGCGCGCCCGACGTCGGCCCGTTGGATCGCGGCCAGCGCCAGGACCATCGTGAGCGAGCTCGCGAGCAGCACGAACGAGGACACCGACGTGTACGGGATGTCGAACACGTCGTTCGGGTAGGGCCCGACGATGCTCGCGCCCCGGTAGAGCACGTAGGTCGAGATCAGCGCGCCGAACAGCAGGCAGTCCGACGCGAGGAACAGCCACATCGCGAGCTTCGTGCTCGGCAGCCCGGTGCTGGTCGCCCCGTGCTCGACCGCCGCCCCGTGGTCCACGGCCGCCATCAGCGCATCGCTCCCGTCCCCCTACTCCGCCGAGGGCTCCAGGACCCAGCCGAAGAAACCGGCCAAGAGGACGACGAGCCCGACACCGACGATCCACCAGCCGAAGATCAGGCCGTACCCGATCAGCGGGAGCCCGAGGCTCGCGACGACCGGGTAGTACGAGGGGCCGGGCAGATGGATGCCGTGCCCGGCGCCGTGCGCGCCGTCGTGCCCGCCATCGCCACCGGCGTGCGGCGCAGCCGCCGGATGCGCCGTCTCGCCCGAACCACCGGCGGCAACCGGCACCACGCGCCCACCCTCGCTCTCGGCGTACTTGCGGTGCCACAGGTCGTCGAGCGCATGGACGACCGGGATCTCGTCGAAGTTGTGCACCGGCGGCGGCGAGGTCGTGAGCCATTCCAGCGTCCGCGCGTCCCAGGGGTCGGCGACCATCTGCTTCGGCTTGCGGAAGCTCGCGATCGCCGTCGCCACGAAGACCAGGACCGAGATCGCGATGATGAAGGCACCGATCGACGACACGAGGTTCCAGAAGCTGAGACCGAGCGACTCCGGGTAGCTCTGGATCCGCCTCGGCATGCCCTGCAGGCCGAGTACATGCATGGGTCCGAAGGTCATGTTGAACCCGACCAGCATCATCCAGAAGTTCACCTTGCCGGCCCGCTCGTTCAACATGCGGCCGAACACCTTCGGCCACCAGTAGTACATGCCGCCGAAGAGTCCGAAGATCGCGCCGCCGAACAGCACGTAGTGGAAGTGCGCCACGACGTAGTACGTGTCCGTCTGCTGGTAGTCCGCGGGCACGATGGCGTGCGTGACGCCGGAGAGGCCGCCGATCACGAACATCGCGATGAATCCGATCGCGAACAGCATCGGCGTCGTGAATCGGATGTCGCCGTTCCACAACGTGCCGAGCCAGTTGAAGATCTTCACGCCGGTCGGGATCCCGATGATGATCGTCGACACCGCGAACGCGGTGTTCGCAACGGGCCCGAGCCCGACGGCGAACATGTGATGCGCCCACACGCCGAACCCGATGAACCCGATCGCGATGCCGCTGAAGACCACGAACTGGTACCCGAACAGGGGCTTGCGGGCGAACACCGGCAGGATCTCCGACACGATGCCCATCGCCGGCAGGATCAGGATGTACACCTCGGGGTGGCCGAACAGCCAGAACAGGTGCTGCCACAGGACCGGAGACCCGCCGGCGGCAGGGTCGAAGAAGTGCGTCCCGAACAGGCGATCGAACAGGAGCTCGACCAGGCCGACCGTGATGATCGGCAGGCTGAAGGCAAGCAGCAGCTGCACGACGAGGCCCATCCAGACGAACACCGGCATGCGGAACAGCGTCATCCCAGGCGCCCGCATGTTGATGATCGTGACCGCCAGGTTCACGGCCGAGACGGTGGACGCGATGCCGGTGATGAGCAGCCCGATCGCGTAGAACGTCATCCCCCTGGTGGGATCGACGACCGAGTTCGGGGCGTAGCCGAACCAGCCGCCGTTCGGCGCGCCGCCCAGGAACCAGCTCGAGTAGATGAACAGCCCCCCGAAAAGGAAGGCCCAGTAGCTGAAGGCGTTCAGCCGCGGGAAGGCTACGTCGCGCGCCCCGATCATGAGCGGGAGGAGGTAGTTGAAGAAGGCCGCCGACAGGGGCATCACGACGAGGAACACCATCGTGATCCCGTGCATCGTGAACAGCTCATTGAACACCTGCTCGTTCACGAAGTCCTGGTCCGGCCGGGCGAGCTGGATGCGCATCAGCAGCGCCTCGGCCCCTCCGATCAGGAAGAACGCGAAGGCGGTGATGCCGTACAGGATCCCGATCTTCTTGTGGTCGACGGTGGTGATCCAGCTCCACCAGCCCGTGATCGCGGTCGGGCGCCGCAGCACGCCGCCGGGTCGCTTCGCCGAGACGGTCACGGTCGCCATGGCCCGTCCCTTCCGATCATCGCAGGGTCAACAGGAACTCGACGAGGGCGTCGATCTCCTGCTCCGTCAGCTGAGGTTCGAGCACCATGAACGAGCCCGCCTCCATCGCCTGGGGATCTCGCAGCCAGCGCTCGAGGTTCTGCCTGGTCAACGGGAACGTGCACCCCCGGAAGCACGAGCGGCTCATCAGGTGCGTGAGGTTGGGAGCCGCGTTGGAGCCCACGATCGGTTCCCCGTTCGGATCCTGGAGGCCGTCGATCGTGTGGCAGGCGGTGCACCGCTGGGCGAAGATCCGCACCCCCTCGGTGCCAGGGCTGCCCGCGGCCGGGGTGACGGCGTCGGCCTGCTGATCGCGAACCCACTGGTCGAACTCCTCGGGGGCGTGCGCGACCACCGTGAACCTCATGTACGCGTGCGACAGGCCGCAGAACTCCTTGCACTGGCCCTCGTAGGTCCCCGGTTCGTCCGCCTCGAGCGTCATCGTGTTGGTCTGGTTGGGGATGACGTCGGTCGTGCCGGCGAGCTCGGGCACCCAGAACGAGTGGATCACCGAAGCTCCGACGGCGGCCGCCGGCGGGCCCTCCGGAGGACCGAGCTGGCACGCGCTCGGTGCCGGCTGGCCTTCGTAGCCGAAGCCCGCGGCGCACAGCGTGAGGAACACCGGCCTGCCGGTCGGGATGTGCAGCTCGTTGGCTGTGATGATGCCCTGCTCGGGATACTCGAACTCCCACCACCACTGGTGCCCGAGCACGTTGACCTCGAGGACGTCGCCCTCGGGCTCGGAGGAGAGATCCCAGATCGTGGCGATCGTCGGGACCGCGATCCCGGCGAGGATCAGCGCGGGCAGGATCGTCCACGCGACCTCGAGCCGGGTGTTGCCATGGGTCTGCGGCGGGATCCCGCTTCGGCTCTTGCGGTGTCGGTACCGCACCAGGAAGACCACCAGCGCGCCCTCGACCAGGAAGAAGATGGCCGCAGCGACCCAGAACACCGGGACGAAGAGGTTGTACGCCTTCTCGGCGTTCGGACCCGCTGGCTCGAGCGTGGACTGTGTCGCGTTCGGCGCGCAGGCCGCGGCCACGACCGCCAAGGCCGAAAGGCCTAGGACGAGGACCGATCTCCGACGCAGCACCCTTCCGGGATCCCTCCAAGACACCTCGAGCGGCACCCAGGCCCGGCGCACTGTAACACCGTTGATCCTGCCGACGGCCTCGGACCGTGACCCACCGGTCGCCTCCCCGGAGGCCCGCTCGCGCATCAGATCGGCGGGCTGAAGTTCCTGATCGCGCGCAGCACGGGCGCGAGCATCCGCGTCCACAGGTTCGTCGCCACCAGCACCCCGATCACGATCATGACGGCACCGGAGACTCCGGCGAACCAGTGGTAGTTGCGCTTCACGAAACTCAGGGCACCGATCAGCCTGCGGACGCCGACACCGACCAGCAGGAAGGGCAGGCCGAGCCCGAGCGAGTAGGTGAAGAGCAGGAGCGCGCCCCGCAGCGATCCGCCCTGGGCGGCAGCGATCGCGATGACCCCGGCGAGGACCGGCCCGATGCATGGCGTCCACCCAGCTCCGAACGCGACGCCGAGCGGGAACGCCCACGCGGGCCCGGGACGTACCCGATCCATCAGAGGCCGCCGTTCGGCGAACAGGCTCGGCAAGCCCAGCCGCAGCGCGTACAGCAGCATGATGACGCCGAAGGCGATGATGATCGCGCCCGAGATCCGCACGCCGGCCGGTGACCGGAGCAGCCGGGTGACGGCGCCGGTGAAGGCGCCGAGGGCCGTGAAGACCGCGGCGAACCCCGCGATGAACAACACGATCGGGACGATCGGACGACGCTCGTCCTTCGACTCGCCGCCGGTGACGAAGGACAGGTAGCCGGGCACGAGGGGGAACACACAGGGCGAAGCGAACGAGACGACACCGGCAGCGAATGCCAGCCCGGGAGCCCACCACGACCCGAGGCCGTCCTGGACGAAGTCGGCGAGCACCCCGAGCACGACTCCAGTCTAGGGTCGGTCACCATCGGAGGCGCCGTTCGACGGTGACGCGCGAAGCTGGCCGGGTGAGTTGCGGACCCCCGCGATCGCCTGCGATAGTTCCGGCGGTGGCTTGTGAAGCGTTTCACAAGACCCACCGGCGGGAAGAGACGGACCGGCGGCCCTCGGGGAACCGGATGTGCGTGGCTATAATCCGAGCACCCAAGGGCCGGCGAACGGTCGCGTGACGAGCGTTCAGTGGGGGTGGAGTTCGCGTGAAGGTCCCGCAGGTGCTCCTGAAGGCGAGGGAGCAGACCGAGCGGTTCCTGAAGACCTTCGAGTGGACCTGGGCCACCGCGGTGGTGTTCTCGCTCGGGTTCGGCTTCTTCTGCGTCATCACGATGGCGGTGATCCCGTCGTTCTGGCTGTACTTCGCCGAACAGACCCTCGGCTGGGACGGCTTGTCGGGCACGGGCGATTGGCGGCCGCTGGCTCGAGACGCGGTGGCGATGGGGCTCGCGACCGGCCCGTTCATCACGGCAGTGGTCGCCGCGACGATCCTGCAGAACTGGCGGCGCAAGCTCCGTGGTGGCTCTGCGGAACGCCCGTCCGGCGGCTATCGATGAGGAAGGTCTGAGGGGGCCGGATGCCGTTCACCAAGACCGAGGTGGACATCCACACCGACTACGTCGTGGACGCGGTCGACCCCGAGTGGTTGTCGAAGGGGGTCAAGTCCCCCAAGCACCTGATGCTCGACCCGGACAACTGCATCCTGTGTCGAGCCTGCGAGGACGTCTGCCCCTGGAACTGCATCTTCATGATGGGTCCGGACATCGTCGGAGACGCGACCGACGAGGCCGTGGGCGCCGAGGTCCGCGAGGCGTACTCCGTATTCGTGGTGGACGACAACGCGTGCACGCGGTGCTCGGTCTGCGTGGAGCGCTGCCCGACGGACACCTTGTACTACGCCCGTCTGCCGGAGGCGTCGCGAGGCGCCCGCACGATGGCAGCCGTGCCTGAGTCACAGCGAGCCGAGGCCGGGTAGGACCGGCTCGGGGAGAACGGGGAAGAGGGGGAAGACAGGCTGAAGCTGCCGACGCCCACCGAGGCCCTCGATCGCGTCCGCGAGACCGAAGCATGGAGGTCCGTCTTCCGTCCAGGCTCGATCTTCCGGCGCGGCTACCGGGATACCTCGCGCGACCGCGCGCTGGCGACGATGAACAACGTCCTGTACCACCTGCATCCGGTCAAGATGAAACGACACGGCCTGAAGCTGACCTATACCTTCTGTCTGGGTGGCCTGTCCTTCTTCCTCTTCATCCTGCTCACGATCACCGGCATCTACCTGATGTTCTTCTACCGTCCCGCCGCGGAGCTCGGCTCGGCGGCCGCATACACCGACATGCAGAACATCCGGACGTCGGTGTTCTTCGGGGACCTCGTTCGGAACCTGCACCGATGGGGCGCGCACCTCATGGTGATCACGGTGACGCTGCACATGGCGCGGGTCTTCTACACCGGCTCCTACAAACCGCCGCGCGAGTTCAATTGGGTCGTCGGAGTGCTGCTGCTCTTCCTGACGCTCGGCCTCGCGTTCACCGGCTACCTCCTCCCATGGGACCAGCTCGCGATCTGGGCCGTGACGGTGGGGACCTCGCTCGCCGGCTACTCCCCCTTCATCGCCAAGCAGGCGAACTTCTTGTTGCTCGGAGGGGTCGTGGTCGGACCGGACACGCTGCTCCGGTGGTACGTGTTGCACGTCCTTGCGCTGCCGTTCGTCTTGGTGATCTTCCTCAGCGTGCACTTCTGGCGGATCCGTAAGGACGGCGGGATCTCCGGGCCCCTGTAGACCACGTGTAAAGAGGAAGCGATGGCACGAGAGGACACACCGCTCGACCAGGAGACCTTCGACAAGGTCTTGACCGACGAGGTTGCCAAGGGCGCCGACCGGCGCGTCGCCGAGGGACGCGCGCGCGCCGCCGCCGTCAAGGCGTATCGCGCGAAGCATGGGGAAGAGGGGGCGGCCGTGGCCCCGCCTGGGGGGCCAGCATCAGACGTCGAGGGCGCCGCGGCGCCTGGGGGGCCACCTCCGGCAGCGTCCGTGCCACCCAGCGGGCCGGCCGTCGGCGAGCCCCCGGCGCCCGCAGCGCCCTCGACGCCCACAACAGCTCCACCGCCCGCTGCTGCTCCGGTCGCGGCCGCGACCGCGACGGCTCGACAGGCGCCCGGGCCCACCGGCAACGTGCCGGAGCCGAAGAAGGGGGCCGAGGAGAAGCACCGCCTACTCGCGCTCGTCCCCCCCGAGGGGATCCAACGCGTCGAACGCGAACAGGGCGACCGGATCAATGTGTGGCCGCACCTGCTCATCGAGGAGTTCATCGCGATGTTGGTCGTGCTCGCGGGGATCACGATCTTCTCGACGTTCGTGAACGCTCCACTGCGTGAGCTCGCCAACCCCAACCTGACGCCGAACCCGTCGAAGGCGCCCTGGTACTTCCTCGGCCTGCAGGAGTTGCTCCGGTACTTCCATCCCATGATCGCCGGCGTGGTCTTCGCGCCGACGCTCGTCCTGCTCGCCCTCGTGGTGGCACCCTTCGTCGACCGGAACCCCAGTACCAAGCCTGGAGACCGGAAGCTGGCGATCACCCTGTTCACGATGCTGATGATGTTCGGCGCGACCCTGACGATCATCGGCTCGTTCTTCCGCGGCACCGGCTACAACTGGGTGTGGCCGTGGGCGCAAGGGGTGTTCTTCGAGCTATGACGCCGGTCGTCGGTCTCTCGAGCGGAACGATCGCCGCGATCGTCGTGATCGTCATCATCGACCTGTTCGCGATCGTCTTCGGGCTGTCGTTCGCCCGGTCGCGGCGGGCGCAGCGACAGGCCAAGGAGGCTGCGACCGCGGCGATGCTCGGCGAGGCGCCGCCACCCACCCCGAAGCCGGTCAGCCGACGGGACTTCTTCCGGCGCTCCCTGGTCGCCTCGCTGCTCGTGTTCGGCGCCGAGTTCGGGGGGGCCACGCTCGCCTTCCTGTGGCCGAGCCTGAAGGGCGGGTTCGGCTCGGTGATCAACGCGGGCAAGCTGGACGACATCCTCGCGTACATCAACGAGAACGATCAGCCGTTCTACTCCGGCTCCGGCCGGTTCTACATCGTCAGGTACGAGGGCAGGCCAGAGGACGACATCGACTATGAGGCCTCGGGTGTCTCGGCCGAAGGCATCATGCCCCTGTACCAGCGATGCGTGCACCTCGGCTGTCGCGTCCCGTTCTGTCAGCAGTCCCAGTGGTTCGAGTGTCCCTGTCACGGGTCGAAGTACAACACCGCGGGTGAGTACAAGCTGGGCCCGGCCCCGCGCAGCTTGGACCGCTTCACGGTCTCGATCACCGAGGCCGGCGACGTCATGGTCGACACGTCCGTGCAGATCCTCGGGCCCCCGCGGGGAACCGACACCTTGAACAAACCGCAGGCCGGCCCGTTCTGCGTGGCGGTGCAGTGATGCTCGGTCTCACCCAGGCCCAGGGCATCATCCTCGCGGTCGGGGGCGCGATCTTCGTAGCTATCGCCGGCGCCGTGCTCGTCCTGCGCGGGCGGCACCGGGAGGAAGTTGACATCCCGCGCGCTATGCGGCCCGGCCCCTCCGACCCCGATCTGGAGACGCCGCTGCTCCACAAGCTCCAGGGCTGGGGCGTGCTCCTGATCCTGTTCTTCGTGATCTGGGTCCCGGCCGTGTGGCTGTTCGAGCCCTCGAGCAACCTCGATCAGGAGGAGGCACTCCTCACCGACTCGATCGCCCGGGGCAGCCGCGAGGTCGAGCTGTTCACCGAGGTGAACCAGGCGGGCGTCGGTTGCGCGGCGTGCCACGGCTCCGATCTCCAGGGCTCGCGGATCCTGAACACCGAGACCGGCACCGTGGTGCCCACCCCGAACCTGCGGACGGTATGCGGCGGGCCATTCACAGGCCATTTCCTGATCTATGGCATGCGGGACATCGTCACGACGATCGAGCAGGGGCGCGGCCTGATGCCGTCGTGGAGCATCAGGTTCGAGGGGGCGCTCGGCGACCAGCAGATCAACGACCTCCTCAACTACCTGGTGAGCATCCAGGACGAGGAGCAAGTGCCGTTCGAGAAGAACCTGTGCCTGAACCCCGAGGCGGTCGATGCCGCGATCGATGAGTTCCTCGACGGCATCGTGACGGACAAGCAGTCGCCGACCGACAACGTCCAGTTCTGATGGAAGCCGAGACCTGCCTGCTCTGGGAGATCCCGTGCGAGACCCTAATCAAGGGTGGTCTCGTGACGCTCATGGGGTTCGTGCTGTTCGTTGGGAGCGTGCTCCTCGTGCTGTCAGCGGTGTTCGGGCGCTGGATGGGCTACCTGGTCCTCGTCGTGAGCTTCGCCGGTTGGATGATGGTCCTCTCGTCTGTGTGGACGTTCGGGTTCTTCTCGCAGGGCCCCGATACGCCGGTGAACCTCGGGCCGCGAGGCGCAGAGCCCGCCTGGGTCGTCGAGGCCATCGGTACCGACCCCGAGCCCGTCTTCGACGCGTTCTCCTCCTACCCGGACGGCGAGGGCTGGCGCGAGCCCGGGACGAACGACAACGACGAGGGCTCGGTGCAATCCGTCACGTCCGCGACGCAGGGGTTCCTGGCGGACGAGGCCAACGCGGAGCTCGGGGTGGGCGAGCACGACCCGGGCGCGATCTCGACCACGGACTTCACCGTCCAGAGCATCCGGTTCTTCCCGACCGAGGACGGTGTCTCGCTGGCCGCGGCGCGTTCGTACTTCTCCGACGGCGGGCCCGTGCTCACCGTGTACCTTCGTCACGACTCGGGGAGCGTGAACCGGTACTCGTGGATGTTCCTGATCGGCTCGACGCTGCTGTTCGCCGCGCACCTGCCGCTGCTCGATCGCGCCGAGCGCAGACGCAAGGAGATCCTGACCGGCGGGACGGCCCCGCCGTGGTACGGACCCGCCTAGGAGGCGACGGTGATGCTCGCGCAGGAAGCAGCGAAGCTGCTGGATCAGGGATCGGTCCAGTTCATCCTGTTCAGCATCGTGATCATCGTGACCTTCATCGTCCTGTGGTTCACGATCGCCAAGTAGCGGATCTCATCGGCGTCTGCGGTTGACAGCTCTACGCGTTCGCGCCCGAGCCGCGGCGACGTTTCACGGCCGCCAGAGCGGCCGAGCGCTGCTCGTAGTAGGTGAGGATCTGCAGTTCGACGGCGAGATCGACCTTGCGGACCGATACGCCCTCGGGCACCGAGAGCGCCGCGGGCGCGAAGTTCAAGATCGACCGCACCCCGGCCTCGACCATCGCGTCGGCCACCGCTTGCGCAGCCGCCGCGGGCGTGCAGATCACACCGATGAGCGCGTCGTGCTCGCCCGCGATGGCGGGCAGGTCCTCGACCGGCCGGATCCGCAGTTCGCCGACCCGCTCCCCGAGCTTGGCGGGATCTGCGTCGACGAGCGCGGCCGGACGGAACCCCCGCTCGGCGAACCCACGGTAGTTGGCGAGCGCGTGCCCGAGGTTCCCGATCCCCGCGATCACGATGGGCCAGTGCTGGGTGAGACCCAGCTCGCGCCGGATCTGGTGGAGCAGGTACGCGACGTCGTACCCGACCCCTCGCGTCCCGTAGGAGCCGAGATGGGACAGATCCTTGCGGACCTTGGCTGAGTTGACGCCCGTGGCCTCGGCGAGCGCCCCGGACGAGACCATCGTGCGTCCGGACTCCGCGAGCTCCGTCAACGCGCGGAGGTAGACCGGCAGCCGCCCGACCGTGGCCTCAGGGACGGTTCGGTCCGTCACGGCGGGGATGATAGTGCACTCGTGAAACCCCTGTTCACGGCTGGTCCGTCGTCCGTGAGCCTCCTACCGACGGACCGCTGCGGCCAGTTCCGCCGGGTTCACCCGGATCTCGAACAGCTCCACACCATCCACCGACACGACGGGGATCCGGATGCCGTACTCGAGCTCGAGCGCGTCGTCGCCGGAGATGTCGACCTCGCGATAGTCGAACGGGGTCCGCTCGCGTTCGGCGATGAGCACATCGCGCGCCTGATCGCACAGGCCGCATCCGGGTCGCGAGTACAGGACCACCTCGGGCACGGTCGCATGCTAGCGGCGAGGGCACCCTGGGTCCGTGTGGTATGGAACAGCCCGTGTCGCAGGATCAACTGGACCTCGAGCTGCACCGGCGGGTCGGTTCGCGAGATCGGGCCGCGTTCGAAGAGCTGTACCGTCGGTACGGTCGCTCCGCCTACGGGGTCGCCCTGCGCGTGACCGCGCAGGACCTGATCGCGCAGGAAGTCGTCCAGGAGGCGTTCCTGGCCCTGTGGCGGGCACCGGAGGCGTACGACCCGTCCCGCGGGGCCTTCCGCACCTTCTTCCTGTCCTTGGTCCATCACCGTGCGGTCGATGCCGTGCGGCGGGAGGAACGCATGCGCAGACGTGCGGACCGCGCGGCGAACCTCGAGCCGGCCACCGGCGAAGACCCTGCGGAGGACGTCGTCGAGGACGCTTACCTCGCCGTTCGCCGGAAAGAGGTGCGTGAGGCGCTCGCGGGCCTGCCGGCGGATCAGCGCCGGGCGCTCGAGATGGCGTACTTCGGGGGCATGACCCAGGTCAAGATCGCCGAGGCCCTCGGCATCCCCGTCGGCACGGTGAAGACGAGGACCCTCGCCGCGATGCGCAAGCTCCGAGCCGCGCTGCAGGAGGACTGAGGTTGATCGAGGATCACGAGCGAATCGAGGAGCTGCTCGCTGGCTATGCGTTGCTGTCCCTGTCCGGGTCCGACGCGATGGAGGCGGACCGCCTCGTCACCGAGCACGTTCCCGAGTGCTCGCGTTGCCGGCAGACCCTCGCCCGGTTCCAGGCGCTGACCGGAGACCTCGCCCTCGCCGTCCCACCCGCGGAGCCGCCCGAGACCCTGCTTCCCCGGATCCAGCGCGCGATCGACGAGGTGCCGCTGTCCGGGCGACCCAGGCGTGGCGCGTTCGTCGCCGTCGCCGCCTCCGTGGCGGCGCTCGTCGCGATGGGCGGACTCTCGCTCGTGATGGGCGGTCGCCTCTCGGATGCGGAGACGCGGGCCGGCACGGCGCTCGAGATCTTGACGCTCATGCGCTCGCCGGGCGCGCAGCCGGTCGACGTGACCCCGCAGGGGGAGACGCCGATCGGGAGCAACATGGTCGAGATCTCGGCGCCCGACATCCGCAGGCTCTATCTCGCCTCGGAGGCCTGTCCGGACCCCGCTCCGGGTCACGGCTACCAGCTCTGGCTCGGGATCGGCGGCGAGTGGACGCCGGTCGGCGAGATGTTCCGCCCGGTCGGGGGCGTCGTCCTCCTCGAGCTCGAGGTGGACATCGCCCGGTACGACGAGCTGTGGATCACCGAAGAGGAGCTCGGGCCCGCTCCCGCCGAACCGAGCTCGACCGGCCACAGCTGGCGCGCCGACCTTCCCCACGCCGCATGATCGGCCCCTCAGTCGCCGACGCTCAGATCTGCACGACCCCTCGCACGGTCAGCAGCAAGCCGACCACCACGATCGCCGACGCGGAGGCGATCGGCAGGAGCCGAGCCACGCCGCCGGCCAGCCGGCGCGCGACCACGTCTCGCGCCCTCAGGGCGACGAGCCCCACGCCCACGAGCGCGGCGGAGAGCCCGAGGCTGAAGGCGCCGATCAGCGCCAGCCCGTAGCCGATCCTTCCAAGGGCGACCGCAGCCAGGAGCACGACGAGCGCCGTCGGGCTCGGCAGGATGCCGCCGGCGACCGCGAGCGCCACCAGCCCGCGCCGCGAGAGCACCGGGGTGTCGGGAGCCGCGTGCACGTGCCCCTCCGGGCCGTGCGCATGATGCCCGCCGCGAGTATGGTCGCGCCGGCGATCGCTCCACGCGCCGAGCCGCACCACCAGCAGGCCGGCCCCGAGCGCGAGCGCGACGACCCCGGAGACCAACCCGAGCCACGGGTACACGCGCTCGGGCGCGAACACCTCGGTCACGGTGAGGATCAGGAACCCCAGGGCGAGGACCGAGGTCGTGTGCATCACCGCGACCGCGCCGCCGACGGTGACCGCCTGCCGGGCGCGCCCTCCCGCCCCGATGAGGTACGCCGCCATCAGCGTCTTCCCGTGGCCGGGGCCGAGCGCATGCAGGGCCCCGAAGCCGAACGCCAGGGCCAGTGCGAGGAACATCAGTGGCCCGGTACGCCCGACGAGGTCGGCGAACGCGCCTCCGACTACCCCCGGCCGCGTGGACGACCCTGACCGCTCGTCCGTCGTCGATGACGGGCGAGCGCTCTTCCCCGGCGCGAAGTTCAGGACCGCCTCTCGCACGTCAAGGGGGCTTGAAAGCAGGTCGGTCGGGTAGTTGCGAAGCCGGTCGGACGGGCTGGTCGCGGGTACGTTCGATCCCTTGATCGCCACGCCGTCGGCGCCGATCGCGGTGACCTCGTGCCAGCCGACGCGGCCCTCGAAGTTCGCGTCCCGGAACGCGATCCCCCCCTCGTCCTCCACCTCGCCGGAAAAGGTCGCCTCGAGCCGCAGGATGTCGAGCCCACCCTGCCCGGGAAGGAGCTCGAGGCCCGATGAGGAGACCGTGAGTGGGACCGGCTCCCCGTCGACCACCAGCGTGAGTCCCGAGAGCAACTCGGGGGCGCGATCGGCCGCCCAGACCGAACCCTCGCCGTCCGAGATGGTCCCATCGCCGTCGGCGTCGAGCTCCGGCATCGCCTGGACGGTCGGGATCTCGGCCATGTCGAGGACATAGTCGACCCGGATGACCCCGGGTAAGAGCACGATCTGAGCGGACGTGTTGACCGTGAAGTTGCCGAGCGGGTGCGCGAACGCGACGCCCGGCAGGAGCACGATCGCGGCGACCAGACCGAGGGCCAGAGGCGCGCGCCGGGACGCCCGCCTCATGGCGTGGCCTCCAGCTCGGCGAGCACCAGCTGGGCCGTCCTCGCGTAGAGGATCGAGAAGTTGGGGTTGATCGCGACCGCCCGGCGGAGGAGCCCGCGGGCTGCCTCGTCGCGGCCCCTCGCCAGCTCGATCATCCCGGCGTGGAACAGGAAGGCGGCGTTCCGGGTGCCGAGTTCGAGGGCGCGCTTCGAGACGCGCGCCGCCTCCGCGTACCGGCCGTTCGCGTAGAGCGCCCACGCATACGCGTCGGCGACGTGGACGCTCTGTCGTCGAGCCCACTCGGCCTCCGCGGCGGCCAGGGCGCTCTCGGGGTCGCCATGATCGGCGTCGAACAGCGCGATCTCGAGATCGACGTTCACGCCGTTCGCCTGGGCGAGCGCGCGGGTGGCGTCGACGACGGCGTACTGCTGCTCGGCGAGGTCGTCGCGCCCGATGGTCGCGTACAGGTCGCCGAGCGCCGCGACGTATTCGACCGAGGGGTAACGCATGACCGCGTCCCGGTAGCGCTCGATCGCGAGGTCCGGTTCGCCGCTCGCCCACGCGACCCTCGCCAGGCCGGCCAGGTTCGGGGCATACGAGGGGTCGAGCCGGAGGCCTTGCTCGTACCACGTCTCGGCCTCGCCGACCGCCCCGCGACCGAACTCGAGCTCGCCGAGCTGGTAGGCGGCCCACGCGCCGTCCGATGGGCTCCCCGCAGCGTCCAGCGCGAGCCCCATCGCGTCGATCGCGCCCGGGACGTCCCCGAGGAGCTCGCGCGCGTACGAGGCCCGAGCGTACGAGGGGATGCCGGGACGCGTATCGATCATCGTCTGGAACGCGTCGACGGCCTCCTCGTACCGGCCCAGCTCGAGGAGCGCGTCTCCGATCACGCCGTAGACGTTGGCGTTGTAGGGGTTGACGGCCTCGGCGGCGCGACCGCGATCGAGGGCCGTCTCGAAGTCGTGGCGTGCGAGCGCGAGCGCGCCCAGACCAAGCTGCGCATCCAGGTTGCCCTCGCCCCGGAGGCGCAGAGACTCGCGCAGCACGCCCTCGGCCTTCGGGTACCAGGAAGGATCGGCCGTCACGCGCGCCTGCGTAAGGTAGGCCAACCCGAGCGAGGCATACCCGCGCCAGTCGTTCGGGTTGACACGGAGTCGGGTTTGGAGCGCGGAGATCGTCGACTCGAGGGAGCCCGTCGAGGCGGCGGGCACGAGCAGCGCTCCGGAGGCGGGGATGGCCGGGGACGACGGCTGCTGTGCGGGTCCCCCAGGACCTCGGACGAGGACCAGCGCGCCCACGAGGAGCAGCGCGACGGCCATCGCCGCCGCGACCGCCGCCCTGCCGATCGACCTCATCCGTGACCTCCCCGGGGGAGGACCCGGCCCCGGGACGGGGCCGGGTCCTTCCATCGTCAGTGCGGGTCCGCGTCCGAACCCGAGTGCGGGTACGCGACGTAGGGGAACGCGTTGTTGAACGGAACGTCGTTCGCGTCCACGCCGTCCCCGATCGTGTCCGCCAGCGCCTGGTGGTCCGGCAGCAGGACGCCGAGGACGACGCGCAGCGCGACGTCGATGATGTCGTCGGACAGACGACGGCCGTTCGGGAAGCCGGCGAGATCGCCGTCGATCACGCCGAGCGTCGAGCATGCGTCCGAGCACGGCGGGATCGACATGTTCAGCCGGATCATCTCGCTGGGGGCCCCGTCCACCGGCATGTTCAGCCCGGCCACCCCGGTCAGGAAGACCGCGATGAGGTCCGCGCGCTGCACGCCGTCGGTGTTCGGATCCGAGTCGGGGATCTCGGTGCCGTAGACGGCGTTCAGCAGCCGCGGCAGCTCCGGGTCCTGCACGAGCCCGAGCGCGGCGCCGTCGGCCGTGGGCTTCGAGCCGTTGAAGTAGTCCTTCAGCCCGACCGGGATCACGACCTCGTTCACGAGAGGCATGCCCAGGCGCGAGATCTGGACGAACTTGCCCTCGGTCTCGGTCGAGCCGTCCGCGTTCTGGATCACCGTGCTGCGACGGGACGTGGTGCTCCAGATGCCGACGATCGGGTTGGCCGTGGCGTCCTTGCCGAGCGCGATCTCGTCGGCCGGGACCTCCAGCGCCGCCGTCAGGACGTTGAAGCCTGCCAGCGTGTCGTCGCCGACCTCGCTCAGGTTCGCCCCGTACAGCAGGTCGAAGACGCGCAGGTCGAGGAAGAAGGAGTCGTCGGACGGACCGGCCCACGTGCTGCTGCTTCCGAAGTCCACGACGCCGGCGTCGAACAGGGTGGAGTTGTAGTTCGGCATCGAGGCGGCGCCCACGTTGGCCGGCACGGCCATCGCGTCGTCGACCAGCTTGGTGCTGTTGCCGGTGCCCTTGTTGACCCTCGTGAGGTCGTAGGTCTGGTAGAAGTTGAGGTCGGTGTCACCCAGCGAGGTGACCTGGCCCGTGTTGTAGAGGAACGTGTTGGGGTTCCGGTAGTTGTCCGTGAACACCCAGCGGTAGATCAGGTCGGGAACCGCGTCGTGATCGTTGTCGATCTTGATCTCGTACCGGGTTCCCTCTTCCCATGCGGCGAAGTTCGGCCCGCCTGCGGGCTCGATGAACGGGTACCACGAGCCCACGAGCGTCACCCGATCGGGCGAGCTCATGAACGCGTAGGTATCCGTGTTGTCGGCCGCCGGGTCGAACGAGATGAGCGGTGCCTCACGGTGGCTCGCCGCGCCACCCGTCAGTGGGGCCAGGGCGAACAGACCGGCCACCACCGCGAGCGACACCGCCGCCGCGAGCACGCGGGTTCGGGCATGCTGACGCTGCAACGGATCTCCCTCCTTCGTTGAGAGCGGATCGGACGGCGACCGCCTCGCCCGCGGGCCGGTCCGTCCGGTCCTCGCGGGGTCCTCACCTCCCCTCGAAGGGAGCGGTCAAGGCATGCTTCGCGATGCCCCGTTCGATGGATCACCTTGCGGGGAAGCTCAGACCGGAGGTGTCACGCGCGGCCGGGAGGCCCGCAGGAACCCTCCGAACATCACCGCGATGCCGGCCAGCAACGCGACCGAGAACGGCACGAGGTGCCCGAGCGCGGCGAAGGCCGAGCCGAAGCCAGCGACCACGGTCGCGCCGAGCGCGACGAGGAGCGTCCCCCGGAATCGGTCACGGAGCTCCGGCCGCCCGCGCATGGTCCAGGCGGACCACAACGCGCCGCCGACGAGCACGGCGTACGAGGGGATGGAGATCCACTGCGGGAGTCGATGGGCCGCCGATCCGTCACCGAACACGTCCTTGCCGGAGGGGAGCGCCTCGTCGAGCGCCGGGGCGGAGGCGTCCGCGGTTCGGACCACGGCGATCGTGTACGCCGTGACGAACACGAGCGCCACGTACAGCGCCCATCGGATCTCGCGTCGGCGGATCAGAAGGTCGAGCTCACCCTGCGCGAGGAATGGGACGTTCAGCACCGCCCCGAGCGCCCAGTAGATGCGGAAGCCGCCGGCGGTCCACCCGCTCGCCGCGCCGAACGCGACGGCGATCGACGCAGCCGCGTACATGAACATCGAGGCCGACCAGAACGCCAGATGCGATCGACGGTGTCGGAGGTAGCGACGACCGAGCGCGGCGGCGAACACCAGCGCGACGATCGCCGCCGCGAGCGGGAAGATCCACACGCGGGGCAGCATAGCGGTGCCGCTCGGAGGCGCTGCTAGCATCGTGTGGACATGCGAGACGGCTCCCGCAACCCGATCGTCTGTTCCACGATGTCCGTGTTCTCCATGCCGTTGCACGACGTCTT
>Ga0187893_10004807_pt1 | contig 25188 bp, 19 predicted proteins | sample MA1701074metaG_FD_139574 | JGI IMG/M metagenome (GOLD analysis project Ga0187893, IMG submission 139574) | White microbial mat communities from a basaltic lava cave in the Kipuka Kanohina Cave System on the Island of Hawaii, USA - MA170107-4 metaG ... | reverse complement strand
ATCGAGGCGCAACGCCGTCTCGTACTCGGCGATCGCCCCGGCCATGTCGCCGGTCGCGGCCAGCGTGTTCCCGAGGTTGCCGTGCGTGCCGGCGCGCTGTGGCTCCAGGGTCAGCGCGCGTCGCCAGGTGGCGATCGCCTCGGTGGTGCGTCCGGCGCCGGCGAGCGCGATGGCCAGATTGTCGAGGAGGTCCGCTTCCTCCGGATGCTCGCGGGCCGCGTGCTCGTACTCGACGATGGCTTCGTCGAGCCGGCCTTCCTGTTGCAGGAGTAGGCCCAGGTTCAGGCGCGGCATCGAGGCGTGCGGGTTCTTGGCGATGGTGTCGCGCCAGAGCGTCTCGGCGCTGGCGAAGGCGGGGGCGCGGCTGGCCGTCACCGCGGCGAGGACGAAGGCCACCACGACACCCGGAGCTGGCCCGAGACGCCAGAGCAGCGCGCCCATCACGGCCAGCGGTCCGAGGCTCGCGAGGTACTGGAAGTGGTCGGCGACGAACGAGTAGCGCATCGGATAGACGTCGACGAAGCCCGCCGCGGGCGCCAGCGTGATCAGGAAGTAGAGCGCGGCGATGAGGGGGCCCAGGCCGATGCGGGACCGCAGCGCGGCGAGGCCGCCGAGCGCCGTGAGCGTCGCCAGCGGAAACGCCCACTGGAGCAGGCTCGTCGGGTCGATCTCCCAGCGTGGGTAGATGAAGCTGAGCCGCACCGGCAGCACGAGGCTACCGAGATAGAACCAAGGCACGCGGCCGGCAACCAAGAGCCGGTCGAATGGCGAGAGATCCCAGGCTGCACCCTGCGCGCCCACGTGATGGCGCTCCATCCACACGGTGAGGAGTCCCGCGGCCAGTCCCAGTGCCAGCGCCGGCGCCATGTCGCGCGCGACTCTGTGCGGCCAACGCCCCTGGCGCCACCACGCGAGCATCACGACCACGACCGGCCACGTGCAGGTGACGGTCTTCGAGAGGAGAGCGGCGGCGAACGCGGCGAGGGCGGCGGGATAGCGCCAGGATGCGCCCGCTTCGCCGTTCACCCGCGGCAGGTAGAGCACCAGCGCGGTCAGGTAGAGGACGCCGGAGAGCACGTTCTTGCGTTCCGCGACCCAGGCGACGGACTCGACGTGTACCGGATGGAGGGCGAACAGCGCCCCGGTGACGAGCGCGCCGGCCACACCGAGACGCGCGAGCGCCACGAAGGCGAGGACGCCGCTCGCCGCGTGCAGGAGCACGTTGGTGACGTGATAGCCGCGCGGATCGAGCCCCCAGAACCGGTACTCGAGCCACAGCGTCGTGAAGGTGAGGGGGTAGTACTGTGGGACGGCACCGGGCTCGGTCCAGATGCGCCGCAGGCCGTCGAGCGAGCGCAGGGTCTCGTTGGCCGTGACGTAGTCGTCGTCGTCCCACACGAAACCCGCGCTGAACACCGACCAGTAGGCGGCGACGGTGACGAGCACCAAGCCCGCCGCGAGGAGCACGCCGGACGGAGGAGAATCGGCGCGGGTCGAGCCCGGGCTCACTCTGGGGGCTTCGAGCCGCTGCCCTCGGTCGGCTTCGGTCCGGTGAACGGGATCTTGCGCAGCTCGCGCAGCACGTTGGTGGCGCGATCGCGCACGTCCGGTAGGGTCGTCGCGCGCCGCACGTTGCGCACGAAATCCTCGGCGCGATGATACATGTTGGCCCGGGCGAACGCGGCCATCTCTGCGTCGCTCATCGTGTTGGCCGGTCCCATGACGCTCTGGCGCAGCGCCTCGTTGCCTTCGAACGCATGCACGCCCGCCTCGACGGCCGTGCGCCGCACGGCCGGGTCGTCGTCGGCGATGGCCGTGTTGGTGAGCAGGTCCCACGGCGATTCGCTCTTGCCGAGCTTCTTCGCGATGGCGCCTTCGACCGGTACCTGGCCTTGATTGTCGAAGGCCTTGAAGATGCGGTACTCGGGCTTCTTCTTGTAGTCCTCGTCCGCCGGCGCGTCGCCGGTGGCCGCGACCGGGGCCCCTTCCTGCTGGACGCCCCGCAGCTGGATGGCGCGCAGCGCGCCGTCTTCGGCGTAGGTGAGCGTGAAGTTCTGCGTCCCGAGGACGTGCTCGAGGGCTTCCTTCAGCGGGATGTCGGTCCAGTCGGCGGTGACGGGCGCGGTCGTTTCCACCGTTCCCGTGACCTTCGCGCCCGCTTGCTTGGCGATCTCGGCCACGAACGCGTCGGCCGCCATGTCCTTCACGTGGGCGTTGAGCTTGTCGCTTTTGTACCGGACCTCGTTTTCGACAGCGGCTTTCGGCGCGTCGGCCTTCGGTGGCTCGGCCGGGGCTTCGGCCTTGGCCTCCGTGGCCGCCGGCGGTGTCTCGGCCAGCGCGGGCATGAGGGAGACAACGAGGCAGGTTGCGACGAGGAGCAGCGTTTTCACGGCGGGTTAGGCTACCTCCGGCAGCGGTACCCTGCAACAAAGAACGCCGGCTCGCCTTGACAGGCTCGCCACGACGGATGGTAGCGTGCGCGCGCCGTGGGATCCGTGGGGCGGGTCGTCGGCGTCGACGTCGGCGCCACCCTCTGCAAGGTCGTGCCACTCGACGCGCCCGGCGCGGGAGTGCACTTTCCGTCGGCGTCGCTGGACGCCGTGCGGGCATGCGTCCTGTCGCAGAATCCGGACCGGGTGGGCGTGACGGGTGGAGGAGGGGGTGCCCTGGCGCTCGGTCGCGTGCCCGTGACGCCGGTCGGCGAGTTCGAGGCGTGGGCCGCCGGCGCGCCGATCCTCGCCGCGACCGACGGCGTGACGCTGCCCGCGCGCTATCTGCTCGCGTCGGTCGGCACCGGCACGTCGGTGCTGGCGGTCGGCGACGGTGCGCCGCGACGGGTGGGGGGAACCGCCGTCGGTGGAGGAACGCTGATGGGACTCGGCCGGCTGCTCACCGGCGTGACGTCGTTCGCCGAGATCGTGGCGCTGGCGGCGGCGGGCGATCGACGCAGCGTCGATCTTCTGGTCGGCGACGTGTACCGGGACTTCGCAGGGCCGCTGCTCGGCGACCTGACCGCCGCCAACTTCGGGAACGTGCGCTCGACGAAGCAGGCGGACCTGGCGGCGGCGCTCGCCAACCTCGTCGGCGAGACTGTCGCGCTCGTGTCGGTCGGACTCGCGCGCGCGGCGGGAGTCGAGACGGTCGTCTACTGCGGATCGACGATCACCGGGAACCAGGCGCTCGTCGACGTCATCACGGATATCGCCACCCGCTTCGGTGCCATGCCCCGGTTTCTCGCGGCCGGCCAGTATTGTGGAGCAGTCGGCGCGGCCGCCGTGGCCGCGGCCTCGCGCTGACGGAGCGCTCTGCGCGCCGCCGTCGCCCCGAGACGCTCGACCCGGAAGCCACGCTCGACGAGGAGGGCCGGAAGGCCCTGCGGTCCGACCAGATGCGCCGCGCCGACCGCCACGAAAGCCCCTCCGGCGCGCAGATGGACGTCGAGCTGTCCCGCCCAGCGCTCCGTGCGCCGGAAGAGCAGGTGCTCCGCGAAGGCGGGGGTCTGGGTGGCCATGTCGTCCACCAGCGCGGTCAGACGTCGTTCGGCGTCGTCGGCGTCGTACGCGGCGACGATCGACCGCAGCTGTCCGCCGGCCGCGTCCGGGTTGCGGAGCAGCTCGCGTAGCATCGACAGCGCCGCGTCACGTGGCAGCTCCATGAATGCCGCCAGCTGATGCTGCATCGAATCGAGCTCGACGATCCTGGCGCCGCGCTGCCGCGCGCGCTGCACGATCACGACGTCCATCGGGACGCGCGCGGGCGCTCCACCGGCCGTCTGCGGCGTCGCGCCGCTCTTGGCGGCGATCGCCTGCAAGGTGCTGAGCGCGGCCAGCCACGGCTCGATATGGTCGAGCGAAGCGGGATTGGTCCCCGGCAGCACACGGCGCAGGCGCGCCCACATCTCCGGCCCGAGCATGGCCCGAAGCGACTGTCCGGGCGGCAGCACGCCCGAGCGGGCGGCCTCGGCGCCGAGGGCCCGCGCGCGCTTGGGGTTGCTCAGGTCCATCTCGACGAAGACCGTCGGGGCGGCGTCGAGCGCGGCGAGCCCCGCCGGACCGAGGGCGCGGTCGAGTGGAACGCCGAGGTGGATCGTCCCGAAGACGTGCGAGACGTGGCCCTCGGACGTGATCCGCCAGACGAGTGGTCCGGACGCGGGCGCCGGAAGGCCGGGCGGAGTCGGCGCGCGCCGCGCCGGCATACACCCGGCCACCACCAGCAGTGCCATCGCCAGCCATCGTGCTGCGAGCGTCATGCGGCGCGCACGCTACGTGTCGACGTGCCGCGGGTCAACGAACGGGCTTTGGCACTGCCGCGCGGTTCCTGGCAGAAAGAGGCGAGGAGATGCGATGGCCGAGCTGAGTCCCATCAATTTCACCCGCGGCGTTCCCGCCGACGAGTCCTATCCGCTCGACGAGCTGCTCGAGTCCGCGCGTGCGGCGCTCGCGTCCCACGGCGCCGCGGCGTTGCGGTACGGTCCGTCGACGGGCTTCGCGCCGCTGCGCGAATGGATCGCCGGCTGGCAGGGTGCGGCGGCGGACCAGGTGCTGATCGCCAACGGCTCGCTGCAGGTGATCGAGTTCATCTGCCTCGCCTTGCTCCGCCCGGGCGATCTCGTCCTCACCGAATCGCCGACCTACGACCGCGCCATCACGCTATTGCGGCGCCACGGCATGCGGGTGGCGGGAATCCCGCTCACCGCCGACGGTCCGGACGTCGACGCCCTCGAGCGCCTGCTCGCGCGGGAGCGTCCGGCGCTCTTCTATGCGATCCCCGATTTCCAGAACCCGTCGGGTGTCACCTGTTCGGCGGCGAAGCGCCGGCGCCTTGCCGAGCTGGCCGACCGCCACGGCTTCCTGCTGCTCGAAGACGCGCCGTACCGCTTGCTGCGCTACCGCGGCCAGGACGAGCCCACGCTGCGCTCGCTCAATCCGGAGCGCACGCTCCACATGAGCTCGTTCACGAAGCTGTTGGCGCCGGGCGTGCGCATGGGTTTCGTAGTGGGCGACCCGCGACTGGTGGCCAAGATCGCCAAGGTGGCCGAGGACACGTACATCTCCCCGGGCTACCTGTCCGAGGCGATCACCTTCGAGTGGTGCCGTCGCGGGCTGCTCGATCCGCAGCTCGCGCGCTTGCGCGCGCTCTACGCTCCGCGTCTCGAGGCGTGCCTCGCCGCCGTCGATCGGCATCTCGCCGGCGCGCAGACCACGCGGCCGGACGGCGGATTCTTCCTGTCGCTCACGCTCCCCGAGGGCACGGCGACGCGCGCAGTCCGCGAACGCGCGCAGCAGTTCCAGCTGAACCTCGCGGACGGCGAGGCCTTCTTCCCCGACGGCGGTGGCGAGCGGTTCCTGCGCCTGCCGTACTGCGCGCTCACGCCGGCCGAGATCGACGAGGGCGTGCGTCGCCTTGCGCAGGTCGTCGCCGACGTGACGCGCCGGTAGGCCGGTCCCACGGACCGCTAAGAACGTCCTTGCTTGCGCCGTTTCGAAGGCGGTAGAAGTTTGGGGCACGGCACAGACGATGCTGACCCGCCTGTTTCCGGCTCTTGCGGCTGCGCTGTGCATCACGACGCCCGCCGTCGCCTGGGAGTTCACCCTCGACGGTACCGACCGTTGTGTGGGGCTGCGCGCACTTCGCGTGGATCCAGCCGGCGATGTCCTGGCGCTAGGCTTCGAGTATCTCGACTGTCACGCCGACGCGCGCGGGCCGAACTTCATCGTCAAGGTCTCCGGCGAGACGGGTCAACTCGTCTGGCGACGAGACCTTCCCGACTTCCTGTTCGCCGACGTCCTGAGACTAGATTCCGTTGGCAATCCGTTCGTGGGGCAGTACGCACGATCGGACGAGGACGACACGTGGTTCCAGTCGCAACGAAAAGTCTCTCGCTTGTCCGGGGAGACGGGCGAGCCCCTGTGGAGTCGACTCGACGTGTTTCCGTGGGCCATCACATGGCTCGACGACGTGCTCGTCACGAGTGCGCGCCAACTCATCCAGCTGAGCGGACGCGACGGTTCCGAGGGTGGGGCGATCTCCTTTCCCGACCAGGCGCGCTTGGTTGGCGTGCAGCCTGAGGGCGATGCGATCGCGGAGCAACGGATCGAGGACGACCCGTCGACCCCGCAGTACGATCCTCATACGCGTGTCCTTCGGCTCTCCTGGCGGCAGGACGACGTCGTTTGGATTCACGACTTCCTTGCCCCGGCAGCCCCACACTTCCAGCAGTCTCTAGTTGATGGCCGAGGGGACGTCGTCGTGGCTGGAACAGAGAGTGAAGCCGGGTTCATGCCGCAGCGTTGGGTTGTCAGCCTGCTCGACGGAGGGTCTGGCGCGCGCCGATGGCTGACCGTGCTCGACCGGGAAGGACCATCGGCCGTCCGCGCCGGAGACGTCCGCGCTTTGTCGGTCGATCGTGTTGGGGGCGTGGTCTTGGCCGGCAACGCCGTGTTCGGGGGCAACTCCGCCGACTTTGCAGTCGCGAAGTTCTCCCGAGCCGACGGACATCCTCTCTGGCAGTGGTCGGAGGACGGCGGGACTGGTCTGTGGGATTCCGCGATCGCGATGGTGACAGATACCGCCGGCGACGTGGTCGCCGTCGGGGCGAGCGGGCGACCCCGCAAAAGCCGCGCGCCGGTCGTCAAGCTCGCCGGTGCGAACGGCGCAGTCGTGTGGCAAAAAGCCACTGCCTTTCGCGGATGGACTGGGTGGGACACGGCCCTCCTCGTCGATACGGACGAGAGAGACGACGTCATCGTGGGTGGCGATGTTCGAAACGAGAGCGTGGTCATCGCGAAGTTCTCTGGACGAACGGGCGGAGATTTTCCCTGTGGCAACGGAATTCTCGATCCCTCCGAGAGTTGCGACGACGGAAACACGACCCCCGACGACGGCTGCGAGTCCGATTGCACGGTGTCGGCGTCGTGCGACGACGGCGATCCTTGTTCGCAGAACGTCGCCCGACCGTCCGGCTGCGAGTTCCTGGCGATCGGCGGACCCGAGGGCCAGCGTTGCGTTCTCCAGCACCACTATCCACCGAGCGCATGCGAACGACTGCCGCGAGGTGTCCGCAAGGCCATCGAGCACGCGCGCAGGCTCCTCGATCGGTCGTTGTCCGCGCCGCGTGGTATGCTCGAGCGGCGTATCCAGGCATCTCTCGATCGCGCGGCACGCAGGATCGCTCGGCATGGTGCGAACCCCGCCTGCCGTGCCGCCGTCGTCGCGCTCCTAGCCGATGCGGCGGCTCGCAGCACGATGCCCTGAAGCGGTGGAGACGGCGGTCGGCGACGCGCCCCGAGATCGTCGCCGAAGTGACGTGCCGGGAGCCGCGGCCCGAGTGCTAGATCCGCTCGAACGGGACGCCGGAGAAACCGTGCACGTTGCTCATGTGCACGCGCTCGAGGCGGCTCTCGTCGACGACGTAGCGGGGAAAACGCGCCGTGAACTCTTCGAGGGCGACGCGACTCTCGAGCCGTGCCAGCGCGGCGCCGAGACACGAGTGCACGCCGTAGCCGAACCCGAGCGGCACGAGCTGCTGGCGGGCGATGTCAAAGCGGTCGGGGTCGGGAAACGCACGCTCGTCGCGGGTGGCGCTGCCCGTCAGCAGGGGCACGCGGGCGCCCTGCGGCATGTCCGTGTCGTGCAGCCGCACGTCGCGCGTCAGCACGCGGCCCTGGTACTGCGACGGCGAGGTATGGCGCAGGACCTCCTCGACCGCGGCGGGGATGGCCTCCGGATCGTCGAAAATCGCCCGGTATTGGTCGGGGTGCCGCGCGAACAGCACGATACCGTTGGCGAGCAGCTTGGTGACGGTCTCGCTGCCGGCCCCGCCGAGCAGGTTCAGGAACCCGGCCACCTCGGGATCGGTGAGCCGTGTCGGCGTGCCGTCGTCCGCCGGCACTTCGGCCGCGATGAGATGGCTCACGAGGTCGTCCTGCGGGCGGCGGCGGCGCTCCGCCACGAACTGGAACCAGTAGCGACCTTGCTCCGCCATGGCCTGTATGGCGCTCGGCGGAATGGCCGGCGAGTCGGGGTCGCGGTGCAGCGACTCGTCCATCCGGGTGCGGAGCTCGTTGCGGTCCTCGCTCGGGACGCCGAGGAGCGTGAAGATCACGTCCATCGGCAGCAGCGCGGAGAATTGCTGCACGAAGTCGCCGCCGCCGGCGTCGGCGAGCGGGGTCAGGTAGTGCTGCGCGCGCTCGCGGATGGACGGCTCGAGCGCCGCCACGCGCCGCGGCGTGAACACCTTGCTCACCAGCGTCCGCAGCCGTGTCTGCCTGGGCGGATCCAGGAAGATCATCATGGGCAGATACTCGCCTACGCGGGGGTCGAGACGCTCGAGCGTGGTGCCTTCCGCGGAGCTGTAGGTGGCCCAGTCGCGCGAGGCGTCGACCACGTCCTGGTAGCGGGAGAGCGCCCAGAAGGCGAGCGCCTCGTTGTGGTAGACGGGCCGTTCGTCCCGCAGCCAGCGGTAGGTGGAGTAGGGGTCTTCGTGAAACGCGTAGGAGAACGGGTTCAGCTCGGGCATTTCCTCACCGCAGGTCGGTGCGCAGCGCCGAGATGCGTGCTCGCAGGAACACCATCTCATCCACGATGGCCTGTCCGCAATGGAACGGGATCAAGCCGCCGTCCCGCCCGCGGGTCGCGACGCGTTGAGCCTTCCGCGCGATCTTGCCGGCGCGCTTGAGCATGCGACGGGCCGCCGCCGTCCGCTGCTCGACGGACGCCACGTTCAGCAGCTGCTCGGTCTGCTCCAGGCGCGCGGCGAGCGGCACGGGGAGCGGGTTGCGACACTCGAACGGGATGGTGCGCCGTTCGAACACGCAGAGGACCGACTCGAATCCGGCGACGCTCGGGTGGACGCAGCCGTCGACCAGGCTACACGAGTCGTTCGTGCAGGGGTCGTTGTCGTCGCAGAAGGGTGGGGCGCCGCCGATGCAGACCCCGTCGCCGCACCGATCGGCGATGGTGCAGGCGTCGCCGTCGTCGCAGCGCGTGCCGTTGGCGAGCACCGAGATCACGCAGCCGCCCGATTCCTGGTCGCAGAGCCCGATCCGGCACGGTTCGTCGAGCGAGCAGTCGACCTCGGTCGTGCCCACGCACTCCCCGGCCGTGCACTCGTCGGGCTCCGTGCAGACGTCGCCGTCGTCGCAGGGCGTACCCTCGGGCGAGAGCACGCAGGTGGCCGAGCAGCAGTCGCCGTCGATGATGTTGCCGTCGTCGCACCCTTCCTGCGGATCGAGGCGGTCGTCGCCGCATATCTCGCGCGTGCAGTCGGTGCGGCAGCCGTCTCCGAGGACGGGGTTGCCGTCGTCGCAGGCCTCGCCGGGATCGCCGAAGGCGTTCCCGCACGGCCAGCTGCCGCCGCTCGCGCCGGAGAGGCGCACGACGGCGTAACCGTCCTGCCCGGCGCCGTTGCCGAGACGGCCGGCGGCGGCGACGTTGTTCGCGGTGTCGACGGCCACGTTGAACGCGGTGTCGTTGCCGTTGTCGGTCCCGTCGACGTTCTGCTGCCAGATCTGGGTGCCCGTGGCGCCCGCGAGCTTGACGACGGAGAAGTCGCCGCCTTCCCCCGAGTTGCGCAGCCTGCCGGCCGCGAGCACGTCGCCGTTCGCGTCGACGGCGACGTCGCGCGCGTCCTCGGCGCCCGCGGCGGAGCCGAATGCAGCGGTGCGCCAGAGCTCGTTGCCGTCGGATCCGCGCAGCTTCGCCACCACCAGATCGTCGAACGTGAGGATCGTCGTGAGCACGCCCGTCACCACGACGTCGCCCGCAGGGGTGATCGCCAGGGCGCGCGGCGCGTCCGCGTCGTCGCTGCCGGTGGCGCCGCCGTCCAGCGTCGTGCGCCACGCTTCGACGCCGTCGTCGGCGTCGAAGGCGATGGTGGTGAAGTCGGGCGAAGTGGCCCCGCTGTGGAGATGTGCGAGCAGGATTGCATGGCTGCCCGCCCGGACGGCGAGTCCCATCACGGCGTCGTCGTTGCTCCCCGTGAGCGCGACCGTCTGGTTCCAGAAGACGTTCCCGCTGGCGGCATCGAGCTTCGCCACGATGATGCGGGTGCCGCCGCTCACGGGCACGTGCGCGGCCACGTACACCGCGTTGCCGTCGATGGCGACCCGCTGCGCCGAGCCGCCGGTGCCGGGGAGCCGCTGCGTCCAGAGCGTAGTGCCCGTCTCCGCGGAGAGACGCCAGACCGCGATCGGATCGGGATTGCCCGGTGCGGGGCTCTGTCCCGCCGCGATGACGTCGCCGCTCGCGAGGATCGCGCCGGCGCGTGCGTCGTCGCTGCCGTTGGTCCCGCTGTCGATGTTCCGCATCCACACGGTGTCGCCGTTGCTCGCCGCGAGCTTGGCGATCATGGCGTCGGCGTTGGTCGTCGTGTTGTCGACCTGGCCGATCACCACGGCATTGCCGTAGGCGTCGACCGCCATGGCGCGCAGGATGTCGTTGCCGTTGCCGGTCCCGACCACGAGCCGCTGCCAGAAGGGTGCGCCGCTGGCCGCGGCGAGCTTGGCGGCGATGCCGTCGCTCGTCCCCGTGGGCGCGCTCGGCGTGCGGCCGGCCGTCAGCACGTTCCCTTGGGCATCGACGCCGATGCCGAACGGACGCCCGACGGGCGGGGTACCGGTCAGGTTCGCGAGCCAGGCGTGCGCCGGTGGGGTTGCCGGGGCGAGCAAGACCACGAACCAGAGAAGCACGGACGCGCGGCGCGACATGGTGAAGCGACGGAGAAGCTACCTCCGTTGGCCGTCCCAAGTCCACGCCCAATCGGTGGTTTCCCCGCAGATGCCGCTGCGGGCTACGCGGCGCCTGCGGGGACAACCGGGCGGATTGCGACGAAAGTCGGATCCAGATCGGGCACGGTTGCAGGCCGGCGCTCGGCCTCGCCATGGAGCCCGACGCTGCCGGCGAGCTGGTCCACGGCGGCTTCGAGGTCCGCGGCAAGCTCCTGTGCCAGCTCGGCCTGGTTCCAATCGGCGGTTAGCCCGACGTAGAGGCGGTCGAGGTAGCTCAAGAGGGCGATGCCGAGCCCCTGGTTCTCGAACAGCGGCAGGTGCGGATACGCGGCGCGCAGCCGGGCGCCCAGCAGGTAGAGCGGCACCGGGGGACCCGGTACGTTCGTCACGATCACGTTGTAGATGCGCGCACTCGCGAGCAGCCGCACGGCCCACGACAGGATCGCGCTACCCGTCCAGTCGGCAGCCTGTGTGAGGACGGCGGCGCCCGCGGCCTGGTTGCGCTCCTTCAGCTGCTCGGTGGTCGTGTTGACGATGGTGAAGCGCTCGCGCGGATCGCGGGCGCCGAGCGGCAACGGCACGATCCAGATCGACACGCGATTGCCCGGCGCCGTGGCGTCCTCGCGCGTTCGCACGCTCACCGGTACCGCCGCCCGCACGATCTCCTCGGGCGGTGTCTCGCCGTGGCGCGCGAAGAGCGCACGCATGGCGCCGGCCACGCACGTGAGCACGACGTCGTTGACGGTCCCGCCGAGGCGCCGCTTGACGCGCTTTACGAGTTCGAGGTCGAGCGAGAGCCAGGTCACCTGCCGGTGCGGGCCGATCGGGCGGTTAAATGGGGTCGCCGGCGCGGGCGTCAGACTGCTCTGCGCAAGGCGCCAGAGTCCGCTCGCGGCGGCTCCGAGACGGCCGAGTCCCACCTGGGGGCGCGCCACCGCGTCGACCACCGCGCGGCCCGCCGTGAGCGAGCCGCGCAGCCGTCGGCGCGCCTCGTCGCGCAGCAGCTGGCGCGGTGACGGCGCGGGTCTGGGGGTCCAATGGTCGGGCGGATCCGGCGCCTCGTGCGGCTCGAGGCTCAGCAGATTCGCGAGCACCCCGACGCCGGCGATGCCGTCGACGATGCAGTGATGCACCTTGGCGACGAGCGCGGCGGCGTCGTCGGCAAGTCCCTCGATCAGCCACACCTCCCACAGCGGCCGCTTGCGGTTGAGCGGCCGCTCGAGGATCTCGGCGCAGCGCGCGCGCAGCTGCGCGTCCGAGCCGGGGCGGGGTAGGCTCGCGTGCCGCACGTGGTAGGCGAGGTCGAAGTGCTCGTCGTCGATCCAGATCGCGTCCTGCACCACCGGGATGAATGCGAGCCGCTGGCGAAAGCGCGGCAGGCGCTGGAGTCGGCTCGCGACGTGGCGGCGGATGCGTGCGATGTCGACGCCCCCTGTTTCGGTCCGCAGCGGCCCGGCGTCGAAGATCGCCGTGACGGCGACGTGCATGTAGGCCACCGGGGATTCGAAGGCGAGAAACGCTTCGTCCAGGCCCGAGAGTCGTTCGTACGACGCCACCACCTCCCCACCGATCAGCAACGGACGTGCCACCGTCGCCGCACGCACGCCGGCCGCGTCGATGCTGCCCGGACTCTGGGCAACGGAGCGCGTGGGCGCCGCAAACGGGCAGCGCCTGCTCGTTTCGTCGGCAGCGGCGGGGCCGTCAGAGCTTCGCGATGACCTGATCGGCGAAGCGCGCCAGCCCGTCGTCGACGCCCTTCGCATCGAAGCCGGGCGGCATCATCACGATGCGGTGGACACCGAGGTCGTGGAGGCGACGCACGGTGTCGAGATCGACCGAGTAGCCTGCCGCCGTCACCTCGATCTCGCTGGCCGCGCGGCCGAGGCGCGTACATTCGGCATGCAGGGCGCCGAGCAGCGGCGTCAGCGTCTCGGGCGTGGCGCGGCCGGGGAAGTAACCGTTGCCGTAGCGAGCCGCGCGCTTTGCAGAAAGCGGCGTGTGGCCGCCCACCACGATCGGCACGCCGCCGCGCTGCACCGGCTTCGGGTTCGAGTAGAGCGGCTCCCAGCGGAAGTACGTTCCTTCGAACGCTTCAGGCTCGGCCTTCCACAGCGAGCGCAGCGCACGCACGCATTCCGTGGTGCGCGCGGCACGGTCCTCGAAGGGAATGCCCAGGGACGCGAACTCCTCCGCGAGCCAGCCCACACCAATGCCGAGGATGGCCCGGCCGCCCGACAGCACGTCGAGCGTGGCGGCTTCCTTCGCGACGTAGATGGGGTGGCGTTGCGGGAGGATCAGGATGCCGGTCGCGAGCCGGATGCGCTCCGTCACGGCGGCCATGTAGGTGAGCGACAGGAACGGATCGGGGATGTCGATGTTCTCGGGGGCGGGGATCCGACCCGACGGGTCGTACGGATAGGCGGACTTGTAACCCTTCGGGATGACGACGTGCTCGACGGCCCACAGGGATTCGATGGCGTTTCGCTCGGCGCTGCGCGCCAGGTGCGCCATGGCCTGCGGGCTCGAGAACGGACCGGCATTGACGAACGACAGGCCGAATTTCATGACGTCCTCCGCTATCCCATCGGATACATGATGTCGCGCGACACGGCGTCGCACGCCGCGCGCACGTCGGCGGAAAGCTGCACCTCCGCCGCCGCGAGCGCGTCGCCGAGCTGTTCGACCTGGGTAGCTCCGATGATGGTGGAGCCCACGAAGTCGTGCGCCAGCGTCCAGGCCACGGCCAGCGTCACCGGTGCCATCCCCGCGTCGCGTGCGATCGCCGCGAAGCGCGCCGTCGCGCCGAGGGTCTTCTCGTTCACGAACCGGCGCGTCATGGCCTGCGTGCGTGGGCTGTGGTCGCCGTAGAACGAGAAGCGCGCCCCTTTGGGCCGGGCGCCGTCCTGGTATTTCCCGGACAGCACGCCGCCCCCGATCGGACTGTAGGGGAGGAGCGCCACCTGCTCGCGACGGCAGATCTCGGCGAGGCCGTCCTCGAAGCGACGATTGAGCAGGCTGAAGTTGTTCTGGATGGTCTCGTAGCGCGGGAGCCCGTGCACGTCGGCCACCCACAAGCTCTTCGCCAGTCCGTAGGCGGTCTGGTTGCTGCAGCCGATCACGCGCACCTTGCCGGCCTCGACGACGCGCGCGAGGGCGTCCAGCGTTTCCTCGATGGGAAGATCGGGCTCGGGCCAGTGCGTCTGGTAGAGGTCGAGGTAGTCGGTGCCGAGGCGTCGCAGGCTGCCTTCGACGGCGCGCTCGATGTGATGCCGGTCGAGGCTGGTCTTGTTGGCGCGGACCGGCGCCTGGAACCAGCCGCCACCGGGTCCCGCCACTTTGGTGGCGATCAGGATCGCGTCGCGCCGCTTGGTCGCGAGCCAGCGTCCCACGATCTCCTCGCTGGCGCCGGCCCACTTGGGGTCGGGAGGCACGGGGTAGACCTCGGCAACGTCGTAGAAGTCGACCCCGGCGTCGAAGGCGCCGTCGAGAATCGCGTGACTCGTCCGTTCGTCCGCCATGGAGCCGAACGTCATCGTGCCCATGCAGATCTCGGACACCACGAGCCCGCTGCGGCCGAGCCGGCGATGGCGCATCGTTGGCTACCGGCCCGTGAACACGGGCTGCCGGCGCTCCACGAAGGCGCGCATTCCTTCCTTCGTGTCGTCGGATTGCGTGACGAGCGACACCGCGAACGCCTCGTCCTCGAGCGACGTCTCGAGGTCGACCTCGAGCGAGCGGTTGAGCAGGCGCTTGGCCATGCCGAGCGCAAACGTCGGCCCCTGGGCCAGGCGCGCCGCCCACTGGCGCGTGGCGTCGGCCAGCTGGTCGCCCGGTACGACGCGGTTCACGAGTCCGATGCGGAGCGCCTCGTCGGCCGGCAGGTCGTCGCCGAAGAAGACGAGCTCCTTCGCCTTGGCGAGCCCGATCAGTCGCGGCAGCAGATACGCACCCCCACCGTCGATGGTGAGGCCGCGACGGACGAACACCTCGATGAAGCGTGCCTCGGCGGCTGCGATGACGAGGTCGCAGGCGAACGCGAGGTGGCAGCCGACGCCGGCCGCGACGCCGTTGACCGCGGCCACGATGGGCTTCTCCAGCTCCCACAGCGTGCGGATCAGCCGCTGCGAGCGGGTCTTCATCATCTCGCGCGCGGCGCCGGGTCCCACGGGACCACCGCCGCCGCCGCGTCCGATGTCGGCGCCCGTGCAGAACCCCTTGCCGGCGCCCGTGAGCACGGCGGCCCGGATGTCGGGATTGGTGCGCACCTCGCCGAGGACCGTGAACAGCTCCTCGCGCATGCGATCGTTGATGGCGTTGCGGGCGTCGGGGCGGTTCAGCGTGATCCACGCGACCTGCGCGTCGACCGCGAACGTAATCGCTTCGAAGTCAGCCATTCGCGAGTGTTATGAGGGATCATTCGTATGGTCAAGGTAGCGCGCGCTCGCCGGGTCGATCCGTTCGACGTGCGGATGTGCCCCGGGGGTGCCGCGTTCGCTCCCCGATAATCGCTCGGCGCGGCACCCCCGAGCCCCGCACCCGCGTCGCTGCAGCGGCACGGCGAGCGCACGGACCGGTCCGTGCGAATCATCTGTATACGACGCGCCCGACTGCAGAGCGCCGCCTTGTGGCGTCGTGCGCGGATTGCTGCACGACCGCAAGGTGGTGGAAGCCTCCCCGGGGGGCCCGCGCCGAGCGATTATCGGGGAGCGAACGCGGGCCCCCCGGGGAGGCTTCCACGACGTCTCGATCATGCGGCGGTCCGTGCGCTGGCGATCGAGCCCGACCCTCTGTATATCCGGCGCGCTCATGAGTGATGCTGCCGTGTCGGAACCGGTGCGCCCGCGGCCGCCGCTGCTGGAGGCGCGTGACTGGCTCTATATTGCCGCGCTCACGACCGTCGGGATGGGGCTGCGTCTCGCCTATTTCAGCGGGTACGGCCTGGGCGACGACATCGTGCTGCGCAACTTCATGTTCAACGTCGTCACGCACGGCAACGTGCTCCACGACAACCTCGCCTACCGCGTCGTGTGGTGGATTCCGACCGCGATCACGACGCGGCTGTGGGGGCTGCGCGAGCTCCCGTACCTGCTTCCGGTCCTGATCTCGGCCGCCTGTTCGTTTACGGTAGTCTACGCCTTTGGGAAGGCGCTCTGGGGCCGCCCGGGTGCCCTCGTCGCTGGGGTGCTGTTCGCCGCGTGTCCGCTCGACTTCGCCTGGGCGACGATGCTGACCCCCGATCTCCAGGCGTCGATGTTCTCGGCGCTGGCGCTCCTGTGCGTGCTGCGAGCGGCCGAGCAGGTCCTGCCGTTTCCCCGCCGGCGGTTGCTCGCCTGGGCGGCGTTCGCGAGCTGGCTCGCGTTCCATTGCAAGGTCTCGAGCGCGGCGATGGCGGTCCCCATTCTGTACGCGTTCTGGCGGCACCGCCGCATGCTCACCGCCGACTTGTGGGCCTTCTTCCTGCCGGCGGGCGTGCTGTTCGCGGGCACCGCCGCGGTGTCGTTCGCGTTCACGGGCGATGTGTTCGCGCCGTACTCGAGCGAGATCTCCGCGCAGGGTCTCTCCGGCCCGGTGGCCGTGAAGTTCCACAAGCTGACAGAGCCGGTCTTCTGGGCGTATTTCCGCTGGCTCTTCTACCGCAACCAGTACGGCGATCTCTTCTACTCCGTGTACCCGCATCTGCTGGTGCTGTTCGCGGTGGTCGGGCCGTTCCTGCGGCTGCGGCCGCGCGCGCCCGAGGTGTGGCTGTGGATGGTCGTCATCTTTCTCTTCATGCAGTTCAACATCCAATGGACGGAGGGCACCTGGGTGGCCGGGTTCCGCAACGTCCGGCACACCCACGTCTTCATCTATCCGATGATCCTCCTCGTCAGCGGGTATCTGGTGGCGCTCGGGACGCGGTGGCGACGGCCGATGCAGGCCCTGGTCGTGGTGCTGGCGCTGGTCGGGCTCTGGCAGGGAACCTCGCTCGCGACGAAGACGCGCGTGTCCTTCGAGGACCGCCGGCGCGCCTGCCACTTCCTGGCCACGCTGCCGAAGCTGCCGATCTACTCCGACTTCCAGATCCGCACCTGGTGCGCGATCCTGCCGGGCGAGGACGTCCGGCAGCCGTTCACCGAGCTGCCGAGCTTCGTGGCCGCCGAGCGACGGGCCACGCTCGAACGGGCGATCGGCGGCTACCTCGTCACCGGCGGCGGGCGCGAGCCGTGGTACGGCTGCATCGACTGCATTCCGCGCGAGGCGGAGATTCCAAAAGACAAGTGGAAGCTGCTGAAGGAGTTCCCGGAAGAGGGACGCCCGATCGCCGTATGGCGGCCCGAGCCGCTCAAGATCTGGGAGTACGTCGGCCCGAAACCGCAGACCTTCCCGAGCGCACAAGCTGCCCCGGGCGCGCCGGCCTCGCCGTGAGGATCGCGGCGCGATAGCGGCTCTCCAGTCCGGCGTCGCCGCCGAGCCAGTCGGCCATGCGCCGGAGCCCCTGCGCCAGCGGCGTGCGTGCGCGCCAGCCGAGCGCGCGGCGGATCGCGCGCGGGTCGCTCACCCACACCGTGGTGTCCCAGCGGCGGTTCGGCATCGAGCCCCACGCAGGGCGTGCGCGCACGCCGAGCGCGCTTCGCGCGGCGGCTACAACCTGCCGGAGGGTGGTCTGCCGGCCCGAGCCCACGTTGTAGACGGCCCCGCGGGGCTGGCGCGTCCGAGTCGCCGCGCGCACGTACGCGTCGCACACGTCGTCGGCGTAGACGTAGTCACGCGCCGTGTCGGGTGCCACCAGCGGCGGCAGCCGGCCGTCGGCGGCGTGGATGACGACCGCCGGCATGAGGCGGCCGGGCTCTTCCCACGGGCCGTAGACCGAGTAGAGCCGCAGCGTCACCAGGTGCACGTCCTCGCTCTGCGCCGTGTAGCAACAGTATTGCGTCGCCGCCGCCTTGGTGACCGCGTAGTGGCTGTTCGGCTCGAGCCATTCGCGCTCCGAGGGCCGGTGATCCTTGAATCCGTACTCGGAGGACGAGCCTGTGTTCACGAAGGCGTCGACGCCGCGCCGGAGCGCCGCACGGACGAGGTTCACCGTGCCGACCACGTTCGTGCGCAGCATGCGGTCGAGATCGAGCTGCCAGGAGTAGGCGCCGTAGGCGGCCAGATGGAACACCCACTCGGGCCGCACACGCCGCATGGCCGATTCGACCGCGGCGGCGTCCCCGAGATCCGCGCGCACGAGGTGCACGTCGCGTCTCAGGTCGGCGAGCCGCCACGTCGTGTACGCCGGCTGCACGAGCAGATGGACGTCGTGGCCGTCGCGGAGCAGCCGCCGCACGAGATTCGCGCCCACGAACCCCGTGCCGCCCGTGACCAGGACCCGGCGCATTCGTCAGATGATCGAGCGATAATCGAAGACGTCGAGGTACTGCCAAGCGCGCTGGCGAATGTCCTCCCGCTCCCCGGCGGAAAGCGATGCCGCCTCGGCCTTGTTCTGCTCGGGCGTCGCCTTGCGGATCGTTCCCCAGGGATAGACCTCCGTGAGCGGCGTGCCGTTCCAGCTCGGCTGGGCGAGCGAGGATGCCCGCTCGATGCCGAGCGCGTCGCACACCGGACTGAGGGCCTTGGTGGAGTTGGCCATGACGTCTTCGGCCCGCACGATGTGGAGGCGTCCGGGGAACCGGTCCTTGCTCAGGAGCGCGTGGTACTGGTTGAGCGTCCACGCGAGTAGGTACTTCTCGAGCGAGAGCGGAACCGGGCGCTTCTTCGTGTCGGCGTAGGCGGACCACGGATTGCGCACCACGTGCAGGACGTGGGCGTTCGGCATGTCGGTCAGGATGGCCGCCGCGTCCACGGTGATGATGGGGCTATAGCCCACGTGGATCTTCTCGCGCCCGCTGCGGTGGTAGTCCTTCCAGGCGTCGAACGTCGCCTGGAAGAACGCGGCCACGTTGTGTGCTCGCGATCGGCCGGTGCGGGCCACGTGGCCCGCGTAGAGGCGGCCACGCTCCTCGTCGGACATGTCGAAGGCGACGTGCCGGAACTTGCTCACGTGCGGTGTACGAGAGCGGACCTTGCCTTCCTCGTCGATGATGGCGTGGAAGTCGTCGGCGGGCGTCGCGTCGAGCGCGAAGACCGGCCAGCGATACTTCACCGGGAACATCGAGCTCAGATGGTCTTGCACGAGTCGCGTGCCGATCTGGGACTCGAACGGATAGACGAACAGCTCGGGATGGCCGTCCAGGAAGCGGTGCGTGGTGTTGCCTCCGTTCTCGTACATGGCTCCGATCATCAGGAGCTGGAATTCGTTGCTCATGGGGTCTCCTCTCGCTCTCGCGTGGCGAATCCATAGAACAGCTCGCGGGCGTCGTCACGCCGGCGGCCGGCACCGAGTGGCAGCCCGGTGGCGAAGCGCCCGGGCAGGGGCTCGATGGCGAAAATCTGGTTGCCGAACGGCCAGACCAGGCTGCCGAGGACGCGCCCATCGCGGGTGTCGAGCACGTGCACCGCGCACTCGCAGCGGGCGGGATCGAGGCCGGGGGCGTATTGGTGGAAGCGGGGCAGGACCCGGGAGGTGCCGACGAAGGCCAGGTGGCCGGCGAATCCCAGGCCGCGCGTCCATCCGGGCAGGGTGGCCCGAGGGACGAAGCGTCCGTCTTCGACGAGGCCGACGCGTCCGTAGCCGCTGTCGTCGACCCAGAGACGCCCGCGATGCAGCCGCGCCGAGTGCGGGCGCGTGAGTCCGCGCGCTACGACCTCGCCCGTGGCGCCGGAGAACACGACGCCGCGGCCGTCGACGGCGAAGTTGCGGTGCCCTGGACGCCGCGGCGACGGCGTGTCGGTCGACGCGGTGAAAAACGACGTGCGCAGCGTCGGGCCGGCGGCGATCGAGTTCACCTGAAGGTGATTGCGCGCGAACGCCTGGCCGCCGAGTTGCGCCAGGGCGCGCGGTGCCCAGACGCGCCGCCATCCGCCGCGCTCGTCGAATCGCACCACCGCGTTCTGCGCGACGGCGTTGGCGTGAAGCTTGCCGCCGATGAGTGCCAGGTCGTGCAGATAGAGGCCGCCGGGAAGGAAGCGCGTGCGCACCGGGACCAACGGACGCTCGCGGAGTGCCGTTGCCCGCGCCGCGCCCGCGCGACGCAGCGCATGGACGGGGGCCAGGGTGACGATCTGGTTCGGGTTGCGTGTGCTGGCCACGTGGACGACGCCGCGGCGGAGGTCGGCCGCCAGCCCGGACGGATGCGGCAGCGGCAGATACGAGACCTCCGGCCCGCGGGGACCGACGCGAAGTGCCAGTACCAGGTGCTCGTACTCGCGCGTGACGAGCAGCGTTCGGCGCGTGTCGGCCAGCACGTCCCAGAACGCGCCGCGTGTACGGTGGCGGAGCAACCGGGGATCGATCGCGTCGGCGCCGGTCCAGAGGCTGGCGACGGCGGGCGGGTGCCGCCAGGCGCGGTCGAGACGGGCGTGGAGCGCTGCGTGGCCCGCGTCGCGACGCCTCACCGCTGCTCCCGCCACAGGCGATATGCACCGACGTACATGTTGGCGGCGCTCGTCAGGTTGGTCGTCGATCTGCCGCCGTGGCGCCGCGTGGAGAAGATCGGCACCTCGAGCATCGGATAGCCCTCGCGCCGGCAGATGGACGCGAACTCGGCGTCGATCAGGTCGTCGTCCCGGGACAACGCGAGGAGCGCGTGCATGGAGCGCGGGAAGACCTTCGGCGTGCCGTTCACGTCCCAGCACGCGAGGTCGAAGAGCGCGCGGCACTCGAGGTTGTAGAGCAGCGAGCCCAGCCGGCGGCTCCAGTGTTCGCGGATCTTGCGGTTCGCTTTGACGACGATGTTCGGGTGCGCGACGGCGTAGAGCAGGCAGAGCGTCAAGTCTTCCGACCCCGTGCGCGCGGAGTTGGTGTAGCAGAGGAGATCGCCGCGGGCCGCGGCGAGCCCGGTTCGGACCGCGTGTCCCCATCCGCCCCGCTCGGTCTCGACCACGCGCACGCATGGATGGCGCTCGGCGAGCGTGCGCGCGACCGCCGGCGTGTTGTCCCGGCACGCGTTCGGGACGAGGACCAGCTCGTAGGCCAGCCGGGTGCGCTCGAGTGCCGCCACGTAGTCCTCGACGACCAGCCGGAGATGATCGGCCTGGTTGTGGATCGGCAGGACGATCGACGCGAGGTCGCCGCTCATGAGCTCGAGCGACCGAGCGCACGCCACGCCGTGGCGGCGAGGGCCGCACGCCCGAGCCCGTGGCGCTCGTACATGTACTGCTGGCTGCCCGAGCGACCGTCGGACACCTCGCGCACGCCGCAGCGGACGAGCCGGGTGGCGAGGCCGTGCTCGGCGATGGTCTCGGCGACGAGCGACCCGAGGCCGCCGGCGGCGTAGTGCGCTTCGACCGTGACGACCACCGGTGTGCGTGCGCAGGCCTCCACGAGCCGGGGCGTCGGCGCGGGGTGCAGCTCGGCTACGACGGCGACGGTGGCGGCCACGCCGCGCGCGGCCAGCAGCTCACCCGCGGCGGCAGCTTCGACGGCAACGCCGCCGGTGGCGACGAACGTCACGTCCGTGCCCTCGCGGACGATCTGGACGTCGCCCGGCGCGAAGCGACCTCCGAGGCCGGGGACCACCGTGCGGTCGTCCTTGCCCAGCCGATAGTAGGCGGGCCCCGGCGCATCCCAGGTCTGGCGGAGCACGCTCACCGTCTGCTCGTGGTCGGCGGGTGCCAGCACGCGCATGCCCGGTTGCACGCGCATGACGGCGATGTCCTCGAGCGCGTGATGCGAGAGCCCCTGCGTGCCGTACTCGAAGCCGCCGCCGATGCCGACGATGCGGACCTGCAGCCCGTGCCAGACGGGTCCGTTGCGGATGAACTCGTAGGGCCGCAGCGTCGCGAAGGTGGCGATCGAGTACACGAACGGGACGAAGCCGGCCTCGGCCAGGCCCGTGGCGATGCCGACCATGTTCTGCTCGGCGACGCCCGCGTTGATGAACCGCGAGGGAAACCGGTCGCGAAACGGCTCGAGGGCCATGAATCCGAGGTCGCCCGTGAGCAGCATGATCCGCTCGTCGGTGCCGGCGAGCTCGGTCAGCGTGCGGACGAAGGCTCCGCGCATGCCTCTGCTGCTCCCAGCTCCGTCATGGCCTGCCGATAGTCGTCGTCCGACATCGGGAGATAGTGCCACTTGAGCTGGCGCTCCATGTACGAGACGCCCTTGCCGAACACGGTTCGCGCCACCAGCACGTGCGGCGGTCCGCTGCGTGCGTCGAGACCCGTCAGCGTGCGCGCGAGCGCCGCGTGATCGTGTCCGTCGACCTCGTGCACGTCCCACCCGAAGGCCCGCCACCGGTCCGCCATGGGCGACAGTGAGAGGATGTCGTCCGTGGCGCCCATTGCCTGCTGGCCGTTCAAGTCGATCAGCGCGGTCAAGCCGGAGAGGCGGTGGTGCGCCGCGAACATGGCCGCCTCCCACACCGATCCTTCGTTGCACTCGGCGTCGCTCATGAGCACGAAGGTGCGCCGCTTCGATCCCTGGAGCCGCGCGGCGAGGACCGCGCCGGCGCCGATCGACAGGCCCTGGCCGAGCGATCCGGTGGAGAAGTCGATCCCCGTGAGCGCATGTTCGGGATGAACGCCGAGCAGGCTGGCGTCGGCGCAGTAGCCGTCCAGCTCGGCGCGCGAGAGCACGCCACGCAGATGCAGGGCGGCATACACGGCCAGGACCGAGTGGCCCTTGGACACCACGAATCGATCGCGATCGCGGTCGCCCGGCCGTGCCGCGCCGAGGCCGTGCGCATAGACTGCCGCGACCAGATCCGCGACCGACAGCGCCGAGCCGATGTGGCCGACGCCGGCGCGCTTCGACTGTTCGATGACGATGCGCCGAATGGCACGGGCATGTGTGGCGGCGTCCGGCTGCAACGGGCGCAGTAGACAAGCCGAATGGGCGATTGTCAACGAATTGAACGTGTTGGTGTATAGAGGCCGGGCCTCGCACGCCGGACATGAACGCCACCCCTCGGTTGCCCTGGTCATTGCGCGTCGCGAACGCGACGGGCGCCGCATTGCGCGCGGTCGGCCTGCCGCTCGGCGCGCTCGACGAGACCTCGTTGCTCGCGGCCGCTACACGGCGGACCGGGCTCACCGACTTCGGCGACGACGGCTTTCGCTCCGGACTTTCACGGCTCCTGCGTTCCTGGGACGAGGAGGCGCACCTCACCCCCGTGGGCCGCGCCATGGCACGCCGGCAGGTGCTCGACCTGCTGGAGAATCGGCTGCGCACGACCGCGGCGTGGCGGCAGCACCCCGAGATCGGCCGCGGCGACGTACGGGCGCCGATCTTCGTGCTCGGGCTCCCGCGCACCGGCACGTCGATCCTGCACGAGCTGCTGGCCCAGGATCCCGCAAACCGGGTGCCGATGACGTGGGAGGTCATGTGGCTCTGGCCGCCACCCGATCGTGCCACCTTCGACGTCGATCCGCGGATCGCACGCGCCGAGCAGCACTTCGCGGGGATCGACCGCATGCTCCCCGAGTTCAAGCGCATGCATCCCATGGGTGCGCGGCTGCCGCAGGAATGCGTGGCGCTCACCGCGCACGAGTTCGCGTCCTTGCTCTTCCACACGACCCACCGGGTACCGTCGTACCAGGCCTGGTTGGACGGCATCGATCACCGGCCCGTCTACGCCTCGCACCGCCGGCAGCTGCAATATCTGCAGTGGAAGGCGCCGGCGACGCGCTGGGTGCTGAAATCGCCCGGGCACCTCTGGACGCTCGACGCGCTCTTGGCGGAGTACCCCGAGGCCTGCATCGTGCAGACGCATCGCGACCCGCTGCGCGTCATCGCGTCGCTGGCGAGCCTCGTCACGTACCTGCGAGGTCTGGCGAGTGATCGCGTCGACCCGCGCGAGGTCGGCGCCGAATGGACCGAGCGGCTGGCGGCCGCGCTGGAGCACACGATGGACGTGCGCGATCGTGGCCTCCTCCCGTCACACCGGGTCTTCGACGTCCACTTCCGGGAGTTCATCGGCGACGAGATCGGGACGGTGCGGCGTCTCTACGAGCACTTCGGTCTGGTGCTCTCCGACGACGCCGAGGGGCGGATGCGCCGCTTCCTCCGCGAGAATCCGAAGGACAAGCACGGGGCGCACCGCTATGAGCTCGCCGGCGCCGGACTCGACGTCGTGACCGAGCGGCGTCGGTACGCCAGGTACCAGGAGCACCACGCCATCGCGTCCGAAGGGTGAAGATGACGCGGCCGTGGCGTGCTTGTGAGTGCGCCGCACCTGGGGAAAAATAGTCCCGGCAACATGGGGGGTGGAAGGCGGGGGCTGTGGCTGGGGTGGGTCTGTGCGCTTGGGCTGCTCCTGAGCGCGCCGGATGCGCGTGCCCAGGGCACCATCACCGATGGTGCCGCCACCTTCACGGTCAACAGCAGCCATTTTGATACCTCGCCCCAGTCCGCCCTGACGGGCGTCGGGACGCCGCTCACCACCGACCATCTATTCGAATCGGGCTGGTGGTATCGCGTGTCGGGCGATACGTCCGAGACCTTCTTTCCGGCACCGACGTCACAGGTCTACTCCGGCAATCAAGCGACGCTCTCCTGGTCCAACGTAAACTCGCGCGGCTTCTCCGCGCAGGAAGTCATTCGGATCACGAACGGCGGCGGTCCGTCCGGGTCGGTGTCGGATATTCTGACGGTGACCAATCTCGGTCCCGGTTCGCTCGGCATCGACGTCTTTCACATGACGGACATCGACCTGAGCGCGACGTCGACCAACGATACCGGCACGCTGCTCACGCCGAACACCCTGATCCGCGTCACGGACACCGGTAACACCGCCGAGTACCTCGGCGTGGGCGCGGCGGCGTACCTGGTGCGTGCGTTTTCGACCGGCACCACGGACGTCCCCGGCCTGCTCAGCAACGGATCCGTCAGCAACTTCGACAACACTGGCCTGCCGTTCGCCGCGGGCGACATCACCGCCGGCTTCCAGTGGACGACGGTGACCCTCGCCGCCGGGGCGTCGCGGTCGTTCGCCGCGGTGTTCACCGTAAACATGGCCGCCGTGTCGCCGACGACCACCAGCACCTCGACGTCGAGCTCCACGACATCGAGCACGTCGTCGTCGACCAGCACGTCCTCGACGACGTCGACGTCGAGCACGACGTCGACCAGCTCCTCGTCGAGCACCTCGACCTCCACGACCACGTCGACCTCGACGACCAGCACCTCGACGTCGACATCCAGCTCGTCCACGACCTCGACCTCCACGACGACCTCCACGTCGACCACGAGCACGTCGACCTCGACGAGCACGACCACGACGACGTCTTCCTCGACGAGCAGCTCGTCCACGACGTCGAGTAGCACCTCGACCTCGACGACGAGCACGTCCACCACCACGACGACGACGTCATCGACGTCCACGTCATCGAGCACGTCGACGTCCTCGAGCACGTCCAGCACGAGTACGTCGACGACGGT
>Ga0187893_10004806_pt1 | contig 25204 bp, 20 predicted proteins | sample MA1701074metaG_FD_139574 | JGI IMG/M metagenome (GOLD analysis project Ga0187893, IMG submission 139574) | White microbial mat communities from a basaltic lava cave in the Kipuka Kanohina Cave System on the Island of Hawaii, USA - MA170107-4 metaG ... | reverse complement strand
TGCGCATCGGCACCAACCACGGCTCGCTCTCCGACCGCATCATGAACCGCTACGGCGACACGCCGCTCGGCATGGTGGAGAGCGCGCTGGAGTTCGCCCGGATCGCCCGTGCGAACGATTTCCACAACTTCAAGTTCTCGATGAAGTCGAGCAACCCGAAGGTGATGATCGAGTGCTACCGCCTGCTCGTCGCGCGGCTGGCCGAACTCGGCCCCGACTGGAATTATCCCATCCATCTCGGCGTCACCGAAGCCGGCGAAGGCGAGGACGGCCGTATCAAGAGCGCCATCGGCATCGGCTCGCTCTTGTGCGATGGCCTGGGCGACACCATCCGCGTTTCGCTCACTGAGGATTCGCCCCGTGAGATTGAGGTCTGCCGCGATTTGCTGGCGCAGATTCCCATTCTCTCCGTAGCAGCGGATGTGAGTCCGCTCAAATTAGATCAGAGCCGACTCACGTCGGCTGCTACATTCCCCTTCGATCCGTTCCACTACGAACGCCGTGCCACCCCCGAAATCGGTCTCGGTCTCGATGGCATGAAATGCGGCGGCGAACAAACCGTCCGCGTGGTCGTCACTCGCGCGACCTGGGACAAAGTCGCGCCCAAGATTCGCCCCAAGGACGACGTGAAGCCCGAGGCCGTTTACGAAGACCTCAACATCCACGAGATCGATCCGACGCAGGACTTCAGCATCAACTGCGACACACAACTCGTGACCGTAAAGGACGGCGTGAATCTGCCCGTCATTACCGCCTTCCGTCTGCTCACGCTCAGGCTCAAGCAGCTTGGCCGCAACAATCCGATTCTGCTGAAGGACTGCTTGAATTTCGGAGCGCCGGTCTCCGAACCGGCGATCGCCCTGCTCCGCGCCTCAGTGAACATCGGTGCGCTGCTGGCCGACGGCATCGGCGACGCCATTCTCGTGCGCGGCGAAACGGGCGGCGGACAATCCCTGCGGCTCGCCTACAACATCCTGCAAGCCGCCGGCTGTCGCTCGTTCAAGACGGATTACGTCGCCTGTCCGAGCTGTGGCCGCACGCTGTTCAACCTCCAGACTGTCACCGCGCGCATCAAGACGCGCACCGAGCATCTTAAAGGCGTAAAGATCGCCATCATGGGTTGCATCGTGAACGGACCTGGCGAGATGGCCGACGCGGACTTTGGCTACGTGGGCGGCGCTCCCGGCAAGATCAACCTCTACGTCGGCAAGCAACCCATCAAGTTCAACATCCCCGAAGCTGAAGCCGTGGATCGCCTCGTCGATCTAATTCGCGAACACGGCAAATGGGTGGAGCCGGAGGCGCAAGGCGCTTCGATCGAATTGGCGCAGTGATTATCTCCACGATTTCCTCGGATGACCCGACCAAAGAACCCATGGGGTGAGAATTGGCACAATGAGAATTACTCCTCATCCGAGATGGATGAACTGCTAGGCAGGATTTTTGGGACGAAGTGCAGCTTCATGGGGTTCTTGCCAGCTGGTAAACGGAAGTGGGTGAGGAGGCGTCCAGGTGGTTGCGATGGAGGTCATTAACCTCCACTCAGACCGCGGATACATATTCTACGCAAGCTTTGGCCTATCATTTCCCTGGATACCCCACGGCAATTGGAAAGGCGTCTGTTGGCACAGAACGCCAAAATCGGCTGTCATCGATATTGGATTTGAATCTCCGACCAAAGTTGATTGGTCGATTGCCAAAGGCAGAACCGTTGCAGCCGAGCGCGCACAGATTGTCTCCACAGAGGTCTGCGAAGCTTGTGAGCCCTGGTTTCTGAAAATGGCGGACGAGCAATCTTTGCTTGAAGAGCTAAACCGTCGCCGCGCTTCACCGACCTTCTATGCCTTTGTGCAAGGGTTGACGGTCGATTTGTTTTGGCAGGCACGCATGGGAAAGTGGCAGGGCTTTGATGAGATGGCTGAGGCTCAGCTAAAATCATATTTTGGAGAGGAAGGTTTCACTGAACTCAGGCGGCTGCTAGATCAAGAGGCTGTTCGAATAGGGCAACGCATTTGAAGTTCGCTTCTGGAATCCTATGGTGTCGGCTTCTGTCGTAACGACTAGGCGTTACCACTAGGACTGTGTCCGTCTGACAGGAATTCTACCCAACTGAAAACTCAGGAACCTATTGAGGAACGCCTGCATCTCGCGCAGTTGTGCGGGTGTGGGTTTCAGGCGAACCAAAGCAGACCAATCCAGTTCGCTAAACTTTTGGAGAATCTGCTTTGATCCGGCGGTGAGTTTGCTGGCGGCTAGGTCGGGGGATTGGCCGAGTTCGCGCAGAAGTTTCATATCGAAGGCGAAGACGGTGTACGGTTGTGGTGGGTATGTGGGCAGATGTTGAAGGAAGCCGGAGAGCAGCGCGAAGAATTCAGGCAGCGGCGTTTCTGTTTCGGTGGTTTGTTCGAGAAGTTCCGCGGCGTAGGATGCCTGTTCCAGCCAGCCGAGTTCGCGGCGAAGCGCGCTGTGCGTCTCGCGGAGAGAAACTTCGCAGAGCGTGTGCAAGTCCGAACGGCGGCTGCGGGCGAACGTGAATTCGCAGAGGTAGAACAAATCGAGCTTGCCGCGAAAGGGCGACTTGGGCCGGCGCGCACCCTTGGCCACGGTGGTGATGCGGCCGAAGTCCCGCGTGAGCCAGTGAACGATCAAGCTCGTCTCTGTCAGCGGACGAGTGCGCAAAACGATGCCGGTGGCGCGCGAGTCCACAGGGTCACATTGCCGACTGCCGATTGCCGATTGCCGATTGGCGTTTGCCACGCTTCGGGTTTCGGGTCTCGAGTTTGGAGAGTGTGAAACTCTTGGCGGCCAGCCGCAACAGCCGGTTTTCTTCGCGCTTCATGTTGCGGCGCGCGACGGGCTTGATGTCATCGTGGCCGCAGAGGTGAAGCAGGCCGTGGATAACGTAGCGGGCTAGTTCGCTTTGCCAGGTAGTGTGGAATTCGCGCGCTTGATTTACAGCATCGTCGAGGCAGATGAAGAGTTCGCCGTGCAAATCGTCGCAGCAGCCGAGGTGAGGAGGCTCCGAACGTTTGGCGGATGTACGACTCGGATTCGAGAGCCTCCTCACGTCGACTGCTACGGGATCGGAATGGTCGAAGGTGATGATATCTGTGGAGCCTTCGTGAGCGAGGAAGGCTTTGTTTACATGCACCATTTCAGGCGTGGCGACGAGGTGGATAGCCAGTTCAAAGTCCCTGGCACAGAATTGTTCCTCCAAGACATAAAGCGTGATCTGGCGGAGCAGCCTTGTGTTGACGCGACGGACGCGTTGACGATTGCGGATCGATAGAATCCGCCTCATTTGTCGTGGCCGCGATGTTCCTCGTAAGCGGAGATGATGCGCTGGACGAGCGGATGGCGAACCACGTCGCGCTTGGTAAATTCGATGATTGCAACGCCTTCCACGGAACGCAACGCTTGCTTCGCTTCAACCAGGCCGGACTTTTTGTTCGGCGGCAAATCGATCTGCGTGATGTCGCCAGTGATGACGGCCTTGCTGCTGTAACCGAGACGCGTGAGGAACATGAACATCTGCTCAGCTGTCGCGTTCTGGGCTTCGTCGAGGATGATGAAGGCATGGTTGAGCGTGCGCCCGCGCATATAGGCGAGCGGGGCGATTTCAATGATGCCGCGTTCGCGATTCTTCTGGATGTCCTCGGCGGGCATCATGTCGTGCAGCGCGTCGAGCAACGGGCGGAGGTAGGGGTCGATTTTCTCGTAGAGATCGCCGGGGAGAAAGCCCAGCGCTTCGCCGGCTTCAACCGCCGGGCGGGTGAGGATGATGCGCGATACCTTCTCCTCGCGCAGCGCGGCGACGGCCATGGCCATGGCGAGATAGGTCTTGCCTGTGCCGGCGGGGCCGATGCCGAAACTCAGGTCATGCGCGCGGATGGCCTCAACGTATTTCTTCTGGCCGACGGTTTTGGGGACGACATTGGCTTTCTTGCCGGAGGTTTGAATGCGCTCGGAGTAGAGGTCCTTGAGCGCGGCGACGCCTTCATTCTGCACGACGCTCAAGGCGTGCGAGAAGTCGCGCCCGCGCAACGGCTGGCCGGCTTTGATTGAGGACTCCAACAGTTGAAACAATTGCTTGGCGTGGTCGATAGCCTGGTCGGATCCTTCGAGCTTGATCCAACCTTCGCGGGTGGTGGCCTTGACGCCGAGGATTTGTTCCAATGTGTGAAGCGTTTGGGCGTCGTTGTTGAGAAGCTGCTGGGCAAAGCGGGCATTCTCGAAGTGAAGAGTCTCGGAGGGCATTGACGAATTACGAGCGCAGGGCCTCGCGAAGTTGAGAGGCTAGTTCCTGCAGCGCTTGGGGCATAATGGTAGTCTGGCCGATCACAGGCATGAAATTCGTATCGCCGTTCCAGCGTGGGACGACGTGGATGTGCAGGTGCTCGGCAATGCCGGCGCCGGCGACGTTGCCGAGGTTCACGCCGATGTTGAAGCCTTCAGGCTTCATCACTTTCTTGAGCGCGGTCAGGCAGCGGCGCATGAGCTTCATCAGATCGAGTATCTCTTCGTCGGTCAGTTCGGAAAAGTCGGCGACCTGTTTGTAGGGGACAACCATGAGATGGCCGCCGTTGTAGGGGTAGTTGTTGAGCAACGCGTAGCAAGTGCGGTCGCGGGCGATGACGTGATGGCCGGCATCGTCGCTTGATTGCGCGATGCGAGTGAACAGGCTTTCATCCGACGGAGGCGGCTTGGGCGCGAGAATGTATTCGATGCGCCACGGCGCGTGCAGACATTCCATGAAGAGAAAGTAGGAACGCCGGCGGAGAAAGTCAAAGCCGGGAGTCAATCAGTAATCAGTCAGACAGTAGGTCAGTATTTATCGAACACTGGATACTGTTTCAGTGATTACCGGCTCAGGCGGCCATCTTCCGCAAGCCGACGCGGCCGCGCAGGACGTGCGTGAGCGCCTTGACCGTAAGCTCTATGAACATGAATGGCTTGGCGATCAGGTCCGTGCCGCCGCTCAGGCTGGACTTGGCGCGGCTCTTGAAGTCCGTGAGGCTGGTCACGAAGATGATCGGCGTTGTTTTGTTGATGGGCAACGCACGAATCTTGGTGCAAAGCTCAAAGCCGTCCATCCCCGGCATTTGCACGTCGAGGAAGATCACGTCATAAGTGTTTTCCGTGGCCAGCTTGAGAGCCACCGACGAGTCTTCGACGTTGATGGATTTGAGGCTGGCCTTTTCCAGCGCATACGTGACGGCGCGGCGCGAGAGGATTTCGTCGTCCACGACCAGAATGTTGGCCTGGGAGGGCTCGCCGGCCTGGGGCGTCTCGGCCTTGAACAGGTCGCCGATGAAGTCAATGGAGTGTGCGACGGTGCGCAAGGTGGAGGCGTTGATGTTCTTGGGTTTTTCGTGGAGCTCCTTGAGCAACACTTCGAGGGCCGCGGTCAGTTGCGAAATACTGGAAAACCCGGCGATGCCGGCGCTGCCGGTGAGGGAATGGACCTTCCGATACAGTTCGAGCAGATGCGGTTCGCGGCTCGCATCGTCCGGAGCTTTGGTGAAATCCTGGAGCAGCTTGCGCAGCGTGGCTAGCGTTTCGCCTTTCGCAGCCGTGAAGGCTTCAAACAATTCGGCATGGAAAGCGGCATCGTCCGAGCTCATTTGCGACGCATTAAAGGACGGGCTGCGGGATGGCGCGGCAGCAGTCTGTTGCCTGTCGAGTTCCTCGGGCGACGCGAAGGCGCGGGGCGGCGGCGGGCTGCCTTCCGCGGGCCGCGGCGGGGTGGAGTGGAAGGACGGTTCAGTAAATCGAGACGGAGGATTGCTGGCGGCTGAGGCGGCCTTGCGGGCGAAGGCGGTCCCGCCGGTGGATGACGGCATCGGAATGACGGGGCCGCTCGCCTGGGCACCGCTGCCGTTGAGCAGGAGGTGCAGCGAGTCGAGAATCTGCCGCGGGGTGAGCGTGGCCTTGTTGAACACCTGCGAGGCGCCAGCGGAGAACGCCTCCTGGATCATGTTCGGCACGTAGGCATTGGTGAAGACGATGACCGGGACGTTCGCGAACTGGCTCTGGGCGCGAATTTTCTTCAGGATGTCCACGCCATTCATCTTTGGCAGCATCAGGTCCAGCAGCACGCCATCGGGATGGAACTCGTGGATGCGATAAAAGCCGGCCTGCCCGTCATCACAGGTCTCGACGGTGTAACCTTCCTTCTCCAAGCGCGTCCGGTAAATGTGGGCGACGATCGGGTCATCCTCGATGATCAGTATTTTTTTCATAGGGCGAAAAAGGGTCAGCCGGCAAGGGCGATGGGTTTATGCAGTTCGAGGTAGCGCTTGAGGCGCGCAAATTCATGATCGATGGCAGGCATCAATTCGGCCGCGGCAGAAACTTTGCCTTCTTGAGTAAGATGCTCGACCTGGCGCAGGAGCGGCACGATGGCAGACATGCCGCAGGTGGCGCTGGCGCCGGCGCAACTGTGGGCCACGCGCGAGGCGCGCTCAGCGTTGTTTTCGGCCAGAGCAGCGCGGATCGATTCGAGTTGTTCCGTGGTTTGCTTGAAATATAAGGTCACCAACTCGTTGAAATTCTCCACGCTACCGCCGGCAAACTCGTTCAAGCGATCCATGTCGATGGGGGGCTGTTCGGCCAGGGAAGGCATTTCCGCCGGCGCGGGCAGGACAGTCAACGCGGGCTGGTTGGCTGGCTGCGGAATGAAACATTCTGCTTCGGACGCTGCCATGGGCGCAGCAACATTGAGCAAGCGGGGCGCATACTGCTCCAGCATGGCCTGAAGTGATTCAGGGCGGACGGGTTTGGGCAGATAGTCATCCATGCCCGCCGCGACACATTTCTCGCGGTCGCCCTGCATCGCGTTGGCGGTCATGGCGATGACGACAATCGGCCTTTGGAAGTGACTCGGCGGCGAGGGTTCCTGCTGGCGCTGACGGATCCGGCGGGTTGCGTCCAAGCCGTCCATCTCCGGCATCTGCACGTCCATGAGAATCACGTCATACGGTTTCTGTTCCACGGCGCGGATGGCTTCCAAACCATTGCTGGCCGTGTCGGCTTTATAGCCAAGTTGGAGCAGCAGCCGCAGGGCCACCTTCTGATTGATGATGTTGTCGTCCGTGAGCAGGATGTTCAAAGGCAGCCGTTGCGCCATCGTGGCGTCGAGCCGCGAAGGAATCGATGCCTTCCTGGGTGTCGCGGGTTGTGTCCCCGATTTCAACTGAAGCAGCGCGGCTTGAAGTTGCGCCGGCTTGACGGGCTTGTTGAGGTGAACAGAAGCGGAGAGGGCTTCGCTCGAATCGACGGAGGCCCCGAACGAATTGAGCAACACCACGGGCAGAGAATGGTGATTGCGTTGCTTGCGGATTTCGATGGCGAGATTGGCACCGTTCAGGCCGGGCAGTTGCCGGTCGATGATGGCCAGATCAACGCCTGGAAATGTTCCCACGACAGTGAGGGCTTGCTGGGCGTTTTCGGCCTGGACTGGCACCATGCCCCACTGGCTGGCCAATTCGGCGAGCACCTTGCGGCTGCTGGAACCGTCCTCGACGATCAGCAGCCGCTGTCCGGTGAGGATCGGATGAGGCTGCGTAATCGGAGCCGTGGCAGCCTCTCCGGCCAGCGGTAAAGGCAGCGTAAAATGGAAGGTGGAGCCTTGGCCTTCGGCGCTTTCCGCCCACATGCGGCCGCCCATCAGTTCGACGAATCCTTTGCTGATCGCGAGACCAAGGCCGGTGCCGCCGAATTGGCGGGTGATCGAACTGTCCACCTGGCTGAAAGAACGAAATAGGCGATCCATCCGTTCGGCAGGGATTCCGATGCCGGTGTCGTGGACTGAGAACTGGAATTCGCAACGATCCGCAGCACTGCCCTCCGTCGCAGACAGAGAGTGGGCAACGACGTTGACGCAAACCTCTCCGGACGCGGTGAACTTGACGGCGTTGCTGACGAGATTGGTCAGCACCTGACGGAAACGGGTGGCGTCGCCAATTACCCGGCTTGGCGCGGCCGCATCGAACCGGCAGACGAGATCCAGGTTTTTCTCGGCAGCCTTGGCGGCGAGCAGGTCCAGAGTCTCCTCAACGTTCTCGCGCAGATCCATCGGACGGCGTTCCAACTCCATTTTGCCGGACTCCAGCTTCGAGAAGTTGAGAATGTCGTTAATGATGGTGAGCAGTGATTCTCCACTGGCGCGGATGGTCTCGACGAAGTCGCGCTGGTCGGGCGCCAGTTCCGTTTGCATCAGTAGGCCGGTCATGGCGATGACACCGTTCATCGGCGTGCGGATTTCGTGGCTCATGTTGGCCAGAAACTCGGCCTTGGCGCTGGCGGCTTCCTCAGCGGCGAGGCGGGCGGTCTCCAGCCGGCGGTTGGCATCGAGTAACTCCTGCTGCAAGCGTTGCGCGCGGAATATGGAACGAAGACGGGCGCGAAGTTCCGACAACTCGAACGGCTTGGTCACGTAATCCACCACGCCCAACTCAAAACCGCGCACCTTGTCCTGCGTGCGATTGTTCGCCGTGAGCATGATGACGGGGATGGGCTGCCAGGCCGGCTTCTGCTTGATTTGCCTCAGCACTTCGAAGCCGTCCATGTCCGGAAGGCCGAAATCAAGGAGGATTAAGTCAAAGTGGTCACCTTGGAGTACGGCGAGCGCGTCGCGCCCTTGTTGCGTCACCATCAAGTTGACCTGATCCCCCCGCAGTCCTTCCCGTAACGCGCGCCCCAACTCGGCATCATCTTCAACCAGCAAAACCCGGAAGGGCTTGTTTGTCTCAGGTGGCGGGGTTTGGCTCATGTTGGACGCTATCCTAGTTTTAGAGTTCCGCGTTGAGCAATTCGTGAACTTTGGCGAATTCGGTGACGACTTCGGCAAGAGACTTGAGCGCTTCGCCGCCGTCGCCCGCCTTGGACTGCTTTTCCAGCGTGGCGCACAAGGAAGAGAGACGGCGCGCACCGAGATTGCTGGCGCTGCCTTTGAGCGTGTGGGTCGCGGCAGCGAGCTTTGGCAAATCGCCGGACGAAGCCGCCGCCTCCATTTGTTGCAAACGCGGCTGTGTATCCTTCAGGAACAGTTCGATTAGCTCGCGGAGCGGATCGGGCTGGCCCGGTTCGCGCAGTTCTTTAAGTCCGTTGATAATGGTCCGATCGAGCGCCTCGGGGCCGGGATCTGAAGCCACGGCCGGCGCGGGCGATGGTACGGCAGGTGAAGTTCGGAGCAAGGCGCGCTGGAGGACGGCTTCCAGGTCGTGCAGGTGCAAGGGCTTGGTCAGGTAATCATTCATGCCGAGCGCCAGGCAATACTCGCGGTCACCCTGCATCGCGTTGGCTGTGAGGGCGATGATGTAGGGCGCGGACTTCAAGTGGATATAGGAATCGCTGCCGCTCTGGCGAATTCGCCGAGTGACTTCGTAGCCATCCATTTCCGGCATCTGGCAATCCATGATGATTATGTCGTAGGGAACCCGCTGCAGGGCGGATAACACTTCGTTCCCGTTCGAGACGGAATCGGCGGAAAAGCCCAACTTCTTTAGCTGCTTTAATGCGACCCGTTGGTTTACCATGTTGTCCTCAGCCAGCAGGATGCGGACATTACGGGCGGCGGCATGGATGACAGCATCATTTGAAGAACCGGCCTCGGCATCCATGGGTTGCGCGGCCGCCGCCCCGCTGGCGCTCATCACATCCACAAGGCACTCGATCAAACGCGATTGGCGCAGAGGTTTGACCAAGCAGGCGGAGATGCCCGTGGCCTTCATCGTCGTGATGTTGAGGCGATTGAGTAGGGTCGTCAGCATGATGATCCGGCAGTCGGCCAGTTGCGGATCGTTTTTGATGGCCTGGGCCAGCGAGAGGCCGTCTTCATCCTGCAGGTCGATATCGATGATGAGCAGAGCGTAAGGATTGCCGGCTTTTGCGGCGTCTTGAATCATGTTCAAAGCTTCGACGGTGCTGGAGGCGAACTCGTCCTGGATTTTCCACTGTTGGAGTTGCTGATCGAGGATTTGTCGCAGGCTGGAGGTGCCGTCGACTACCAGCACACGCAACCCGTCGAGCGCCGTCGTGGCCGGCATCCGAGGACCGGGTTCGCTCAGCGGTTGTTTCTCGAAAGGCACCTTGAACCAAAACGTTGACCCCTTCCCTGGCGCGCTCTCCGCGCCGATTTCGCCTCGCATCAGGGAGACAAGTTGTTTGGAGATCGTCAAACCGAGGCCGGTCCCGCCATACTTGCGGGTCGTGGAACCGTCGGCTTGGGTGAACTCCTGGAAAATGCGGGCCATCGCTTGCGGAGAGATCCCGATGCCCGTGTCTTTCACTTCAAAGCGAGTCACAGTGCGACTTGCATCTTCTTCGAGCCGGGTGACATGTACCAGCACTTCGCCTTTCTCAGTGAACTTGACGGCATTGCTGACAAGGTTAACAAGGATTTGCCGCAAGCGGATCGGATCACCACGCAAACGAGCGGACACATCGGGCTCAATCCAGCACGCCAATTCGATTTTCTTTTTGTGCGCGCGTTCGGCCAGCATTTCGACGCTGCCTTCCACCGCCTCGCGCAGATCGAAATCGATGATTTCCAGGGAGAGTTTGCCCGCCTCGATTTTTGAAAAATCCAGAATGTCGTTGATGACACTCAACAACGTCGCGGTGCTGTTGGCGATGGTTTCGACGTATTCGCGCTGCTCCTTGGTAAGCCGGGTGTCGTACAACAAACCGGTCATGCCGGTGATGGCGTTCATCGGCGTGCGGATTTCGTGGCTCATGTTGGCCAGGAATTGCGCCTTGGTGCGGGCGCTTTCGAGGGCGGCCTCGCGCGCCTTTTCGCGTTCCAGTTCAGCAAGCTTGCGGAGAGTGATGTCCTCCACGATGCCTTCATAGTAAAGGAAGTTGCCGGCAGGGTCTTTCGCCGTGCGGGCGCTTTCGGAAATCCAGATGATCGATTTGTCTTTGCGATAAACCTGCGATTCAAAGCCGCTGACTTCGCCGTGCTCGCGCATCAAACGGCTGAACTCGTCGCGCCGCGTCGGATCCACGTAGAGCTGGTGCTCGATGTCAGTCAGGGCGGCGACGACCTCTTCCTGCGAACCATAGCCGTACATACGCGCCAGTGCCGGGTTGGCACTCAGGAAATGGCCGTCGCGAGTGGTTTGAAAAATGCCCTCCACGGAGTTTTCGTAGATGGCACGGTATTTCTCCTCCGCCTGACGCAAGGCCTGCTCTGCTTGCTTAAGCTGTGTGATGTCGCGCGACAGCCCGACCAGGCCGGCGATGGTCCCCGCCTGCGTATAAATGGGGACTTTGGTGACCGAGGCCCAAATTTCCTTTCCATCCAGGTCCAACTGCTTCTCCAGTTTGTTGATAAGCGGCTGGCCGGTGAGAAGGATGCGCTGTTCGTCGTGGTAGAACTCGTGGGCCTGTTCCGCCGGATGGAAATCAAAGTCGGTTTTGCCGATCACTTCGCGGGGGTCGCTCAGACCCAGACGCCGCGCCATCGATTTGCTGCACCGCATGAAGCGGCAGTTGACATCCTTGAAGTAAATCCGGTCGGGAATGTAGTCCAGCAGGGCCCGCAGCAGGTCGCGCTCGTAGGCCAGTTCCTCTTCGATCCGTTTGCGTTGAGTGACGTCGTAAAAAATCCCCTGCACTCCGATGACATTCCCCGAGGCATCATAAAGCGGGGTCTTGATGACATGCACGAACAGCCGCTCGCCGCGCGGCCCTTGATGAGCCTCGACGGTATCGAGGCTTTCGCGCGTGTTCATCACGCGCAGGTCGTCGCGATGATATTTGGCCGCCAATTCCTGCGGGAACAAATCGAAGTCCGTCTTGCCGATGAGTTCTTCCAGCGGCTTGCTGATGGACTGACAGAACTTCCGGTTGGCGAAGGTGAACCGCCCTTGCAAATCCTTGCGGAGGATATTTTGCGGCAGCGTCTCGACCAGCATCTGGTAAAACGCCTCCGACGTGCGCAGCCGCTCTTCGGTGCGTTGGTGTTGCTCGACGGTCCGCGCCAGTTCTCCCAAATGCCGACGCAGTTCCAGTTGGGTCATGGCTTGGCGCGTTAGAGTCTTGAGCGCCTCGGTTTGGAGCGCTGTGAGTTGTCGCGGTTGGCGGTCGATGACGCACAATGTCCCCAGCGCGAAACCATCCGCCGTGACGAGTGGCATTCCCGCGTAGAAGCGGATGTCGGGACTGGATATAACGAGTGGGTTGTCCGAGAAGCGTTCGTCGCGTTTGGCATCCTCGACGATTAGGAGATCGGATTGCAGAATGGTATGGGAACAAAAGGAGATATCTCGCGCCGTTTCTGTGATACCCAGGCCGGTGCGCGACTTGAACCATTGGCGGCTTTGGTCGAGCAGCGTGATCAGCGAAACGGAGGTGCCACAGATTTGGGCGGCCAGGCGTGTCAGATCATCAAAGGCCGGTTCCGGATCGGTGTCCAGCACATCATAGCGCCGCAAGGCGGCCAACCGGCCGGCTTCATTGGGTGGCAGGGGCGCAATCTTCACGCGATGGCCAATTAAAAATTGAAAATAGGAAATTTTCAATTTTCAATTCTACGGTGAAGTTACGGCCTTTGAATGGCAGCCAATATCTCTTCGACAACCCAAGCGAGAAAGTCGATTTGGGCAATGGCAGCCATTTGCCTTGATGTCAATTGTTTCGTCAGGACAAAGGCTGATAAGCTCATTTCAGCTTCGCCAACGTTGTGTTGCGCCGCCAGCAGCAAGCGGTGATCGTTCAACGCGATCATCAACTTGGCAGCCAGATCGATCCTGAGGCGGAGTGTGGGTGTTGCTGCTTTCTTCGAAGAAAGGTTTTTCACACACCTATTGAGAAAGCGCAGGTTGCTTTTTTTGATTTCATTGAGGCCTCTCAGCCATTCCTTGGTTTCGTCTTCTGACATAGCCGCCGATTCGCAGCCGCGCGTGGAATACCACGCCTTGGCCACGCGCGCAGGCAATCGTTCCGGCCTGAGCTTATAGTTCTGGATTAGCCGTTTGATGCTGTGGGAAAGTAGATCGGCCTCGAAATGGTCAAAAAGAAGGATGACCGTGTTCTTCTTCCTGTAACCGTGCATGGTTCAAGAGGAGTGCTCGATGGTGACGCTCAAACCGTGCGACTGGATTTGCTGGTGATATAACTCGGCTTTCTCGCGAGTCTCGGTGGCGACCACGCTCTTGCCCTGATGATGCACTTCCAGCATGTGTTTGGTGGCTTTTTCCCGGGGGAAGCCCAGCACGCGCATGAACACGAAGACGACGTAGTTCATCAGGTTGATCGGGTCGTTCCAGACGATGACGTTCCAGTTCTTCTCGAAGGCTTCTTTGACCTTCTCTTCAGTCTGCTCATCGAGTTCGGGCAGCGTCTCGACATTCATGGACACGACTGCCTCCGGGGGGTAGGACGATCGGGATTCAGCGTGTAATCGCGGTGCCCTTGGGCTGAACTGGGTTGTTGAGGTTTTGCGCTGGCTTGGTCAAGGCTACGCCGCTTCCCTTGTTCAAAAGAGACGCGTAGTCGATCAGGATGCGCTTGGCTTCCTCCAGGTTGATGTCCACGGGCGTTGCATCCAAATCGTCGTCTTCGTCAGTGGACTTGCCTTTCGTGGCAGGCTTGCCGGGCTTTGCGGCCAAGCTCTTGTCGCCTGCCTTGGAAGCTTCCGCAACCTTTGCCGGGCTGTTGGTGGACACTGAACTCGTTTGGTTGGTGCGAACGGTTGGCGGTGGAAGTCCGGGTTCTCCGGTGAGTTTGAGGGTGATGTCGTACACTTTGCCAGGCGGCTCCGGACGCGAGGCCAGATCTTTTTTGCGGGCCTTGATGCGTTCGTCGTTTTCTTTCTTTTCCTTGAGCCGTACGGCTTCGTTGAGCGAGACAGTCTTCTCAGCCTGAAGTTTTTTGAACCGTTCGATCTCCTGGCCGACCCAGGCAAAATCACGGTCACCCGCGATGCGCTGATCGGAGCGCCGTTTCAGCTCAGACAGGTACGGCTGGACGCGGTTCATTTTTTCGTAGTCCGCGGATGGGATGATGTCTGGCTTCAGAGGATTGTCCAGCGACGCTTCGCCTACTTCAATATGGTTGTTGACTGATGGCAGGACTATGTCGGGGGCCACTCCCTTGAGTTGGGTCGAACCACCAGTGATGCGGTAAAACATGCGGATGGTGACTTTGAGCGCACCGGGGTCATTGGTCATAAACACGCCGCTGCGGCGCATGATGGGCTTGAGGTCGAGCAACGACTGGACGGTGCCTTTGCCATGAGTGGACGAGTCGCCGACGACCAGAGCACGGCCGTAATCCTGCAAGGCGCTGGCGAGAATCTCGGAAGCCGAGGCGCTGTAACGGCTGGTCAAGATCACGAGCGGGCCGTCGTATAACACCGAACTATCCGGGTCTTCATCGACAGCCCGCTTGCCATCGAAATCCTGCACCTGCACCACGGGGCCGCTTTTGATGAAGAGTCCCGTCAGATTGATGGCTTCATCCAACAATCCGCCGCCGTTGTGACGCAGGTCGAGAATGACACCGGAGACGTTTTCTTGAATCAGCTTGCGCAGCAGCTTGGCGACATCTGTGGTGGTGCTCTTTTGCTCCGCTCCCGGCCGACGGCCATCGACGCCTGCTCCCGAGTAGAAAGAAGGCAGGTCGATAATGCCCAAACGGGTGACGCGCTCCTGGCCTGTTGCATCCTTGCCCGCAGGCAGGTCGATAATCCTGGCTTTGGCGGCGGATTCTTCAAGTTTGATTTCGTCGCGGACGAGGGTCACGATTTTGCGGACAGTGGAATTGGGGGCGTCGGCAGGAATGATGGTCAAACGCACCTCCGTGCCTTTGGGGCCACGGATTTGTTCGACGACCTTGCTTAATTTGATGTCCATCACGTCGACTGGGGGCTGGTTACTCTGACTGACGGCAATGATTTTGTCGCCCGGCTTGAGTTGTTTGCTGCGTTGAGCCGGACCGCCGTCGGTGAGGCTGCGAATTTTGCAGATGCCGTCGTCGGATTCCAGCAGAGCGCCGATGCCATAGAGGGACAACTTCATGTTGATGGAGAAGTTGTCGAACTCCGATTTGCCCATGTAATCGGAGTGCGGATCGTACACGCGAGCCAGGGCCGTGAGGTAAATCTGGAGTGCGTCGTCGTTGTCGTATTCGTTGATCAGCCGCAGGACGCGCGTATAACGGCGGGTGAGGTTCGTAACAATTTCGCTGCTTTCCGTCTTGTTGAGCTTTTCGATGAGATACTCGTGGCGAAGCCGGTCGCGCCAAAGTTTCTTCGCGTCGGCAAGATCGTGTGGGCGGGGAAGTTTCTTGCGGTCAACTGTGTAGCGATCATTTCCGCTGAAATCGAAGTGGTTCTCCTTGAGAAGCTCCTGGACATAGGCGTACTGCTGATTCAGGCGCTCGCGAAATCTTGTGAAAACAAGCCGTGCTGCCGTGGTATCGCCTTCATTCACCGTCAGATCGTCCAGCCGGTAGCGGTATTTCTCGAACTCCTGCACATCAGACTGCAGGAAATATATGTGGAGATTATCCAGCGAATCCAGATAACGGTCGAGGAACTTGGACGATACGTCGTCGTTGACCGGCATCTGCAGGTAATGCTGGTGCTGGAGCAGGCGCGCCACGAATTGGACGATGGTGGAGTCTTTCTGGCCCTCGACCAGCGGCATGGGCGGGGGAATGGCGTTGGTATGGCGGGTACTGAAGAGGTCGGTTTCCTGAGCAGGCAACGAGATCAACACCGGGCCAGCCAGGCACATCAGGAGCAGTGCAATGAGTCTCATGATCTTTTTCTTAGGGTGCTCGCTCCAGGACGGGGAGAACAGCACAAAATAATTCTTAACAACAGAGACACAGTGTCATATCGGCAGGAATCGGCAACTATTGGTTGCAGCTATGTCGTCAGGACGAGGTCAAGCCATGGGCAACGATCTCGCTCCACTACCAGAACTTGCCTTGGCGGGCGTGGAGGTCTAAAGATTGCCATCGGACCAACCGATGCCTTTATCGAAACAAGGCGCGGGAATGGTTGCCCGTCGGACAGACTGGCTTAGTTATGGCAAATCGGCGGAATTTCAGAAGGCGTCACCGTGCCGGGGAGAGGTCTCCGAACGGGGTTGAAGGATTTGATTCGGGAAACGAGCGTCCAGCGGTCGATTCGACCGCCAAGGATTTCGGAGAGCTTTTGGCCCACAGAGACTGTGACGGCGTGCGTCTTGAGAAGCTGGCGCATGCGCAGCAGTTGCTCACTGACAAAAACTATCCCCCGGCGAATGTACTGGAATCCGTGGCGGAGCTTTTGGCGAAGCACCTTCGCCCTGAGGACGAAAGTTAAAGCAGTCGCCAGGATATTTTTCCGCTGTACCAAGGCTCGCCCTCCTATCTTTTTTTCTGCAGCCTCGGACCGGGCCAGCTCGCGACCGTGCAACGGGCCATCACCACACGGCAGCCACTCTTTGGGCTCGAGACTTGAATTCCTACGCCGGAGTCAGCAGGTTTCATTTGATTTGGGATTTCCGAAAGCGCCGCGCTAATCTCGGCGCAGATGCCGAACAGGTATTACGAACCGGGCGGGCAGCGCGCCGAGCGGGTTGGAGATTTGTTTGCTGCGATTGCGCCGCGCTACGACCTGATCAACGATCTACAGAGCTTCGGCCTCCACCGGATTTGGAAACATCGTCTGGTGAAGCTGGCGGCGCCTAAGCCTGGCCTGAAGGCACTCGACGTATGCTGTGGCACGGGGGACGTGGCATTCGCACTGGCGGGGCGAGGAGCCGAAGTCACCGGCTTGGATTTTAGCGAGCCGATGCTGGCGGTGGCGAGGAAGCGTGAGGGGCGAAGTCCGAAGTCCGAAGTCCGAAGTCCAAAGTTTCTGCGGGGCGACGCGCAGCACATTCCGTTTCCCGACCAGTCGTTCGACGTCGTGACGGTGAGTTATGGACTGCGGAACCTGTCGAGTTGGGAGCAGGGGTTGAGCGAGATGTGGCGCGTGGCCAAGCCTGAAGGGCGGTTGCTAGTACTGGATTTTGGAAAGCCGGAGAATTCCGCCTGGCGGGCGCTCTACTTCGGATATTTGCGATTGGTCGTGCCACTGTTCGGCAGAGTGTTTTGCGGCGATGCGCAGACACACGCTTATATCCTCGAATCGCTAAAGCATTATCCCGCGCAACAGGGTGTGGCGGCCAAAATGCAGGAGTTGAGTTGTCGCGACGCGCGAATTATTCCGCTGCTGGGCGGTGTAATGACGATAAACTTTGGCGTGAAGCGGTGAACAATCCAGGCCAGATGAATCACGGGTCCAGAAAACTGCCGCGCGCGTTCAAGCTGGCGGTATTGCGGCATCATGCACGCCCGACGCGCTTCGTGCTGGCTGTCTCGATTGCGACGCAGCGTATGACGCTTTTCGAGAAACTCCCGGCGCAATTGAACCAGACTCGCTTTCCCGACTACGAATTCCGCCGACGCTACGTCATTTCGACTTCTCGTTTCGGCATCGGCCAAGTGATGCAGTCGAACCAAACACCGCTGGGTCTGCATCGCATCGCGAGGAAGGCCGGCGGCGGGTATCCCATCGGGACGGTTTTCAAGGCGCGTCAGCCGGTGGGTTTGACCTGGCAGGGCTTGCCGGATGGTTCCATTGTGCATCGCATTCTTTGGCTGGAGGGACTGGAGCCAGGCGTCAATCGCGGCGGGGACGTGGATACGTTCCGACGCCATATTTACATCCACGGATTCGGTGACGAGACGACACTGGGCCGGCCGCAATCATGTGGCTGTGTTCACCTCTCGGCCGCGGACTTGATGCCGCTTTACGAGCGCGTGCCGGCGGGTACGCTTGTGTGGATTGCGAAGCGGTAATCGCCCGTCGAAGCCAGGGTTTTACTTTTCGATCGTGACTGCTGCTTTCACGGACTTTGTTGCTCCGCCGCCTTTCCTGCCCGTGCCAGCAGTCATGACGGTCCCGGTCAGTACGCCCACGGCGAAGAAGGCAAAATACATGAGCGCAGCGGGCTGTTTGATTACCCGGTCGAGCACCGGCGGCAGGGTAAAGTCCACGGCGCCGCGATTGTGCATGCCCATCAACACGAGCAGAAGCAGAACAAGGATGAAAAAGATGGTCTTGAGCAGGAGCTTCGCGTTCATAGAATTTCTGGGCGCGGACGATAGAGCGCGTCTACCAGAGCGTCAATGAGCGGCAAACTGTTCTTTTGCTCCGGCGATTTCTGATGAGTAAACTACGCGCATGAGCATTGCAACCAGGACTGGAGACTCGGGCACAACGGGACTGATGTACAACCGGCGCGCCTCGAAGTGCCATCCGCGCGTGGAGGCCTACGGCAGCGTGGACGAATTGAACGCAGCCATTGGCACGGCGCGGGCGACGGCGGAGCAGGACTTCGTTCGGGAACAACTGCTCGCCGTCCAGGCTGATCTAGTGGTGCTCATGGGCGAATTGGCGACCTTGGTCGAAGATCTACCCCGTTATACGAAGGACGGCTTCAAGCTGGTGACCCCGGAAATGACAGCAAAGCTCGACAAGCTGGTGAGCCACATCGAAGCACAAAACATTTCCTTCCAAGGCTGGGCGACGCCGGGCGCAACGGTGAATTCGGCGGCGCTGGATGTGGCGCGGACAACGTGCCGGCGCGCCGAGCGGCGGGCGTGCGCTCTGCAGGAGGCGAAACAACTGGATAACCCGGAGATCATAATCTACCTCAACCGTCTCTCGGACGCGCTCTGGCTGTTGGCGCGCTGGGTCGAGACGCAGGGCAAAAACAGCCTCCACGACAGCATCGTGTGAAACATGCTGATCGGGCCGCTTGCTACTCGCCGCCTTTGTCGTCGCCGCTACCGCTACTCGTGCCGTCCACGCCTTCCATGAGCGCGATGAGAGGCAGGAACAAGGCGATGACGATACTGCCCACGATGACCGCGAGGAATACAATCATGATGGGTTCAAGCAAGGAGGTCATGGCCGCGACGGCATTATCTACTTCCTCGTCGTAGTTGTCGGCGATCTTCATCAACATTTCCGGCAGGGCGCCGGTCTGTTCACCAACATCCACCATGCTGATGACCATTGGCGGGAAAACACCGGACGCCTCCAACGGGGCAGTGATGGTTTCGCCTTCTTTGACGCTTTCATGCACCGAAGCGACGGCGGCCCCGACAACAACGTTGCCAGAAGTTTCCTTGACGATGGTGAGCGCCTGGAGAATGGGCACACCGCTGCTGACCAGAGTGCCCAGCGTCCGCGTGAAGCGAGAGATGGCCACCTTGCTGATCACCGTGCCAAGCACGGGCATGTTGAGTTTGAATTTGTCAAAAATCCGGCGCCCGAAACGCGTGCGGATGAAAGTGACGAAGGCGACGACGAAAACCACGAGACAAATGAAGGTCACAATAAAATTATGGGCAATTGCGTCGCTGATGCTTAGCACGAAATTAGTAAAGCCTGGCAGATCCTTGCCTGGCATCATGTCTTTGAAGATTTCCTTGAACTTCGGCACGACCCAAATCATCAGCACGGCGAGAATGACCACAGCCACCGTGAGCACCGCAACAGGGTAGAACATGGCGGCGATGACCTTGCCTTTGATCTTCTGCGCCTTCTCCATGAACTCGGCGAGGCGGGCGAGCACCACTTCGAGCACACCGCCCAGTTCGCCGGCCTTGACCATGTTCACGTAAAGGCGATTGAACACCTTCGGATGTTGTGCCAGCGCTTCGGAAAATGTGCTGCCACCTTCGATGCCAGCGCCAAGCTCACCAATGATTTGCTTGAGGGTTGGGTTCTTCTCCTGTTTTTCGAGGACGCGCAGGCCGCGCAGCAGGGGCAGGCCGGCGTCCACAAGCGTGGCCAACTGGCGCGTGAAGGTGGTCAAGATCTTGGGCTTCACCCGGCCGCTGAGGCCGGGAATCTTGATGTTGATGTCCATCCCGCCTTTTTTCCTGGCAGCTTTGCTTCCCGGCTTGCCCTTGGTGTCGGTCTTGTCCTTGGTCTTTTCGGCCTCGACGACTTTGGTGGGGAAAAAGCCCATCTCTTTAAGCCGCCCGATGGCTTCGTTCTGGCTGCCGACTTCGAGCGTCCCCTTGGTTTCCTTGCCGCGGGAATCCATCGCCACGTAATTGAATTTAGGCATAACTCAACCTGGGTTCAGGTGTATTTGACGACTTCTTCAATGGTGGTAGCACCATCGAAGATGCTGCGCAAGCCGTCTTCGCGCAGCGTTACCATGCCCAGTTCGACGGCTTTCTGCCGGAGCACCACCGATGGGGCGCGCTCGTTGATGAGATTGCGAATGGGATCGGTAATAACGAGCAGTTCAAAAATGCCCTTCCGGCCGCGATAACCCGTGTCGTTGCAGTTCTGGCAGCCGCGCCCGTAGTAGAAGACCTTGTCGCCGATGTCGTGAGGCGAGAGGTTGAGCAGTGACAATTGGTTTTCCGTCGGCTCGAACGGCGTCCGACACTTCTTGCAAATCGTGCGGACCAGCCGTTGCGCCAGCACGGCCATCAGACTGGAGGAAATCAGAAACGGCTCGACGCCCATATCCACCAGGCGAGTCACCGCACCTGGCGCATCGTTCGTGTGAAGCGTGCTCAAGACCAAATGGCCGGTGAGCGAGGCCTGGATGGCGATTTGCGACGTTTCGAGGTCGCGCATTTCTCCCAACATGATGATGTCCGGATCCTGACGCAGGAACGCGCGGAGCGCCTTCATGAAGGTCATGCCGACCGCTTCATTGACGGCCACCTGCATAATGCCTTCGATGTCGAACTCGACCGGATCCTCGGCGGTGAGCAGCTTGGAATCGATGGTGTTTACTTTGCGCAGACAGGAATAAAGCGTGGTGGTCTTGCCGGATCCGGTGGGGCCAGTGACGACGACGATCCCGTTGGGTTGGAGAATGGCCTCGTTGACGTAGTCGAAGATATATTTCGGCAAACCCAGCGACTCGAGGTCGAGATTCACCGCCGAGCGGTCGAGCACGCGCAACACCACTGATTCGCCGAATTGCGTAGGCAAGGTCGAGACGCGCAGGTCGATTTGTTTGTTGCCAATCGGCAGGCTGATGCGCCCGTCTTGCGGCAGCCGGCGCTCCGAAATATTCAGGTTCGACATGACCTTGAGGCGGGAAATCACAGGCAAGGCCAGGTGCTTGGGCGGCGGCGACATTTCGTACAACGCGCCATCCACGCGGTAACGAATCTTGAACTCATCCTCGAACGGCTCGAAATGAATGTCGCTGGCGCGGTCCTGAATGGCCTGGAACAGCACAAGGTTAACGAAGCGCACGATAGGCACTTCGTTGGCGAGGTCGCCCATGATGTTGGCGTCCTCGGTAGCAGCGGCTTCGCTGGCTTCCTTGGCGATGTCCGTGTCAGCCCCCAGTTCTTTCAGAATGTCATCGACCCCTTCGCTTTCGTCGCCGTAATGCCGGCTGATGGCTTTCTCAATCGCTTTCGGGTCGGCAACGACCGGTTGCACCTCCTTGCGGACGATGTAGCTAATCTCGTCCACCACGGACGGCGTCATCGGATTGGCGATGGCGACCCGCAGCGCCGAGCCGAAGTCCTCGACGGGCACGCATTGATACATCCGCGCGGTGCCGGCTGGAATCGTCTGCAACAGCTCCGGAGTGAACGACACGTTGTCGAGGTTTACTACTTCGGTGCCGAGGCTCTCGGCGATCAATTGAAGCTGTGTATCCGTGTCCACCAGACCGAAATCGGAGAGCACCTCGCCACTCGGCTTTCCGGTACGCGCCATCTCCTGCTGGACCTCCTCGAACTGGAGGTCATCGATCAGCTCGCGCTCCTTAATGAGCGCCAACAGTGGATCGGAATTGTAATCCTGCATAAAAAATCAGCGCTTCGGTGGCGGCGGCGGTCCTGGCGGGGCGTGGCCTCCTCCGGAGGTACCCATGGCCCGGGCCAGTTCGTACTCCTGAAGCTTGGCCTGGATGGTGACGGGATCCTGCGACTTGGTAATCACCTCCTCGCGGGAGATCAAGCCCTGCGAATACTTTTCCATCAGGAACCCGTCCAGCGTCACCATGCCGTACTTGGCGCCCGTCTGAATATCCGAATTGATGCGGAACGTCTTGTTGTCGCGAATCAGCGCCGCGATGGACGGCGTGTTGATCATGATTTCAAAGGCCGCCACGCGCCCCGGCTTGTCGTGGCGGGGAAGCAGCAATTGTGAAATCACCGCCTGCAACACCGTCGAGAGCTGAATCCGAATCTGCTCCTGCTGGTTCGTCGGAAAGGCGTTGGTGATACGGTCAATGGTCTTCGCCGCGCCCGTGGTGTGCAACGTTCCGAATACCAAGTGGCCGGTTTCCGCCGCGGTGATGGCGGCGTCGATGGTTTCAAGGTCGCGCATTTCACCGACCAGGATGATGTCCGGATCCTGGCGCAGCGCCCGGCGAAGGCCCTCGGCAAAGTTCGGGACGTCGATGTGGACCTCGCGTTGCGTGATCACCGCTTTCTTGTGCGTGTGATAATACTCGATGGGGTCCTCGATGGTGATGATGTGCGCATCGTCGCGCTCCATGTTGATGATGTTGATCATCGAGGCCAGCGTGGTGGTCTTGCCGGAGCCGGTCGGGCCGGTCACGAGCACCAGTCCGCGCGGTTTGTAGAGCAGTTCCCGGACGGACATGGGGATGCCGATTTGCTCGAGCGTGAGAAGCTTGCTCGGAATCTGGCGCAGCACCATGCCGAAGTTGCCCTTTTCTTTGAACACGCTCACACGGAACCGCGCCATGTCGCCAAAGGCGAAGCCGAAGTCCGCGCCGCCGCGCTCGCGGACGTGCTGGATGTGGTCCTCCGACGTAATGCTGCGCATCAGTTCCTCGGTGTCCTCGGGCCTGAGCGGGGGACCGTCCACGCGGTGCAGCACGCCGTGGAGGCGGATGACGGGCGCAGTCTCAACGCGCAAATGTAGATCGGACGCGCCCTCCGCGACCGTCAACTGCAACAAATCTGACATCGAATAGGACATATCAATTGGCCTGCGGTAAAAGACGAAAAGCAGGTGCGAAGGACAGCGCGGCCAGCCTTCTGACACGGCGGCGGTTCGTTCGGGGTTCGCAGTTCAACATTCTCCGCCCTCAGTCCACGTCCCCAGTGGTGGCGCGAATGACTTCCTCCGCCGTGGTCAGGCCCGCGACCACCTTGCGGGCGCCGTCCTCGCGCAACGTGCGCATGCCCATTTCCCGCGCCTGCGCGCGCAATACCGACGACGGCACCTTTTCGTAAATCAATTTCCGTCCTTCGTCGTTGATGACAAAAATCTCGAAGATGCCGAAGCGCCCCTTGTAACCGAGTTTGTTGCACTCGCCGCAACCCTTGCCCTTCTGGAAGTTGGCGCCCTGCGTATTGGGGTCGATGCTCAACGCCTTCAATTCCGTCTCGCTGTAAACGAACGGCGCGGCGCACTTGCGGCATACCTTGCGCACCAACCGCTGCGCCATCAACGCGCGCGTCGAAGACGCCACAAGAAACGGCTTCACGCCTATGTCAATCAACCGCGTCACCGCGCTCGGCGCATCATTGGTGTGCAGCGTCGAGAATACCAAATGGCCGGTGAGCGAGGCGTTGATGGCGATGCTGGCCGTCTCCATGTCGCGAATTTCCCCCAGCATCACCACGTTTGGCGCCTGGCGGAGCATCGAGCGCAACGCTGCTGCAAACGTCAGCCCCACCACTTCGCTCACTTGCACCTGGTTGATGCCCGCCAGCACGTATTCCACCGGGTCTTCCACGGTGATGATTTTGCGGTCCGGCCGGTTGATGAAATTCAGGCAGGAATACAGCGTCGTCGTCTTGCCCGAACCCGTAGGCCCTGTCACCAGCAGGATGCCGTCGGGCAATCCAATCAGCCGCTCGAAAGTCTGCTGGTCGTCGGTAAAGAAACCCAGCTCCGGCAGGCCCAGTTTCAATCCTTCCTTGTCGAGAATACGCATCACGATGCTCTCGCCATGGTTCGTCGGCAGGCAGGAAACACGCAGATCGATCATCTTCGGCCCCACCTGGCTCTGGATGCGTCCGTCCTGCGGCACGCGCTTCTCCGCGATGGACATGTTCGACTGGATCTTCAGCCGGCTGATGATTGCCGCCTGGAGCCGTTTCGGCGGCGCCTTCATTTCGTGCAACACGCCGTCGATGCGATAACGCACCCGGAACGTCTTCGCCATCGGCTCCAGATGAATATCCGACGCCCGCATCTTGAACGCCTCGATAATGATGGAGTTTACCAGCTTGATGATCGGCGCGTCGGCATCCACCGTGGCGCCGTCCTCCACGCCGCCCGCAGCCGCTCCCGCCACCTCGACTTCGCCCTCGGTAATGTCCTGGATCATCTTCCCCAGGTCGCTGTCGTCGGCGCCGTAATACTTCTTCAGCGCCGCGTCGATCTCGTCTTCGGCCGCCACCTTCACGTCCAGTTCCGCGCGCAGGATGTGCTGCAAACTGTCGATGGTGTTCAGATCGGAGGGATCGCTCAGGGCGACCGCGAGATGGCTGCCGTGTCGGTACACCGGGATCACCCGGTAACGCTTGGCCACGTTGCGCGGCACCGACGAAATCAATTCGTCGTCCAGCCGCATTTCACTCAAGCTCACCACTTCACACCCGAAGTGCGCCGCCTTGGCCTGCGTCACCGTCGCGCTGTTGATTACCTTCTTCTCGATCAGGTAATCCACCACGCCCATGCCGGCGGCCTCGGCCTCGGCGCGCGCGGCCTCCACCTGGCCATGCGTCACGTACCCAAGGTCAATCAGGTTCTCCAACAGATAATCGTCTTTGGCAGCCACAACTTTCGTAGTGATCGGAAATTCAGTCGAATATGAGTGCCCGCCAATTCAAAGTCAACGCGCAGCGCGCGCCCGAATCTTTTCTCACGGCTCAAGCCTCTGCGCAAAAATTGTTTTCGCGCCGTCGCGCGTCGATTCCCAAACCGCCACCGCGGTCGTAGCCGGCGAGGTCGACGCCATCGCCGCAAACGCCCCGTTCTCCGCCAGCACCACCGGCTCCGCCGAACCCTTTTTCAGCATCAGTCTGGAGCCGCGTTGCCAAAGATGGAACACGGCGCCGCCGCCAACGCCCACCACCGGCTGCAGACCCTGCGCGCTCAAAAGGCTCTCACCCGTTTCACCCGCCGCCACGATAGCTTTGTCCCGGCGCCACACCGTCAGCAACGAGCCGCCCG
>Ga0187893_10004805_pt1 | contig 25207 bp, 22 predicted proteins | sample MA1701074metaG_FD_139574 | JGI IMG/M metagenome (GOLD analysis project Ga0187893, IMG submission 139574) | White microbial mat communities from a basaltic lava cave in the Kipuka Kanohina Cave System on the Island of Hawaii, USA - MA170107-4 metaG ... | reverse complement strand
TTTGCTCATCGTCGGCGGTGGCGGCACGGCCCTGTTCTTCGGCGGACCTGGGCTCACCTTTACTAAAGCGGACCAGTCTGTCGCGCCGCCTGGCCTGCCAGCCTCCAGCATCGCCACGGCGGACTTCGACGGCGACGGTGACACCGATCTCGCCAGTTCCTGTCCGGAACTCGCCTGCGTGAGCATCTCGCTGCTGAATCCCGAAGGCCAATATGTGCTGTTCCTCACTGCGGACGTGCCGGCCGCCCGCTACATCGCCGCGGGTGACCTCGACGGCGACGGCTTACCCGACCTCGTCGGCACGGGCGAAACCTTGTGGGTCGCGCTGAGCAGCCGGCTCGCGACCATTCGTCCGCCGCTGTTGCTGCCAGCCGCACGCTCCGTGGCCGACCGGCCCGTCATCAACGAATTGCTCGCCGCCAACGCCGGACGGCCCCTGGACTTTGACGGCGGGCGCAACAGCGATTGGGTGGAAGTGTTCAATGGCGCGTCCGCCCCGGTTTCATTCGCCGGATGGAGCCTGGTGCTCATTCGCACCAATGTGACGGGCATCGCCGTGACGAATCAGTTCGGCCTCACCAACCAATTCACGCCAACGAACACGGTGGTGCTGACCAATCGCTACAATTTCCCCAACGACATCCTCGCTTCCGGCAGTCATCGGCTCCTCGTGTTTTCGGACCGCATTCGTTCCCCGTTTCACACCGGGTTCAACCTGCCGGCTTCAGGCGGGACGCTCTGCTTGTTCAATACCCTGGGCGAGGAAGTGGATCGCGTGGAGTATCCGCCGCAGCAGGATGACATTTCCTACAGCCGTTTCCGGGACGGCATGCCATCCTTCATTGCCTGCAATTTCCCCACGCCCGGCAGCGCCAACGCCGACGGCGGTCCGGTCGCCCCGACGCTCGATTTCGACGGCGTGGACCTGGCATCACTCCAACCTGACCAGCCGATTCGGATCTTCGCCCGCTCGACAGACGACGTGGCCGTGATGGGTGTGACGGTGCTGTGGCGGCGGCTCGACCTGCCCAACAGCCCGATTGTCCGCCTGGTGCTCGGCGACGACGGTATGAGCGGCGACGGCGCGATGCTGGATGGGGTTTTCTCCGGCCTGTTCCCGCCCTTGCCTGAGGGGGCAGAGATCCAGTTCTACCTTGAAGCCATGGATGTCAGCGAAATCGTTGTTACCAGCCCGGGCGATCCGGTGTTCGCAGCAGCGGGCCAACCCGTAACACTGCACTCGCTGGCGGTGGGTGTGCCACGTCCGCCGTTGGAAATCTCCGAAGTCGTCGCCGACAACCGCACGGGCCTGCGCGACGAAGCGAACGGCACGCCCGACTGGATCGAGATTCGCAATTGCTCAGCCGCACCCGTTTCACTGGCGGATATTTCGCTCGCCCAAAAGTTTTTTGGCAGCGGCGAGCGTGTTTATTTCACCAACGTCACGCTCGCTCCCGGCGAGCATTACGTCCTTTACGCGGACAACAACACGGACCAGGGCATTCTTCACGCTCCGTTTGAGATGAACGACGACGGCGACACGGTTGTGCTCACAGGCATCGCACCTCGCGGCGCGCGGATGTTAATCGACAATGTGGCCTTCGGCGCGCAGTCCAGGGACACCGCGTGGGCGCGTCTCGGCTGCGGCGGCCCGTGGCGCAAGTCGGTGCCAACACCTTACGCCGGCAATGTCGCAGGCGGCTGGGCAGCGGTGGCGGACACCAGCACGTTCACCCTCGGCTTCCCGACGAGCCCCGGCTCCACCTATACCGTCGAATACACTGACTCCCTCGCGCCCGCGTTGTGGAGACCACTGCCGCCAGTGAGCGGGACCGGCTTGGAACAAACCATCGTCCAAGCCCTGACGCCGGGCCGCTTCTTCCGCGTCCGACAGCAATGACGATCGCTTAGCGCAAACATGCGTGACGAATAAATCATGCGTACGCATGATTTATTCGTCCTCCATCAGAATCGAAAGTCGCTAATCTGCTTGCCACACTGACGCATTGTTTTGACGCGTGTCTCCCAGGCTTTGCGCCCAAGATAGCCAACAGGAAGGAGTCGCGCAGGGAGCAGCGGGTCCGCAGTCACCGCTTCCAGCCACGCTTCGCGTTCCTCAGCAGCCCAGGTGCGGAAGCGCGTCGCCGCAATGGCATCTCGCAAAGGCGCCGTCGGCCTAGCCTCCAGCACCGTGAGATGTTTTTTGTAAAGGCGGTTGATTTCCTTAAAGTCCCACGCACCGGCAACGATTTCGTCATCCCTCTCCCCAGCGGAAGGGCGCGCTTCCAGAAAGAGGATCGACTCGACATCTGCCTTGGTGCCAGCAAGTCGCGATTTGTCTTCTATCAATGGATGAGGTGCGATCCAAACGCTGTTTTGCAGCCAGCCGAATCCTTGACTGCGCAAGTAATTGCGGAGCCGGTTGCGTTTGGCCCCTTCGGTATTGGGCAGGTCGAACAGCACCAGGTGCCAGCGTCCGTCCCATGCTCTGTTCCAGCGAACTTCCGGGTCGCGTCCCCCCAGCGCGTGGACTCGCCCGGTCTCGCTGAGCAGAAGCACGCGCTCGGACATTCTGGTCCCGCCCCCCTTGGCATCACCGGTTCGGGATTCCATGAGTTCGCGCCGTTCCAAGTCGGTCAGTGCGCGATGGAAACCATTGCGATAGGCCCAAGCCTCGAAGGAATCGGTCAGATTGCGGAAAGTCGGCCGGGCCAGCATGTCGCAGCTCCACAACAACAGGTAGAGCAATTCCTCAGTCTTCGGTTTCACGAGGGCAGCTTTGCAGGAAGCGGAATGCCGGGCCAAGACGAAAAAATCGTGCGTACGCATCAATAATTAGCGACGAATAAATAATGCGTACGTTGAGTATATCAGGATATAGTAAGCCCTAACTTACAGATTGCAGGATTTTCGGCCGCAGATCGTGCGTGTTCAGACTCAGATAAACCCCGCCAATTCCTGCAACGTGTGCCAGTTCTCCAGGCGATCTTGATTCCCGGCTTTGAGCAACTCGCTGGGGTTGCCGTCCTTGTCGAAGTGTTTGGCGAAACGCCCTTCGCTGCGGGCGAACATGATGAAGTCAAATACTTCGCCGGTCTTCGGGTCCTTGTACCAATCCTCCTTCGGCGCGGGGTTGCCCTGGAGGCTGAGGCGCTCGGCAATCTTCGAGCCTTTGCGCGGATCGTACATCAGCGCGGGGAAGGTGCGCGTATCGACGGCAAGTTTGCTTTGGGCGGCGGCCATGTTGTCGCCGACGCCGTGTTCGGGCTGGCAGGTGGTGTAAACGCTCACCACCGCCGGGCCGTCGAATTCGTTCGCCGCCATGATGGCCTTGTAAAAGTGATTCGGCATCGCGCAACTGGTTTGCGCCACAAAGGTGTTCGGGTGCATCATGCAGATCTGCGCGAGTTCCTTGCGGCGCTCGACCTTGCCCTGAAGCACCTTGCCGTGGACGGAGAACTTCGTGTTCTGACCCATGTAACTGGCCGTCGAGGATTGCCCGCCAGTGTTCGAGTAAACCTGCGTATCGAGCACGAGCACCTTGATGTTCATGCCGCTGGCCAGCATGCGGCTCAACGATTGGAAGCCGATGTCGAGCATCGCGCCGTCGCCGCCGATGACCCAAAGCACCTTGTCCTTCCAGCCCATCTGATCCCAGCGCGCGCGGATCCCCATCGCGTCGGCGGGGGCATTCTCGAAAAGGGAGTTGGTCCACGGCACGAGATACGGATTGTAGGGATATGTGCTCGCGTAAACCGTCGAGCAGCCGGTCGAGTTGACGAGGCCGATGTTTTCCTTGCCGTAAACAAAGCCCGTCGCTGCGAGCATCATGCGGAGCGCAGTGCCTTCGCCGCAGCCCATGCACGAACCGGCGCCACCGACGTAAAGCAACGAACGCTCGGCGAGCATCATGTCAGAGAGCAGCTTCTCGTTGATGAACTGCTTCGGCGTTTCCGGTAGATGATTGTAGAAGCCCCAGGTGCGCTGGAAGCGCTTCAGCGTCGGGTCGTCCTTCTTGAGCATCGAGAGTGCGCCGTGATTGCCGCAGGCATCGACGCACTCGGCGCAGCCCTTGCACTTGGTCGGGTCGATGAAGATTCCGAAGTAGCCAGGCTCCGCGCCCTTCTTTTCATAGACCGACCAGAATTTCGTGGTCTTGCCGAACTGCTTCGCGTAATGCTCGCGCTCGACGGGATCTTCAATCTTCGCCAATTCCGCTTCGAGCTGCGCCTTGGGGACGACCTTGCCGAGGATGGCGGTGTCGGGACATTCGTTGACGCACTCCATGCAGGCGACGCAGTTCTCGCTGTTGAGCAGCGGAATCTCCGGCGCGATGTAGGAGAAATCGCGCAGCACACCCGTGCCGGCGGGGATGAACGAGCGCAGGGTCGAATTGTCGGCGGGCAATTCAAGTTCGGCACTGCCGTCGTTGTAAGCGCCGACGATGCGTTCGTTAAAGTCCTGCACGTTGAGGACGTCGTCGGTGATGGGAACGCGGTTAACGCGGTCGGTTGGAGGAGTTTCAAGCGTGGTGGGCATAGTGTGGATTGGTTAAAAGAGTTGAATTGTTCACGAGACTTTTCGACGCTTGACCTGAAGATTGGCGATGGGATGACCGGAAATTTTTTCGCGTTTGCTTGTCTCGGCGAACAGTTTGTCCAGGTCGTGGCCATACTCTGCCGAAAGAGTGTCTTTCGCGCGCCAGACTTCCTGGAGGACCAAGTCGCCTTTTGTCTTCGTGTCTTGAATGTTAGTCGCTTTGCTCATTGTCGTTCTCCAGCAATTCTTCCGGCGTGCAAATCACCGGAAGGGTGAACCCGGCGGCATCCGCCAACCGTCGCAGCCGGGTCTGAATCGTTGCGTTGGCAATGTGCCGGCAATTCCAAGTTAAGAGTATATCCAATTCGTAAGCGCTGGCGAGGGCGATGTGAGTGGCGTCTCGATCGGCGGTGGCGGGCAACAAGCCCGATGTCTGAACCTTGCGAGCAAATCCTTTCACGTCGTCCGTCACGGGCAGAATGGGCATCGCCTTCATCAGTTCCAAACGGAGTTGAGCCATTGCCTTTTCACCGAAGGCGATTTCATCGAGAACGACCTGCGAAGTAAAAAGCTCGTGATTCGCCCGTCGCTCATCCCACCAGTCGCGAGTGAGTTGCTGCCGCGCCGCCTGCAACAGATCGCGAGCGGGACGCGCAACCACGTAGCTGGGTATGGTGCTTTCGACATAGATGCGCATGATCAGGGTTGGCGAGCGGGCGAAGAATCCCAACGGGATTCCGTCCTCCAGCCCAAGGTTGCACAGGAAAATCGGGCAACCAAGTTCACCAACCCCAACGGGGTTGTGGCTAAAGTGCGGTGATGGGACGCAACCCTTTCAGGGTTGGGAACGTGGCGGGCGGTTGACCCAGGGTAGCTCGTGCCTCGCAACCCTGGGCTGAAGGACGATGCCCCGTTGGGGCATTCAGAGGGACAATGAAAAGCGTTCAGAAAGGAAAACCGAAAACAGGGCATACTCTCGGCAACAAAGACATGGACGGTTGCGCGCATAGTTCGCATAGTTCAATTGGATAATCACAAAGCCATGACTGACGCCATCTCTTCTTTTTTCAGGAACGGCGAACTATGAACCGCCGCGTCCAACGTGGCTTTCAAGATCTGTCCCTGTGATGCGAGGAGAATCCCCAGGATATAAAGCGGAATGGCAACTACAGCACCGACTATCCATGAAGCGATAACAGCGACAATCGCCATGCCAACATTAAGGCCTACATTGCTGTTCTGTACCGCTTGGCGTGGGGTTCCGTCCATGTTCCATCCTGCGTGACGAACAGTCGTGTTGGAACTGGACATGAAAGTAGTAACGGCGCCTAACGAGCCGCTTAACACAATCGTTCCGCCGATGACTAGCGCAACAATCTTAACTACGCCCCCAATCTTAGCGATCGTCCGTGCAACTAAGTAAGCGTCTGCATATCGCTTCATTGCGGAACTTGGAGGAGATGATACTAAGTCGGAACTGGAGGCGATTGGCGGCGGCGCAGTTGGAGTTGGAGCAGTTTGCATGGTGTGCGTCGTTATTCAATCTGCTACTTCGCAAACACCACTTCTTCCTTCGCCTTCTGCGCCGGCGCGCCGTTGGCGATGATTTCCCACGGGATGCTCATCACGTTCTTCAGGCCTTCGCGGACGCACTTGAGGTTTTCCTGCACGACGTGCTCGCCGCGTTTGCCGAAGTATTTGCGGATGTATTTCTCGACGGATTCCAGCACATGCTCGTCGCTCATGCCGGCTTTGGCGGCGAACGGCGTCACGCGGATGAAGATGCCGACGAGGCAGACGCCTTGCATGCGCTGCTGGAGGTCGGCGTCGGTCGCGATCTCCTTCGCGATCTTCACGGTGTCAAGGTAATAGACCTTGAGCCGCTTGGTGCGGATGATTTTTTGGCCGTAGGCCGGGATGTGGTCCCACACAGCCTGGGGGTCGGTCTCGGGACTCTGGATGAACACGCTGCCCTCGGTCGCAATGCCGTCGAGCGGGTTGCCGAGGTTGAAGGCGTTCACGTCGTTGAGCGGGATGAACTCGACGTAGTTCAACTCGCTGTGCGTATGGATATGCGTGTCGGCCACCGTGAGGTAATAGGTCGTGGGTAGGCCCTTCTTTTCGGAGCCGTATTTCGGATAGGCCTGGACGTGGAGGTTGAACAGTTCGCCGACGAACCCGGCAATGAGCTTGTTGGTCGTGACGCTGCCGAAGCCACCCACGGAATGGCCGCGCATGGAGAACGCGCCTTCGGGCCGCAGGTCCGGGTCTTCGCCGTCGGTGAGCGCGAGCGCGTGCTTCACGCCGACAACGGAGTATTCGCGAGGCTGATCAGAGAGCATGTTCTTCACGATGGAGATGAAGTGGCCGCCGCGCACGTCGCGCGAACCGAGCCCGGCGGAGCAGGCGTAAATCTTCGGAATGCGCGAAATCTTCGGATACTTGAACTCGCTGCTGGAACCAAAGCCGAGTCCGGTGAGCGCGTCTGCAAAGGAGGCCTTGATGCCCTGCACGAGCGGGTTGGATTGCGCGAGCGGATTGTCCATGCGCTCGACGACGGTCATGGCCTTGACGTTCTTGAGCGCCTCGACGAGTTGCGTCGCGGGGAACGGCGCGAAACAGGTGACGTGAATCACGCCGACCTTGAGGCCCATTTCGTTGCGCATGTAATCGGCGGTGACTTGCGCGGTTTCCATCATGCCGCCCATGCCGACGATGGCGTACTCGGCGTCATCCATCCGATAGGCGTCCACCATCTGGTAGCGGCGCCCGGTGTTCTTGTAGAACTCGTCCATCGCTTCCTGCACCGCGCCGGGCACTTTGTCGTAGTAATGGCGCTGGGCAATCTTGCCCTTCATGTAGGAGTCCTGGTTCTGCACGACGCCGGTCATGATCGGATCCTTGGGATTGAACAGGCAGCGCAACTTGTCGTTCGGATCGCCGACGTAGGCTTTGAGGAAGTCGAGTTCGGGCAGAAGAATATTCTCGATGGTGTGCGTGGTGAGGAAGCCATCCTGCACGTTCATAAACGGCGTCTCGCAGGCTTCGGCGGCACGGCGGGCAATGAGCGCAAGGTCACAGGCTTCCTGGGCATTGCGTCCGAAGAGCGCTCCCCAACCGCAGTCCGAACAACTCATCACATCATCGTGACCGCAATGCACGTTGAGCGAATGGCTGGTGAGCGCGCGTGCCCCGATATGGAACACGATGGGCAGGCGTTTGCCGGAAATGGTGTAGAGAACCTCCTTCATCAGCACGAGACCCTGGCCGGAGGTGAAATTCGTCACTCGCCCACCGGCGAGCGCGAAGCCTTCGCAGGTCGTGGCTGCGCTATGCTCCGACTCTGGCTGGACGAATGTAAGCGTGTCGCCCCAAAGGTTTTTCTTGCCGTTGGACACTTCGGTTTCGTAGCCCGTTCCCATCGTCGTCGAGGACGTGATGGGGTACGCGCAAGCGCCCTGGGTGATATTGGTCTCGACCCAGACGACGCCGCCCGCGCCGTCGGAAGTGGTGGGGATACCGGGATACGGGACTTTTTTAGCCTCATTGCTCATAACGTCTTTTGCATGTTCAGCATAGAATCGTTTCAGAAACCGGAGGCCGGAGGTCGCCCGACCCAGTCCGGTGATTTACAACATTGAAGCACTTCAACCCGCCGACGCAAGACAATTGCTGCCAAACGCAGTGCAAGATTAGTTGCTACCGTGAGTGAAAAAGGTGTTGCGCAGATGGCGTCGGGCCAGCAGTATCCGCAAACCTTGATCGCGGGGTGGAGCAGCCTGGTAGCTCGTCAGGCTCATAACCTGAAGGCCGCGGGTTCAAATCCCGCCCCCGCAACCAAGTTTTGGAAAGAATCCAAGGACCTCTTTCAGCACACCGGCCCGCCCAGCAGACACCCGGTTACTTTTTGAACCAGCAGAGAGGCACACTCTTCAATTGTCAGCTTGTCCGTCCGCAACTCCAATTCCGGCTCCAAGGGCGGTTCATAGGGAGCGGAGATGCCAGTAAACGCCTGGATCTGCCCGGCCCGCGCCCGCGCGTAAAGGCCCTTGGGATCGCGCCGCTCACAAACCTCCAGAGGCGCATTCAGATAAACTTCAACGAACCGTCCCGATGGCAAGAGAGATCGTGCCCGGGCGCGGTCGGCGCGATATGGCGAAATGAACGCCACGATGCAGATCAGGCCCGCGTCGGCAAAGAGTCTGGCCACTTCGGCGATCCGCCGGATGTTCTCCTTGCGGTCCTCTGCAGAGAACCCCAAATCCGAGCAAAGGCCCTGGCGCACCTTGTCGCCATCCAGCACAAACACCCGCTGGCCCTGGCCTCGCAGTCTGCGCTCGAGTTCCGTGGCCATCGTGGTTTTGCCGGACCCGCTCAAGCCGGTCAGCCACACGACTCCGCTGGGCAGTCGAGAGCCTGGCGAGGCTTCGCCACCGACCACATGATCCTGACTCGAATTCATCTCAGCCACAAACACCCGCGCCAGTGGAAGCGAAGATCATCCCGCCAGCTTCAGGAACGGAACGACGCGCTTTTCCAATTCAGCTTCGGACAGCTTGAGGGCCTCTTCGTACTGGATGGCGTCGGCCACGTCGAACTTGCCGGAGACTGTGCGGCGCAGCGTGGCGAGATGCGCGCCGCAGCCGAACTTCTGGCCAAGTTCGTGAGCGAGCGTCCGCACGTAGGTGCCCTTGGTGCAGGCGACGCGAAAGAATCCATACGGCTCTTCGTATTGGGTGAAGCGGAAGTTGTAGATGTGAATAAGCCGCGGCTTGCGCTCCACTTCCATTCCTTTGCGCGCGAGCTTGTAAAGTGGAACACCTTCCACTTTGACCGCCGAAACCATCGGTGGCGTCTGCATCTGGTCGCCAAGGAAGCTTTCGGTGGCTTCGTTCAACTGATCCAGGGCGAGCGGCGGAACAGGCTTGGTTTCGACCACCTCGCCGTCCGCGTCGTAGCTGTTGGTGCTTTCGCCGAATTTGATCCAACCCGAATAAACCTTGTCATCAGACATGAGCTTTTCTGAAAGCTTGGTGCCACGGCCCAGGAGCACGATGATCAGGCCGGTAGCGTTGGGATCGAGCGTGCCGCAGTGGCCGACTTTCTTAAGGCCGAAGCGGGCGCGGATTTCGTCCACGACATCATGTGAGGTGGGGCCGGCGGGCTTGTCAATCAGCACGGCCCCATCCAACGGTTCAAACGTCTGCATCCGCTGCAGTGTGACCGGACGGGATCGGGTTTCGCAACAAAAAGCCGGCACATCTGTGTGCAACTCCAACGGACCGCGAGCCGTCCCGGCTCGCAGCAGCTTGGTGACTCGATCCGCCCAAGAGTAATTGTGGCTCACTCTTTTTGCGTCCGCTGCGGACGGAGACCGTCCGCGGTCCGAAGGCAGTCGCTCCCGTCTTGCACCGACGGCCACCGCTGATTACCCTCTGGCGATGTTGCGCTCGTAGCTCAGTTGGATAGAGCATCTGCCTTCTAAGCAGATGGTCGTGGGTTCGATTCCCGCCGAGCGCACCAATTTTCCCGAACCGGTATGCTGAAACTGGAAGACCTGGCCTCGTTGATGGAGTCGCATCGCGAGGCCGCCGCCGCGCGCGTGGCGGAGTTCTCCATCGGCGGACGGATGTTCGCGTTCAACACACAGCCCGCAATTATGGGCGTGATCAACTTGTCGGCCGACTCGTGGTACCGGGAGAGCGTATGCCTTTCGGCGGAGGCGGCGCTGCAACGCAGTCGTTTGCTGACGGCGCAGGGAGCGGCCATTGTCGATCTCGGCGCCGAATCCACGCTCGCCCACACCCTGCGGGTGGATGACGCCAGCCAGAAATCAAAGCTGTTGCCGGTCATCGAGGCGTTGCGCCGCGAGAACATCCTCGTGTCTGTGGAAACCTACCAGCCAGCCGTGGCACGCGCCTGCCTGGAGGCGAGCGCGAACATTCTGAATCTCACCGGCGCGGATCGCAGCGACGAAATGTACCGGATGGTCGCAGCCAACGACGCGGCGGTGATCATTTGCTTCGTGCAAGGGCCAAACGTGCGGGAAGTCGGCGACCTGAACCTGGATCGCGATCCGGTGGAATCGATGCGCGACTATTTCGCCCGCGAGATTGAGACGGCGACGCGCAACGGAGTGAAAAAGATCTTCATCGATCCTGGCCTGGGCTTTTACTACCGCAACCTCCAGGACAGCGCCGCGCGGGTGCGGCACCAGATGAACACGTTCCTGAACACGTTCCGGCTGCGGACGTTGGGCTTTCCGACGAGCCACGCGCTGCCGCACGCGTTCGAGTATTTCGGCGAGGAAGTCCGCTGCGCCGAGCCGTTCTTCGCCGTGCTGGCAGCGCTGGGGAAGACGGATTTATTTCGGACGCACGAGGTGGCGCGCGTCAAGGCCGTGCTCGAGACGTTGAGGGTGTATTGACTCGGCCGGAGATCTCGTTGCGCTGCTTCGGTTCGGTGCAAACGGCCTTCGGACGAAGCTCAAAGTTCAAAGCTCAAAGCTCAAAAGAAGTTCCAAGGTCCAAACTTCAAGAGCGCCCTAATGCGCATCCAACCATCATTGGAACCTGGAGCCTGGTCATTCTTTGGAACTTTGAACTTTGAAGTTGGAACTTCGCGAGCAACCCGAGCGCTCCGTTGACTTGGCCTGAGTCCGCGTTCATATTCGCGCCATGAATTACGACATTTCCCATCTCCTGGAGCACTGGGATTACCAGCCGGGCCAGGTGGTGGTGAGGAAATTTGTCGGCAAGGATGGCCAAGAAAAAATTCAGCTTCGCGTTGATCTCGGTCTGCTGCAGATGAACGCCCAGGGCCGCCCTGACGGAAAACGTCCGTTCGGCCATCCGACACTGTTTGATTTCTACCTCTCAAAGCTCCAGCAGCACCGGCAGAACAGTGACAATGACGATGACTCGTTCTCTCTCAAGGCGGAGGACTGCGCCCGTCTGCAGATGGAGGCGTTTCAGTATCACCACCGCTACATCTGCCTGTTGCAGTTGGAAGACTTCGCGGGCGTGGTGCGCGACACCACTCGCAACTTGAAGGTGTTTGATTTCGTCGCCGAATATGCGGAGGACGACGAACTGGCATGGTCGTTGGAGCAGTTCCGTCCGCAGGTCCTGATGATCCATACCCGCGCGATCGCCACGCAGTATTTGCAGACCGAGGAGTTCGCCGCCGCCATCAAGGAGATCGAAGCCGGCATTGAGCGCCTGCGGGAGTTTTACGAAGACCACGAGCGGCACGACCTGATGGCACAAAGCCCGGAGATTAGCGCGCTCCAGCACTGGCTGGAAGAAGTCAACCGCAAGCGCCCCATGTCAAAGCGCGAACAACTCGAACAGGACTTGAGCGAGGCGGTGAAGCATGAGGACTATGAGAAAGCCGCCAAAGTACGCGACGCTCTGAAGAGATTGAAACCGACGGAGTAAGTTTCCTCGGACCGATTGTCGCCGGACCAATGTCAGTCCACGGTCGGTTTGTCGCGCCGGACGACAATGAACCAGCTTTCGGACTCCTCCCAACCTCCGCCCATAATGGTCATTTTGGACTCCCTCGACTGACGCGATTTCCGGACCAGCTTGCCCGCCGAGTAAAGTCGGATCTCCGATTCTCCCGTCCCCCGCAGTTCGATTTCAATTTCGCGGTCCGGCGTGAGCTTGATGCGAGTCGGCTTGCCGGGTCGGGCGGTGACCTCTCGCCGGCTCACTTCCCAATAGTAATTCCAACGAAACTTGGGACAAAGCCGGCCGCTCAACTTGGGACCGACGGGCTTCCAACCGGCTTTCGGAGGTTTCTCCTGATCGGTGCCACGGATGACCTGCGCGTAGAGCGTGACAGGCTGGTCACCCGCCAGGCAGACCGCACTGACGCCAAGCAGGACGAGGAGGCTGAACAATGGCTTCATGACACCACATTCCGAGTTTCACCAGATAAGACGACCACCAAGGCGCGGGCATTTAGAAAAAGTGGATCGACCTCGCACAAGAATTGTCTGAAAGAAGAGAAGGCGTGACGAAACCGTCTGGAAACCTCAGACGTAAAGCGCCGCCTTCAACTCCAGCACCAGCACGCTCATGATGGGATGGCGTTTGTCGAGATCGCGATCCAGGCATTTGAGGATCGACTTTTCCACGGCTGGCGGAATGGCCTCATTGAGTTGCCTTGGAGTCACGAAGCCTGAACGGTCGAGTTGCTTGCGCAGGATTTCCTCCGGGGTATCGCCAGGAAAGGGCTTCTGGCCGGTCAACAACTCGTACGCAGTCACGCCATAAGCAAAGACATCCACCCGATGGTCGTAAGGTTCGCGCTGCAACTGTTCCGGGGCCATGTAAGCCGGCGTGCCGGGGTTCTTGGAAAACTTCTTCGGCTTCTCCGGCCGCGGCTGAGCGAGGTCGAAATCCACCAGGCGCACTGCCGCATTGCGGGTGATGAGCACGTTCTCCGGCTTGAAGTCCAGGTGCATGAAGCCGCTGTCGTGGACGTGCTCCAGCGCCACGGCCATGTCGATAAGAATGTTGCCGACATTTTCTTGAAGGAGAGGATCGTTGCGGACGAGCAACTGCTTGAGGTTAGAACTCTCCACATATTCCATCAGGCAATAGAGGGTGCCTCCGGCCTTGGCGTGCTCCAGATAACCGATCACATGTTCATGATTGTGGATGTGGGCAAGAATCTCGCAGCCCCGGACAAACCGGCGCCGGGCCAGCAGGTTGAAGCGCAGGTGATCGTGCAGCTTGCGAAGCGCGTAGGCTTTCTGGTCCTGATCCGTCGCCAGCCAGATGTCCGCCATGCCTCCGCTGTTGATCAATTCCTGAAGATAAAAGCGCCCAAACGCGCCCGGTTTGGGCGCGGGACGTTCCTCGTTGGATGAATCGCGGCCCAATGCCATGCGCTTTTAGAACGGCTTCCTTTATCACGCGCCGCCAGGAACGGCAAGGTTAAGGTCGGTTGCCTCGCGAATCTCCTTGGCATCCGGCGTCGGCGTTTCTACGGTTTCAAGTGTTCACCACGGTTGGGCGGCGGGGCGTGTCCGGCCAGCGCCTTTCACCGCGGCGGACAGCGAAATGACGCTCGATCTGGCCAGTGGACTGAAGTCGTTCGCAGAAAGCGCGCTGACCTTCCTTTATCCGGACGTTTGCCAGCACTGTTACGGAAACCGCGCCACGCGAACCGAAGGCTATGTTTGCAAGAGTTGCTGGCGTCACGTGCGGTTCATCGTCCCTCCTCTGTGCGATCGTTGCGGCCTGCCGTTCGAAGGCGACATCGGCGATACTTTCGAGTGTGGCAATTGCCGCGAGATGGACCTGCATTTTTCCCGCGCCCATTCTGCCGTCGCCGCCCAGGGGATGGTTCTGGACATCATCCATCGCTGGAAGTATTCGCGCGCCATGTGGTTCGAGCCGTTCCTGGCCGGCCTGCTGATTCGCGAGGCCGCGCCTGCTCTGCGCGAAGGAAACTGGGATCTGATCGCTCCGGTGCCGCTGCACCCAATCAAGCAAGCCGAACGCGAATTCAATCAAGCCGAACATCTGGTCCGGCATTTGAGCAAAGCGACCGGCATCGTCGCGCACCCCAGGCTCACCCGACGCATCACTTCCACACGCACTCAAACCCGCCTCTCGCGTACCGAGCGCGCCCAAAATGTGAGTCGAGCCTTCGGCCCGGGCCCGGCTGCGGAAGCCGCCCGCGGCAAACGCATTGTCCTGATCGACGACGTGCTGACCACGGGCGCTACGACCAGCGCCTGCTCCCAAGTGCTAAAGTCCTGTGGCGCAGCGGAAGTTTGTGTGTGGACGGTGGCACGCGGTCTGATACACTGAATCCCACCAAAGCTATGGCAACGACTTCGTTCACCAAGAAAACGCTGGGGTTCGACGTGGAGCCTGCCGTAACGCCGCCTCCGGCCAATACAGAAACCACCTTTCTCAAGAAGCCCAAGCTCGGTGGCAAGCAACGCAAGAAGGACATCCCGGAGGGCCTTTGGACCAAATGTCCCAAATGCGAGACCATGGTGTTCGACAAGGAACTGGACGAGAACCTCAAGGTCTGCACCAAGTGCAGCCATCATTTCCCCATCGGCGGACGCGAGCGGATTCACTCGCTTGTGGAAACCTGCTCCTTCGAGGAGATGGACGCCGGCATGACCAGCGTGGACGTGCTCAAATTCACCGGCGTCGCTTCGTATCGGGAAAAACTGGACGCCTATCAAAAAAGCACTCAACTCAAGGATGCGGTGATTACCGGTATCGGTAAGATTGGGGAGCACAAGGTCGGCCTTGGCGTGATGGATTTCGCGTTCCTCGGCGGCTCAATGGGGTCCGTAGTAGGCGAAAAGCTGACCCGGCTCATTGAGGCGGCGACCGAACGCGGCGTGCCCGTCATCATCATTTCCACGAGCGGCGGCGCGCGAATGTATGAAGGTATGTTCAGCCTGATGCAAATGGCCAAGACCTGCGCCGCGTTGGCTTATCACGCTAAAGCGAAATTGCCTTACATCAGCGTCCTCACTCATCCCACCACCGCCGGAGTGATGGCCAGCTACGCCAGCGTGGGCGATCTCATTCTTGCGGAACCGGCGGCCATGATCGGTTTCGCCGGTCCGCGTGTCATCAAGGACACGACCCAGGCCGAACTGCCGCCCGGATTCCAAACGGCGGAGTTTTTGATGGAGCACGGCCTGATCGACGCCATCGTGCCGCGGAAGGAACTCAAGGAACGGCTGGTTTACTACCTCGACTTTCTCACTAAGGGCAAAAGGCTGACAGCCAGTCCAGCCTGAAAGGCAGGAGAGCGCCCACAATCAGATCGAGCGGAACTGCTGCACGACCGCAAGCCCCTTTAACAAGTCTAACGCGCGAGCCAGCGCGGGATCGTTTACCACCGGGGGTGCATCCACAGTCCTCGCCGAATCGGTGGTGAAAGGCGGCTCACGATCCGGAGAAAGTCCTTCCCTGTTCATGCGGACCAGTTCCGCTTCGTTAATTCGGCGGCGCGGCGCGCGGTTCGTGGCGGCGGCGTTCGTTTCACTCCCACTGGTGGCCAACCGCGCTGCTTTGGGAGGCGGCTTGTAGGCGTCTTCGTACCAGGCCAATTCGTCCTCAGTGCTGACGTCCACTTCAATGTCAGCCTTGATCCCGGAAAACGGCAGTTCCTTGCCGTTGGCCACCTTCAGCGGCGCGACCGCCAGCCGCAGCCGATGGCCGGTTCTCAAGGAAAATTCTTTGGCCATGCTGGCCTCGCCAGCCGTGTTAGTCCCGATGAGTAGTCCCACGTCCCGATGGCGCAACATGCCGGCCAGCGCCTCCGCCGCACCCGTTGTCCTTCGGTTTACCAGCACCGCCACCGGCAGCGAGATGGCGTTGGTCTTGGCCGTCGATTTTTTCCATCCTTCACCCCAATCCACCAACGGCTGTTCATCGGCAAAAAAGCGATCTGCCACCGCTACTGCCGCCGCGTAATCCTTTCCGCCCGCGAATCGCAGATCGATGACCAACCCCTTCAGCTTGTTCGTGGCCAGCAGTCCTTCGTACGCAGTGCGGAATTCCTTGTCCGTTCCGTTGGCGACGCGGCCGACGCGCAGGTAGCCAAAGTGCCGATCAAACACGGCGGCGGAAACCGGCGCGTTGCTCTCTGCGCCGCGAAGTGGCGCGGACACTTCGCCCACGATGCTCACCTTCCCAGCCAGTTGTTCCAACAAGCCGCAGGCGGCCGCTTCGTTCAACTGCTCAACGGTCACGCCGGCCAGGTTTGCTTTCAGCAACTCGAAGACTTCGGCGAAATTGAAGGGTGTCTGATCTGGCGCGGCTACGGCCCGCAGGCACGACATCGCCGACAGGCACGCGCACCAGAAGAGGGCCAGCGCCTTCATAAAACACCCGCGACGAAATCCTGTATGCATGCTCGAATCATTCGCCCCGCCTGGTTCGTCCGGGCTGGGCACGCCAAGCGAGCTTGCCACTCGCCATTGTTTCGTCCAACAGATTTTTGAACTGAGCAACACGCTGCCAACCGGAAGCCAGCAGCATGGGCGTAGAGCACGGGCGGCGAAGATGCGGGCCGTTCCCCGTCACCCCGGGGGTAGAGGGAGGTCTCTGGCGCCGCCCTTGACCAGGTGGGACCGCTTCGGCCCACCAGGCGCCTCGTCCTGTTCCAAGACTGGACCGTTATTCTCCCTCTCCCCTGGGGAGCAGGGCCGGGGTGAGGGGGAAGAAACCGTCACCATCTTAACGTGTCCAAATCTGATCTGCGTCCCCCACCCCCACATTGCCCAAATAGTCATTGCGCCACGCGGCCCTTCTGCGATTATTGCGGCCCGCTTGTCGGAGCGTAGCTCAGCCTGGCTAGAGCACTTGCTTTGGGAGCAAGACGTCGCAGGTTCAAATCCTGTCGCTCCGACCATTCTTTCCTTGCGCTTTGACGGCGGCTTTCCGGTTTGCTAGCCTCCAAACGATGAAAACCCCCGCCGTGGTCGTGGCCGCCACGTTGCTCGCGAGCCTGTGCTCCGATCTCCCGGCGGCTGACCTTCGCGGCGCGCGGCTCTTCAAAAGCGGCCCCGTCCAAATCAGCGCCGACGGCTCACACCTGTGGTGCGTGAATCCAGACAATGATTCGGTCACGCGTATCGAACTGCCTGCAGATACGGCAACCGAATTCCCGCTTCCTCTGGTGTCCGGGAAGCATTTCCCTCGCGGCTTGTCGATCAAGGAAGACGGATCCGAGGTTTGGGTGACGTGTCACGACTCAGACCGGGTTTATGTCCTCGGTGCCGCCGGTGTCGTGTTCGCGCAAGTTGATTTGCCCTGGGGCAGCGGACCCTTTTCCATCGCGCTGTCGCCAAACCAACAAACGGCGCTCGTCACCCTGCATCGCGGTGAAGCGCTCGCAGTCCTGGACGTGGCCTCGCGTCGCCTCACCCATCTGCTCAGACACGTCTTCTGGGCGCCGATGGGCATCGCGTGGGCCGAGGGCGGCAATGCGGCGTGGGTCACGCACATCTTCTCACCCGGAGAGCATCCGCTGCAAACTCGGGTCACTTTCTTTGGCGGGGAACCTCGCGTCTCCACTGCCATGCGGATCCTGCCTGCCGACCCTCGTCACGCGGCGGGTCTCGCCGCGCCCTACAACGTGCCAGAAGGCGGTTATCTCAACATCCGCGGTCATCCGGCGCAGATTCCTACCGCCTCCGGCCGCAACGAACTTTGGCTGCCCACCCAATACCACAACATGACCGGCGACGCGGCTTCGCCCGACGCGACCATTCAATCAGTGGTTCGTCATTTGAATCTGCAGACGCGCACGTTACTCACGGCCAATGCAGACAAAGTCGTCATGACCGCGCTTCACGTTCACAATCCCACAGGCAGCGGCGCGTACGTCGGCCCAGGCTGGAACGCGGGCGTCGCGGGGCCCATCGATCTCGCCTTCTCCGTTGATGGGCAGATGGCCTGGGTGCTCAACGAACTTTCCGGCGATCTGGTTGTCATGCCCGTGAGCACCACGACCCTCCGCCCGAACGGCGCGCCGCCCTTGGCGGAGATCCGGGTCGGTGCCCGGCCCATCGGCCTCGCCGTTTCGCCCGTGACCTCCAACGCCTATGTGTTGAATCAACTCACCCGTGATGTTTCCGTAATAAACCTTGCCAATCAGAGCGAAGTGAAGCGCATACCTGTCACCCCGGTCACCGGCGAACGCCTGCCAGCGAACGTCCTTCTAGGCGCGAAGCTGTTTCATTCCAGCGATGACCCGCGCATCTCTCGCAGCGGCAAGATGGCCTGCGCCTCCTGTCACATCAACGCCGAGCACGATGGGCGTGTCTGGCAAAACCAGATTCTGCCCGGCAATCACGGGCCGCGTGCGACGCAGATGCTGCTCGGCTTGCGCCTGAGCGCAGGACCACGCGATCCCGCGACCGGCTTTGGCCAGTTTCACCGCAGCGGCGATCGGGACGAAGTGCAGGACTTTGAGCACACCTTCCAAGGCCCGCAAATGGGCGGCACCGGCTTCCTTGGCACCAACGCCAACCCCGAACTTGGCGCGCCCAACGCAGGTCGAAGCGCTGAACTGGATGCCATCGCAAGCTACCTGATGTTTCTCGATCCGCTCTGGCGCAGCCCGCATCGTGCGGCGGGTGGCGCGTTGTCCGAGGCGGCGATTCGAGGGGCGACATTCTTTGCCGGCACGAATCGCGTGGCGCGGCGCGGCGACGCCGGTTGCGCGGCCTGTCATGTTCCCGAAACGGGTTTCACGGATTTCAAGTTTCACAATGTCGGCCAGCGCCGGGACTCCACCGAACGTGAACTGAACAGCCGCGCCCCGAGTTGGAGCGTCAACACACCCAGCCTTGTTGGCGCATGGGCTACCGCTCCGTATGGCGGCACGATGAGTGGGGTCGAGGGCCACAGCGCGCACGAAGATATGACCGGCTTTCTCCGCGATATCGTTGGCCGGGCGAACACCTCGACAAACCACGGACGGCCGGACGGACTGACGCCCCATCAATTGCGGGATCTCGCCGAGTTCGTCCTGAGCATCGATGGCGACATGACCGCGGCCGAGGTCCGCAACGCCCGCGACACCACGCCGCCGCGCATCGAACGGGCTGAAGTGACATCACTGAATCGTATCGATGTCTGGTTCAATGAGACGGTGAAACCCTCCAGCGCCGCCAACCTGGCAAACTGGAGTCTGACTTCCCGAGGCATCACCATTCCCATCACCTCCGCGACGTTCGACGGCCAGAATGGCGATCATCTGAGGCTTGCCGCAACCCTTCAGCCGCACACGACCTACGTGCTCACTCCAATCGGCTCCATCTTCGACGACGCGGACGCCGCCAGCGGCAACACCGCCAACGCCATTGACCTTTCCGATCCCGCCAATTCGCGTGTACTGCCGGTGGGAGACCGGCTCACCGTCACGCTTGGTGGCAGCGGATACGAAAACATCACCATTCCCGTTCACGACTCCGCGATGGTCGGACCCGGCCTGGCCACCTGGAGTCACGATTCGGTGTGGCTTTCCACCGCAGGCGGAGGACCGGGCTTCACCACGGCGTTCGTGCGCTTTGACTGGGTCAGCGCTTTCCGCTCGGTTACGGGTGTCACGAATCCCGCCCACATTATCGACGCCCGCTTCACGCTCTCACCGGAGCTGGGCGACAGCCAACGCATCGAACTGCGCCGGTGTCTCCAGCGTTGGAGCGATCCACCTACGGGCGGCGACTTCAACAGCAATCCGACCGGCGGGCCGACGTGGAACTCCTCGTCTCACGGCACGAAAGCGTGGAATGTGGCCGGCGCGGCCCGCCTTGGCGGCAACGGCGCATCGACCAACGATTATTTCGGGACCAACGACCTTGCCGCTCGTGTGGACGCAACCCTCAGCATGGACAGCATCACGGAGCCCAGCGCCTTCAGTGGCACTCTCCTTACCGATGCGTTCCGGTTTTGGTTTGCCAATCCATCATTCGACTACGGCTATGCACTCCGATTGGCCGCCGGATCGCGGCAGGAAACAAAATTCGACCGCTGGGAATCGGGCTTCCGCGAAAACGGTCCCCTATTGCAGATCACGTATCTCGCGCCGGGCGCAACGCCGCAACTCGTGGCGATGCGGGCCGGTTCCAATATTCGCCTCCAATGGCCGGTGGAACATCCCGGCTACCGCATCGAAACGTCATCCGATCTCTCCGGCGGCTGGACGCCGCTCAACATCTCCGTCTCCACCAACGAAGCACAGAACTACATCGAGATCGCGGCGCCGGGCGCCCAACAATTCTTACGGCTCACCAAGCCGTGACCAGTCGATTGCAACTGACCAAGCTGACGAAGCGAGACGCTTCGCCACCCGCCCACGAGACGTGTGCGCTACGTAGCACGCGCCTCTGGCGCGCGGGTGGGGCGACATCCCGCCGCGACCCTTTTCCGGAACGATGCCGCGTCAAAACCCGACTGTCGCCCGGCTGCCTTGTTTGGTGATTTCCTCCTCGCCTTCCCAGAGCGCGAGGCCACGGTTGTCGGTGAGCGAGAGTTGGAAGCTGAACGTGGATTGTCGCACGTTGCCCGCCTTGGCGCGCGTTTCGATGATCTTGCCGGACAGGGTGAAGTCCGGCGCGTGCGGCAATTCAGTTCCCAATTCCTTGGCCAATGGATCTTCCGCCTTGCCGCCGAGTCCCACGGTCGTCGTGGTGAGCGCCTTGCCGCTGGTGTTGAGTTTGACGCGGATTTTCTTGGTGAGCAGGTCGGTGTCGAACTGATGGCCGGTCTCGTTGCGAATCACGCTCACGGCGAGGATGGCGGGAGGTTTTGGAACGCGGTCCAGCGCGCCGGAAGCCAGGAGCTTGTTGACCGAAGCGTCGGCGGCGGTGATGAAGTCCTGAGTGTCGATGTGGCCGACCGTGGTGATGTTGTCGCGACCGCCGGCTTCAATGCGCCGCGCGGGCGTGGCGCAACCCGCCCAGAGCAGCGCGGCAATGAGTGTAAGAAAAAACGGGAACAGAATTGGTTTCATAGGTCTTGAAGAGTTGGAGGTGGAGCGCGGATTAGTTTCTGGCTTCGATGAATTTGATCCGGAAATCCTTGCACAACGGCGTGGGCGCGACGCTGGAGAGCAGACGAGTCTCCCCGCCTTCGAGCGTGCAGGGAATCATGGCGGTGGAAGTGGGATTGACCTGCATGCCGTTCGAGTCGAACCACTCGAACCAATAGTTGAACCGCTGCGGTGAACGGGTGCGGTTCCAGACTTCAACCTGGATTTGCAACACTCCGCCGGGCGTGGGCGCCTCGGCGACGCCGATCACGTACACCTTGCGGCCCAGACTGGCGTCCGTGAGCACGCGCTTGTCGGTCACCATTTGCCGCTGCGCGGGCGGCTCGCGGGAGACGGTGTTCACGCTCGTCTGGCAACCGGTGAAAACGAGGCTGCCGCCCAGGAGGCAGGCGCCGAACAGGATATTGACTGGCGAGGCATTCATGGAGTGTTCATTTCAGTTTCATCTGCGAGACAAACAACGGGCCACCCGCGCTGATCGATTTCACATACACCAGGTTCATCGCGCCCTCGTCGAGCGTCACCGTTACTTTTTGGGCGCCGCCCGGAGTTTGCAACTCAATCTTTCGGTCCGGCGGCGTCGGGATGCGGCAGACCAGGAACTCCTTGGGCAGCGTCGTCCAGGTACGCAGGTCAGCGATGTTGACGGCGATTTGGAATATCGCGGTACCCAATTGGCTGAACAATCCGGCCAGTTCGCCCCCTTCCTTGTGCGCCGCGTCGTTGGCCGCATAACTGGCGGCGGCTTTGATCACGGCGGCGGCAATGGTCTTGGTGATGATAGTAGGAAGCTCGTTCTTGAAGTCCCGCGCGATCACGCTGTCCATGCTGGCAACCAGTTCCGTGGATTGGTTCGTGTCATTGGCAATGACATTCAGGCAACTCAACTGGCCGTCCTGAAGATTGAGCGTGGGAAACGCCGCCCCGATGTAAGAGAGCCGGGCGAAGAGAATCGGGATATCAATGCGGATTTGATCGCGCACCGGCGCGCGTCCTGATTCCAAAATGACATAAGTCGTGGGTCCGGGCTGTTTGCCCTGGGCAGCGGCTTCGACCATCGCGAGATCCTCTTTAACCCAGGGGTTGTGTTCCGCAAAGACGGCGGCACGCTCGAACGATTTGCGCGCGTGTTCCAAATCGGACCCACTGGTGGCGCCGGCGAAATAGATCAGGCCATCGAGGTAAACCGTGAACGGATTCACGTAGTCGGAATACGTCTTGAGCGTGTCCAGGCCGGAATAAGCCTGGTTGAGCCGCCCCTGGACGTTTGGATCGTTCTGCGCCTGCTCGATTCGTTTCTTCTCCTTCTCCGCGTCCAGTTCGTCCTGGGCCTTCTGGAGGCGGCGTTTGTTGTCTTCGACCGCGTCCTGCTGGCGCTGGTGGGCGCGGACGATTTCCACGCGCGCCTTGTCCAAATCGTGCATGGCCAGAAAATTCAGCGCCTTGTAGGTGTTGAGCATGACGCCGTCGTAAGCCCGGCCACGATACGGCAGATTGGCCAGGTTCGAGAACATCGCGGCGGTTTCGGAGCCGAGTTTGACCTTCGCTTTTTCGGCGTAGCCGTCGATCCTCTCCTGAGCCTCGTCGAAGGCTTTGTTGCTCTCCGCGTAACGGCCTTGCGCGCGGAGGATGGCGGCCTGTTCCAAACGCCAGATGATGGCATCCTTGCCGCTGCCCTCCTTGTCCGCCTTGCGTGTGGCCTCCTTTTCAGCGGCGGCCAGATCGCCGCGCACCCAACTGCCGGCAAACCGGTTCTGCTGCGAGTAAGTGGCGCAGCCCGTGAACGAAACCAGCAACCCCAGCAAACATGTTGCCTGGAGAGATTGTAGAAACTGAGCAGACACGAATGAGCTCGCCGTGACGACCGGTCAGTTTTTTTGCGCCGGAGGTGTCGGAGCCGCAACCGGCGGATTGACGGGCCGCCCGTATTGATCGACCACCGTGTCTTCCGGAACCTGAATGGTCCGCCCGTCGGTCGTGGTTTCCGTGCGCCAGCGGCGCACGATACGGGTGGTGTTGTTGAACGGCGCCGATGCCGCGTGCGCCACCCCTTCGCCAAAACCAACCACACGTCCAGCCACGTTCCTACCCACGGTGCCCACTCCCGCTCCCACAACCCGGCCCATCGCCGGACCAGGCGCCTTGGGGTTGGTGACTCCGATACGGTGGGGATCACGGACACATCCACCAATGCCGAGAAGCAATGCCGCCCCGCCTGCCACTGTTGCCGCCGTTATCTTCATAATTCGCCAAACCTCTATCGTCGTTCCGGGACACTAGGGCAACTACGCCCGCCATCAATGGATTTTTTTGCGAAGACTCTGAAGATACCACAGACCCGCAAGTCGAGAGCAATACCAGAGCCGCGCTTGAAGCTGCTTTACCGGTAATTACGCGCTTTGGGACGGCAGAACTATAGGGTCACGGCACGCTGAGGATCGACGTGCATCAGTGATGCTGGCCCAATGGGCAGCGCAACAGAGTTGCGGACCTCCTGCGGGAGTGCTAGGGAACGGCATGAGCACAGCCACTGGGGCTCGTCCCGAAAAGCCAGTTGCCGACGCCGGCGATCCTGCCGCATTGCTGGCCCGCACTCAGGACATGAGCCGCCGTCTTCAGGAGCGGGAGGAGTTCTATCGCTCCATTCTCGAAAGCCTTGGCGAAGGTATCATTATCACCGACCGCGAGAGCCGGATTCTCTACGCCAATTCGCGCATTGAGTGCCTGACGGGGCGTACGCGCGCCGAGTTGATGGGAGCCGTGAGCTATGAATTGCTGTCGCCGAAGGAAGAGTGGCCCGCGATGCGCCGCCGGCTTAAGGAACGCCTGGCCGGCAAGGAAGAATCCTATGAACTGGAACAAATCCGCAAGGACGGCGAACGGCATTGGGTGTCCGTGCGCGCCATGCCCTATCGTAACGCGCGCGGCGACATCGTCGGCACCATCGGGCTGGTCTCGTGCATTAAGGAACGCAAGACACTGGAGTTTGAGAACGAGTATTTGCAGGAGGAACTGCGTGGGAATTACCGCGCGATCCTCGGCGACAGCCCAGCGCTCAAGAAGGTGCTCGCGCAAATCGAAATGGTCGCCCCGACGAACGCCAACGTGCTCGTCCTTGGCGAATCGGGCACCGGCAAGGAACTCGTCGCCCGGGCCATCCACGAACGCAGTCCACGCAAGGATGCCGCTCTGGTGCGCGTTAACTGCGCCTCGGTGCCGCGAGAGTTGTTCGAGAGCGAATTCTTTGGCCACGTCCGCGGGGCGTTCACTGGCGCGGTGAAGGATCGCGTCGGCCGCTTTGAACTCGCGCATGGCGGCACGCTCTTTCTCGATGAGATTGGCGAAGTGCCGCTCGAACTCCAGAGCAAGCTGCTGCGTGTGCTTCAGGAAGGACAGTTCGAGAAGGTGGGCGAGGACCGCACCCGCACGGTCGATGTGCGCATCGTCGCCGCCACCAACCGCGATCTCGAGGAGGAAGTAAAAGCCGGTCGCTTTCGTCAGGATCTCTATTACCGGCTCAGCGTCTTCCCGATCGAACTGCCGCCGCTGCGTGAGCGCACCGAGGACATCCCTACCCTCGCGCAAAATTTCCTCCAACAGGCCGCGCGCAAGCTGGGCCTGCCTGCCCCGCGCTTGACGCCTGCACAGGTGAGAGAACTTCAATCCTACGATTGGCCCGGCAACGTGCGCGAATTACAGAACGCCATTGAGCGCGCCGTCATCCGCTCCCGCAACGGCCAGCTTGATTTCGGGCTCCGCTCGAATGGCTCCGACGCCTCGCACCCGCCACGCAAGGCCACCGCAATACCCCGGAGTGCGCCCGCTTCTCTCGGCGATCTCAAACGACACGAACGCGATCTTATCCTCGATGCGCTCACCAGGACCCGCGGCAAAATCTACGGCCCGGACGGCGCCGCCGCGCTGCTCGGCCTCAAGCCCACCACTCTGTCGTCGAAGGTGCATCGGGCGGGCTTGAAGAAGTTTGTTGCCTAGTCCCTCAACAAGCGTGATTTGTTAGTCGCTTTCAAGAAAAAACTCGAAATGGCCGTAAACATTGGTTGGAATGCGTTTGTCAGAACAACAAACAAACCAACAAAAGGTCATTTCGAGT